>CAFBMZ010000063.1_pt1 | contig 8505 bp, 7 predicted proteins | sample 7269111 | NCBI WGS metagenome assembly CAFBMZ01 (sample SAMEA6814078, study PRJEB35770) | uncultured Actinomycetes bacterium | biome: Freshwater; feature: Freshwater reservoir; material: water | place: Czech Republic | collected 2017-05-23 | depth 30m m | reverse complement strand
GATGGAACCATTGATATTGTCGCAACAGATCACGCACCGCACACTGTCGAGTCAAAAGAGTGCGAATGGCAAGAGGCCTCTTTTGGCATGATTGGATTAGAGACTGCTTTTTCAATAGTACAGAAGACTATGGTTGATACTGGTCTTATGAGTTGGGAACAGGTTGCAGATCGACTTTCTACAGCACCTGCCCGAATTGCTGGGTACAGTGAGCAAGGAGCGGGTCTGCAGATTGGTTCGAAGGCTAATATCACGGTAGTAAATCCATATCGTACGTGGACTGTTGACCGTGACTTAGTTGCTTCCAAGAGTCGAAATACACCTTTCCACGGCATTGAACTTCCCGGTGTAGTTACTCATACTTTTTACAATGGTTTACTTACTTACTCTGATGGAAAAATCATGCAGCACGGAGCACACAGATGAGTAAAGCATTTTTTGTCTTAGACGATGGCCGAATATTCGAAGGCACATCGTGGGGTGCTACGGGTAAAACTTTCGGCGAAGCGGTTTTTCAGACAGGCATGACTGGTTACCAAGAAGTGTTAACTGATCCTTCGTATCACAAGCAGATCGTGGTAATGACGGCTCCTCACATCGGAAATACTGGATTTAATAGCCTGGACAATGAGTCATCGAGAATTTGGGTAGCTGGATTTGCAGTTAGAAACCCATCAACTTTAAGCTCCAACTGGCGCAGCGAGGGAGATTTAGAGAGTGAACTTGTCGCACAAGGTGTAGTCGGTATTGCCGGGGTTGATACACGGGCTATTACTCGACATCTGCGAGATCGTGGAGCGATGCGGGTTGGAATCTTCTCAGAGCTCGGACTTTCTCGCGAAGAGATGGTCATCGAGGTCCGCAAAATAGATGCGATGGCAGGTTCGTTCTTAGTCCCTGAAGTATCAACTACGCAGCCATATATTGTTCCAGCAGTAGGAGAGAAAAAGTTCGTGGTGGCGGCGTTGGATCTGGGAATCAAGTCTGCAACCCCGAGAGCTTTAGCTCAACGCGGCGTGGAAGTCCATGTTCTTCCGTACAACGCCTCGATTGAGGAGATAACATCACTTAATCCCGATGGAGTTTTCTTGTCAAATGGTCCTGGTGATCCATCAACGATGAACGATACGATTGAATTAGTTCGAGAGATATTACTTCTTGAAATTCCGATTTTTGGAATATGTTTCGGACATCAGATTCTTGGACGTGCACTGGGCTTTGAGACGTACAAATTGGTCTTTGGTCACAGAGGAATTAATCAACCAGTGATTGATAAAAATACAGGCAAGGTAGAGATAACCTCACATAATCATGGCTTCGCACTCAAGGCGCCAAGTGATCGCGAGTTTTCAACTGTTTACGGTAGGGGAGAAGTTACTCACGTAAGCCTCAATGATGGCGTTGTAGAGGGTTTGCAACTTTTGGATCGACCAGCATTCTCGGTTCAATATCACCCAGAAGCAGCCTCTGGTCCTCATGATGCCGCATATCTCTTTGATCGTTTTGTTGCAATGATGAGCCAGAGAGTGAGCTCCTAATGCCACTAGATCCAACTATTAAATCAGTCCTAGTTATAGGTAGCGGTCCAATCGTTATTGGGCAGGCGTGCGAATTCGATTACTCAGGCACTCAAGCCTGTCGTGTCTTACGCGAAGAGGGAATTCGTGTCATTCTTGTTAATTCAAATCCTGCAACCATCATGACCGATCCAGAGTTTGCCGATGCCACCTATATTGAACCTATTACATCGGATGTAATTGAAAAGATCATCGCTCGTGAAAAACCCGATGCAGTTCTTGCAACCCTAGGCGGACAGACAGCTCTTAATGCTGCGATTGGATTATTTGAACATGGGATTCTCGCACGTTATGGGGTACGACTCATTGGCGCCGATGTTGATGCCATAAACCGTGGAGAAAATCGCGAATTATTTAGAGAGATTGTTGCAAAGGTAGGTGGTGAATCTGCACGATCGGTGATCTGTCACACGATGGAGGATATCTACCAAGGTGCAGACACTTTAGGATTTCCAGTTGTCGTCAGACCATCATTTACGATGGGCGGTTTAGGTTCTGGAATAGCTTTTGATCGTGAACAGTTGACGCAGATAGCAGGTGCTGGCCTGCGACATAGTCCAACTTCAGAGGTCCTTCTTGAAGAGTCGATTATCGGCTGGAAAGAGTACGAACTCGAGGTTATGCGAGATCGCAAAGATAATGTTGTCATCGTATGCAGTATCGAAAATATTGACCCAATGGGAGTGCACACAGGCGATTCAATCACGGTGGCACCAGCTATGACGCTAACCGATGTTGAGTACCAAAAACTGCGCGATTTATCGCTGCATATAATTCGTGAAGTTGGGGTCGACACTGGTGGTTGCAATATTCAGTTTGCAGTCAACCCTGCCAATGGCCGGATCATCGTTATTGAGATGAATCCTCGGGTCTCCCGATCGAGTGCGTTGGCTTCAAAGGCGACGGGATTTCCGATTGCAAAGATAGCGACAAAATTAGCTATTGGATACACCCTGGACGAGATTGATAACGACATAACTAAAGTCACACCTGCATCATTTGAGCCAACATTAGATTATGTTGTTGTAAAAGTTCCACGATTTGCATTTGAAAAGTTTGCTGATGCTGATCCACGTTTGACCACGACTATGAAGAGTGTTGGCGAAGCGATGGCCATTGGTCGCTCTTTTGCTGAAGCTCTCATGAAATCCCTTCGTTCGCTCGAGCGAAAAGAAGCGATTTTCTCTTGGCCTGTTGTTGGTGAGTCTGAGAAGCGGGATCTTTTAAACTCAATCAAAATTCCAACTGAGTATCGACTTCAACAGGTGCAACGGGCCTTATGGGCTGGAGCGACGATTGACGAAGTCTTTACAGCCTGCGCAATCGACCCTTGGTATCTTCGCCAAATCGAGTTGATCAATCAACATGCACAGCTTATTTCCCAGCCCGGCGAACTAACGGCTGAGATTTTAAGGGATGCAAAGTCATCTGGTTTCTCTGATGCCCAGATAGCGGCATTGCGTGGGATTACTGAAGATGAAGTTCGAAAGCTTCGCCATCATTTTTCAGTTCGCCCGGTGTATAAAACAGTGGATACATGCGCCGCTGAATTTGAAGCTTTCACGCCGTATTATTATTCAAGTTACGAAGATGAGTCTGAGGTGCGTACAAGAACCACTCCCGCTGTCATTATTCTAGGTAGCGGGCCCAATAGAATCGGCCAGGGAATCGAGTTTGATTACTCGTGCGTTCATGCCTCTTTCGCACTTCGTGAAGCAGGTTTTGAAACGATTATGATCAACTGCAATCCTGAGACAGTCTCTACCGATTACGACACAAGCAATCGCCTATATTTCGAACCACTTACTTTGGAAGATGTTTTAGAGGTGATTCATGCCGAATCTCTAGCTGGCCCGCTTCTGGGAGTAATCACTCAGCTGGGCGGACAGACACCTTTGGGATTAGCTGCTGGCTTAAAAGCTAACGGTGTAAATATTCTAGGAACTAGCCCAGAGGCTATTCACCTTGCCGAAGAGCGTGGCGCCTTTGGTGCAATCCTTCATGAGCAGGGTTTAAACGCGCCTGAGTTTGGGATGGCATCCTCGGAGTTAGAGGCCATCGCGATCGCTTCACGAATCGGTTATCCAGTTCTTGTTAGGCCTTCATTTGTTCTTGGGGGAAGAGGAATGGAGATTGTCTACGACGATCAATCTTTAGCAGGTTTTATCTCCAGAGCAACAGATATAACACCAGATCGTCCTGTATTGGTCGATCGCTTTCTAGATAGCGCAATCGAAATAGATGTCGATGCACTCTATGACGGCTCCGAGTTATTTCTTGGCGGAGTCATGGAGCACATTGAAGAGGCAGGGATTCATAGCGGAGATAGTGCATGCGTACTTCCTTCAATGACAATCACGCCCGACCAGCTTGAGCAAATAAAAATAGCCACAACTAAAATCGCACAAGGTGTAGGTGTTTTGGGGCTAATTAATATTCAGTTCGCAATTTTGGAGAAAACTCTTTATGTTCTTGAGGCGAATCCACGAGCCTCCAGAACTGTACCTTTTGTTAGCAAAGCAACAGGTGTTCCACTTGCAAAAGCTGCAGCTCGAATCTCACTAGGAAGCACAATCGAGCAACTGCGCGCTGAAGGCATGTTGCCCCAAACCGGAGATGCAGTTGCCAGCGGCGTATCGGTCAAAGAGGCAGTGCTGCCATGGAATCGTTTCCGTCGCAGCGATGGCAGGGGAGTGGATTCGATTTTGGGTCCAGAGATGCGATCAACTGGTGAGGTCATGGGTATCTCTTCTAGTTTTGGAGAGAGCTATGCAAAATCGCAGATTGAGGCATTTGGCCCACTCCCAACTAGGGGAATGGTTTTTATCTCATTAGCCGATAAAGATAAGGCCTCTGGTGTTGCCGCAGCAGTTGGTCTTGAAAAGTTAGGGTTTTCAATTCTTGCCACAGTTGGTACATCTACGTATTTGGCCGAACACGGAGTTTTTTCGATATCAGTTCGTAAAAACTCAGATGGAACTGGGCCTTTGGGTGAGCCCACCATCGTTGAGATCATTAATTCGGGTGATATCGATTTGGTAATTAATACACCAGTTGGTCGCGGTACTCGAGCAGATGGATGGTTAATCCGAACTGCAGCGGTCCAAAGGTCGATTCCAATTATTACAACAACTGCAGGCTTTAATGCTGCCGTTGAGGGTATTAGATTTATTCAAAGTAACGAACTCTCTATCAAGCCCTTACAAGAGTGGTTGCCTTAATCATGGCTACTATTAATAAGAATGCAGCACAGATTAATTCGATGGTCGTTAGCAACAAGCGCGTTGGTCAATATCATCAGTTAATAATAAATGTCGGTGACAATGCTGATGCCTGTAAGCCAGGAAATTTTGTAGCCATAAATGTCGGCGGAGAAAGTTCGAGAATGATTTTGCGCAGAGCCTTTGCTATCTCGCGCGTCTCAACTAACCCAACCTTTGGCGGCACGATTGAGTTGATAGTTGCTCCGCATGGACAGGGTAGTAAATGGCTCTGTGCTCAGAATGAAGGCGCCTCCCTAGATCTGATTGCTCCGCTAGGTACAGCTTTCGGTATACCCACGCAGCCAGTACCAGTACTTTTAGTCGGCGGCGGTTATGGCTCAGCACCTCTATTTGGATTGGCAGAGGTTCTCAACTCCAGAGGTTGTCGCGTAGATATGCTGCTTGGCGCAAGCACTGCAAGCAAAATCTATGCTCCGATGGAGGGAAAGCGCGCAGTTAACTCTCTTCGAATCTATACCGAAGATGGTTCGATGGGGCAGATTGGTCGTGTAACTGATCCAATTCCAGAGTTAATCGCGGATTTAAATATCGCTGTCATCTACTCATGTGGCCCTATGGCAATGCTTTCAGCCATCAACTCAATTACGCACAATACGCAAGTTGTTCATCAATGTGCAGTGGAAGAGTCAATGGCGTGTGGTGTCGGAATATGTATGACCTGCGTTTTGCCAGTTGCCAATGAAAACGGAGACATCTCGATGCTACGAAGTTGTATTGATGGCCCGGTCATGGATGGCTCTACGGTGCAGTGGGATAAAGTTGGAAAAACGCTATGAGTTCACTTGATTTTTCTACAACTCTTGGTAATGCATGGTTTCCATCACCGATTTTCACGGCAAGTGGTTGTGCTAGTTCTGGTCGTGAGTTAGCACAGTTCTTTCCTTTACACGATTTAGGGGCAGTGGTTACAAAGTCGGTTATGAGTAAGGCGCGCAATGGCAGGCCTACTCCACGGATGGCAGAGACGCCAAGTGGCATGCTCAACTCAATTGGTTTGCAGGGTCCAGGTATCGATGCATTTATTGCAAAGGATATTCCATATCTAGTCTCACAAAAGGCGCGCATTATCGTCTCAATCGCAGGAGAGACGGTCGAAGAGTATTCAACGCTAGCTCGCAAATTAAGATCGGTCTCGGGTATAAGTGCAGTGGAGGTAAATATCTCGTGCCCCAATGTTGAAAATCGCGGTTTGGTTTTTGCATGCGACCCAGAGGCCTCTAGAAGAGTTATTGATGGAGTTCGTCGAACACTTGGTGGCGAACTACCCATCATTGCCAAGCTCTCACCAGATGTTACAGATCTAGTCTCTATCGCCAAAGGAGTGGTAGATGCTGGCGCAGATGCACTTGCATTGATTAATACCGTCCTAGGAATGGTGATTAATCTAGACACTCTTCGGCCGCACTTGGGCGGTAAGACTGGAGGGTTATCAGGTCCTGCAATCAGACCTATTGCCGTAAGGGCCGTCTACCAGGTCCATGATGCAATGCCAAAAATTCCAATTCTTGGCATGGGTGGAATCTCTAGCGGAAGAGATGCCCTTGAGATTATTGCAGCAGGTGCTAGTGGAGTTTCAATTGGTACTGCAAGTTTTGGAAATCCAACTGCACTTATAAAAATTCAAGATGAGCTTAAGGATTTACTAATCGCCAAAGGCTTTACATCACTGCGCGATGCAGTTGGCTATGCGCATAGAGCTTCGGAGGAAGAGTAAATGGCAGGAAAATCACCGATAGTTTTAGCTGTAGATACATCCGATCTTGCAACCGCAGTTCAATGGGTAGAAACTACAAGTGATTACATTTCAGTCTTTAAGTTAGGACTCGAATTCTTTCTCAATTTTGGCCATGATGGTGTAAAAGCGATTATGGATGCTACGGATTCGGATATATTTTTAGATCTCAAACTCCACGACATTCCACATACCGTTAAGGGTGCAGCTTCTGCGGTTTCAAATCTGGCACCTAAGTATCTAACTGTCCACGCATCCGGTGGTATGGCGATGGTGCAAGCTGCAGTAGATGTCCTACCGGCAACAAAGGTAACTGGAGTAACAATCTTGACATCGCTTTCAGAGGACGATGTTTCAGATATTGGTTTCAAGAAAAACGCTCTTGAGAGCGCAGTAGGTCTGGCAAAGCTTGCCGTTGCAGGAGGCGCCCGTGCGATCGTCTGCTCGCCTCTTGAGATTGCAGCGATTCGATCAGTGATCGCACCAGATATTGCAATTATTACTCCTGGTGTACGACCTGCAGATGGCACACACACTGATGACCAGGTGAGAACTATGACTCCACGAGAGGCCATTGGTTTAGGGGCAAATCTCGTGGTGATAGGAAGGCCCATAACATCGATGTGGTCGCAAGGTCCTACTGCAATGCAAGAGCGGGCAGTTGAGATAGCCTCTCAACTTTTCTAAATTGCACTGCGTGAGCTAGGTTTATTGCATGGCCCAGCCTCCAGTACTCACCGCCGAACAACGTGCGGCTGCACTATTAAAGGCTGCAGATTCACGCAAACGCCGCGCTGAGATAAAGGCGAAGGTAAAGTCGGGGGAGTTGAGCGTTGATGCCGTTTTAGAGATCGCTGCCAATGAAGATTGCATCAACAAGATGAGAGTTCGCGAGTTATTAGAGGCTCTCAGTGGAGTAGGAAAAGTTCGTGCAGCGGCACTGATGGAGCGTTTGAATATTTCTCCAACGCGTAGAATCGCAGGTCTTGGCCGCCATCAAATTAAAGAGTTACGAAATGAGTTCATGAAAATCCCTCGAGCCATCTCTCCAGGCACACTCTTAGTACTCTCTGGTCCAGGCGGAGTAGGCAAGAGCACGGTTGCATCACGTTTGAGGGCTTCTGGAGATTTTTGGGTAAGCATCTCTGCTACAACACGATCGGCTCGCTCTAATGAGCACGATGGGGTCGACTATTTTTTTATTTCAGATGAAGAGTTCACTCGCAGGGTCAGGAGTGATGATTTTCTAGAGTGGGCCGAGTTTGCCGGCAATCGCTACGGTACCCCACGCTCACCAGTTGAAGAGGCGCTGCGAGTAGGACGTAATGTGCTTTTGGAGATTGAAATAGATGGCGCAAAGCAGGTCAAGGCTCATCTTCCGCATGCACTTTTGGTCTTTCTTGAACCTCCGACCTGGGAGGAGTTGGTCTCAAGACTTGAAGGTCGGGGCACGGATACTCCCGATAGGCGAGCAGAGAGGTTGCAACTAGCCCAAGATGAGTTAGCAGCGGCCTCATTCTTTGACCTTGTTATTGTCAATGATCAGGTCGAGCGGGTAGTAGAACAACTGATAGGATTGACCTCTTAACCAGGACGTTGTAAGCGATATAGAGTGGGGAAAACACATGGATGGAATCACGAATCCACCGATTGATGAGCTACTAGATAAGAGTGGTTCTAAGTACAGCCTGGTCCTCTATGCTGCAAAGCGCGCACGCCAAATTAATGCCTATTACTCCCAGCTAGGTGAGGGCCTTCTTGAATATGTTGGTCCACTAGTAGAGACACATGTGCACGAGAAGCCACTATCAATCGCACTTCGCGAGATTAATGAAGGTCTTCTCACGATTGAAAACCTCGAACCTACGGCTTAATTAGCCAGTCTTCACCAATGTCTTCTACAACTCGAGAG
>CAFBMZ010000062.1_pt1 | contig 8524 bp, 6 predicted proteins | sample 7269111 | NCBI WGS metagenome assembly CAFBMZ01 (sample SAMEA6814078, study PRJEB35770) | uncultured Actinomycetes bacterium | biome: Freshwater; feature: Freshwater reservoir; material: water | place: Czech Republic | collected 2017-05-23 | depth 30m m | reverse complement strand
TCTTCGGGCAAACGTGTTGGTTGCGCACCCTTCATAGCATGCCATAGTCCTATTTCGGCCACTTATCGCTCCTTATATGAGATCTCGTTCAGGCAATGTTAATTTTCAATCGATGAAGGGTATCAAGGCAATATGACACGACAGAGATTTCATAGCAGAAGTTCAAGTCATAATGACCAGTCTTCGCGCAGACTTTCTTGGCAGATGACATCTCATCTGGTGTACAACTCATCTAAAGGCGCAAGACCACAACCACCAAGCTAGGAAATACAGAGATATTAAGCTCTCTAGCCTGGATTATTGACCCTTTATTACAAACCTTTCATCTCTGGTATCGAATTTACCTTTTTCGAGCGCTTTCTTCATAAGGATCTGTGCTTCTGCTTGAATCTTGCTCACCTCGGGTTCGCGTTTAAGTGATTCTAGGCTATCTCTGTATTCAGGCTTGATATCCGCTATGTCTTCAACAAGCTGTTGCATTAGTTGGATAATTCGTGATGCCTGTTGGAACTCAATCTCGGCAAACTTACTCTCCGATATCACCGTTGTAATCAAAGGGGTCTTTATCTTAACTAAATCGTATTGGTGTCTGCAGTCAATTCCAATGTAGAGACTCCGTGCAAAGCATTCAAGCCACATGATTCGTACCGCATTGACCACTCCCTCTAAAGGCTTTTGGCTCGCAGCCGTAGCACCGATGTTCAGTTTCAGAGTGCGATCCCAGTCGGCATAATGCTTAATTAGTCTTTCATTTAAATAATTCAACGCCAGGTCTAACTCTTTTGATTGTTTACTTTGGAAAATACCCATGTTCAATTATCCCAAGATAAACTAAATACCACTGGGTCGATAGAGGATGGTTTAGTCTTCAAAGTAATCTTCATCAATATCCACGATTGAATATGTCCGACGCTTCTGCACACCAATTCCATGCCGCACCATTAATTTGCCAAACTCCGCACCGTCAATTAATACAACACGCGCAGATAAATTTTTACTTGCATAGTCACGGGCATCATTCGAGAATGTGGAAGTTGTTATAAATACGCCACCGTTTGCACCAAGGCCGGATAAAGCTCCAACAAATTTCTGAATGTCAGGTCTCCCGATAGTGTTTTCGGCTTTGTATCTTTTCGCCTGTACGTAAATTCGTTGTAGTCCAAGTGCATCCTGATGAATTACCCCATCCACTCCTTCATCGCCAGGCCCACCTACGTGCTCAATCGAACTCTCAGAGGCTCCGTATCCCATTGCCTGAAGAAGCTGCAAGACGACGATTTCTAAAAACTTTGGTGAAAGATTGCGAACACGCTGAACGATATCAGTCGCTACTGCATCCTCTAGCTCATCGATTGCAGACTCAATTTTTTCTTGAGGCGTAGTATCTAAATCAGGCTCATTAACTACTTCGTCGTGATCGGAGTGTTTGCGTTTTCCACCCCAAGCATCTGCATAGTCTGGAAACTCACGAAATTTCTTAGCTTTAAATCCCTGAGGATTCTCATCCAGAAGTTTTAGGCCTCGATCTGTGATTTCCAGATACCCCCGTTGAGGTCGGCTAACAGCACCGGCTTGGGCAAGAAATGCTTGCGCCCAATGAACTCGACTGCGAAAAACGTTCGTTCCTTTAGAGTTGGTGAGCGCAAGTTCTTCAGGTGTTAGAGCTTCCGCTTTTGATACATCTTCCATATTTGCGCGTCGGTGGGTTTTTCCATTTTTTTTCAAAGCTGCAAGTATGGGTACAAAGTAATACTCAAAATTACCAATGGTCATAGCGGGAGAATATATGCCCTGGCTGACAAAGGACAGACCTTTCAGGAGGGTTTTAGCTGAAGACTGCCTGGTCATTAGAAGTATTGATTATCAGGTGCGACCGATAAACACGAATCATTCATCTCATAGTGACTAAGGATTCTGGGGATGAATAAATGGTCGAAAATTAAGAGTTAGGAGACGAAAGGTGTAAGCAGTACCTAAACGACCTCTTGCGCACCTTTTGGTACCTAAAACTGGCAATTGCAAACCTGTGATAAATTCACAGCTGCTTTCAGACCGCAATCGCTGACCAGCATGTCCCTTCTTATTGTCAGCGAAGTTCCGTAAAGTTGCACTATGCGTTACTGGTGGGTGAACCAAAATAAGACCTATAAGTATGAAGTCCCTGGTGGCTTCATGTGGTCACCCTTTAAGAATGCCAACGGAGCCCGAAATACTTTCTATGACAATATGGCCAATGTCGAACCTGGAGATATTGTTTTTGCATATGCACAACAACAAGTAAAAGCCATTGGTGTAGCGCAGAAGCGTGCCTATTCAGCCCCCAAACCCGCTAGCTTTGAGAACTCCTCGAACAACTGGTCACAGATCGGCTGGTTGGTTGAAGTCGAATTCAGTCAGTTAGCTGATCCGGTTATTCCAAAAATGCACCTTGAAATAATTGGTGAGTACTTAACAACCAAGGCCGCCCCACTTGATGAAACAGGGAAGGGAAGAGAGCGTTACCTAGTTGAGTTAGAAGAAGGTCTCGCACTCGCGCTCATTAATATCAGCAAAGCCCCTCTGAACTTAATGACTCGCGAGTTGGCTCCTGTTAGCGACTCTGAATCTGACTATGAGATCGAACTAGAGATTCTGGCTCGGCATTTAGACGGCGACCCAGAAAAGATTCAATTAACAAAGTCGAGACGGGGACAAGGTATTTTCAAGGCAAACGTGCGTCTCGTTGAAGATCATTGTCGAGTCACTGGCGTTACAAATATTAAGCATTTACGAGCTAGCCATATTAAACCGTGGTCAGTTTCGTCTAAGGAGGAGAAGCTCGACGGTTTTAATGGTCTATTGCTTTCGCCGCATGTAGACCACTTATTTGACCGAGGTTTTATTAGTTTCAAGAACTCTGGCGACTTACTAGTCTCTGCAGAGCTCAACCCAATTGTTTTGGAGCAGTGGGCGATTGCAAACTCGGCAAATGTAGGTATTTTTAAAGCAAATCAAGGCAAGTACCTCGAGTTTCACCGCGATGTAGTGTTTCAGGGATAACCCTTATGGATTGTGTCTTAAGAATCTATGGATGGCTTGAGAAAAATATCCCGTCGAATGAGACCCCAGAGGGTTAAGGGCCGTTTGTTCGTAGTCGCTGTCAGATAGCCAATGTAAGTTGTACCTATTGAATAAGCCTAGAAGGGTCAAAATGTTTGAGAACACCTTTAAGAATATAGACGACATTCTCCACAAGGATGCCGGGTGCGGAAGCGAGCTCGATTACGTAGAGCAATCTTCCTGGGTGCTTTTTCTCAAATACATCGATGATCTAGAGAGCGCTCGCAAAGTCGGAGCCGAGCTCGGTAACAAGAAATACACGCCCATCATCTCTGGAAAATATCGCTGGACCGAGTGGGCTGTTCCTAAAACTAAAGATGGAAAGATCGATCACAACGCCGCACTTACAGGCGATGACCTTCGAAATTTCGTAAATAATGAACTCTTTCCCTTTCTAGCAAAGTTCAAGTCCAGTGCCACGAGCCCAGATACTCTTGAATACAAGATAGGCGAGATTTTTGGTGAAATCCAGAATCGGCTACAAAGCGGTTACAACCTACGCGAAGTCTTAGAACTCGTTGATCAACTGAAATTTCAAACCAGTGCTGAAATCCATGAGATGTCTCATCTATATGAAGACAAGATCAAGAACATGGGTAATGCCGGTCGCAATGGTGGCGAGTACTACACACCGCGCCCATTAATTAAAGCAATCATCAAAGTTGTCGCCCCAAAGATTGGTCAAACAATTTATGATGGCGCGGCAGGCTCTGCCGGCTTTCTCTGTGAATCCTTCGCCTACCTCTCTGAATCAAAGCAGCTAACAACTAGTGAAGTAGCAACGCTTCAAAAGAAGACTTTCTATGGAAAAGAGAAGAAATCTCTGGCCTACATCATCGGCACCATGAACATGATCTTGCACGGCATCGATGCACCTAACTTGCTCCACACAAACACTTTGGGTGAAAACATTGCAGATATTCAAGAGAAGAACCGTTATGACATAGTTCTTGCCAACCCTCCCTTTGGCGGCAAAGAGCGCGCTGAGGTTCAACAAAACTTCCCCATTAAAACTGGTGAGACCGCCTATCTTTTCTTGCAGCACTTTATGAAAATCCTTCGTGCAGGGGGCTCTGCCGGTATTGTCATTAAGAATACTTTTCTATCCAACTCCGATAACGCCTCAGTCGCTATCCGTAAAGAGCTCCTTGAAAACCATAACCTTCATACCATTCTAGATTGTCCAGGTGGCACATTCCAAGGCGCAGGAGTAAAGACCGTAGTTCTGTTCTTCAAAAAAGGCGAGCCAACTAAGAAGATCTGGTACTACCAGCTAAAACCCGGACGCAATATGGGCAAGACTAATCCACTTAACGAAAAGGATTTAGAAGATTTCATCGAACTACAGAAGAAGTCCAAGGACTCAGAACTTTCATGGTCGGTCGATGTTTCAACAGTTAATCAAGAAACTTGGGATCTCTCAGTCAAAAACCCCAATGGAAATGATGAAGTTATCCATCGCTCACCAGCCGAGATTATTGCTGAGATAGAAGCACTAGATGCGGACAACCAGGCAATTCTCAAGCGAATTAAGGCTTTGCTATGACGCAGTTTATTCGTCTAGACAAGTTTGCTGAAGTAGGAGCGGGCAATTCTGCCCCGCAAAATGAAGAATTATTTAAGGGCGGCTCGCTACCTTTTGTTAGAACTTCTGATGTTGGTGCAATTCATATTGGAAGTATCGACACTTCAAGAGACCTCCTTACACTAGAAGGTGCCAAGGGATTGAAATTGCATTCATCTGGAACGATATTGTTCCCCAAAAGTGGAGCTTCAACTTTTCTAAACCATCGTGTTGTACTAGGCAAGCCTGCATATGTATCCAGCCATCTTGCCACAATAAAAGCAAATAATGATTTGGGTCTAGACCGTTACCTCTTCTATTTTCTACAGACGATTGATGCTCGTGATCTATGTCAAGATCAAGCTTATCCATCACTCAATAGAGATCAGATTGCTGGAATTGAGGTTCCTCTACCATCTCTAGAGAAGCAACGCGAGATTGTTGAGAAACTCGATAGCGCATTCGCCGAGATTGATTCGCTTGAGGAAAATCTAACTCTTGGTGAAGAAAAGGCCGATCAGTTACTCCAATCACTGCTTAATGACTCTTTTAGTGCCGATAATATTAATAGCTCGCCACTTCAAGAGCAATCGATCGACGAAATCTGTGAAGTGGGAGATGGTAATCACTCCTCAAAATATCCCACGAAAAATGAAATGATTTCAACAGGTGTCCCATTTATACGAGCGCAGAACATTGTCAATGGCACTGTGGATGACACGGATATCCTCTATATCTCACCGCAAAAACATGAGTCATTGCGAAAGGGCCACTTGAGGACAGGTGATATCTTAATAACAAATCGAGGTGAAATTGGAAAATTGGCAATTGTTCCGCTGGAGTTTGATGGATCAAATCTAAACTCGCAGATAGCCTGGCTTCGCTGCAAGAAGGAAGTTAGCAACTCTTATCTGTATTATTTCTTAAAATCTGGAAGTGCCCGAAGAATTTTTGACTCAGGTACAAGCGGAAGTGCACTTCAGCAATTAACTATTAGTAAGTTGAAAGAAATAAAGGTTCCGATTGTTTCGCAGTCGGAACAAAAGGCAATTGTTAAAACGCTTAATAGTGCCTTTGCCGAGATAGAATCTTTAAGAGGGCAATTAAAAATTGAGAAAAGTTTGGCAATTACTCTTCGCCAATCCCTTCTGAGTAGCGCCTTCACACAAGAGGAAGCAGTCGCCTAATGGCACTTACTGAATCCGATACGCGAGCCCAACACATTGATCCTGCTTTGGCTCAATCCAATTGGGAGAGCCACCTTATTCGCCGCGAGGTTCAAATTACTGCGGGAAGAATCATTGGCGCTGGTAGACGGGCAGATCCTTCTATCGCAGACTACGTTCTTGAGTACAAAGGTAAGCGATTAGCTGTAATAGAGGCGAAGAAGTGGGATCTACCCCATAGCGAAGGCGTAAGCCAGGCAATTCGCGATGCCAAGAAACTCGGCCTCCCCTTTGCCTTTACTACCAATGGACAGATGATTCGCCAAATCAATTTAGAAACGGGTAAAGAGGAAGATGTTGCGAACTTCCCTACACCAGATCAACTCTGGGAGTTAATCAATGAGCCTAAAAATGCGCTGATCGATGAGTTTAGAGAGATTGAGTTCGAGAGCAGGGGTGGGACCGAACCTGTTCGCTACTACCAACAAAAGGCTGTAGAAAATGTCCTAGAAGGTATTGCAAAGGGAGATGACAGACTCCTTCTTACCCTTGCCACCGGTACAGGTAAGACAAAGATTGCCTTTCACATTGCGTGGAAACTCTTTCAAACCAGATGGAACCTGCAAGGAGATAAAAAGCGCAGGCCCAGGATTCTCTTTCTTGCCGATAGAAATATCTTGGCCAATCAAGCTTTCAATGAGTTTTCACCTTTTCCAGAAGATGCACTCAAACGGATCACCCCTGATGAAGTGCGCAAAGACGGAAAAGTTCCGACAAATGCAAATATTTTCTTCACGATCTTTCAAACCTTTGAGACTGAATCGACAGGAGTTCCCAACTTTGGTGAGTATCCCAGGGATTTCTTTGACTTAATCATTGTTGATGAGTGCCACCGTGGTGGTGCAACAGAGGATGGAAACTGGCGTGCAATTCTTGAGTACTTCTCACCTGCTGTTCAATTAGGTTTAACAGCCACCCCTAAGCGTCGAGATAACGTCGATACCTATGCCTACTTTGGTGAGCCTCGCTATATCTACTCACTCAAAGAGGGAATAGGCGATGGTTTTCTTACCCCCTTTAGAGTGCGCAAATACGCAACCACCATCGATGACTACACCTATGTTTCAGATGACACGGTCGTTGCAGGTGAGCCGGAGGTAGGAAAGCTTTATACGGGAGCTGATTTCAACCGAGTCATCATCATCCGTGAGCGCGAGGTCTATCGCCTAGAACTCTTGATGGCCAAGATTAATCCGAATGAGAAGACGATTATCTTCTGTGCAACGCAAGCCCACGCGTTGATGATCCGAGACATCATTAATGAGCGCAAAACTAATCCCAACACTACCTATTGCGTTCGAGTAACGGCCGATGAGGGAAGTATTGGGGATCAGTACCTCCGTGATTTCCAAGATAACGAAAAGACAATTCCGACGATCCTGACTACCTCTCAGAAACTATCTACGGGAGTAGATGCTCGCAACATTAGAAATATCGTTTTGATGCGTCCTATCAACTCCATCATTGAGTTCAAGCAGATTATTGGCCGAGGAACCCGTCTCTATGACGGCAAAGATTTCTTCACCATCCACGACTTTGTGAACGCCTCCCATAATTTCTATGATCCAGAGTGGGATGGCGAGCCGGTTGAACCAGAACTGCAACCACTGCCAGGTGATGATCCGATCATTGACCCAGGTCCTGGACCAGTTGGCCCTGTTGAGCCACCAGAGAAGCGCGAAAAAATCGTCATCAAGTTAGCCGATGGTAAAGAGCGCGAATTCCAACATATGACATCCAAGATGTTCTATTCAGTTGATGGCACTCCTATGTCCTTATCTGAATTTTTTGAATCTCTCTTTAATACCTTGGAGATGCCAGAGCTTTTCAAGAACGAGGATGAACTGCGCATGCTCTGGTCTGTTCCTTCGACCCGAGCAAAGCTGCTCAAACAGTTAGAGGATGCAGGATTTCCCACTAGCGAGCTGCTCTCTATTCAAGAGTTAATCGATGCAGAAAATAGCGATCTATTTGATGTGCTGGAGTTTGTAAAATATGCCCTCAAGCCTGTTACTCGTAAATCGAGAGCGAAAGTTTCCCGTTCGATGATAGAAAATGGATTGGAAGCTAAACAGCTCGAATTCATTGACTTCTTAATATCTCAGTATGTGGAGTCAGGAGTAGGAGAGCTTGAAGAAGGCAAGTTAGAGACACTGCTTGAGATTAAGTATGCCGATATTCATCAAGCAATTACAGTTGTTGGTAATGGTGAGGTCGGTAAAGTACGAAACCTTTTCCTGACCTTCCAGAAGAATTTGTACTTGCCACATGCTTGCTATTCGGCAATAGCCGGATAATCAAAAGACCATTTCGACAATGCTTGCGCATTTCTTCCTATTGAAGGTTTCGTAAATGAACTCACTCCGCAAACCCGCACAGATCCTCCTCGGTGCAGCACTTGCCTATGCAGGTTTTAAGCACCTGACTACTAGCCGGCTGGATTTTCAAGCACAGGTTCCTACGCTGTTGCAATCACAGGCAGATTTTGTTGTTCTGGCATCGGGGGTTGTGGAGATCGCTCTGGGGGTTGGGTTGATTGCCCTCTGGAAATATCGTGTGCAGATTGGTTGGGTGGTTGCTGCATTCTTTGTTGCAGTTTTCTGGGGAAATATCTCGCAGTATGTAAATCACGTTG
>CAFBMZ010000061.1_pt1 | contig 8635 bp, 7 predicted proteins | sample 7269111 | NCBI WGS metagenome assembly CAFBMZ01 (sample SAMEA6814078, study PRJEB35770) | uncultured Actinomycetes bacterium | biome: Freshwater; feature: Freshwater reservoir; material: water | place: Czech Republic | collected 2017-05-23 | depth 30m m | reverse complement strand
TGAAGCATCGACTGCAATTCCTCCTTTAGCTCCACCAAAGGGGAGATTAGTTAAGGCGCATTTCCACGTCATTAACATTGCAAGTGCAATCGTCTCTTCGAGATCTATCTGCGGATGAAAACGCACGCCACCTTTAGAAGGCCCACGTGTCGTTGAGTATTGAACTCGGTAGCCCTTATACATTTCGACTTTGTCGTTATCTCGTCGCAAGGGAACGGCGACTTCTAATATCCGCCGAGGTGTTGAAAGCGTCTGCCAATCATTTTCTGAGAGGCCTAATTGTTCTACTGCGGTGCGTAACTGTGCGCGCGCCGTTTGAAAAGCTGACTCCGTTGTCATGACATGAATCTATGTGAAATCACTTAAAAACGCTAATTTGAACTTGAATTAATTGAGGATTAGAGAGTTGACACTTGGCGCGTAGCTTTTGCTAGCCACTGCGGATTTATTTCGACACCCCACCCTGGTTGCGATGGAATCTGAATCTTCCCATCTTCTATTGCAAAGGGATTACCTAAGAACAAATCCTTTTGCCATGGATAGTAATCATCTCCTTCAATAGAAAACTCGAGATACTTGCCGGGATTTGAAATCGCGCCGAGTAGATGCATAGTACAGATTGTCACAAGTGAAAGATTGGCACTGTGAGGCGTGATTGGCATTTGTGCAACTTTTGCCATCTCCACAACTTTAAGAGTTCTCCATATGCCACCTAAATACATAATGTCTGGCTGCAAGACATCTACTGCACGCATATCAATCATGCGTTGCCATGTAGATAAATCCCAATCTTGCTCTCCGCCAGTTACATCGATGGAGAGTGCCTCAGTTACCTCTTTTGTCTCTTCGAGCTCCCAATATTTACATGGCTCTTCAAAGTGTGTAATACCCTCAGCTTGAAGTAATGCGCCGACCTCAATCGCTCGTTTGGGGGAAAAACCACTATTGCCATCAACTAACTTTGCAATACCATCACCCAACGCCTGCGAAACCACTGGTACAACATCTTCTGTACGCCCTGGCCACTCATCAACGTCGTTTCCACATTCGGCCCCAACGCGCCATTTGAATGCATCAAAACCATACTCATCGCGCAGCTTCACGAATCTTTGCGCCTCTTGCTCGGGGGTAATGTCTCGCTTCATGGATGAGGCATATGTGCGAAGTTTCTTTGGTGTGCCACCTAATAGTTCAACAACTGGTTTTCCCTCTGCCCGACCGCGCAGATCCCATAGCGCTGTATCTAGTCCTGCATTAGCGCGGCAGCGATAGCTTCCTGGAAATTTATGTTCGCGGGCTTCAACGAGGGTGATGAGTGCACCTATATCGGATGCATCTTTTCCAAGTACCCAAGGTGCAACTTGACGATGGAAAATCTGTGCCGTTATATCAGAGTGGTAGTTCGACGTTTGACCCCAGCCAATGTGACCATCAGATGTTGTTACTTTTACAAAACAGACAAACTCATCTGTGAAAGTTTCAAGCTGCGTGATTTTTCCAAAGATCATCCCGCAGCCTTCACAAATACTGGCAAATCTAATAATGAGACATTCACGCGCGCACCGGCATGCAAGCCAACCGCATCAGGGCTTGGTAGCTGTGCCGTTACGCGAGCTCCATCGGATAATGTAATGCTCAGGCGGCACGATGCACCTAAGAAGCTAGCCGAAAATACAGTTGCATTTCCAGATGCACTTGCGACAACGTCAATACTCTCTGGTCGGACTAATGCGATTCCAGTACCAGAGGTGATAGAGCCTGGGAGCGTTTTAACAACTCCACCAAGAATCTCAATAGATCCACCGCTAACTTTTCCAACAATAGGATTAGTCAAGCCAACAAATTCGGCAACGAAGGCCGTGCTTGGGCGGTCATAGAGTTCGGCAGGTGCTGCGATCTGCTCTAACTGACCATTGCGCATGACGCCAACACGGTCAGCGATACTGAGCGCCTCTTCTTGATCATGTGTTACAAATAATGTTGTGGTACCGAGCTCCATCTGAATACGCCGAATCTCTTCGCGCAGCTGGGTACGCACCTTTGCATCCAGTGCAGATAACGGCTCATCAAGTAGAAGTACTTTCGGTGAAATCGCTAAGGCGCGAGCAAGTGCCACACGCTGTTGCTGTCCACCAGAGAGTTGGTATGGATAGTGGTTTGCGTGTGTTGATAAACCAACAAGCTCTAATAATTCGGCCGAACGCGCTTTTCGCTTATCGCCAGTTGTCTTATGTGCGCGGAGTTTTAATCCATACTCAACGTTTTCACGGGCGGTCATATGTGGAAATAATGAGTACGCCTGAAAGACCATACCCATGCCGCGCTTGTTTGCATTTTGGAAAGTGACATCTTTACCATCAACAATCATGGATCCGCGATCTAATTCTTGGAGTCCTGCTAATGCGCGAAGCGCGGTGGTCTTGCCACAGCCAGAGGGACCTAGCAGGGCAACGAGCTCACCTTCGGCGATATCAAGGCTTAAGCCATCGAGAGCTTTGACTTTACCAAAGTGCTTAGCAAGGTCAACTAACTGTACATAGGCTGATGAGCTCAACGTATGGGTCCTTATCTCTTAGGCGACATCAACGTCAAGGACAGTCCCTTGACGCTTTTTAGTAGGAATAATTAATAGTAAGAAAATTACAAAGAGCAGTGAAGCAAGTGAGACCGCCACTGCCACATTTCCATTGGTACGCCCAATTTGGGCGATCACTACTTGGAAAGTCTTGAAGTTTAAGATGTTTGAAATCGTGTACTCACCGAGAACCAGCGCAATAGCTATGAAAGAGCCGTTGACTATGCCAGTTTTGATCGTTGGCATGATTATTCCAAAAATAACTCGAGTAATGGTTGCACCAAGAGTCGTTGCAGCTTCAGCCAGAGTATGGATATCTACTGCATCTAGGGCAGCCGATAAGGATCGATACGTGTAAGGAAGGATTAGCATTGAGTAAACACCCGCCAGAGTTATTGGCGACTCGCTTATATTTATGGAGATCCATCGATATAGCGGTGCGATTCCAACGACAATTACAATCGCAGGAATTGCGAGGGGGAGAAGGCACAGTAATTCAAAAGGGCGGCGCAACACTGGAAGTTTTAAGTGAACCCAGATGGCGGTTGGAACAATAAGGAAGAGGATGAGTGCCATGACGATTGCCGCGGTAATTAATGAGCGCGAGATTGCTGGCCATAGATCAGGTTGCTCTGTAATCATCTTCCATGCGCGAAAAGTTCTACCTTTATCAGCAAATCCAAATGGCTTAGTTGAAAAGTCAAACATTGCATAAAGCGGAACTAGTAAATACAGCGCTACGACAGAGATAATCGTCCAACGCCAGAGGCGAACTCCCATTGATTGCTTCATCGCTTTTGCTCCCACTTACTAACTTTCTTTCGGAGCAAGGCGTAAAGACCCATCACTATCACGACGACGATCACCATAAATAAAGACAGGGATTTAGCTTCAGCTGGATTAGAGCCACCTGTTTCACTTGTCAGTGCAGTTGCAATTTCAAGCGGAGTTAAAAAGTCAGAGAGGTTTATAAGGGTATTTGCCGTTGCATATGCAGAAAATGAGTTTACAAAGAGGAGAAGCGCTGCTCCGGCAAAGGATGGAGTAAGGATTGGGATTCCAATCCTTAACCAGTACTCGTAGGCCTTACCACCAAGGGCATCAGATGCTTCGCGCCACTGTGGTTTCAAATTCTCCAATGTTGGCAAGAAGACCAAGACCATCAGCGGGATTTGGAAAAATGTATAGAGAACACTTAAGCCAGTCTTACCGTAAAGCCACGTTGAATCTGCAAGAAAAGTATTAGGTAAGTACTTAACGGCTAAGGTTGATACGAGTCCGTTAAAACCAAAGGTCGCTAAGAATGCAAAGGTAAGCATGACGCCGCCGAACTGCGCTAAAACACTGCTCAAGGCAACGGAGATCTTATAAAAAACACCACCAGGCTTTCCGGTAACAATCGCCCATGCAAAAAGTCCACCCAGAATTGCTCCGACAATTGCAGTCTTTGCAGAGATTTCCAATGAGTTTGCGAAGGCGTGTCTAGCAACGGAAGAGTTGAAAACTTCTAACAGGACTTTAGAGCTAAATTTTCCGTAGTTATCTTTAAAAGCTCCCGAGACTACGTTCCAGGTTGGATACAAAAGGAAGAGACCACTGAATAGCAAAAATGGTAAAACTCCGAGATAGGCGCTCTTGCTACGCCAATACCGAGAACCGGTCCTGCCAGTGGCAGAACCGGTTCCCTTGTATTGAAGTTGAGTCAATTAACTAGGACTCAGTATTAGTTTGATCCGACTGCGTCAGGCCATGCAGTCTTGAGGTAGGCGCGAGCAGCTGCTGTCTGTGCAGCAGTTGCTGCCTCAGCAACAACCTTGCTCTTACCGATCGATGCAATACCTTCTGCTGATGCGCGGTGTGTCTTTACAAGCTGTACCCACAAAGTAGGTGTAGCTCCACCAGTTGCGAATATGTTTGCGCCTGTCTCGCCAAGTGTGTACTCCATCCATAGGCGTGCACATGCTGGATGTGGTGCCCATGCTGAGATTGCACTGTTGTAAGTCGAGCCAACTGATGCAGGTGTGAATGTCTTCCAAACCTGACCGGCTGCTGCCATCTGCTTTACAACGTTAGCCTGGATGTAACCATTGTCGATAACAACTGGTGTCTGTCCAGATGCGATTGTTGCCTCTGTTGGGTTGACGTTAATAAAGTTACCGGCATCCTTTAGCTTCTTGAAGAATGCAACACCCTTTGTTACATCATCAAATGTTCCGCCGAGGGCCTTGTTGATCATGAAGATACCGTTCATTGCAGCAGATGATCCAAGTGGATCTCCATTGAGAGCAATCTTGCCCTTGAACTTTGGATCAAGAAGGTCATTGAGCTTTGTAATTGTTCCAAGAGCTCCTGAGTAACCAATTGTCATTGTTCCTGTGTAGTTAGGTGTTACTTCACCTGTTCCAGAAACCGCTGCAGCACCTTGTAGGTAGTTCCAAGTCTTTACCTTGTATGGAGCAAATGTTCCTGTTCCAAGGTACTTAACTGCAACTGCTAAACCAATATCAAATACATCTGGTGAGCGATTTGTGCCTTTGTTTGTGACAGCGGCGTCAATCTCTTCCTGTGAAGATCCTTCTGGGTTAGCTTCGTCGATCTTTACCCCGTAGGTCTTAGCAAATCCAGTAATCATGTCGCCATAGTTCGCCCAATAGTGTGGAAGAGCGATAACGTTGAGCTGTCCTTCTTTCTTGCAAGCATTTGCAAGAGCAGTCATTCCGCCACCTTGTGAGGCGGTAGTAATCTTTGAATAATTTGTCTTTGATGTTGCCGATGCTGATGATGCACTAATTACAGGGATCGCGAGTGCAACAACAAGTGCCGCTGCAACTGATCCACTGGTGAACTTTGAAACCTTCACTCAGATCCTCCTAGTTTGTAAGTGGTATGTGTTCTGCCATACATCCTTATCTATTACACGTGTTGACTGCAACAGATCTGGAATTTTGTACTTACGCGCAAACCCTCTAGTCAAAGACTAAAACGTTTCGCGCTCCTTCTCCCGCCCTCAAACGGTCAAAGGCGAGATTAAGACCCTCTAAACCTATCCGCTCGGAGATAAGTTCGTCTAGAAACAGGTGTCCATTTAGATAACTTTTAACTAACTCTGGGACATCTTTATGCAGGTTTGAGGAGCCAAAGTAGCAGCCCTTGATCCACTGTTCGTTGACAAATGGCCCAGCATCAAGGGTCAAGGTCGCTCCATTCTTGAGCAGCCCGACCAGAATCAACCCGCCATCAACATCGACCGTCCCCCAGGCTTGTTGGATTGTGGATTCACGCCCGAGGGCCTCAAAGGCATAGTCCACGCCGCCACAAATCTTTTTAACTTCAGCTACTGGATCACTTGTCGAGGCGTTTATGGTGTGGGTAGCACCGACTTTTTTTGCAATCTCTAACTTTTCCTCTGTGACATCAATGGCGATGATCGTCCTAGCCCCTGCGATGCGGGCTCCCTGAACAATATTGAGACCAACTCCGCCACAGCCAAAGACGGCAACCCGCGAGCCGGCTCTAACTTTGGCGGTATTCATCACGGCGCCATAACCTGTCAGAACTGCGCAGCTAATGAGTGCGGCGCGATCAAGCGGCATCTCTTGTGGGATAACAACTGCACCTGATGCCGGGACTACAACGTATTCGGCAAAGGATGCAACGGTTAAGAAGTGATTTATTTTTTCTCCGTTATAGCTCAGACGGCTGGTGCCATCAAATAATCCGCCGACTCCCATGGCACTTCCTGCGGTCGAGCAATAGTTAGGGCGACCAGATTTACAGTAGTCACAGGTGCCGCAGTTAGGGACAATCGACATGATGACGTGATCACCAGGTGCAAATCCAGTTGTGTCTGGGCCAACCTCAACAACTACACCGGCTGCCTCATGTCCTATCACTGCTGGAAATGGAACAAGTTTGCGTTTTCCATCAACTGCGTTTAAATCACTTGCACACAATCCACTGGCGGCTACTTTTACAAGAAGCTCTCCAGATTTCGGCTTGTCTAAATCTAATTCACGGACTTCGAACTGAGAACCAACTCCATCTAGTACCGCGGCCTTGATTTTCACTTTTACGTGCTCCTCTTTTGTTGCTTAGTAGTTGTGATTAATTAAGATCGACCCACGTTGTTTTCAAGGCGCTATATGCATCAATTGCATGTAACGATTTATCTCGACCACTACCAGATGCACCAAAGCCTCCGAATGGTGTGATTACATCCAACATGTCAAAGGTATTGACCCACACTGTTCCAGCGCGCAATTTTCGTGCAAATTTATGGGCCTTAGCAATGTTATTTGTCCACACTGATGCAGCCAAACCGTACTCAGTTGCATTAGCTAGTCGTAAGGCATCATCTTCGTCAGTTGCATCGATTGCGACAAGCACTGGTCCAAAGATCTCCTCTTGCGCTAATCGTGAATCTGGTTTTACATTATCAATCAACGTTGGCTGTATTAATAAATCATGACCAGTAGTTTTTTCACCACCAAAAATAACTTTCTCTCCATCGTGGCCAATCAAATCTAAATAGGCATTAACGCGATCACGTTGAAGATTTGAAACCAAACCAGCCATCTGGGTTGCAGGATCAAATTGGTTGCCAACTTTAAAGCTCTCTAAAAACTTATGTAAGTGAGCAAATAACTCTTCTTTTATCTCTTTTTCAACAATGATTCTTGAGCCTGCGTTACATGTCTGGCCTGCGTTGTAATAAATCGCCCACGCAATCGTTGAAGCTGCAGCCTCTAAGTCAGTACAGTCCTTGAGAACTACTTGCGGGCTCTTGCCACCTAATTCAAGCGATACCTGCTTCATATTTGATTCGGCTGCATAAGCCATCATTTTGCGACCAGTAGGGCCACTGCCAGTGAAGGCAATCTTTGCCACATCCATGTGGCGCGCTAAAGCTTGACCGGCCTCGGATCCGCGGCCGGGAACAACATTAAATACACCTTCCGGAAGCCCAGCAGCCACTGCAAGCTCTGCCATTTTAAGGGCGCTCAGTGATGAGTTTTCGGCGGGCTTCACGACGATGCTATTTCCCATTGCAATTGCCGGACCAAGCTTCCAACTAGTAATCATCATGGGGTAGTTCCATGGAACAACTGCGCCAATTACTCCAAGTGGTTCGCGGGTAATCATTGCTAAGGCGTTGCGTGGTGCAGGAGCGATTTCGTCATATGTCTTATCGATTGTTTCGGCATACCACTGAATCACACGTGTTGAGTTGGGCGCATCAACACTTAGTGCATCGCTAATTGGCCGACCAGTATCAATGGCTTCCAGAAAAGCCAGCTCTTCTCGGTGCTCGCCAAGTAATTGAGCCCAGCGCAACATGATGGCTTTTTTATCTCGCGGATTCATGTCTCGCCATGTTCCCGCGTCAAAGACTTTTTTAGCCGATGCAACTGCTCGGTTTACATCTTCAACATCTCCTGATGCGATTTGACCAATAACTTTATTTTGGCTGGGGGAGATATTGTCAAAAGTTTTCCCCGAAGCTGCATCAAAGAAACTGCCATCGATAAAAATCTTTGCATCAGATTTAAACTCTGAAGCCTTTTTACGCCACTGAGGTTGTTCGCTCATATGCCTATGCTAGTACCATCAAAAACTTAAAACCCGCCACGATTAGCACGCAACCAAGTGAACGTTTGATTCCACTATGTGAAAATTTAGTGGTGCCTAACTGTGTTCCTATGAGCGCACCTAGGATTACTGCGATCAAGAAAAGCGGAATTGTCTCTGGAAGCTTTGACGTTGAGGCAAAGTTACCAAGCAGGCCTGCAAGGGAGTTGCAGAGGATAAAAGCCGCAACGGTTCCACTTGCCTCTTTTACTGTAGTCCAGCCCAACCAGATGATTAAAGGCGATAGGAAAATTCCACCACCGGTTCCTGTAATCCCTGACAGGAGACCTATACAGGTACCGATTACAACGGCGAGCAGGGGGATGGTTTCTTGAGGTGGTCGATCAGTGTGCGTTGCTTGGGCAATAAATCGAACTCCAGATGCCACAAGCAGGGCTCCAAGAATTGGCTTATAAATCTGATCCGATAAGT
>CAFBMZ010000060.1_pt1 | contig 8724 bp, 4 predicted proteins | sample 7269111 | NCBI WGS metagenome assembly CAFBMZ01 (sample SAMEA6814078, study PRJEB35770) | uncultured Actinomycetes bacterium | biome: Freshwater; feature: Freshwater reservoir; material: water | place: Czech Republic | collected 2017-05-23 | depth 30m m | reverse complement strand
TTTAACCACTTCTTCCGCGGACAAGATCATCCAGGTGGTGGAGATCAGATATTTTTCCAAGGACATGCAAGTCCCGGAATGTATGCGCGTGCTTTTCTTGAAGGTCGTCTGAGCGAAGATCAGTTAGATGGTTTTAGACAAGAGCTTTCACATCCATCGGGCAGTCTCTCCTCATATCCACATCCTCGCTTAATGCCAGATTTTTGGCAGTTCCCAACTGTCTCAATGGGTATCGGACCGCTGAATGCGATTTATCAAGCACGCTATAACCGTTATCTGCACAATCGTGGAATCAAAGATACAAACGATCAGCATGTCTGGGCATTCTTGGGCGATGGTGAAGTTGATGAAGTCGATTCACTTGGTGCAATTGGCCTTGCGACACGAGAAAAGTTAGATAACTTAACTTTTGTTATTAACTGCAATCTTCAACGCCTCGATGGACCAGTGCGTGGTAACGGAAAAATCATTCAAGAGCTCGAGTCTATTTTTGGCGGAGCTGGTTGGAACGTTATCAAAGTTGTTTGGAGCCGCGATTGGGACCCACTTCTGGCTCAAGATCGAGAAGGTGCGCTCGTTAAGTTAATGAATGAAACTTTAGATGGCGATTATCAGACATTTAAAGCCGAGTCTGGCGCATATGTACGCGAGAACTTTTTTGGTCGTGATCCTCGTACAGCTGCAATGGTCGCCGACTGGAGTGATGAAAAGATTTGGAGCCTTCGTCGAGGCGGCCATGACTACAAGAAACTCTTTGCCGCTTACACAGCTTCTGTACAACACAATGGTCGTCCAACTGTAATTCTGGCTAAGACTATTAAGGGTTGGACTTTGGGCTCTACATTTGAAGGCCGTAACTCAACGCATCAGATGAAGAAGATGAGCCTTGAGGACATCATGCAGTTTAGAGATACATTGCACTTAGAGATCCCAGATGAGAAGTTAGATAAGTATCTACCTCCATACTTCAAACCTGCCGAAGACTCTGAGGAAGCCAAGTATCTAGCCGAACGTCGCGCAGCATTAGGCGGTTCGATTCCACGTCGTCGATCAATTTCTCGACCACTACCCCAACCCGATGACTCCGTATACGAATCGGTGAAGCGAGGCTCTGGTCAACAAGAGATTGCTACCACGATGGCATTTGTCCGCATGTTAAAGGACTTGGTAAAAGATCCAGGCCTTGGATCGCGCATAGTCCCAATTATTCCTGATGAGGCGCGTACTTTTGGTATGGACTCTTTATTCCCAACGATGAAGATTTACTCACCTAATGGCCAGCAGTACAAGGCTGTTGATCGCGAACTCATGTTGTCCTATAAAGAGTCGACTGCGGGTGTGATTTTGCATGAGGGTATAAATGAAGCAGGCTCTGTCGCATCATTTACTGCAGTTGGATCTTCTTACTCAACACATGACGAGCCAATGATTCCGATGTATATCTTCTACTCAATGTTTGGCTTCCAACGCACTGGTGATGCTTTCTGGGCTGCGGCAGATCAATTAGTTCGTGGCTTTGTTATCGGTGCAACTGCAGGTCGAACAACACTCAATGGTGAAGGTTTACAGCATGAGGATGGTCATTCACATCTGCTTGCATCGACCAACCCAGCCGTTGTTTCATATGACCCAGCATTTGCTTTTGAGCTAGGACATATTGTTAAAGATGGGCTCCGTCGTATGTATGGTGAAAACAGCGAGAATGTTTACTACTACATCACGGTATACAACGAACCATATGTACACCCAGCTGAGCCGAAGAACTTAGATGTCGAGGGTCTTCTCAAGGGAATTTATCTCTACTCACCTGCCAATAATCAACGCAAGAAATCTGCGCAAATCTTGGCATCCGGCGTCGGCGTCAACTGGGCACTAAAAGCGCAGAAACTTCTTCGAGAAGATTGGGGAGTTGAAGCATCGGTATGGTCAGTTACATCATGGAACGAACTTCGCCGTGATGGACTTGAAACCGATCGCCATAATCTGCTTAATCCAACGAATAAGCGCCGTGCATATATCTCTGACAAACTCGAAGGCCGCGATGGTCCAGTTATTGCCGTAAGTGATTACATGCGCGCCGTCCAGGATCAAATTGCACCATGGATTAGTGCCCCATTCAAGTCACTTGGAACCGATGGCTTTGGGCTTTCGGATACTCGTGGCGCTCTGCGTCGACACTTCAAGGTCGATGCCGAATCTATCGCTGTTGCAACATTGCAAGAGCTAGAACAGCTAGGTCAGATTAAGCAAAGCGTTGTAAAAGCGGCGATGGAGAAGTATCGTATCGACGACATATTGGCAGCCGATGCAGGCAATACGGAAGGCTCAGGTTGATCTCCAGAATTGCAATAAGTGATATCTCCCCTGCAGTCTTCTTCGGGGGAGAATTTCTTGCCGTTAAAGCTATTCCCGGTGAAAGAGTTACGGTTAGTGCAACTGCGATTATCGAGGGGCATGAAAAACTAACCGCGCAAGTTGTCCTGCATAGTTCAAATGGGAAAGTTATTTCACGCAGCGCGATGACTGAAATTTGGCCCGGCTCTAATCGCTATGAAGGTGAAGTACTAATTCCAGCTGAAGGTGATTTCTTTTTTATCGTAGAGGCCGATAGCACGTCTGCGTACAGAACAGTTCTAGGCTCTAGCGAGAAGTATCCAATCAGAGCCGACCGAGAGCGCGCATTAGTCGGTTCTTGGTATGAGTTCTTCCCTCGCAGCGAAGGCGCAATAAAGAATTCCGATGGAACAATCACAAGTGGCACATTCAAAACCGCTGCCAAGCGAATTCCTGCAGTTGCTGCGATGGGCTTTAATGTTTTGTATTTACCTCCGATTCACCCCATCGGCATTTCACATCGCAAAGGCGCAAATAACACTCTTACGCCTAAGGACACAGATCCCGGAGTACCTTGGGCAATTGGTAGCGCTGATGGCGGCCACGATGCAATTAATCCAGAGCTCGGCACAATGCTGGATTTCGAAGAGTTTGTTGCTATTGCTAAGAAAAATGGCGTTGAAATCGCTTTAGATCTAGCACTTCAAACCTCTCCTGATCACCCTTGGGTGAAATCCAATCCACAATGGTTTAATAAACGCTCAGATGGCACGATCGCATATGCCGAAAACCCTCCAAAGAAATATCAAGACATCTATCCACTTAACTTTGATGATGATTATGAAGGACTGCGCGATGAGGTCTTGCGCATTATCCGTCTTTGGGTTTCAAAGGGTGTAGAGATATTTCGTGTAGATAACCCACACACAAAACCAGTTCATTTCTGGCAGGATTTAATTGCAATTGTGCGAGATGAAAACCCTCGTGTTGTCTTTTTGGCTGAGGCCTTTACTGCACCCGCAATGATGCATGCCCTTGGTAAGGCAGGCTTCCATCAGTCATATACATACTTCACATGGCGCACGAGCAAAAGTGAATTAATCGAGTACGGTCGTGAAGTTGCTACTCACACAAGCGCCTATTTCAGGCCAAATTTCTGGGTGAATACGCCAGATATTAACCCTTTTCATCTGCACAGCGGAAATCCAGCCATCTTCGCTTTGCGAGCAGTATTGGCTTCAACGCTCTCACCATCATGGGGAATGTATGCCGGCTACGAAATCTATGAGCATCTTGCCTTTAAAGTCGATGGTGAAGAGTATGTTGATTCAGAAAAGTATGAGATTAAGGTTCGTGACTGGGATGGCGCAGCTAAAAAAGGTTTAACCCTTGCACCGTTTATTACACAACTCAATGCAATTCGCACAGCCAACCCAGCTCTGCAGCGTCTTCGAAACTTAGTTTTTCATACAACCGACTCTGAGGCCATCATCGCTTACTCAAAACGTGAGGGTGAAAACTTAATTCTGGTTGTAGTAAATCTAGATCCAAACTTTGCTCAAGGCACCATTGTTCATTGGGATACAAAGGCACTTGGAATCAACGGCACAACTTTCGAAGTTAAAGATTTACTTGATGGCGCTACCTTTAACTGGTCACCTGATACTTATGTATCACTTGACCCTACTCGACCAATTGGAAAAGTTGCACACATCTGCCAGGTAAAGCTCTAACATGGCAAGCTTCCTTAATCCACACTCGACTTTGGGTGAGCTTGATCTGCATTTAATTTCGCAGGGTCGCCACGAGCAGTTATGGAACGCGCTCGGTGCCCATGTCTGCCGTGATGATGCCGGTGCACTTCTTGGTACAACATTTTCGCTTTGGGCACCCAATGCACGAGCAGTATCTCTAATTGGCGATCACAATTTTTGGGATAAAAGTACTAATCCAATGCTGCGTATTGGCTCGTTTGGAATCTGGGAGATTTTTATCCCCGATATCGGGGCTGGATACAAATATAAGTTTGCAGTCTGCGGAATCGATGGGCGATGGGTAGATCACGCCGATCCTTTAGCCCGTGCAACCCAAGTTCCACCTCTGACCGCCTCGATAGTTGATGAGTCCACATATGAGTGGAGAGATTTAGAGTGGGTCACGAAGAGAAATGAATTTCAACCATGGCGCTCTCCTGTGAGCGTTTATGAAGTCCATCTCGGCTCATGGAAATTAGGGCTTTCCTATAAAGATCTAGCTTCTGAACTTGTAGAGTACGTAAAGAACCATGGATTTACCCACGTTGAATTCTTGCCCGTTACCGAACATCCCTATGGACCTTCATGGGGATACCAAGTCACATCTTTCTTTGCACCTACGTCGCGATTTGGATCACCTGATGAGTTTAGATTCTTAGTTGATGCTCTGCATGCGGCAGGAATTGGTGTGATTCTTGACTGGGTTCCTGCGCACTTCCCCAAAGATGAATGGGCGCTTGCAAATTTCGATGGCACGGCTCTATACGAACATGCCGATCCAAGACTTGGTGAACACCCTGACTGGGGAACTTTAATCTTTAACTTTGGACGCAATGAGGTGCGAAACTTTCTCGTCGCTAGCGCTCTGTACTGGCTCACCGAATTTCACATCGACGGTCTGCGAGTCGACGCGGTCGCATCGATGCTCTATTTAGATTATTCACGTGAAGAAGGGCAATGGGTTCCAAATAAAAATGGGGGCCGAGAAAACTTAGAGGCTGTGCAGTTGCTACAGGAGGCGACTTCGACTGCATATAAAACTCATCCAGGGATAATGATGATCGCAGAAGAGTCCACGGCATGGTCAGGTGTTACGCGCGAAACCTCATCCGGAGGCCTTGGCTTTGGTTTTAAGTGGAACATGGGCTGGATGCATGACACTTTGCAGTATCTACAACACGATCCAATCCACCGTATCTATCACCATGATGAGATTACATTTTCAATTCTCTATGCATGGAGTGAGAATTTCATGTTGCCTCTATCGCACGATGAAGTAGTGCACGGTAAAGGCCAACTTGTTAATAAGTTCCCCGGTGACCGTTGGCAGAAATTAGCTACATTGCGTGCGCTCTATGGTTATATGTGGGCCCATCCAGGTAAGAAACTGCTCTTTATGGGAAGTGAGTTTGCTCAAAACGTTGAGTGGAGCGAGAGCGCTGGCCTGCAGTGGTATCTAACAGAGTTTGCAGAGCACAGTTCAATTCAAAAGCTTGTTGGCCACCTGAACGCGCGCTATCTCCAAACTCCCTCCCTGTGGCAAAAAGATACCTCGCCCGAAGGCTTCACTTGGTTAGTTGGCAATGATGGCGCTGCAAACGTCTTGGCCTTCACCCGATGGGATGATGCGGCGATTCCTCTAGTCTGTGTCACAAACTTTTCTCCTGTGCCACATGAGCGATACCAACTGCCTTTTCCAACTACAGGTACCTGGCAGGAAGTTCTCAATACCGATGATCTGGCTTTTGGCGGCAGTGGTATTACAAACACTCCAGTGGTTTTAAATGATGGTGGACATCTCATCGCACAAATCGCCGTGCCACCGCTTGCAACAATCTGGTTTAAGCGCGTTTAAATATCTTTGAGAAATAGGGAATTGTAAAGAGCAGCATCGCTGGAATTATTAGCGCAGTTGAGAGTGAAAATGCCTGAGCGGTCCATGCAATTATTAAGCGCATGATGAATACTGCGATGTTATTTACTACTCCAATCTGACCTATAACAACACTTGAAGGAGAGGTTGAACGGGTATTTGCAGCATTCATAATGCTAGGCCCAAGAAATGAAGAGCCTAATCCCGCGATAGTAAAACTAATACACAGAACTACTAATAAGAGAGACCTGTTTTCTGCGTGAATAAACCTTACCGCGAGAATCCCAAGCAAAAATGATGTACCAGAAATTAAAGATGCAACTTTAACTAAAGACTGCATGGGAAACTTAGAAAATAAGTGATGAACAGTTAATCGACCAGTAATCATTGCAAAAGTGAACAAGATATAGGGAAGTGTGTGAACCCCGCTCTTGATGCCAATATCTTCTTTGACAAATATTGCTGCCCAGTCACCTACGCTAAACTCAAGAAAAATGGCACAAAAGAGCGCGCCTGAAACCATTCCATCGATCCGAAAACCCTTGAATACATCACTAAAACTATAATCGGTACTCGAATCTTGATTTGGTTTAACGAGGTTTTCGCCAATCGCTGCAATCAAAATGAGCAAAACTACCAATACGCTCAAAGATAAGAAAACTACATGCCTGGCTAAGGAAATCCGATCCACTAATAGACCTGAAACAACTGCAGTGGCCAGTGCACCACTACTCCAAAACCCACTTAGGAGCGTTACGACATGTCTTTTAGTTCGATCTTGATAGCTAAATCCTTGCGCATTAATAGATACGTGAAACGCTGATATAGCTGAGGCTTGAATTATATTGCTCATCAAAAAAATCGCTGTTGAATGTGTGCTGGTCAGGAGAATGAGACTGCCTGCCATCGAGAATGCGGCAATACGCATTACAAGCTGTGCACCAAAGTTATGAACTAGTTGGCCAACTGTAAACAGCGCGATCAGCGATCCAATAGCCGAAGTGCTTATAAGCGAACCAAACTCACCATTAGAAAGCCCGAGGTTCGCTTTGACTTCAGGAAATCGAGGAAGCCACGACATAATTAAAAAGCCAAAGAGAAAAAAGAGAGCTTTAAGATATCTGAGCTCTCTTTGGGTTGTTAACGTATCCATTAAAAAAGAGCGTTTGCAAGGGCTGTTCTTGCCGCTGCCAGACGCGGATCCGAAGGGTCCACCAATGCAAAAAGCATCAATAAATGCTCTCTCGCCTTTGTGCGTTCAGCACCCGATGTCTGTTTTACCAGATGCAGCAATCGATTAAATGCGGCTTCGACTCCCCCGCTGACTATCTCCATGTCTGCTGCGGTTAACTGTTTTGCGATATCACTTGGACTATCACTGGCCTGTGAAATAACATCGGCAAGATCTAGGCCCTCTGTACGAATAAGAAGTTGAACTTGAGCTAAACCTAATTGAGCAAAACTATCCGCTGGCTTGCGAGCTACAAGTTTTTTATAGGCAGCATGCGCACTATTGAGATCACCGGCTTCAAGTGCTGCAATAGCCTCATCCTCTTCGGGCTCACTTTTTTCAACCGGTGCAGCGCCAATACCCTGCTGAGCAGCAAGGGCTAAGACTTTATCAAGCACTAGACGAACTTGGGCTTGCGGATAACTTTGTTCAAAAAGCGGAACCATCTGTTCGTTAATAAGAGCAATTGCATAGGGAACGTTTTTTGTTTGGAAAGCCTGCGCAACTTGCGACTGTGTATCAATATCAACTCGACCCAATGCCCAACTTCCTTGATAATCACTTTCGAGTGCTCCAAGTACTTTCACCATCTCTACAGACTCAGGAGACCTAGCTGACCACATGATGATGATGACCGGTTTTGAATGTGAGAGTGGTAAGAACTCCGACGTTAGATTTGCTGCAGTTACTTCTAGCCCTGCTACAACGTCAGCGGCCGTCGCTTTTGGTTTTCCAAGGGAGCTCAGATCTACTGCAGATGCGAAATTTGGGGGCTTACTCATTGCTCAATCCTACTGTGCGGCTATATCAACGCCAGAATCACGACGGAAGGGCAGAATATCCGTGACGTAGTTATCCGTTGCGAAATCTAGACCGACATCAAAACCTTTTCCCTCGCTTAAATACCAGCGATTTTCAAGGATTTCATGGAACATCTGAGCGTGCTCGACGCGATCACGCATCGCTTCAGGGACGCGATTGATAACGGGCTCGAAGACCTCTAAAAACCACTTCTTTGCCATCTCAGTTACCGATGCTCCGCTCTTCTCTTCACGCGCTCGATAGCGATCAAAGGAGGCAAGTAAGCGCTTGGCCTGTAACTCTTCAGTCTCTAGCCCCATTAAATCGCGTAGTCGCGCACTGTGATACCCAGCTGCTACTAACTTCGGTTGAAAAGAGAGCATCTGCGTATCACCGTCGATTGTGATTGCTACCTCTTCGACTGCAAAACCTAAATCATGCAAGACTCGCATCGCACCCTCAACAGCATGCCTATCTTTTGGATCCAAGAGTTGACGATCTTTCAACGCAGCCCAAATTCTGCGATAACGACGTATGACTGCTTCAGCCGCCCGCACCGGATCCATTCCAGGATATAGAACGCCAGATAGCGACAAGTCCTCTAACTCAGCGGCAACGTTAAACATCGCAATGTCTAGGTCATGCTCGCGTTGTCCATCGCTGAGTGTTTTTTGAAATTCGCCAGTTTCGGCATCGACTAGATAGGCTGCAAATCCCTCGGCATCGCGTCT
>CAFBMZ010000059.1_pt1 | contig 8746 bp, 7 predicted proteins | sample 7269111 | NCBI WGS metagenome assembly CAFBMZ01 (sample SAMEA6814078, study PRJEB35770) | uncultured Actinomycetes bacterium | biome: Freshwater; feature: Freshwater reservoir; material: water | place: Czech Republic | collected 2017-05-23 | depth 30m m | reverse complement strand
TGTGACTGTACGTTCTTCAAGTTCTGGATCAAGAATGACCATAAGTTCGTAGTGACGCATGCGTTAACCCGACCTCCTCTGGACTAAGACGGCCACGGTATTTCCGTGACAGGAGGGTTAGTGCTTTCCTGGACGGGCACTGGGTGCCTGTTCAAGAGGGTTAAGGGTAAGCCTTAGAGGCCTCAAAGAGTAAATCGAAGGCAGAACCCTGTGGATTTCGAGCCTGCAAAGCGCTTTTTATAAGGGTCCAGACCAAGTAGAGGCTCGTAGCAATGCGCAAAAGCGTGAGCCAGGCATATCCGCCGGCCGGGAGTCCGAAGTGAGCGCCAGTAACTAAGGCAATGTGTTGCCAGATTGCAATGTGATAAATAATCTCACCGCATTGCCATATCCAGAATGCAGGCAGTTCTTTTGAACTTGAAAGTGCAATTACTGCAAGTGGTGTTAACCATAAAACATATTGAGGTGAGTAAACCTTACTAACCACCATGACAGTGGCGAGAACTATAAATGCAACCGAAGCAAGGGTTGGTGTTGTTTTTAGTTCAAAGAGAAAAACAGCAATCGCTGTCATTCCTATGAGTAATAGTAGAAGCGATAAATAATTCAGATTAGTCAGACCAACACCTAACTGGTTAAGCGCTAACCAGATTGAGCCCCAATCTGCTGTGCGTTCCAAATTAAGTTTATAAAACCTCCACCAGCCTGTTGGTGTTGTAAGCATGAATGGAAGGTTTACTACTAGCCATATTCCGATTGTTGTTGCCAAGTATTTAATTAAGTCTTTAACCCGGTTCTGGCGCCACATAATAAATGCGATAGGTAATAGGAGAAATATCGGCAGAAATTTAGTTGAGATTGAGATACCGATTGCTAATGCGCTATAGAGATCGGATTTTCTATCAAACCAGTAGATTGCAAGCACCATGGTGATGATTGCCCACAGATCCCAGTTTATAAATAGTGAAGCCAGCATCGCCGGTGCAACTGGAAGCAAATATCCAAACTCAGGTTTAATTCTTCTAGTAATTAAAACTAGAGCTACAAAGAGGAATGTTAAGAAAAATACATTGAGATTGAAATATGCAATGGGTGAGTTAACGAGTGCTGCAGTTGCAAACATCACCATGCCGGTCAGCACTGGGTATTCCACGGCGTTAGTGTCGCTTGAATATGGCCATTGATTTTTATCTAACGCACGAGCACTAAATAGAGATGGAATGTCGCTGTAGCAAGCGTGAATATATTGATCTGGAGTAGCCCAAGTTGTTGCTTGGCAGTGAGAAAACTTTACGAAGGAGATTAGTGATGCCAATACCGCTAGTGCGAGTACGGCTTTAAATCGCAGCGCCATTAGGGGGTGCGGCTTTGAGTTCCGCCCGATGTCATCACGATCGGATCAAGTCCCCCGATATTTGATGGCGCTGGAAAGTCCATAACCTCTTGACCTTTCAGTGCACCTTTCATGAAAGCTGTCCATATTTTCGCTGGAAAAGTTCCACCTGTTACAGAGGTTAAACCACCGATTCCATTAAGGGATTCGGATGCACTATCGCGAAAGAATGCAACTGATGCGGCTAATTGAGGTGTGTATGCACTAAACCACGCTGAAGCATTTGATTGTGATGTTCCTGTCTTGCCTGCAGCTGGACGGCCTAAGGCAAGTGCAGCAGATCCTGTTCCACCGGTTACAACACCTTTTAATGCATATGTTAAATCGGCCATGACTTCTTTGGAGAAAACTTCCTGCGTCTCTGGTTTAGCTTGGTAAAGAACCCCTTTGTTGGAGCCTAGAACTTGTGTCACTAGGTACGGTTTGGATTTCACACCTTGAGCTGCAAACGTTGCATATGCATTTGCCACATCAATCACATGTGGACTAGCTACACCTAATACAACCGAAGGTGTTGGCATCATTGCAACTGACTCTGGAATACCTGCACGCCTAGCAACATCTACAACAGCATTCGGTCCAACTTGGATTCCAAGTGGAACAAAAACAGTATTAACTGAGTGCTTTGTCGCATACATCAAATCTATTTGGCCCCAACCTTCGTTGCCATAGTTTGAAACTTCGTATGGCTTTCCAGCATCATCGAATACTTGTGGTGAATCCCCATTCCACATCGAAGTAAGCGGAATACCTTGTTCTAGTGCGGCAATAAGTGCAAATGGTTTAAAGGTTGAACCCGCAAGTGCGATTGACTGTGTTGCATCGCTTAACTGGCGTTGCAAATAATCTCGCCCACCATACAGGGCGACAATTTCACCTGTGCCTGGTCGAATTGCAACTAGGCCTATATGTAAATTATCTGGTGCTTTGGATGGATAAAATTTATTAACAGCATCGACTGCCGATTGTTGTGCTTGTTGATCGAGTGTAGTTTTAATCACCAAGCCGCCGACCAATAGTTGGTCCTGGCTAAATCCAAGCTTCGCTAACTCTTTCTGAACAGCTTCAATAATGTGACCTTTTGGCCCGCTCAACTGTCCTGAAGTCGCTCGCGGAGCAATCGATGGAAACTTCATATTTGCTGCAGATTTAGCATCCAACCAGCCTGCATCAATCATTCCTTTTTTTACATATTCAAAGCGAGCCTTAAGTCGAGCTTCATTACCTTCTTTAAAAGCTGGGTCATACAGGCCGGGCGAGCGCAGAATTGATGCTATTACCGCTGCTTGTGAATTGGTGAGTTGATCTACATTTCGATTGAAATACTGTTGTGAAGCAGTCATCACTCCGTAAGATCCGCGACCAAAATAAATAGTATTTAAATAACTTTCAAAGATTTGATCTTTGGACTGTTGGTTTTCAAGCTTTATTGAGATTACGAGCTCTTTTATCTTTCGTTGAATCGTTCTGCTCGGAGTTAAGAATGCAGTCTTGGCATACTGTTGTGTGATTGTCGATCCACCTTGAAGTGAACCGCCTTTAAGATTATTAAAGATTGCCCGAGCTATTCCCGTGACACTAAAAGCGCGGTTGGAATAAAATCCACGATCTTCTGCTGCAAGAACTGCATGTCGAACATTTAATGGAATTTTTGCCAGTGGCACTATCTGCCGATTTTGTGTTCCAACTCGACCAATTTCAGCACCGTTTGAGTATTGGATAATGGTCGATTGGCTATTTACATAAGCGTTTGGATCTGGAATCTGTACGGTGAAATATGCCAAGGCAAATAGCACGGCCGCGGCGATGAAACCAAAGCCGCCGAGAAAGATTGTCGCTCTAATGAGAAGTTTGCGAAACATGTGTTAAGGCTACCGTGCTGCGTAATCTTCGTCCTCTAAGGTGCGAACCTTGCGAGGCGCTTTGCGCTCTTTCCCGTCGCCCAATATAAATGAGGCACACAAGTGGTTCCACGAACAGTCTCTGCACACTTCCACGATGTAGACGCGGAACTCTCCAAACTCGGTCTCCATTTCTAGGAGCTCCTTTGGAGACTTAATGCGGCCTGAGTACTGTCCGAGCTGCTCGCCATAGGTGTAGCGGAGTTCAACGAGACCGTTTTTCTTACAGACCGGACAGTTGCGACTAGTTTTTTCACCGTGCCACTGAGCAGCTCTTAGAAGATATGGATCGGCGTCACAGGCGTCGACTGTTCCACGAAAGAGAGCCAGCAATGTGGCGCGCTTATCAAGTGAATAGTCGATGTACGATCGCTGCGACTTCATAGTTGATAAGAATAAACCACCTTCTGCGACTACGCTCTTTCTTATGGGTTTTATTGAACTTCTCAAGCACCCCAGATTCTCGCGCTTATTAGCCATCCGCTGGTCTGGGCAAGCTACAGATGGGATCTTTCAAAGCGCTCTTGCATCATTTGTGCTCTTTTCTCCAGATCGCCAAACAAATGCACTAAATGCAGCCCTCGGATTTGCCGTTGTGTTATTGCCTTATTCAATTGTCGGCCCATTTGTTGGAACAGTTTTAGATCGAATCTCTAGACAACGCGCTCTATTTTTCTCTAACTTATTACGTAGTGCTAACTTATTAATTGTTGCGCTTTTGGTTTTTAGCGGCACAACCGGCGCTGCACTCACGGTGGTTGTTTTAATTGCATTTGGTATTAATCGCTTAATTCTTGCGGCACTCTCGGCTGGACTTGCATTATTGGTTGACACTCAATCTTTAGTTAGCGCAAATGCGATGGCGGTGACTGGTGGCTCTGTCCTTGTTGTTATAGGCGCAGGCCTTGGTGTCGGTATTCGGGCATTGGTAGATTCATTAGCGATTGCCGACCATGCCGATGCGCTCCTTATTGTGCTTGCAAGTATGGGCTATTTAGTCAGTGCGCTACTTTCTACCAGGATTAAGAAATTTGAGATTGGTCCCCAGCAGCATGAGATTGGTGCGGCATCGTTCTCACAAGGTTTTCTAGATATGCGCGAGGGGTTTGGTTTTCTCGCACTTCACTCGGATGCAGCCCGAGGAATAATCGCGACTGCGGTTCACCGAGGTGGCTTAACGGCCTTAACGCTAACTGCACTGCTTTTAGAGCGTAATACTTTCAATGATCCAGCTTTGCCAGAGAATGGGTTAAAGGGTTTTGGTTTTGCGCTCTCTTTCGCTGGTATTGGTGTATTTCTTGGTGCATTCCTTGCCCCATATGGTGTGGAGAGATTTGGCCGCCATCGTTGGATGCGCATTGTTTTATTTCTGAGTGCGCTTTGTCCATTATTTTTGGCTGCGGCGCAAACTCAACTCACTCTCATTCTTACAGCATTTTTAACATCGTTTTTTGGTCAGAACTTAAAAGTAACTAATGATGCATTGGTTCAATCCAAGATCGATGATTATTTCCGTGGTCGAGTCTTTGCTGTCTATGACGTCTTAGTTAATGGTGCAATTGTTTCCGGTGGGTTGATTGCAGCGCTCTTACTTCCTCAATCTGGTGAATCGTCAATAGTTCCACTCTGTGTAAGTGCATCTTACTTACTCATTGTTGTGCGCTTACTTCGTCGCTCTGTTTTCCCACCAGTTAAGTAGTTCTTTAGTTGCTTGTTCTTCACCAATCTGGCCTCGGTCTAGTCGTAGTTCCATTAAGAAATCCATAGCTGCGCCAACTTCTCGTGATGGCTTAATTTTCAATAGCGCCATAACTTGGGCACCATCTAAATCTGGTCGAATCTTTGATAACTCTTCTTGCTCCATCAAAATATCTATTCGCTCTTCTAGTGAGTCATATACACCTGATAAGCGGGCCGCTTTAGTTTTATTACGAGTTGTGCAATCGGCGCGAGTGAGTACGTGCAGGTGTGTTAACAGTTCTCCAGCATCTCGTACATATCGCCGTACTGCAGAATCACTCCATTCGCCATCCCCATAGCCATGGAAACGTAGGTGAAGTGTGGTTAAAAGCTCGACAGCTTCGATAGTGTGACTATCAAAACGCAACTCCTGCAGCCGTTTCTTGGCTAAACGCGCACCTACTACTTCGTGGTGATGAAATGAAACACCACCACCTTCTATAAAACTTCTAGTCTTTGGTTTTCCAATATCGTGAAGAAGAGCTGCTAGACGAATAATTAAGTTAGGCCCTCCGAGTCGTTTCTCCTGCATGATCGCTTGCTCTAAAACGGTAATTGAGTGCTCATACACATCTTTATGGTGATGGTGCTCATCTACTTCAAGTCGTAATTTTGGAATCTCGGGTATGACAATATCGGCCAATCCCGTATCAACGAGGATTGTGATTCCTGTTCTTGGATTAGGCGACATAAGGATTTTTGTAAACTCATCTCGCACGCGCTCGGCAGAGATTATGGAAATTCGATGTGATAAATCTTTTATCGAAGCCATGACCTCTGCATCAATTTCAAAATCAAGTTGACTTGCAAATCGAGCCGCGCGCATCATGCGAAGTGGGTCATCTGTAAATGAATCCCCTGGGCGTCCAGGTGTACGAAGAATCTTTTTTGCTAAATCTTGGAGTCCATTAAATGGATCTATAAACTCTGGTTTCTCATTTGTGAGTTCTAATGCCATTGAATTAACTGTGAAATCGCGACGCGATAAATCTCCGAGAATATCTGTACCGTATTCGACATTAGGGTTTCGTGAATCTAGTGAGTAATGCTCACTACGATAGGTTGTTACTTCAACGGTTGTATCGCCTCGCTTACCTGCTACGGTTCCAAATGCGATACCGGTTTCCCAGATATTTTCGGCCCATACTTGCAGAATTTTTTTAGTCTCTTGTGGCAGGGCATTAGTTGTGAAATCTAAATCATTTCCAAGGCGTCCCAAGATTGCATCGCGGACAGGGCCACCAACCAGGGCCAAGGTGAAGCCTTTGGCTTTAAATGCCTGCGCGAGAGAGCTAGCAAGTGGTGCCCGCTCTATGAGGGAACGGATCGCTAACTCGCCTGCGGCTCCCAATGCACTCGTCACAATAAGCAAGATTAGAGCAGTACCCTTGCTCCATGATCCCTGCACCTGGTGCGGGCAGCGAAGGCGTCAAGAAGAAGCGGAAGCGCAAGCGCCCCGCTAACCGCGGCCCCCAAACACAGTCTCCATCACTCTCAACTAAGGCGCCAAAGCCTGCCGGTAAGAGAACCTATGCAAAGCGAGTTGATGAGGTGAGCGCCGGTGGTTTAGTCATCGACTCAACCGGGACTCAAGGTCTTCTCATTGGGCGCATAGATCATAAAGATGCCAGTGGAACCCGCTTATTGTGGTCACTTCCAAAGGGACATATAGAAGAAGGTGAAACCCCAGAGCAGGCGGCGATTCGAGAGGTTGCAGAGGAAACAGGAATCACTTCCGCAATTGCTCGTTCATTGGGGGTCATTGATTTTTGGTTTATGGCAGGTGGCAAGAGAATTCATAAGACGGTGCACCATTATCTATTCTCCGAAGTAAGCGGCGAGCTAGTTGCACAAATTAGCGAGGTTGATGAGGTTTCTTGGTTTCCATTAAGTGAGATTGTCGACCGACTCGCCTACCCAGATGAAAAGAAATTAATTGCCCGAAGCGGTGAGTTAAAAATATGAAAAAACTTGTATCTGCACTCTTAGTTCTCTTCTTTACGCTAACCCCTCTTCCTTTGGCATCAGCTGATTCAAAAATCATTCGAATTGTAAGTACGGTGCATCAAAACTTCACAGGCGAATTTAGAAATGACGTATTGGCGCAAGATTTATTGCCTTTGGGGAAGTTAGGCAAACTTGTCTTTGTTCCCGAGAATAAAAATCGAATTTGGTTAATAGATGCTGCCTTGATTGATGAAGTTGTTGCGATGTCGACTGGCTATAAGTTAGCAAGTGGTGCTGATTCAACTGGTCAACAAATAGCAGGTGATTGGCTCGTTCAACTCAAAAAAGTTACATCACCTAATGAAGTAGTTGCTCTTGCTTATGGAAATCCAGATACAGCGCTTGCTAAAAGATTAGCGCCGAGTGAGCTGAGGTTGTATTTCGATTTTGGAAAAATTCAGCTGCAAAACGTCCTCAGTCGCGAAGTTAAAAGTGATGTAGGAAACCTATTGGGTAATACCAAGTCGCGCCTCTCGCCACTTTTACAGAAAAACTATAGTGATAGCCGCAGGTCAATCACTTATCTATCTCACTCTGTTCCTCTGCCGCAGATATACAAGTTGCGTGCTCGCCTAGGTCAACTACTTTCTTCGCGACTAAATTATGAAGAGCGGACATACTTTTCATTAAATGCGCGCGCAGCAGTAGATGAACAGATGAATCATTTGAGAATAAATGCCAGTAGGTATCAGGTGACAACCGAGCGTTCAAAACTTCCGCTAACAGTAATCAATGAGTTTCCTATTGAAATAAGTGTAAATATAGATATGAGTGCACAAAACTCTAGAATATCTATTGAGAGTTTCAAGGAAGTTAAACTACCGCCAAACTCTAAAACTCAACTAGATCTCAAGGTGGCAGTTCGTGCTCCAGGACAGACACTTGTTTTTGCAAGCATTAAAGATGACAGGGGTATAGAACTTGTTCCGGCTGTGCCGCTTCAATTAAATGCAACTGTTATCGATCCAAAACTTACGTGGTTCACCACTGGAGCAGCAATACTTCTCCTGCTAGCTGCAATTGCTCAAAGTGTTCGTCGGGCACGAAGGGGGCGCCACCGTGAAATCTAATGAGTTATTCCGGGCATCCGGAATCATGGCACTTGGCACAATCATCTCGCGAATCACTGGTTTCATTCGCGGAATATTAATTGTGTCGGTCCTCGGTACGGCATTGCTCGCCGATACTTACAATGTTGCAAACACAATGCCAAATATCCTTTATAACCTTCTTGTTGGTGGCGCACTTACTGCAATATTTATTCCACAACTTGTTCGATCTTTTGATCACGAAGATGGTGGTGATGGATTTGCCTCACGATTAGTTACCACTATTTCTTTAATTCTATTTTTGCTTGTTGCTGTAGGGATTTATTGTGCTCCATCATTGGTGCGGTTATATGCTCCCGAGTTTTTCACAACAGGGTTCGAGGTTGAAAAAGAGATTGCTATTGCCTTTACAAGATACTGCTTGCCTCAGATTTTCTTTCTAGGTCTGTTCACTATGCTTGGACAGGTTGCCAATGCCCGAGGCTCTTTTGGGCCCTTAATGTGGGCTCCTATTGCAAATAACCTCGTTGGTATCGCTCTTTTTGGTGGGTTTTTACTTTTCTCTTCACGTGTTTCTTTAGAAAGTATCACATCTCGCCAGGTTCAAATTCTCGGATGGGGAACAACTGTAAGTGTCGTTGTGCAGGCTTTGGTAT
>CAFBMZ010000058.1_pt1 | contig 8813 bp, 9 predicted proteins | sample 7269111 | NCBI WGS metagenome assembly CAFBMZ01 (sample SAMEA6814078, study PRJEB35770) | uncultured Actinomycetes bacterium | biome: Freshwater; feature: Freshwater reservoir; material: water | place: Czech Republic | collected 2017-05-23 | depth 30m m | reverse complement strand
TGCAAATGTGACTGGCGCATTAATTGGGTCGCGCCTTGCAATTCGCGGGGGATCAACACTTGTTCGCAAGGTATTTTTAGGGGTGACTGTTGCGCTAATAATTAAAGTAGGAATTGATACTTTCCTAAGTTTGTAGTTACAATTACTGCTACAACTTAATAAGAAAGTAGATAATTATGTCGATTCAAGAGGCACTAACCGAACTTCTCACCCCTGCTGTAGAAAATGCAGGCTTTTTTTTGGAGCAAGTTCACATAGTTAACCCCGGTAATCACCGAATCGTTACCTGCGTAGTCGATGGTCCAAAACCCTTGAATCTGGATGAAGTCACCGTTGTTTCGCGCTTAATTTCCGAACTTCTAGATCAGACACCATTGATCGATGATGCCTTTACTCTTGAAGTTACATCCCCTGGAGTGGACCGACCGCTTACCCAGCGTCGTCACTGGGAAAAAAACGTGACTCGAGTTATTGCAATGGTATTTAATGATGGAAGCACTTTGACTGCCAGGCTAACTGAACTGCGCGAAGATGATGCGACCTTTGTCGAAAACATTAAGGGGCGAATGAAGACCCATATCGTTACTTTGGCAGATATTAAACAGGCGCAGGTGCAAGTTGAATTTAGTCGTAAGGATGAAGAGTAAATGCATGTCGAGATGAGTGCGTTAGTTGCACTAACAACTGAAAAGGCAATTCCACTTGAGCAGTTAATTCAAGCGATTGAAATCGGTGTTCTCACTGCATATAACCAAACCGACGATGCCAAAAGATATGCCCACGCTGTTTTAGATCGTGAGACTGGTGAGATTCAGATTTTGATTCCCCAGTTCAATGAAATTGGAGAGAAGACGGGCGATGAACCCGATATGCCCGAAGGTTTTTCCCGCGTAGCGACATCAACGGCGCGTCAGATTATTAAGTTAAAGATGCGCGAGACTAACGATGCTTCAATCGTTGGAGAGTTCACTGGCAATGTCGGAGATGTAATCTCAGGAGTTGTTCAGCAGGGCCGTGATCCAAAGATGATTAATGTTAATTTAGGACGCACAGAGGGGCGTATCCCTCCGCAAGAACAGGTTCCGGGTGAGGTGTATAACCACGGAGATCGAATTAAATGTTTTGTTGTTGAGGTCAAGCAAGGATTAAAAGGGCCAGAGATTATGCTCTCGCGATCGCACCCTGCACTTGTAAAACAGTTATTTGCTTTTGAGGTTCCAGAAATCAATGATCGCATCGTTGAGATCATGGCCGTTGCACGCGAAGCCGGCCATCGCACCAAGGTCGCCGTTAAATCACACCGTGCGGGGGTCAGCCCAAAAGGATCGCTCATTGGTCCAATGGGCTCACGTGCTCGCGCCGTCATGGATGAGCTCCATGGCGAAAAAATCGATATCGTCGATTGGTCAGATGACCCAGCGGCCTTTGTCGGCAACGCCCTTGCTCCAGCCAAAGTGGTCTCTGTTGAGATTACAGATTTAGCGGGGCGCTGCGCAAAAGTCGTAGTTCCGGATTATCAACTCTCACTTGCCATTGGCAAGGATGGGCAAAATGCGCGCTTAGCCGCACGCTTAACGGGGTGGCGAATCGATATTCATCCCGATAATCCCATTATGTAAACAAGGGCATTATTAGATACGATGGTGGCCTGCGCTTCTTAAAAAAGTGGTGCACTTTAAGTGAAATGGAAATGAAAGATATGAAACTCACATGAGCTCGCTAGAACTATGAGGTCTAACAACTAGGGCTTGCATGTGCGTTATATGCGGGCCAAGACAGGGGAAAATGTGTCAAAGGTCCGCGTACACGAGTTAGCAAAACAACTCGGTATGGAGAGCAAGGAAGTTCTTGCAAAGCTCCAAGATATGGGTGAGTTTGTAAAGTCGGCGTCATCGACAGTAGAAGCGCCAGTTGTGCGAAAGCTCATCGAAATGTTTCCCGATGCAAAGCCTGCAGAGGAAAAAAAGCCGGTCAAGAAAGCCGCTGCGAAGAAGGCCGCTGCGAAGCCAAAAGATGAGGTAAGTGCCGAACAGGCAGCATCACTTGCAGCAGAGCTTGGCGTAGATATCGAGGCGCTTAAAGCCGAACAGATTCGCGCCGACTTACACAAGGCCGAACTGGCGGCAAAGGCCGAAGCTGTCCGCGTATCGCAGGATGCACCGGAAGCAGATGTTCCAAAGCCTGCTCCACGTGCTGGAAACAATCCATTCTCATCTGGCATCACTGCAGTTCCACGTCCACCTCGACCTGGAAACAATCCATTTTCAACTGGTGGCGCTGTTCCGCGTCCACCGCAACGCCCAACTGGTGCGCCACGTCCAGGAATGGCAGGTTCACGTCCAGGATCTGTGCGTCCAGGATTTGCAGCACGCCCACCAAGTTCACGTCCAGCATCTGGTGCAGGTTTTCCTCCACGCACTGGTGCTGCACCAACTCCAGGTTCTCCATATAAAAGTTCAGGTCCAGGTGCGCCAACAGCGGGCGGTCCAACGCGTCCAGGCGGTGGTCGTCCACCGCAACGCGGCGGTGCCGGTGGTGCTTTCGGAAAAAATGCGAGCAAGAAATCAGGTCGTAAAGCTAAGTCGCGTAAAGCACTTCGCGACGAGTTCGACAATATGCAAGCACCACAACTTGGTGGTGCAGTTGTTCCACACGGCGATGGCAAAACTCCCATTCGTATGCGTCGTGGCTCATCGCTAGCAGACTTTGCCGACAAGATTGGTGCAGATCCAGCAGCATTAGTTGCAGCACTCTTTCACTTAGGTGAGATGGTTACTGCTACTCAATCAGTTGATGCAGATACATTTGAAATTCTCGGCGTACAACTCGGTTATGAGATTCAAATCGTTAGCCCAGAAGATGAAGATCGTGAACTTCTACAAGGCTTTGATATCGATTTAGCCGATGAGCTTGCAGATCTTGATCCAGAGTTACTTGTTGCCCGACCACCTGTAGTTACGGTCATGGGTCACGTCGATCACGGTAAAACATCACTTCTTGATGCAATCCGCAAGAGTGAAGTAATGAAATCTGAAGCCGGTGGAATTACTCAGCACATTGGTGCATATCAAATTCACCATGATCACAACGGCATCAACCGAGCGATTACTTTTATCGATACACCAGGTCACGAGGCGTTCACTGCTATGCGTGCTCGCGGCGCGAAGGTAACTGATATCGCAGTCCTAGTTGTTGCAGCCGATGATGGCATCATGCCTCAGACAATTGAAGCGTTAAATCACGCCCAAGCCGCCGATGTTCCAATCGTTGTGGCAGTTAACAAGATGGATAAAGAAGGCGCTAACGCCGACAAGGTCCGTCAACAGTTAACTGAGTACAACTTAATCGCTGAAGAGTACGGCGGAGAGACAATCTTCGTAAACGTCTCTGCAAAATCAGGCCAAGGCGTTGACGATTTAATTGAGTCGATTCTCTTAACTGCCGATGCCGCAATCGATTTGCGTGCAATTGCCGATGACAGTGCACGCGGTGTTGCCATTGAAGCTCACCTCGATCGCGGTCGTGGTCCAGTTACAACCGTGCTTGTGCAACGTGGAACGTTAAAGATTGGTGATGCAATCGTTGCGGGCGGTTCATTTGGTCGCGTTCGTGCGATGCTCGATGAAAATGGCGATAACGTAGAAACGGCGGGACCATCTCGTCCAGTTCAGGTTCTCGGATTTACATCTGTACCAAGTGCTGGAGATACGTTCTTAGTTGCCGATGAAGATCGAACAGCTCGCCAGATTGCTGAAAAGCGCCAAGCCGCTGAGCGAAATGCTCAATTGGCGAAGGCGCGCAAGAAGGTTTCACTAGAAGACTTCATGGAGCAGTCCAAGGTCTCAACGCTTAACTTGATCCTCAAGGGCGATGTGAGTGGTTCTGTTGAAGCACTCGAAGAGGCTCTGATGGCACTCGATGTTGGCGCAGAAGTAGATCTTCGCGTTATTCACCGTGGTGTTGGTGCAATTACTAAGAGCGATATCACTTTGGCATCTGCATCTACTGCAGTTGTGATTGGCTTTAACGTTAAGCCTGAACCACAGACTGCAATCTTTGCCGATCAAGAGGGCGTTGAAGTTCGCTTCTACTCCGTTATTTATCAGGCTATCGATGAGGTCGAACTCTCACTCAAGGGTCTGCTCAAGCCAATCTACGAAGAGTTTGTTTTGGGTAACGCTGAAGTTCGAGAGATCTTCAAATCATCCAAGGCCGGAAACATCGCAGGTTCTATCGTTAAAGATGGAATCATTCGACGAAATGCAAAGGCACGTATCTTGCGTGGAGATAAAGTGCTTGTCGATGATCTCACTATCGACTCACTCAAGCGCTTTAAGGACGATGCAACTGAAGTCAAAGAGGGCTTCGAGTGCGGAATTGGCCTTGGCAATATGAAGGAGATCGCAATCGGTGACACGATTCAGGTATTTGAGATGCGCGAGAAAAAGCGAGTATAAATAATGAGTCCATCACATCGCACGTTAAAAGTTGCTGACCGCATTAAAGTGGTAGTGGCACAGCTATTAGAGACGAAGATTAAAGATCCACGTCTTGGCTTTGTCACTGTCACTGATGCGCGAGTCACCGGCGACCTTCAAATGGCTTCGGTTTTCTATACTGTTCTTGGTGATGAAGATGCCCGTGCATCTACTGCTGCAGCGCTAGAGAGCGCCAAGGGTGCGATTCGATCAGCACTTGGCCGCGAACTTGGACTACGGATCACACCTTCAATTGAGTTTTTTGAAGATGGTTTACCAGAGAGTGCAAAGGCACTCGATAATCTGCTTGAGCGAGTTCACGCACAAGATGCCGAGGTTGCAGCACTTCGCAAGAATGCAACATATGCAGGGGGAGAAGATCCATATAAAGTCCCACGCATTATCGAGTCGGAGTAAATCATCGAACACGGATTTCTGGTTGTAGATAAAGAGCCAGGAATGACAAGCCATGACGTTGTTGCGATAGGCCGGCGCGCATTAGGAACTCGCAAAGTTGGCCATGCCGGCACATTGGATCCAATGGCTACTGGAATATTAGTCCTTGGATTTAATAACGGAACACGGCTGTTGCAGTACATCACCGATGGCGACAAGACATATCAAGCAACTGTTGTTTTAGGTGCAGCAACGGTCACAGATGACTTTCAAGGCGAAGTTATCTCACGTGCTGATGTCTCTGGAATAACAGATGTAAGTATTGAATCAGAGTTCTCAAAAATGCGAGGCACAATTATGCAGCGCCCAAGCTCGGTCTCTGCGGTTAAAGTAAACGGAGAGCGTGCATATGATCGAGTGCGTGCGGGAGAAGTGGTAGAACTAGCTGCACGCGAAGTCACCATATCGCAGTTGGATATCCTCAACATTCGACACTTAGAGTCAACGATTGAAGTGGATATCGAAGTGACATGTTCGGCTGGAACTTTTATCCGTGCGATTGCACGCGATTGCGGAAGTGCACTCGCACTTGGTGGGCACTTATCATCGCTTCGACGTAGTCGAGTCGCAAGTTTTGGATTAGATCAAGCAATCTCACTTGCTCAGTTAAAGAGCGGGGATTTCACGCCATTACCTTTATCTGATGTTGCTCGCACAGTTTTTGCACCCCGAGAATTAGCGCTCGATGAATGCCAAGAACTCTCATTCGGGCGCTCTCTTGCAAGCAATCCAACTGATGACATTTATGCTGGCTTGAGTGGTGATAATCAATTAGTTGCATTGCTTGCCAATAAAGATGGCCTGGCAAAGCCCATTGCCGTATTTGCGCCGGCGCATTAAAAGGTAATATTGAAACTATGAGTGTCGTAATCATTGGAGTCTTTGATGGTGTCCATAAGGGACATCAGGCTGTACTTAACCGCGCTAAGGCCTTAGCAGGGGATGAGAAAATCATTGCCTTAACTTTTGACCCCCATCCAGTCAGCATATTTGCTCCGGATAGGGCTCCAACTTTATTAACCGTACTGACAGATCGCATCGAGCTATTGAAAATTCATAATGCAGATCAAGTGGCGGTTATGCGTTTTACTCCCGAATTTGCCGCCATGTCACCTGAAGACTTTGTAAATAAGATCCTTGTGCAGCAGTTAAATGCAAGCACTGTTGTAGTTGGCAAGAATTTTACATATGGGCATAAGGCTGCCGGAACAGTTGAAACATTAAAGGCTCATAGTGAGTTTGAAACAATTATTTTGGATTTGTCACCAGAAGATGGCGAAGTTGTATCTTCTACGAGAATTAGAAAACTCATCATCGACGGAGATGTAGAGAAAGCCCGCGAACTTCTTACCAGACCACATCGCTTAGATGGAATCGTTGTCCATGGAGAAAAGCGTGGACGTGAAATCGGATATCCAACGGCAAATCTTGGAGATTTAGAGCATCAGACAATTCCATCCGATGGCGTGTATGCAGGTTGGCTAACTGTCGGTATCGACCGATGGCCAGCAGCGATCTCAATCGGAACTAATCCAACATTTGCTGGAAAACGTGGCCGTCAAGTTGAGGCATACGCCCTAGATCAAGTGGGATTAGATTTATATACAAAGGCTGCAACAATCGAATTTGGTTGGCGTCTTCGTGACACTTTAACTTTTGATGGACTTGAACCGTTACTTGTACAGATGGCTAAAGACTGCGCAAAGGCTCGAGAATTGACTGAACTGTAGACCACTAGGTGCAATAGACTCTCGACATGAAATCTCTAAAAATTACTGCGCTGTTAGCCACACTTACATTATTAGCTGGTTGCTCTAGTTCTTCATCGGAGAGCGCCCAAAGCATAGTTATGACTTCACCTACGGCATGTGAGATTCAAAGTTTGGTAGATGCATTTGATGCTGCGGTACCAGGCTCTCAATATGTTCCTACTGCGTGGCAGCCTTCAGAGGGTACGGATCTCTACGATGCAATCAACAGTGGCGGGATTGCATGCTCGTATGGAATCCAAGTTGCCGAAGTTGGCGGAACTGTTTTGTTTGGAAATTTGGATTTGGCCCAATGGGAAAAGAAAAAGGCACAGTGGCTTCAAGCCGGTCAAATAGCGGTTGACTTGCCTGGCATAGACGAAAGTGATGCCGTGATGCTCAAAGAGGGCTCAACTGGCGCTGATGAGATGCACATCTGGGGAGTTAATCTCTTTATTCATGGAGTGTGGATTCAAGTCAACGCATCCTTCTTGCAAAATCTCGATGAAGCTCTTCCAATCATAGAGGCCGCTATCTCTGCTCTTGCGCAGTAGTTGGATGCCTACGGGTTTTCCATTCTTTAGTTTAAAAAGTCGGGTTTACTAGAGCAATGATTCTGTCTCGCCGCGGACTTTTCGCATCGGCCGCTGCCTTATTAACTTCGTTGGCAACGCCATTGAGTGTGCATGCAAGTCAATTACGATCATTAAGAAATGCTCTTGATATCTCTTGGCTGCCAGATGTTGAGGCCGCAGGAGGATTGTTTTTTACAGATAATGGCAAGCGAATAGATGCAGTAGCGCTTTTGAAATTATCTGGAGTAAAAGTTGGCCGTATTCGGGTATTTGTAAAACCAGCATCTAAGAGCGGTTCATTGGAGACTGCACTTGTCTTGGCTAAAAGATTAAAATCTCATGGAATCGAAATCTGTATTGATCTGCATTACTCAGATACGTGGGCAGATCCCTCACATCAAACTTCTCCAGCTGGGTGGCCGAGTGAGATTGAGAGTCTTGAAAAACAAATCCAAAAGTACACACAAGAAACTCTTCAAGAGTTTGTGAAAGTGGGCACACCACCGCAATGGGTTCAGATTGGAAATGAGATTGCAGGAGGATTTTTGTGGCCACTTGGAAAGATCTCAACTGGCGATTCAAGTCAGTGGGAGAACTTCGTTAGGTTGCACAACGCTGGCACAAAAGCTCTGCGAAGCGTTCTTCCTCGAGCCAAATCAATCCTTCACCTTGAATGCGGGGGTGACTACCAACGCGTTAGATGGTGGTTGCAGAATGCTGAAAAATTTGGCTTAGACAGTTATGACGTAGTGGGATTGAGTTATTACAGTCAATGGCATGGAGGGCTCTTAGGATTGAGCAAAACTATGCATGTGGTGACTTCAGAGTTCATGATGCCAGTGATTATCGCTGAAACTGCATATCCATGGACGAGGCAGCGATTTGGAGATGATGTGATTGATATCGACAAGGCCGCTTTGCCCGGATATTCATTTTCGCCACAGGGGCAGCGCAAATATGTAGCCAGTCTTGAAAACTTACTGCGCAAACAGCCACACAACCTAGGTCTGGGTATGTGGTGGTGGGAGGGCTTTGCCAGGATTGTTCGAACCCCAGAAGGGACTATTACGTGGAATGCTGGGATGGCAAACTCAACTCTGGTTGATATTTCTGGCAAGGCGCTGCCTGCACTGGCTGCGCTCAACGCTCAATAAACCCGATTTCACGTATCCACAGCCTCGCTGGTAACCTATGGGCTCAACGAGAAAGCGATTTTCCGTGAGGTACACCGGAAAACCCCGTGATCATCAGATAAATAGGAGCACCACACATGGCACTAACACCAGAGGCAACAGCAGCAATCGTCGCACAGTACGGATCGACTCCAACTGATACGGGAAGTCCTGAGACACAGGTCGCTTTGCTATCCAAGCGCATTGAAGAGATCACCACACACTTAAAGACCAACCCACATGACCACCACAACCGTCGTGGACTTTTGTTACTCGTTGGCCGTCGCCGTCGAATTCTTCAGTATCTCGCAAAGACAGATATCAATCGCTACCGTGCGATTATCGAAAAGCTCGGTATTCGCCGCTAAATAAATATCTACCCAC
>CAFBMZ010000057.1_pt1 | contig 9130 bp, 9 predicted proteins | sample 7269111 | NCBI WGS metagenome assembly CAFBMZ01 (sample SAMEA6814078, study PRJEB35770) | uncultured Actinomycetes bacterium | biome: Freshwater; feature: Freshwater reservoir; material: water | place: Czech Republic | collected 2017-05-23 | depth 30m m | reverse complement strand
TGTCACACCAGATTCTTTTGCCGACGGTGGAAAACATAACTCATTGGCATCTGCAGTTAAACGTGCGCAGGAGATGATTTCCGAGGGTGTAGACATTATCGATATTGGAGGCGAATCGACACGTCCTGGTGCAGATCGTGTTAGTGAAGCCGAAGAAATTGCACGAGTTATCCCGGTGATTAGCGAGCTTGCTGGATTTGGAGTTCCAATCAGCATTGACACTATGCGGGCTAGTACTGCCAGCGCTGCTATTGCTGCGGGTGCGCAGATTATTAACGATGTGAGTGCCGGCTTAGCTGATCCAGAGATGATGTCGGTAGCTGCCGAACTTAAAACACCCTACATTGCGATGCACTGGCGAGGACAGTCAAAGGCTATGAATTCGATGGCAATCTATAGCGATGTAGTGCGCGAGGTGATAACTGAACTCGAAGTACGCATTGCAGCGGCAGAGGCAGCAGGAATCGCCAAAGAAAACCTGATAATCGATCCCGGTATTGGTTTTGCAAAAGAAGCCGAACACAATTGGGAGATCATTAATCGAGTTAATGAGTTTGTGGCTCTGGGCTACCCGGTACTCATCGGCGCATCTCGCAAAAGGTTTCTGGGTGGCACAACCCCTGATGAACGCGAAGATGCCAGCATCGCTCTAACTAAACAGCTCTCTACAACCGGCATTTGGGGAGTTAGAGTGCACTCCGTGAAGCCACATAAAACTGTGTTGTCTCAATGAGCGATCAAATTCTACTGACTGGAATCCATGGTTATGGTTTCCATGGTTTATTTGACCATGAACGAACTAATGGTCAGGATTTTTATGTCGATGTGGTTCTTAACCTTGATTTATCAAAGCCATCATTAAGTGATGCGATAGAAGACACCGTGAATTACGCAGCAATCACAGATTTAGTTGTTGCCGAAATTACCTCTAATCCAGTCTCACTCATCGAAAAACTTGCAGGTCGCATCGCCGATGAGATTATGAATACATATCAGATGGTTTTTTCAGTAGATGTCACCGTACACAAACCACAGGCCCCAGTAGATGCATCACTTAAAGATATTGCGGTGCAGATAACCAGAACCCGATGAGGGCGGTAATAGCCCTGGGTGCAAATATTGGTGACCCTCAACAAAACTTAGATACTGCGATTGCACTTTTAAAAGAGGCTACAGAAGTTGTAGCGGTTTCTTCTTATTATAAAACCGCGCCAATAGGGGGACCAGAACAACCAGATTATGTAAACGCAGTCTGCATCATTGAGAGTGATTTACCGGCATTTGATTTGCTATCTCTCTTACACGGTATTGAAAAGGTTTTAGGTCGGGAGCGAAATGTTCATTGGGGCCCTCGAACAATTGATCTGGATTTAATTCAATATGGTGGCTTATTGAGTAAGAGCAAAGAGCTGGAGTTGCCACACCCGCGGGCCCATGAGCGCGGCTTTGTTCTAGAGCCCTGGTTAGAAATTGATGCCGATGCAGTGTTGCTAACTCATGGTCGGGTCGATCAGCTTTTGGCGCAACTGACCCCTAACCCGTAAACTTACCGATACCTCGCCCGGTACCTGAAAGGACTGGAGCCAAATGAGCGTTTTAGTTCCAACAATGGGTGCCCTGCATAAGGGCCATCAAGCGTTGATTAAGCGTGCTCGGAGTTTGAGTAAAGAGGTTGTTGTAAGTATTTTTATTAATCCGTTGCAGTTTGAAAATGAAGATGACATCGCAAAGTACCCTCGCAGTCCCGAGCGCGATATTCAATTAGCTACCCTTGCCGGTGCCACAGAGATCTGGATGCCTGATTACGCAGAGATTTATCCAGGTGAGATTACAAAGTTAAAGGCATCGCCAATTGGGGATTTGTTTGAAGGTGCTTCAAGACCAGGGCATTTTGACGGCGTGGTTACTGTTGTCAATCGATTGTTTGAAATTGTAAAGCCAGAGACTGCCATTTTTGGCGAAAAAGATTTCCAGCAACTTCAGATTATTCGTGCCATGCAAAGCAACGTGGAAATCATCGGCGTTCCAACTGTGCGCGAATACGATGGCCTGGCGCTTTCTTCGCGAAATGTACGCCTTAGCCAAAGTGGAAGAGTAAGCGCAAATGTTATTTATCGCGCAATGGCAGCTGCACGATTAGCCCCGACAGTAGCGATTGCTCAAGAGATTATAGAAACCACGTTAGCAACTGATGCAGGATTTAAATCTGACTACGCAGTGATAATAGACGAGGAAAGTTTTAATCTAGCAACTGATGAAACTAAAAATAAGCGGGCAATCATCGCCGGATGGATAGATGGTGTGCGCCTCATAGATAACATGCGAATGGGTGCATAATGCTATTAACAATCGACGTAGGAAATACCAATACAGTATTAGGAGTTTTTGAGAGCGATGAGTTAGTTCACTCTTGGCGGGTCAAGACAGATCCACGAAGCACCGCCGATGAGTTGTGGCTTCAGTACCGTTCATTAGTAGAGGATTACACAGTCACTGGCTTATCAATCTGTTCGACGGTGCCAGCAACTTTGCGCGAACTCCGCAGCATGATTGATGACTATTTCGCCGATGTACGAACAACAATCGTTGAACCGGGAATAAAGACCGGAGTTCCCCTATTAGTTGATAACCCAAAAGAGATCGGTGCAGATCGAATCGTAAACACTTTAGCCGCGCACACTTTATTTGGTGGCCCCGCAATAGTGGTGGACTTTGGAACCTCAACAAATTTAGATGTTGTTTCGCCAAAGGGTGAGTTTTTAGGTGGTGCACTAGCCCCTGGTATTGAGATATCTGTCGATGCCCTTGCGGCGCGGGCCGCACAGCTTCGCAAAGTGGAGTTAATTCGACCAAAGAGTGTTATCGGAAAAAACACTGTTGAAGCGTTGCAGTCAGGAACAATCTTTGGCTTTGCCGGTCAAGTAGATGGTCTTGTAGATCGCATTACAGCCGAACTAGCCGAGTCATACTCTGGTGCGCCGAAGGTGATTGCCACCGGCGGTTTAGCGCCACTTATTATTGGGGTCTCAGAAACAATTACTGACCACGAACCTGATTTAACGCTGATCGGGCTTCGGCTAATTCACGAGCGAAATGCTTGAACCGTTAGACTCCACCCCATTATGAGCAACGAGAATTTATCAGTCGAAGAGGATCTGCCTGAGCAGTTGCGGATTCGCCGCGAAAAGCGCTCTGCTTTAATCGATGCGGGCATAGAGCCATATCCAGTTTCAGTGCCACGCACTAAGTCTTTGCTGGATGTGCGCCAAGAGCACGCGGGGTTACAAATCGATGTTGCGACTGGGGTCATTGAAAGTCTCACAGGTCGTATTATTTTTAAACGCGACACTGGAAAACTCTGCTTTGCCACTTTGCGTGAAGGTGATGGCACTGAGCTACAAGCGATGTTTTCACTCGATAAAGTCGGTCAAGAATCGATAGATTCATGGAAAACCGATATCGATTTAGGAGACATCGTTTCAGTCACGGGTGAAATCATTACATCAAAGCGAGGCGAACTTTCTATCCTGGCTTCTTCGTGGGTGTTAGCAGCGAAGTCATTGCGTCCATTACCTAATGATCACAAGCCAATGTCTGAAGAAACGCGCGTACGTATGCGTTATGTGGATTTAATTGTTCGTCCAGAAGCACGTTCTAATGCGCGTTTGCGTCCAGCTGTCATGAGCTCGTTGCGCAGTACATTTGCCCAAGCCGATTTTATTGAGGTCGAAACACCGATGCTACAAGTGATGCATGGTGGAGCAACGGCTCGTCCATTTAAGTCATTCTCAAATGCTTATGACATGGATTTGTACCTACGCATTGCACCTGAGTTATTTTTGAAGCGTTGTGTTGTTGGTGGCATTGAACGCGTCTTTGAGATTAACCGTAATTTTAGAAATGAAGGTGCGGACTCATCGCACTCACCTGAGTTTGCGATGATTGAGAGTTATCAGGCCTATGGTGACTGGCGATCTATCGCTGATTTAACTCGTACCCTTGTTCAGAATGCGGCAATGGCTGTTGCCGGCTCGCACATCGTTACTCACCATGATGGCCGTCAAGCCGATTTGGGTGGAAACTGGCGTGAAATTTCCTTATATGAGGCTATCTCTGAAGGCGTCGGGCAGAGTGTTACTGCACTGACTCCAATGGCCGAATTGAAAGTGATTGCAACAAAGCTTGGAATGAAGATTGATCCAAAGTGGATAACTGGAAAACTTGCCGAAGAGATTTTCGAACACGTTGCAAAGGATCAGTTAATTACGCCTACTTTTGTGATGGGTTTTCCAGTTGATACGTCGCCGCTTGTTCGTGCTCACCGTGAAATCCCTGGCGTGGCTGAAAAGTGGGATTTGTATGTTGATGGCTTTGAACTTGCTACAGGTTATTCAGAGTTAATTGATCCAGTTATTCAACGCGAACGTTTAGTCGAACAATCTTCACTAGGTGCCAATGGTGACTTAGAAGCGATGCAAGTGGATGAAGATTTCTTGCGTGCAATGGAGTTTGGTATGCCTCCAATGGGTGGAATGGGTATGGGTGTTGATCGACTGCTCATGGCATTAACTGGTCTTGGAATCCGCGAAACTATTTTGTTCCCGTTAGTAAAACCTGAAAGCGATTAAGTATGGAGATTCGTGCTGCGCGGACAAGTGATATTAAAGGCATTCGAAAACTTATAGATTCGTATGCACCAGAGGGACGGTTGCTGACAAAAGAGACAGTCACACTTTATGAAAGCGTTCAGGAGTTTACCGTTGCTGTTGAAGGTGAATCAGTTGTTGGCTGCGGAGCAATTCACGTTTTATGGGAAGACTTAGCCGAAGTTCGCACTGTTGCCGTCTCTGAAAATCTGCGCGGACAAGGAGTAGGCCACCAGATTCTCGAATCCATTATCTCTAGAGCTAGCGCACTAGGGGTCAAGAGGATTTTTTGTCTAACTTTTGAGACGGATTTTTTTGGTCGACATGGCTTTGAGATTATTGAGGGAACTCCAGTCGACCCATCGGTATATGCCGAACTCCTGCGCTCGTATGACGCCGGTGTTGCCGAGTTCTTAGATCTTGAATCAGCCAAGCCAAATACCTTGGGAAATACCAGAATGTTGAAGATTCTCGCCTAGATATAGGCCCATTTGGGGCATAAAAGCACTAGGTCTGGGGTTGTAACTATCGAGCCATATCCGCCTCGCGAGCTTAGCGGTTGAGGTATTAGGCTTAACGAATCGCAGATGAAGGAGTACGCCAATGTTTGAGCGCTTTACAGACCGAGCCCGCCGTGTTGTTGTCCTGGCCCAAGAAGAGGCTCGCATGCTCAACCACAACTACATCGGCACCGAACACATTCTTCTGGGCTTAATCCATGAAGGCGAAGGCGTAGCAGCTAAGGCACTTGAATCACTAGGCATCTCCCTTGAAGGCGTTCGCGCCCAAGTTGAAGAGATTATCGGCCAAGGTCAACAAGCACCAAGCGGACATATTCCATTTACACCACGTGCCAAGAAAGTTCTCGAGCTTTCACTTCGTGAGGCGCTTCAGCTTGGTCATAACTACATTGGTACTGAACATATTTTGTTGGGACTCATCCGCGAAGGCGAAGGCGTTGCTGCACAAGTTCTTGTAAAACTCGGAGCAGATTTAAATCGCGTTCGTCAACAAGTTATTCAACTTTTATCTGGGTACCAAGGTAAAGAGGCGGTTACGCAAGGCGGACCTGCTGAAGGAACACCTTCGACATCTTTGGTGCTTGACCAATTTGGACGCAACCTCACACAGGCCGCACGTGAAGGAAAGCTCGATCCAGTAATCGGCCGTGAAAATGAGATTGAACGCGTCATGCAGGTCTTATCACGTCGTACAAAAAACAACCCTGTATTGATCGGTGAGCCAGGTGTTGGTAAGACGGCAGTTGTTGAAGGACTTGCACAAGCAATCTATAAAAATGATGTGCCAGAAACATTGAAAGATAAGCAGTTGTACTCACTTGATTTAGGTGCACTTGTTGCTGGAAGTCGTTATCGTGGAGATTTCGAAGAGCGTTTAAAGAAAGTCTTAAAGGAGATTAAAACTCGCGGTGACATCATTCTTTTCATCGATGAGATTCATACCCTTGTAGGTGCAGGCGCTGCAGAAGGCGCAATCGATGCAGCAAGTATTTTGAAGCCTATGTTGGCTCGCGGTGAGCTCCAGACAATCGGAGCAACGACACTTGATGAGTATCGCAAGCACGTTGAAAAAGACGCCGCCCTTGAGCGTCGATTCCAACCGATTCAGGTAAAAGAGCCATCTGTCGCACACACTATTGAGATTCTAAAAGGCCTTCGCGATCGTTACGAAACCCACCACCGCGTGTCAATTACCGATGGCGCTTTAGCGGCAGCTGCAAATCTTGCTGATCGCTATGTATCTGATCGCTTCTTGCCAGATAAGGCGATTGATTTAATCGATGAAGCTGGCTCTCGACTTCGCATCAAGCGAATGACTGCGCCAGCAGAGCTTCGTGCATTCGATGACAAGATCGCCGATGCTCGCAAGGAAAAAGAGTCTGCAATCGACGGACAAGACTTTGAAAAGGCAGCATCACTTCGCGATAAAGAGAAGAACTTAATCGCAGAAAAGCACGAAGCTGAAAAGACATGGAAAGCAACTGAGCCAGATAAAGTTACCGAGGTCGATGAAGAGCTCATCGCGCAGGTGCTTTCGTTATCAACTGGAATTCCAGTCTTTAAGTTAACTGAAGAGGAAACTGCACGCCTGCTACGCATGGAGGACGAACTTCATAATCGAGTTATCGGCCAAGACCAAGCGATTAAAGCTTTGTCGCAAGCGATCCGACGCACACGTGCTGGTCTTAAAGACCCACGCCGTCCAGGCGGATCATTTATCTTTGCCGGCCCATCAGGAGTTGGAAAGACCGAACTCTCTCGCACGTTGGCATCATTCTTATTCGGAGATCAAGATGCATTAATCCAACTCGATATGTCTGAATACTCAGAGCGCCACACAGCATCTCGTCTATTCGGTGCACCTCCAGGGTATGTTGGCTACGACGAGGGTGGACAGTTGACTGAAAAAGTTCGTCGCCGCCCATTCTCTGTGGTTCTCTTTGATGAGATCGAAAAGGCACACCCAGATATCTTTAACTCACTTCTGCAAGTCTTAGAAGATGGTCGACTAACAGATTCACAGGGTCGCACGGTTGACTTCAAGAACACCGTCATCATCATGACTACGAACCTCGGAACTCGTGATATCTCAAAGAGCCTTGGCCTTGGTTTTGCCAATAGCGATGATGAGCAGACAAATTACGAGCGCATGAAGGGCAAAGTTAACGATGAGCTTAAGACTCATTTCCGCCCTGAGTTCTTAAACCGTATCGATGATGTCATCGTCTTCCATCAGTTAACTAAGGATCAAATCCTTCAGATAGTTGATCTCTTGATGAAGAATCTCGATGATCGTTTACAGGCAAAGGACATGGGAATCGAACTAACCCCTGCAGCTAAGGATCTACTTGCTGCACGCGGTTATGACCCACTCCTTGGAGCGCGTCCACTTCGTCGAACGATTCAACGCGAAATTGAAGATGCGCTCTCTGAGCGAATCCTGTTCGGTGAACTCAAAGCTGGCGAAATTATCGTGGTCGATGTCGAGGGCGAAGGCGCAGAAGCGATCTTTACTTTCAAAGGTGCGCCAAAAGTGCAGACACCGGATTCACCAGAGGATTTAGCTGAAGAGGCACCAACAGCTTAACTTTTGGCGGCCAACTTTGTTAATGCCTCACCACTTACGCGAAACACAGTCCACTCATCCATCGGTACTGCACCAAGGGATTTGTAGAACTCAATCGATGGTTGGTTCCAATCTAGGACCCACCACTGCAATCTTTCATACTCGCGCTCGATGCAGATTTTTGCGAGCTCTCTCAAAAGCGAAAGACCAAAACCTTGACCGCGGTATGAAGGGTCAATATATAAATCTTCAAGATAGATGCCTGGCTTACCTAGCCAAGTTGAGTAATTCAAGAACCAGATTGAGATACCAACAACTTCTCCATCTACATCAACAACATGACAAAAGGCATGTGGGTTAGGAGAAAAGAGCGACGCTTCAATCTGCTCAAGGCTAGCCTTGGCCTCAAGTGGTGCTTTTTCGTACTCAGCTAAATCCTTAATTAGCTGATGAATACGTGGCACATCCGCCTTAGTTGCATAACGAATCATTGCGGAAGTCTATAGCGATTACGGGGAAGCCTTTGAATAAGTAGGTCATCAGTCAATGTTTTCAACGCCTTTTCGACCTGAGATTCATCGGGCCAGAGTTTTTTGATTGCAGATTCGGTAAGAGATTCATTCTCGCGCAAAGCTTGCACAATTGTGCCGCGGCATTTGCGATCGGTGCCATGCCAATCTTGGGATTTTCTGACTAGGTGTGTTTTTGGATATCCATTCTTGCGCCACTGACATTGGCTGATAACTGGGCAGAGTTCACAAGAAGGATTTTTCGAAGTACATATAAGCGCACCGAACTCCATTGTTGCAGCCGCCCATACATGCGCATTTTTTAAAGGAACCAAACTCAATCGTGCAGATTTTTCTGCAGCCGATGGTGCGGGTTTTGGATGTTCTTCACCATCAATAATTCGAGTTAAAACTCTACGGATATTAATATCCATTACTAATGTTCGTTGCTCAAATGCAAAGGCAGAGATTGCAGCGGCTGTATATTCGCCGATACCAGGTAGTGCTAACAGAGTCTGCGAATCCGCAGGAACCTCATTGTTGAAATCTTCAGCGATGATTTGTGCAGCTGCATGTAAACGAAGTGCGCGACGCGGATAGCCGAGTCGGCCCCATGCTGTAATTACTTGCGCAGGTGATGCTTTTGCTAAATCGGCCGCAGTTGGCCAACAATCCATCCATTCAATCCACTTAGGTAAAACCCGATGTACAGGAGTCTGTTGCAACATAAATTCACTCACCATCACACCCCACGGCGATGTTTTGCGCCATGGCAAATCTCGCTTATTTTTTGCAAACCACTTAACTATCGGATGTTCGAGTTGGTTCATTCTCCAGCTATTTTTACCCTAGAAAGTGCTTGATCTAGGCGTGAAACTTCAACGATCT
>CAFBMZ010000056.1_pt1 | contig 9265 bp, 10 predicted proteins | sample 7269111 | NCBI WGS metagenome assembly CAFBMZ01 (sample SAMEA6814078, study PRJEB35770) | uncultured Actinomycetes bacterium | biome: Freshwater; feature: Freshwater reservoir; material: water | place: Czech Republic | collected 2017-05-23 | depth 30m m | reverse complement strand
TGAGTGCTTTTGATTTATCCGAGCCAAAGCGAACACTGGTACCACCGCTTAAAATAATAATAGTCGCACTTTTTCTTTGCACGTGGCTAGGATACTGACTATGGCATATACAAGGGGCGAACCGGATGCATTGGGCTGGCGTGAAATAATCGCTGCTGCAGATGAAGCTCATCTAGGTCATCGTTTTCCTACCGAGAGTACTCCCCTGTTAATCATGCACCACTTATCTGATTTACATGTCTGCGATGCGCAGTCTCCAACACGTCCAGAGTATTTAGATCGTTGGGCAGATCCTGATAGTCCAATACGGGAAAAAGTTGGCACGATTGGGACCTATCGACCTCAGTCGATGCTCTCACCTCATGTTGTCGAAGCGATGATTCAATCACTTAATAAAATTACGCAGGGTCCACTTTCAGGTCACTTAGTTGATGGTGCAATAATCACTGGCGACACTACTGATAACGCTCAGTTTAATGAGGTGAGTTGGTACTTAGCCCTACTAGATGGATTAGTTTTTTCGCCAGACTCTGGTGATAGTTCCAAGTACGAAGGCGTAATCGACGATACGCCAGAGAATTACGACACTCGATATTGGCACCCTCATGGAACGCCAGATGGGTGCATTGATGACGATGCTCGCGCTAAATATGGTTTTCCGATTGTGCCAAATCTTCTCAATAGCTGTCGGAAAACATTTAAAGCAACTGGACTTCGTTTTCCTTGGTATGCCGTGCATGGAAATCACGACGCCCTGTTGCAAGGCACAGTTGCACCAGAAGTCAGTATTAATCAGGCGATGGTCGATGGGAAGCGATTTACTGGATTACCCTCAAATGTTAGTCTCGCCGAAGTTCTTGCAAGTTTTCAAGAGATAGGTCCAGCAAGCTACCCCGAAGCATTCGATGCCCCTTATGTTGAAGTAACTGCCGATGTCGAACGCCGCGCAGTTGAACGTGGTGAGTATGCCGCCATGCACCTTGCATCTAAAGGCTTACCTGTGGGCCATGGATTTACTCAAGATAATGTTGAGAAAAAGCATATGTATTACTCGACACTAATTGGCGGGGTAAAACTCGTAGTGATTGATAGCGTCAATCACTTTGGAGGTTGGCAAGGATCTCTCGATGTCGAACAGTTTGAATGGCTTGAGCAAGAGGTAGCAAACACAGATCGACCAGTAGTTCTTGCATCCCATCACCCCTTGAGCAAAATGTTTAACAGTTATGCGCCGATTGGAAAACGAGTCTGTGTTGAGCAGATCGAGGAGATGTTGCTTCGATACCCATCGGTGATTGCCTGGTTTGCAGGCCACGAACATCGCCATCACATTAAATGGATTGGGCCAGAAAAAGAAGTACATGGTTTTTGGCAGATTGAAACGGCCTCACATGCGGATTGGCCGCAACAGTCGCGGACAATTGAAATTGTTACCGACATCGCTGGCGACATTTACTTTGGATTAAGCGTGATTGATCATGCAGGTGGCGCTCATTACGGCGGTGCTACCAACCCCATAGAAATCGCTGCCTTATCTAGGGCATTGAGTGCAAATGTGTGGCAGAAACGCACTGAACTTGGTTCAAGCCACGATGTTAACTGGTGGTGCGGCCGGCCCGAAGATAGAAATGTGGTCTTAAAGATTGCCAGGCGTTAAGGCGAGAGTTTTAGCCCTATAGAATTAAGGGCATGAGCGAGTATCAAATCATGCGCTGGCGTGAAATTCCATCAATGGTGATAGCGCGCAAGGGTGAAACAACCATCAAAGTGATGCTCGAATCCAGATTTCAAGAGGCTATCGATGAAGCAGCCATGCGTTTGGGTGCCATAGATGCAGATGCATATACATCAGGCTGGAACCGTGATCCATGGGTCGAAGCCGATGATTCACCTGATGTACTCGCCTCTCGAATTACCCAAGAATTAGAGGAAGATTTAAGCGTTGAAAAATTAGAAGCACTTCTTAATAACATAGGGGAAAAATAATGTCAGCAATCTACGACGCACTCGATAGGGCAACACTTGCATCCGATGGCGCAATGGGAACGATGTTGCAAGATCGTGGATTAACCGATGGCGGAGCACCAGAGTTATGGAACGTTGACAAACCGGCCGAGATTGAAGCAGTGCTCGAAGCATACGCAGCAGCAGGTGCTCGATTTATTACGACAAATACTTTTGGCGGCACACATGGCCGACTTGCTATGCATGGACTCGAAGATCGCATCTTCGAGCTCAATAAAGCAGGTGCGCAGATTGCACGTACTGTTGCAGATCGTCACCCAGGATGCTTTGTCATGGGAGATATCGGACCTTCGGGTGACTTGATGGAGCCGATGGGCACCATGACGCTTGAAAGTGGACAAGCACTCTTTGCCGAGCAGATCCGTGGACTTGTTGCTGGTGGAGTCGATGCGATTTTGATTGAAACTATGTCTGACCTCGGTGAAGTTGAAGCTGCAGTCAATGCAGCAAAAGAAGTCGCACCCGAAATGCCGATTATCGCAACGATGAGTTTTGATACAAATTTAAGAACAATGATGGGTGTAAAGCCAGGAATGGCCGTTACGCATTTAGCTGCACTTGGGGTTCGCATAATCGGAGCAAACTGTGGCCGAGGAACCGATGAGATGCAGGTAATCGCACAAGAGATGGTGAATGCTCGCCCTGAGGGTGTTTACATTATTACGCAGTCAAATGCGGGGCTCCCTAAGCTACAAGGTGATGAGTTTATTTATGATGGAACTCCCGAGGAGATGGCAAAGTACGCAAGTGCAATGAAGGCCATGGGAGTCAATATCGTTGGCTCCTGCTGTGGTTCATCTCCAGCTCATACCGCAGCAATCTCTGCTGCACTTGCTTGATAAATGAAGAGCAAAATCCTTCTCATTGGAATCGATGGCCTCAATTTTAGTAGCGCTATCGAATCCTCACCTTCGATAGCTGCTCTTAAAAACTCTGCATACTTTTCAGAGTTGACCATGCAGCCACCAACATGGTCGGGGCCAAGTTGGTCGACTCTGCTGACAGGTTCGACTCATGAGCAACACGGCGTTCGCGATAACTCATTTATCGGTCACAAACTTTTGTATCGCCCAGATTTATTATCACTTGCCTACTACCAAGATCAAAGTACAACAACATTTGCAGCTGCAGGATGGCCACCGCTCGTTGACCCTGCCGGTCATGGTCCAGTTATTCAGGAGCGGCGTGAGCAACAAAAGGCATATCAGCATCGAGTCATCACTCGAGATGGTGAAACATATGGCTATACAAAAATAGATGCCGAGATTCAATCCGCTGCCTTTTACGCCATAAGCAACCATGGCCCTGATGTTTCCTTCGTTTATTTCTGTGGAGTTGATGAGGCTGGCCATGTTCATGGCTCCGTTGGCGATGAATACAGGCAGGCAATTGCACGAATCGATACTTACGTGGAGAATCTACTCACGGCGGTACGGGCTCGGGCAAGTGAAGATGAGCCATGGTTGGTAGTGATTACTACAGACCATGGACATTTAGATATTGGCGGGCATGGCGGAGATACCCCACAAGAGCGCGCATCATTTGTGCTGGCACAAGGGTTTGGGCGACCAAATCCAACGTGGCCACAAAGGATTGAGCCTCATGATTTAACTCCGTTGTTATTAGCAGAAAGGGCTCAATAGAGATGAACTTTAATAAAGTAATTCTTTACTATGGCTTTGCTCCAATTTCAGATCCGCAGGCCGTTAAGTTATGGCAGAAAACTCTATGTGAATCCCTAAATATAAAGGGCCGCATTCTCATCTCACCTCATGGCATCAACGGCACTCTTGGCGGCAATATGGATGATGTGAAAAAGTACATCAAAAACACGCGCCAATACCCAGGCTTCAAGAAAATTGATTTCAAATGGTCTGAAGGCACTGGACATGACTTTCCTAAGCTCAAGATTAAAGTTAAAGATGAACTAGTTGCATTCGGAAATCCTGGAGAGATAAAGGTCGATGAGAATGGTGTTATCGGTGGTGGAATTCATCTTCGCCCCGAAGAGGTTAATAAGTTAGTTGAAGAGCGTGGCGATGATGTCTTTTTCTTTGACGGCCGCAACGCATTCGAAGCAAAAATTGGAAAGTTTAAAAACGCGGTTGTGCCTGACGTAACGACATCACACGATTTCGTTAAAGAGATAGAAAGCGGCAAGTACGATCACTTAAAAGATAAGCCTGTTGTCACCTACTGCACTGGTGGAATCCGCTGTGAAATCTTGTCAGTTGTCATGAAAAATCGTGGATTTAATGAGGTCTACCAGGTCAAGGGCGGAATCGTTCGCTACGGTAATGCTTTTGGTGATGACGGTCTTTGGGAGGGCTCCCTCTATACATTCGATGACCGACTCACCATTGACTTCAGCGATCATACAAAATTAATCGGTGAATGTGCTCACTGCAATGGCCCAACCAAAGAGTTTAGAAACTGCCAAAAAGCCGAGTGCCATCAACTAGTTTTACTCTGTGATGCCTGTTATGACTCGCACTTGGATCGTCCATGCAAGCACGATCGAGAGATTAAGCGAAACCGCGAACTTATAGGCTAGTTTGGAATTTCACCTGATCCACGTGGGGTGAAAATCGTTGGAATTTCATGAGTCTCGGCCTTTGAATTTTTTCCATTCAAACGCTCAAACAGTAAGCCAGATGCAACGTTTGCCATCGCTGAAATATCTTGAGTCACTAGCGAAATCCCTGGATCAAGTAAGTCGGCAAAGGCAAGATCATCAAAACCAACGAGAGCTACCTTCTTCTCTAAACCTTTGTGCTTCAGCGCTCGTATTGCTGCAATCGTGACAAAGTTCTGACTTGCAAAGATTGCTGTGGGAGGATTTTCACGTGCAAAAACACTGTCAATAAACTGGGCGACATCATCATGGCCTTCACTTCCGTGGTGAATTATCGATGGATCTAATTTCAGTTTTGCTTTTTGTAATGCAGCCTTGAAACCAGTAAATCTCTCTGCAGCCGTAAAAATACTCTGTGAATCTCCAACGTATGCGATTCTCTTATGTCCATTGCCAATTAAATGTTCAGTTGCAGCCTGTGCGCTCAGTGCATTTGTCGCGACAACAGTATCTGCCGTGAGATTATTTGGAGGGCGGTCAACAAAGACTATCGGCATTCCAGAAGCACGCTCTTTTTGCAGGTAAGCATGATCACTGCTAGTTGGGACGATTATTAATCCATCGACTCGGCGTGCGATGAGGGTTGCGATTAAATCCCTCTCCCGCTCAGGTTGCTCATCCAGACTTCCCGCTAAAACATCAACCCCTCTTTCACGTGCAAGATTTTCAATTGCACGGTGAAGCTCTGATGAGAACGGGTTGGCTATATCTTTGAGCAATAGCCCAATGGTGTTGGTGCGACCATTTACTCTGCGTAGATTTCCGGCAGTAACATTTGGCCGATAATTTAACTCTTTGATCGCCTTATTTACTCTCTTCACCAGTGCAGGATCTACTGTTGAAACACCGTTAAGTACGCGAGAAACCGTCTTGATACTGGTTCCTGATAGCGCAGCGACCTCACGAATTGTGGGGCGTGGGCGATTGATATCGCTGTTCATATAGATTTACTGTAGTTGATTAAGACCTGTAATAGTCCCAAGCAGTTTCTCAGCGTCGAACTCTGATGTTGGTGCATTCGCAACGATTTTACCCAGTCGCAACACAACGATTCGATCTGTTACAGCCAACACGTGTGGCAGTGTGTGTGAGATAAAAACAACACCGAGGCCTTTGGTCTTAGCTGCCTTCATAACTTCAAGGACTTCGCCGGCCTGCCGAGCACCCAAGTGATTGGTTGGTTCATCCAAAATAATCACCTTTGATGCCCAAGATACTGCCCGTCCTATTGCAACTGCTTGTCGCTGGCCACCAGATAATTGTGAAATTGAACGGTTGGATGCCGGTACAGCGATTCCTACGCGCTCTAAATCCTCATGCGCCTCTTTATTCATCGCTTTGTTATCGAGGAATCCAAATTTTCCTAATAAGCCGGGGAGATATTTTTCACGCCCAAGGAATACATTTGCGCCCACAGTCAGATGCGGAGCGAGTCCAGAATCTTGGTAAAGAGTTTCGACTCCAGCTTCAATCGCATCGCGTGGTGAATCCCATGACACTTCTTGTCCCTCTAGAAAAATCTGCCCTGATGTTGGCTTATGGGCACCTGATAAAACCTTTACAAGAGTTGATTTACCGGCTCCATTGTCACCGACTAAACCTACGATCTCGCCTGGATTAATCTGAAAATCCGCGCTATCTAGCGCAGTGACTGAACCGTATTTCTTACTAATGTTTCGTACTTCATACAGTGGCGAAGTCATCGTGAACCCCCTCGTGAACCAGATTTTAATCCTTGTAGCAATACCGCAGCTGCAATTAAAATCGCTACGACAACTTGCTTCCAATCAGGGGCGACACCAATAATAATTAATCCCGACGTTGTTGTCGTGAGAATCAATGCGCCTAAAACTGTGCCAGTTATCCGCCCAATTCCACCGGATAAGGCTGCTCCACCGATAACTACAGAGGCAATCGCATCTAGTTCTCCACCGTAACCTGATGTTGGCGCACCTGAACCTAAGCGGCAGTAGAAATACATTCCTGCCAAACCAGATAGCAGTCCTGAGAGTGCATAAATCTTCATATAGTGGCGGTTGACATTTATACCCGCACTGCGAGCCGCGAATTCGTTAGAGCCAATGGCAAATGTGTAACGGCCAAAGCGCGCACGATGTAAGAAAAGTCCACAGATGAGCACGATAAAGATCACTGCGATTCCTGGAGATGACAGCGGTCCAAGCCATGGCACGCTCAACGTGATTGCTTTATCCGGTCCGCCACCGATAGGCGCGCCACCGGAGTACACGATCGCTAATCCTGATGCAGCACCCATCGTCACTAAAGTGGCAATGAAAGGAACGATCTTTGCCTTAGTAATAAGAAAGCCATTTACTAATCCAATGACAACTCCAGTTAACGCTGCCACAAGTGTTCCAACTGCAATGGCAAGCCACTGGTTCCTCCCCGCATTCATCATGTATTGCATTTGAAATGCGGCGACTACACCAGATAAGGCAACTGTTGATCCTACGGATAAATCAATTCCTCCAGAAATAATGACAAAAGTTTGACCAACTGCCATCAAGACTACTGGTGCCCAGTCGAGGAGAATATTTCCAAATACAGCTGTGCTAAAAAAGATACTGTTGAAAGCTGAAAAGAATGCAATCATTGCAAACCACACGAGAAGCAGTAAAAACTGTTGATTACCAATCAATTTCTTGGCGAAAGCTTTCACGCCTTGCTCTGATGTCATCTCTACTTCTCTCTTTGTAAGTAACCAGCGCCCCCTTAACGGGGGCGCTGGTTATTCTGCACCCTGAACCTCTAGAAAACTAGAAGCCCAATCTAGCTACTGCTATGTACTTACTTTTGAACGTATGTGTACTTAGCTAAATCAGCCTTTGATGTTGTCTTTGAAAGCACAACGTTTGGAATAACGACCTCAGCCTTAATTCCATCTTTTGAGCCAGTTGCAAAGAACTTAACAAGTGTCTCAATTGCTAACTTAGCCTCGGCTGCTGGATCCTGAGCAACAAGAGCTGTAAATACACCCTTACCAATCAGGTCAACGTTTGTCTTGTAAGCATCGTATCCAACAAGAGCAATCTTGCCAGTTAGACCCTTTGCCTGTAGAGCAGCTGCTGCACCTGCAGCGTTTGTTCCGTCAATTGCAAAGATTCCTGAAAGCTTTGGATACTTTGTGAGCCAGTTAGAAACGTTTGTGTTCGCCTTTGCTGGCTGAGATTGTGAGTACGCCTTATCAACAATTTTGATACCAGGGTACTTCTTAGCAATTGCCTTTGAGAAACCATTAAGGCGTGCAACGTTTGTAGTTGCTGTTGCAGATGTAAGACCAACAACTACTTGGTAGCTGCCGCCCTTCTTCCACTTGATTGCCTTTGCAAGTGCATCGGCTGCCTTTGCTCCACCGTCAGCGTTGTCGCCAGTGATGAATGAAAGTACATCAGTTAAATCACCAACACGTGTGTCAACGTTAATGACAGGGATGCCGGCCGCTTTTGCCTTTGTGACTGATGCTTGAAGAGCAGTTGGATCAGTTGGGATTAGAACAAGTCCATCTGGCTTGAGTGCTAGAACCTGGTCAACAACTGGAATCTGAGTTGCTGGTGAGTACTCAGATGGATCTCCCTGCCAGATTAGATCAATGTTGTTTGCCTTGGCAGCAGCCTCTGCGCCAACCTTCATCGCTTGGAAAAATGGATCAGACTCTGCACCCATAACAAATGCGATTTTCTTGTTTGCTGCATGTGCTGGAGCTACAACTGTTCCAGTAAGCAAAGCGCCTGCTACACCTGCGGCAACTAAGCCAGCAGATAGCTTCTTAAATGAGTTCATTAATTAATACCTTTCGATTCTTGGACGTTAGTGTAGGGACGAATATTTCGTCCCCGTTTTTACACATGAGACAACGTTGTCCCGAACCCTATCTCTGTGCTACCGTCACCCGTCAAGCCACAGGGGGCCTGAGATTGATAACAATTTTGTTATAAATGCTCAAGTCACCACAGTCACAACGTTTATAGAGCGATGAGGAAGCATTACGTATGAGTACCACTGATTGGAAAACAGAGATCCTGCAGCGATGGACTGAGATTGATCTGATTCAATTTTGCGACAAACTTGGAATCAGCTACGAGGAGGTTTTCTTAAAACCACTCAATGATTCAGCGCTTCAACAGTCACCGTTCAGTGGATTAGTTTTTTCTTGGATGCCTAACTCGGTAATCGCCAGTGGAGTTCTACACCTACATCCGGTTTCAAAGCCAAAGACTGACGTAATCTGGGAAGAGTGGTTTATACATACCGATGGTTTACACCACCATGTTCTCAAGAATTTCGATTTTGCAGAATCAACTGATTCGTGGCGGGGTGAGGATTTAGACCATCCAGTGCAAGTGTGCAATATCCAATGGTATTTGTTTAATGATTCAGATTTGCGACCTATAGCTCTTCGCTGATTAAGAATCTTTCTTAGTCTGCCTCCAGTGGAAGATGTAAAGTGGAGCAGCGATACACGTCGTTGTTAGCGCGGTGAACATGCTTTTGAATGCTTGGCGCTGGTTTTGTGATTCCTGCGACGCTAGTGCTTGTGCACTTGGCTTCGTTGATGAATACACATCAAGATAACCTGGATCTGGA
>CAFBMZ010000055.1_pt1 | contig 9272 bp, 9 predicted proteins | sample 7269111 | NCBI WGS metagenome assembly CAFBMZ01 (sample SAMEA6814078, study PRJEB35770) | uncultured Actinomycetes bacterium | biome: Freshwater; feature: Freshwater reservoir; material: water | place: Czech Republic | collected 2017-05-23 | depth 30m m | reverse complement strand
GCATGACGCCGATATGAAACGCATCGCTAGTTTTTCTGGTCGCATCGCCGAGATGGACTATTTGGAGATAAAACGTCATTATCCAGAGGCTATTTTGCTAGAAGACCTACTTGAGCTAGCTCGAGATACTAAGAAAGAGTTAGCGATCGAAACCAAACACCCTGTTCCAACTGGCAGCCAAGTTGAAAAGAAAGTTATGGAGCTTATCTCCGAAGAAGATTCCCAAACAGCAATAACTATTATGTCTTTTTCATGGCTGGCCATAGAAAATATTAGAAGAATCAATCCCCTTCAACCCACAGTCGCCCTACTCGAAGATCGATTTAATAGCCTTATGCGAAGATTTACATCGGCACGGTATTTAGGACCAAGCGTCAACCTTCTTCGCTCAAAACCCGAACTCACTCACGATCAGCGCAAACTCTTCGTCTGGACAGTAGATGACGCTGACGATATGCGATTTTGTTCCGATAACGGTGTAGAAGTATTAATCACGAATAATCCGTCATTCGCACGCAAAACGCTCGGGTATCATTAGCAAGTGAGTACATATGCATATCTTGGCCCAAAGGGGACTTTTACCGAAGCGGCGCTTAAAAAAATCACCTCTTCAAATGATTCACTAATTCCTTATGCAAATGTCACCGCGGCGCTAGATGCCGTACGAGTAGGCAAGGCCCACTTTGCATTGGTGCCAATTGAGAACTCAGTAGAAGGTGTCGTCGCGCGCACATTAGATGAACTGGCAACCGGGACTCCACTATCTATTGTGGGAGAAGTAACGCTTCCAGTCTCATTTGCACTCATGGTAAAAAACGACTCTATTGATATTCGCCGAATTGCAACACACCCTCATGCTGAGGCTCAGTGCCGTGCATATATCGCCCACAACTATCCCGACGCAGAGTTAATTGCGACAGCATCTACGGCAGCGGCAGCCGAAGCCATTGGCCGAGGAGAGTTCGATGCAGCGATTGCAGCTCCAGTTGCCGCTGCGCATTACGGTCTACGCGTTATCGCCGACAATATTGGGGACAACGCTGGAGCAGTTACTCGTTTTGTATTGGTCTCCAAACCAGGGGCTCTACCAAAAGCCACAGGCCTTGATCGCACATCTTTAGCAGTTTTTATCGGCATCGACCATGCAGGTGCGCTCTTAGATATTTTAACCGAGTTCGCTAAGCGCAATGTAAACCTTACTTTCATTCAAAGCCGCCCGACTGGATTAGAACTTGGGCACTACCATTTTATTATCGATGCAGAGGGCCACTCGACGGATGCTCCAGTTAAAGAGACGATCGAAGCCTTGCGCGCAATCTGTGAAGATATTCGTTTCCTCGGTTCGTATCCGCGAGAAAAGGTTAGCAAATGATCGATATTAAACTCTTACGCGAAAATCCCGATGCAGTTCGCGCATCGCAAAAAGGACGTGGAGAAGATGAAAGTATCGTCGATAGAGTTTTAGCAAGCGATGAGCTTCGCCGCATTGCATTAAGTGAGTTTGAAGCCCTACGAGCAGAGCAAAACCTTTTATCAAAGGCTGTTGCAGGAGCAAAAGGTGATGAAAAAGCCGCTTTACTAGAAAACGCAAAATCCTTAGCTAATAAAGTTAAAGAGGCAGACACTAAGCGCACTGAGTTAGAGGATGCAACAAAAACTCTCGTTATGCAGCTTTCAAATATATTGGATCCATCTGCACCAATCGGAGGCGAAGAGGATTTCGTTGTAATCGAACACGTCGGAACACCACGCGTTTTTGATTTTGAAGCAAAAGATCACGTCGAGCTTGGAAAATTACTTGGCGCTATTGATACCGAACGGGGCGCAAAGGTTGCAGGATCACGCTCGTACTACTTAACAGGCACAGGGGCGATGCTTGAATTTGCTCTCGTTAATTTTGCGATTGCATCAGCCCTAAAAGCCGGCTTCACACCCGTGATTCCGCCAGTATTAGTAAATCCATCAGCGATGGAAGGAACCGGATTCTTAGGCCAAGCTGCAGAAAATGTTTATCACCTAGAAAAGGATGATGTTTATTTGGTGGGTACAAGTGAAGTTCCACTCGCTGCTTTTCATATGGATGAGGTTTTACCAGCCGAGAAGTTACCTATTAGATATGCCGGCTATTCATCATGTTTTCGCCGTGAGGCCGGGACATACGGTAAAGACACTCGTGGAATCATTCGAGTGCACCAGTTTGATAAAGTCGAAATGTTCTCTTTCTGCCATCCAGACCAAGCGCTAGAAGAGCACAAACGCTTATTGCAATGGGAAAAAGACTTCCTTAATGCCATGGAGATTCCTTACAGAGTTATCGATGTTGCATCTGGTGATCTTGGATCGAGTGCAAATCGTAAGTTTGATATCGAGGCCTGGATTCCCACACAAAATGCTTACCGTGAAGTTACAAGTACATCTAACTGCACTGAGTTTCAAGCACGTCGATTAAACATTCGATACAAAGATGCCGATGGCACTAAGTCTGTAGCCACGTTAAACGGAACGTTAGTTGCGATTCCACGCATGATTGTTGCGATTCTAGAGAACCACCAAAATGCTGATGGAACCGTAAACGTTCCTAAAGCACTTCAAGCATTTCTTGGCACAGAGCGATTTGAGTTGGTGTGAGTAAGCGTCCAAAACTTATTGCAACTGATCTAGATGGAACCATAGTTCAACACGACGGAACAATTTCTTCTCGAACGATTGAGGCTTTCACAAAAGCCCATAAAATGGGCGTACATATTTTCTTCGTCACTGGCAGACCGCCACGATGGATGAATGAGATACGAGACACCTTTGGATTCGGTGAAGCTATTTGTGGCAACGGTGCAATGCTCTACGACTTAAAGACAAGCACCGTAACTGAAGAGTGGATGATCTCTAAAGAAGAGCAGAGCGAAGTTGCGCGCTTGATGCGTGCTGCAATCCCACCAATCTCTTTTGCAATTGAATCACACGATTATTATCACCGTGAAAAATCTTACGTTCCGCGTTGGGATGTTGGTATGGATAATGTCGGTGTTGAAAGAATTGAAGATGCAATTAAAGGTCCTGCTTTCAAAATGCTGGCTAGATGCAGCGATGGCGAGTACACATCAGATGAGATGTTGAATGTGGCTTTGCGCGAATTAGATGGGCTTGTAACGGTGACTCACTCAAATGCAAATGAGTCATTACTAGAGATATCAGCGTTAGGAATTTCCAAGGGACAAACACTTGCAAAAGTGGCTGGACGGTTAAATATAGATGCCAGTGACTGCATCTCTTTTGGTGACAACCCCAATGATTTTTCAATGCTTCAATGGTGTGGACGATCTTTTGCAATGGCCGATGGACACCCAGATGGATATAAGCACGCTACTGGAATCGCAGGCCCTCATGCAGCCGATGGGGTTGCGATAGTTATTGAAGAGTTATTGGATCTGCCAGCCTAAATCTCACCGATTTTTCGATAGCGCTGACTTCAGGTAACCTCTCCCACGGAGGGCTCGCATAGCGGCCGAGTGCACCGGTCTTGAAAACCGGCAAACGAAAGTTTCGTGGGTTCAAATCCCACGCCCTCCGCCATTTTTCTCTCGTGTGTGGCTGAGTTCATAGCCGCTAGGCGTGCATTTTTATAGCCGTTTTTTCTCGGCAAGAGGACACTATCCCCTAGTGATTTACCCAAAATAATGAAACTGGGGGCGTGCAATGTCAGGTGTTTTTTCACCAACACGAGCGAAGATTAAAGAGCGCACTTTGCGCACAGATAAATGGTGGCTACAACCCGCTATTACTTTTGGAGTTCTTTTCTCCTTTGTTATCTACGCAACATTTAGAGCCTTTGAAAATAAATATTATTTTACTGAGCCATTGATCTCACCGTTTTACTCACCTTGCTTATCTACATCGTGTGAGCCAGGAAGTGCCCTCTCATTCTTTGGCCAACCCTTTAATAATAAGTACTTTGGAATTGGAATCTCACCAGCTTTATTTATCTTGATTTTTCCACTCGGTTTTCGAATGACATGTTATTACTATCGTAAGGCGTACTACCGAGCATTTTGGATGTCACCACCTGCATGTGCAGTGGCAGAGCCACACACGAAGTACACAGGCGAAACTCGCGCACCGCTAATTTTGCAAAATAGTCACCGTTGGTTCTTTTATGCCGGCTTAATCTTTAATGTGATTTTAACGTGGGACACAATCTTGGCTTTTAGAGATCAAGACAAGCAATGGGGACATATGAGCGTAGGAACTCTCGTGTTCTTGTTCTCAACGACAATGTTGTGGTTCTACTCTCTTTCATGCCACACATGTCGCCATACTTTAGGCGGACGTTTAAAGCATTTCTCTAAACATCCAGTGCGCTATAAAGCGTGGACGATCGTTTCCGTGCTCAATCACAAGCACCCAACCTTTGCCTGGATCTCACTCTTCGGGGTCGCAAGTGCCGATATTTACGTCCGCGCGGTTGCATCAGGTGCAATCTCTAACTTCTACTTCTTCTAAAGGAAATTAACATGACAGATTTAGAGACTCACTCATACGACGTCCTTGTAATTGGCGCAGGTGGAGCAGGTCTACGTGCAGCAGTTGAAGCCCGCGAAGCTGGATTACGCGTTGCAATCATCTGTAAATCCTTATTTGGTAAGGCCCATACTGTTATGGCCGAAGGCGGCGCTGCAGCATCCATGGGAAACGTCAACGACAATGACAACTGGATGGTTCACTTTCGCGACACTATGCGCGGTGGAAAATTCCTCAATCATTACCGTATGGCAGAGCTTCACGCTAAAGAGGCGCCAGATCGCATCTGGGAGTTAGAGACATGGGGTGCGCTTTTTGATCGCACCAAAGAGGGAAAGATTTCACAGCGCAACTTTGGTGGCCACGAATATCCGCGCCTTGCTCACGTTGGTGACCGTACTGGTTTAGAGCTCATCCGCACAATGCAGCAGAAAATTGTTGCGTTGCAACAAAAAGATGGCGAGCAGTACGGTTCGATGGAGAGCAACATCAAAGTCTTCGCCGAGTTAACGATTACAGATATTTTGAAAGAGAATGGAAAAGTTTCAGGCGCATATGGTTACTGGCGCGAAACCGGTGCAGAGGTTTTATTTGAAGCACCAACAGTCATTATTGCAACCGGTGGAGTAGGTAAAACATTTAAAATCACATCGAACTCTTGGGAAGGCACAGGGGACGGTCACGCATTAGCGCTCAAGGCCGGCGCAAACTTAGTGGACATGGAGTTTTTACAGTTCCATCCAACAGGAATGGTTTGGCCACCATCTGTGCGCGGGATTTTGGTTACAGAGTCAGTGCGTGGTGAGGGCGGTGTATTAACCAACACATTGGGTGAGCGTTTTATGTTCAAGTACATTCCCGATGTATTCAAAAGTATTTATGCCGACAACGAGGCAGAAGCAGATCGTTGGTATACAGATCAAGATAACAATCGACGTCCTCCTGAACTATTACCGCGCGATGAAGTTGCTCGTGCAATTAATAGTGAGGTTAAAGCAGGTCGTGGAACCGAACACGGCGGCGTATATCTAGATGTTTCAAAACGCCTATCTGCTGAGGTTATTAAGAAGCGCCTTCCATCTATGTGGCACCAGTTCTACGAACTTGCAGGTGTTGATATTACAAAAGAGCCGATGGAGGTTGGCCCAACATGTCACTATGTGATGGGTGGAGTAGAGGTCGATCCTGATACTGCAGCAGCAGTAGGCGTGCCTGGATTATTTGCAGCAGGAGAAGTTGCTGGCGGAATGCATGGATCAAACCGCTTGGGCGGAAACTCTTTGACAGATCTCTTGGTCTTTGGCCGTCGCGCTGGAATTGGCGCAGCCCAGTATGTGAAGAGCAATGGGAGCAATCCAGTAAGCCAGGGAGCAATCCAAGGCGCAGCGGCCAAAATTCAAGCTCCATTTGATCGTGAAGGTGGCGAAAACTCATACTCACTTCATGCCGAGTTACAAGAAGTTGCTCATAATTTAGTTGGAATCATTCGAACCGCTAGTGAGCTAGAGGAGGCAATCGCAAAGATTGCAGATATTAGAAAACGCAGCGCAAATGTTTCTGTAAGCGGCGGGCGAAAGTTCAATCCGGGATTCCATTTAGCTTTCGATTTAGACAACATGTTGTTAGTTGCCGAATCGACGGCAAAGTCAGCGCTATTGCGACAAGAGTCCCGCGGTGGACATACACGCGATGATTTCCCAGGTATGAACAACAAGTGGCGCCAAATCAATCACATCTCATCCTTTGATGGGACACAAGTAAATGTTCGCGAACAAGCACTACCAGCACTTCCTAAAGAACTTTTCGACCTCTTTGATGTACATGAGTTAGAGAAGTACATGACATCTGAAGAAATTGCGAAAGGCGGATCCAACTAATGGCACGCATGATTAATCTACGTATCTGGCGCGGCGATGCCAAAGATGGCGCACTTCAAGATGTTCAAGTAGAGGCCAACGAGGGCGAAGTAGTACTTGATGTAATCCATCGCGTACAGGCTACGCAAATGGGCGATCTAGCAGTTCGCTGGAACTGTAAAGCTGGCAAGTGCGGCTCTTGTTCGATGGAGATTAATGGAAAGCCTCGTCTGGCATGTATGACGCAAGTTGCATCCTATGGCGATGAAGAAACAATCACAGTTACACCACTTCGCGCATTTCCAGTAATAAAAGATTTGGTCACGGACGTATCTTTTAATTACAAGAAAGCTATGGAGATTCCGGCTTATGCTCATCCTGATGAGTTAGCACCGGGCCAAGCGCGCATGGAACAGGTCGATGTCGAGCGCAGCCAAGAGTTCCGCAAATGTATCGAGTGTTTCTTGTGTCAAGATACGTGTCACGTAATCCGTGATCATGAGGAAAACAAGAAGTCCTTTGCTGGACCACGCTTCTTTATCCGTATTGCAGAGTTGGATATGCACCCGCTTGATAAACTCAAAAACCGCAAACGGACTGCTCAAGAAGAGCATGGACTTGGAATGTGCAACATCACTAAGTGCTGTACTGAGGTCTGCCCTGAGCACATCCGCATTACCGACAACGCGATTATCCCAATGAAAGAGCGCGTCGTGGATATTAAATATGATCCAGCTCGTTGGTTAGGTTCCAAAATTCGCCGACGTGAGGGTATTTAATTAACCTATGAAAATACTTATTCGCTGGGGTGCGCTGAGCGCCGCTTTTTGGGTAGCAACCGCACTTATTCCTGGGATTGATGTAAAAGGTGGCTTCACTACATATCTTTGGGTGGCACTCCTTTTTGGCTTACTCAACGCAACCCTCGGTTCACTTCTAAAATTACTGACACTTCCTGCCGTTATTTTGACGCTCGGACTATTCCTCGTCGTGGTTAACGCTGCGATTTTGATGTTAGTTGCTAGATGGAGTGAGAAACTCGATGTCAATAATTTCTGGTCTGCAATTTTCGCAGCACTGGTTATTAGCGTGATTACCCGCCTGATTTCAGGAGTAACAAAGAAAGCTCTGCCACTCTGAAAGCCTTGTTTTTAGTTTCTATTGGCGGGGTAGCGGGATCTCTCGTTCGTTATTGGCTCACCCTTACACTCGAAGATGGCCGCAACGCGACACTTACAGCTAATTTAGTTGGTGTCGCTATTGCAACTTTTCTACTTGTTTTTCTGGAGCGAAGAGGAACTCAAAACCTACGACACCTTTTACTTCCAGGGTTTTGTGCGGGGCTGACAACCTTTTCTGCAGTTGCTGGATTAACCCTGGAACCACATGAAGGTGGGCAGCTTTTTCTCATTCATAACATAATGTTTTCGCTACTAACGATTGTTGTTGTACTGCCGATTGCACGTAAAACCATTCCGGTGCGCTTATGAGAACGTTACTTGTAATCTGTGGCGCAGCAATAGGTGCTCCAGCACGTTTTGCAATAGATCAATATGTTCGGAAATTCTCTTCAAAACCATACGGAATATTTGCGGTGAACATTGTTGGCTCATTCATTTTTGGTTTAACGATGAAGAGTTCAATAAACGCACATGCTTTTTTTGTTATTGGTTTTGCCGGCTCATTTACAACGTGGTCGACACTTATGCTTGATTTCTTTCTTGCCTATGAGCTCAAGCGATATGGGACAGCAGCTATCAACCTCAGCGCATCAATAGTTTTTGGTCTAACCGCCGCGTGGTTAGGTTTATCTCTAGCGCAGTGATGCCATCCAGGCTTCGATGTCGTCAGGATGTCGAGGCATGTTTTCGCTCAAATTAAAACAGCCGGTTTCGGTGACCAAGACGTCGTCCTCAATTCGTATTCCAATACCGCGATACTCGGGGGCAAATAACTCGTCATCAGGTTGGATATAGAGTCCAGGCTCTACAGTCAAAACCATTCCCGCCTCTAACTTTGCATTGGTGTATTGATCTTTACGAGCTTGTGCGCAGTCATGGACATCCAAACCCAACATATGGCTAACACCATGCAGAGTCCAACGTTTGTGCAGACCAACTTCGGGGCGCATCGACTCTTCAGCGCTAATCGTTAATACTCCCATATCGACTAATCCTTGAGCTAAAACTGTATGACAGGCTTTATTAATTTCAAGGAAATCTACTCCGGCACGGATTGCTGCAAAACCTGCCTTTTGAGCCTCATACACCAACATATATAAAGTGCGTTGTGCTGGTGAGAATTTTCCACTAATTGGGAAAGTACGAGTTATGTCGGCGGTGTAATAAGAATCTAACTCAACACCTGCATCTAGTAATAACAGCTCACCATTTTTAACATCACCATCGTTGCGCGTCCAATGGAGAACGCATGCATGAGATCCAGCAGCAGAGATAGTGTCATAACCAAGTTCATTACCTTCTATACGGGCACGTCCGTAAAAAGCAGCTTCGACTACGCGCTCGCCTCTAGGGGTAAGAACTGCAGCGGGTAATGCACGAATGGCATCATTAAATCCACGGTGAGTTACATCAACTGATTTCTGAAGCTGATTAATTTCATATTCATCTTTAATAAGACGAGCAACAGATACGAAGTTTTCTAATTCAGATCCACGAGGATTATTCGTGATATGTGTATCGATTAGTTCGTCAAAACCGTTGAGTGCAACCGCTGGCGTGCCATCATTTAACAGCGCTGCAAGGTTTTCGACTTTACGAACTTCTATTCCAAATCGTGCTGATGCTTCATCGGTTGTGTAGCGCCGACCAACCCATAATTCACCATACTTACGATCATTAAAGAAAGCACTGGTATCTCGCGTTGATCTAGATTGGATAT
>CAFBMZ010000054.1_pt1 | contig 9469 bp, 9 predicted proteins | sample 7269111 | NCBI WGS metagenome assembly CAFBMZ01 (sample SAMEA6814078, study PRJEB35770) | uncultured Actinomycetes bacterium | biome: Freshwater; feature: Freshwater reservoir; material: water | place: Czech Republic | collected 2017-05-23 | depth 30m m | reverse complement strand
CTCTCGGGTTTGCGGCACCATTACTCCTAAGAAAATATCACCCTCACCATACTCACCCGGGGCAGTCTTAAAAAAGCGTTGCAAGTCTGCGGCCTTACCTGCTTTAGCAAGAGAGCGAAGATCCGTGAGGGCTGATTTAGCCGAAATTGGTTGGCTCAATGATCAATTCCTTAAAGCGATTGAATCATGATGGCATCGTGTACAAACTGGGCAAGACCTCGTGCGCGATCATCGTAGTATTTCTTAAATCTCTCATCAGCGATATACATACTGGCCAAGCTCTTTTGCATCTCTATCGAGCAGTCGTAAAACCACTTACTGATAGCAACGCGATGAGCAACAACTGCGGCTTGCGCTTCGCTGGAATCTATTTTTAGGCTATTGCCAAAGGCGTAAACAAACATTTCTGTCGCCGCCTCTTGATCTACCTTAGCAGCGGCAAAATCCTCATGGGAGTACTTAGATGTTTTCGATTGAGATTGGTGATAAGCATCGGTATTGCCCCAGCGCTCTATAACCTCGTCTTCGAATTGCTCCACAGAAAAAGTATATATCGGGCTACTTTCAAGGCTCATTGTTTTCTTTGATAAGGCAGAATTGGCACATGGGAAGCCCTATCATCGTTACAGAAATTGTAGTAAATGAATGGGAAAGGCTGCGCAAAATCCGCCTAGCATCTCTTCTGGAAAACCCTGATGCCTTTGGCGGAACTTTTGACATCGAAAGCCACTACAGCGAAGATGAGTGGCACAACAGAGTTGTAAAATTAGATTTTCTAGTTGCGTCCAAAAGCAAAGTCGACATAGCCATGATGTATATAGAGGTCCTTAATGGTGATCACGGAGCTACATGCTGGATTGGAGGTTGTTGGAGTGATCCTTCATACCGTGGACAAGGCGCGTTGCGCGCACTCTTTGACTATCTTGATAAACACGTCGTTGCAAAAGGATGGATGCGTCAGGGACTTGGGGTATGGACCGATAACGAGAGTGCAATAAAGGCATATAGAGCACTGGGATTTGAAGATGCTGGTTTTAGGAGGGAGAGTGAAAAGCAGCCAGGCCGATTTTATATGCACATGATTAGAGATACTCTTTCCAAGTGATTATTGACGTCTGGTCTGATGTTGTATGTCCTTGGTGTTTTATCGGAAAACGACGCCTTGAGAATGCGATCAGTCAGCTCGAATATAGAGATGAAATAACTATCCGGCATCGAGCATTCGAACTTCAGCCAGATGCCAAGGAGACAATGCCTACGAGTAAACTCTTAGCTGATAAATACCGAGCAACACCAGCAGATGTAAAGTCGATGCAGGCAAATGTTTGTGCAATAGCCGATGGTGAAGGACTTTGTTACAACCTTGATGAGACCTTATCGGGCAACACCTTTGATTCTCACAGGTTGCTCCTTTGGTCTCAAACAATTGGTAAGCAAGATCAACTTCTAGAGGCGATGTACTCTGGTTATTTTGAAAATTCACTTCCGCTATTTTCACATCAAGATCTATGTACGATTGCCGAGTCGATAGGGATTTCTTCACTCGATGTTATGAGCGTGCTCGAGTCCGATCAATATAAGAGCGAAGTCTTGGAAGACAGAGCATTGGCATCTCAACTTGGCGCAACAGGGGTTCCATTCTTTGTCGTAGATATGAAATACGCCATTTCTGGCGCGCAGCCACTGGAGGCTTTTCTACAAACTATTAATGCGGCTTGGGATGAGCACGTCAAGTGCTAACAAAACTACTCAAGGAATACCTTCATCCGTATCGCAACCAGGTCGCTGCCATATCTATTCTCCTCTTGGTGCAGTCAATAGCTAACCTTTACCTTCCTAGTCTTAATGCAGATTTAATCAATAATGGTGTAGCTAAAGGCGATATCTCCTATATCTGGAAGATCGGCTTTGTGATGCTGGCATCTTCAGCACTCGTAATGGGAGCTTCGATTCTCCTGGCATATTTGAGCGCAAAGATTTCAATGGCCTTTGGTGCTGACTTGCGAGGATCAGTCTTTGCATCTGTTGAAAGATTTTCAACACGAGAATTAAATAAGTTCGGCGCGCCATCATTGATTACAAGAAATACAAATGATGTCCAGCAAGTGCAGATGCTTCTATTTATGGGATTAACAATGATGCTCAGTGCACCGATAACCGGTATTGGTGCATCGATAATGGCTATTAGGACTGATGCACGGTTATCACGGCTGCTGCTACTGGCGCTCCCGGTGATGTCTCTTATGGTCTTGGTTCTACTACGTCGGATCGTGCCTTTATTTAGAGTGATGCAGATCAAAATTGATCGAATAAACTTAGTCTTGCGCGAGCAGATCAGCGGAATTCGTGTTATCAGGGCCTTTGTTAAAACTAACTTTGAAGAAAAGCGTTTTGCAGAAGCGAGTGAAGATTTAATGGCCACGACCTTGAGCGTGACTCGCACATTTGCAGCTATGTTTCCAATCTTGATGTTGATTCTGAACTTAACGAGCGTTGCCGTTATTTGGTTTGGTGGCAAGTTAATTGATACCGGAGACATGCAGATTGGTGATCTCACTGCTTTTCTTTCCTACATTATGCAGATTCTTTCAAGCGTCATGATGGCAGTGATGATGTCTTTAATGATTCCTCGTGCCGCTGCAAGCGCCGAACGTATCCAGGAGGTCTTAAACACTCCATCGTCAGTTGTCGAAACGCTCTCACCTCAAGCCCCAGCGGTTCATGCAGGAAAAATCGAATTTAGAGACGTCGAATTTAGGTACCCGGGGGCTGAGCACCCAGTCTTAACAGGAATCACTTTTACGGCTCAACCAGGAGAGTTCACGGCAATCGTAGGAAGTACGGGCAGTGGAAAATCAACTCTCGTTAATTTGATCCCACGATTTATAGACCCAACCGAAGGGGAGGTTCTCATCGATGGAGTTAATCTGCGAGACCAAGAGCTCGAGTCAGTGTGGTCAAATATTGGATTAGTTCCTCAACGAGCATTTCTCTTTGGTGGCACGATTGCATCGAACCTGCGATACGGTGATTTGGAAGCAAGCGATGAGCAGATGTGGAAAGCGCTAGAGACAGCGCAAGCACGCGATTTTGTTGAAGATTTAGGTGAAAAGCTGCAAGCCCCTGTGGCCCAAGGCGGTACTAATTTTTCGGGAGGGCAGCGCCAACGGTTGGCCATTGCAAGGGCGATAGCTAAGAATCCAAGGATCTATATTTTAGATGATAGTTTTTCAGCGCTAGATTTCACGACAGATGCAAATCTTCGAGCGGCACTGGAAGAAAGCGCAAAGGAATCAACTCTAATCGTTGTTGCTCAACGAGTAAGCACGATTCTCAACGCCGATCAGATAATCGTTTTAGATCAAGGATCAATAGTAGGTATTGGTAAGCATCACGATTTGATGAAAAGCTGCCAGACTTATAAAGAGATAGTGCTTTCTCAATTGAGCCCGGAGGAAGCTGCATGAGTACCACACGCTCTGCACCAGCTGCGCCTCGCGGCGGACCAATGGCGGGAATGTTCGGCGCACCACCTGCGAAAACCAAAGACTTCAAAGGTTCTCTCAATCGCTTGTTGCGAGAGTTAAGACCAGAGAGAACAACGCTCTCTATAGTCTTATCCCTCATTACCGTTAGCGTTGTAATCGGATCTTTTGGTCCAAAAATCCTTGGCCGTGCAACTAACTATATTTTCTATGGCTTTTTAGGTCACCAATTACCTAGCGGGATTTCAAAGGAGCAGGCCATCGCAGGCCTGCGGGCCAAAGGGCAAGATACTTTTGCCGATATGTTGAGTAAGAGCGGAGTTGTCCCTGGCAAGGGAATCGACTTTAGTGCTGTTCTTAAGATATTAATTTTGGCAATTGGAATTTATGTCGTTGCATCTATCTTGATGTGGATACAGGCATACCTCATGGCCGGCGTAACTCAACGAAGCGTGTTTAGATTAAGAAGAATGGCGCAGGAGAAGATCGGACGTCTTCCACTTAGCTACTTTGATACACAGTCCCGCGGGGATCTGTTGAGTCGCGTTACAAATGACATCGACAATATTGCTAACTCATTACAGCAGGGTTTATCACAGATTCTCAACTCTCTCTTAACCATTATCTCAGTTTTAATCATGATGGTCTGGATCAGCTGGGAGCTCGCATTGATTTCTCTAGTTGCAATACCGATTAGCATCTTCCTGTCGGTAAAAATTGCAAAGCGATCACAACGTGAGTTTGTAGCACAGTGGGATTGGACAGGAAAACTCAATGGCCATGTTGAAGAGATGCACACAGGGCACTCATTAGTTAAAGTCTTTGGTCGGCGAGAAAGTGCAATTAAAGATTTTGCAGCACTAAATACAGAGCTTCGCGATTCAAGCTTTAAAGCCCAGTTTATGTCGAGCATCATTCAGCCAACAACCGCCTTGGTGTCTAACTTAATCTATGTTGGAATCGCTGTACTCGGTGGCTATCGAGTCGCAACAGGCTCAATGTCACTCGGTGACGTTCAAGCCTTCATTCAATACTCAAGACAGTTTGCAATGCCACTTGCTCAGATTGCCGGTCTAATGAGCAGCATCCAATCTGGCGTTGCATCTGCTGAGCGACTATTTGAATTCCTAGATGCTGGAGAGCAAGAGCCTGAAACCGTTGATGCAGTCACAATCGATCGAGCAGTTGGAGAAGTTAAGTTTGAAAATGTCTTCTTTAGTTATTCAGCCGATAAGCCGCTGATTGAAGAGTTGAATCTCACCGTCAAGCCAGGAGAGACGATAGCAATTGTTGGACCAACAGGTGCCGGTAAGACAACTTTGGTTAACCTAATTATGCGTTTTTATGAGGTTAACTCTGGACGTATTACCTTGGATGGCGTTGATATTCGATCATTGACTCGAGATGATCTACGTCGCCAATTCGGCATGGTTTTGCAAGACACATGGCTCTTTGAAGGCACGATGCAAGAAAATATCGCTTTTGGAAGCCAAGATCCATCCCATGAAAAAGTTGTGGCTGCGGCAAAGGCTGCCAATATCGATCACTTTATGCGCTCATTGGCCGAGGGTTATGATTCAAAAGTCTCTGATGATAATTCAACGGTATCTAACGGTGAGCGCCAGCTGATCACAATCGCTCGAGCCTTCATGGCAGATCCTGCGATCTTAATCCTCGATGAAGCTACTTCATCGGTTGATACACGTACCGAGGTAATGGTCCAGCATGCCATGGCAAAACTTCGTTTAGGAAGAACTAGTTTTGTAATCGCCCACAGACTTTCAACGATTCGGGATGCCGACACCATATTGGTGATGGATAAAGGCAGGATTATTGAGCAGGGTAAGCACCAAGAACTAATGGCCAATAAGGGCTTCTACTTTGATCTCTATGCTAGCCAATTTGCAAGTGCACTAGATTGACACGGAGTCTATCAAGTCGAAAATAACTGATTGGTTAAAGTAGAATCTGCCCATGAGCCAAGAGATATTAAGCGAATATTTTCAGCACTATCAAGCATTCATGGCAGCAGCCAAGAAGTTGGATAGTACAAACGTTGCGATTTCAAAACTTCCTGGTGAGTGGTCTCCAGCTTTTATCTTGCACCATGTTGCCGATGCTGAGATGCATTTTGCTATTCGATATTTCAATGCTCTAACTATTGATAAGCCAGCAGTAATTCCCTTTGAGGAAGATTTATATCCATCTGTACTTAACTATGAGGGTCGCGATTGGTCTACTTCTCTTTCTTTAATCGAATCTATTGGCAAATTGGTGCATGTAACGTTGTCTCCACTTACTGCTGAGCAATGGGAGAAAAATTCAATACATCCCGAAGCTGGAGAAGTCAGTGTCTCATTCTTAATCGGAAAAGCGCGTAACCACATGGAATCACATACTCAACAGCTAATAAACTCGCTTTAAATTTATATTAAGGGCTAGAGTTAGGCAGTGCCTAATCCAGCAGTGACTAACCAGCAGGCGATAGTAAAAGGCTTACCGATTTTTATAGCGGCAATAAACATGCGCGCAGGGTTAACGATTATGAGCCCACTTATCCCAATTCTTAAAGAGCAGTATCACTTGAGCTCTTTTTTGCTCTCCTTTTTAACCTCTTTAACAGTTCTGTGTTTTGCCGGAAGTGCATTTTTAATGCCACTCGTTGGAAAAATAGGTGGAACTAATCGAGTAATTTCGGTTGCACTTATTGTCTTGACTGTTGCAATCTTTTTAAGAGCTATCGGCAATATACCTATGCTTTTCATTTCATCGCTAACAGTAGGTATTGCAATTGCCGTATTGAACTTCTCTCTACCAGTGTGGGTTAAGGAAAATGTCGCAGAGCATTCTGGATTAATCACAGGAATCTATATAACGATTATGGGTGTCTTTGCTGCTACCTCGGTTGCAGTGGCTGTTCCATTGGCTCGAGCAACCTCGTGGGGATGGCGCTTGGCCATGGTGCCATGGATTGTTATTGGTTTGGCTTCCTCACTGTGGTGGATGGTGCGAAATTCAAAAAGCCCGCGAGATTCACATATGCCAATTTCAGCTACGTTTCATCGAGAGCTTCTACATAAGCCTGGGGCATGGAGTATTGCTATTTTCTTCGGCCTGCAGTCAATGCTCTTTTATGGGACTGCAACATGGTTGCCCACGATTTTGGTTTCAAAGGGATTTTCATTAAGCAACGCTGGATATGCGGTTTCAATTACTGGGTTGTTGGGATCGGTAATTGGAATAGTTGCTCCACATTATTCTTCTAAGTTGCGTAATTTGAGAGTTTTCTTAGCCATTACTGGTGCAATAATCTCAATCTCATTTGGTTTTTTGATCATAGATCACGGTTGGCGACTAATAATCTGGCTATTGATATCTAACATCGGGCTATCGATCACGTTTCCGCTCTCATTACTACTAACTGTGACGCGAAGCGTTGAAGCAGGAGAGACTCGATCGCTTTCAATCATGGCTCAATCGGTGGGGTATTTAATGGCCGCCTTTGCACCTGGAATCGTTGGTGCAATCTATGATTCAACTCAAAACTGGGGCGTTGCACTTATTTTTCCGGTAATCCTAGGGATTTTGCTTGGCGCGGTGGGGTACTTCGCCGGAAAGCCAGAGAAAATCCTTATCCTTAACCTTGAGAAATAGCGATATGAAAAAGGTGGCGTGAGTGTTTGAATCAATCTTTCTGGGGATAGTCCAAGGCTTAACCGAATTCTTGCCAATCTCATCGAGTGCCCACCAGAGAATTGTTGGGGAGTTTTTAAGTAATGCTCAAGATCCAGGTGCTCGCTTTACAGCGATAACTCAGATTGGTACCGAACTAGCAGTACTTATCTTCTTTAGAAACGACATTAAAAAGATTCTTATCGCTTGGTTTGCACAAACTCTCAAGCGAGCAAAACTGCCCGAAGATGAAAAACTTCAGGCCCGTATGGGTTGGCTCATTATCGTTGGTTCGCTACCGATTATTATTCTTGGCTACCTTGGTCAAAGCATTATTGAAACCAAACTTCGCTCATTGTGGTTAATAGCAGTAGTCATGATTGTCTTTGGCATCATCCTTGGTGTGGCCGACCACTTTGGTAAGAAAGAGCGAGGCCTTGCAGATTTAAATACTTCACATGGCATCTTGTACGGTCTTGCTCAGTCGCTGGCTCTGGTGCCTGGTGTATCTAGATCAGGTGCAACGATTGCAATGGGACGGATCCTTGGCTATAGCCGCGAAGCCGCACTGCGGTACTCATTCCTCTTGGCCCTGCCAGCAGTATTTGGTAGTGGTTTATACGAACTCAAAGGCGCACTTGGCGATAACGCTGGAACCCAGGTGTATTCACTTTCTCAAACATTAGTAGCAACGAGCATCGCCTTTGTCGTGGGGTATGCCGTCATTGCTTGGCTTCTCAAGTTTGTCACCACTAAATCTTTCATGCCATTTATCATCTATCGAGTTGCTCTGGGCACAACACTCCTTGTCCTACTTGCTACGGGGGTTTTAAATCCATGAGCGAACTACCGGCATGTCCTACATGCGCATCCAGCTATACATATGAAATGGGCGCACTTTTTGTCTGTCCTGAGTGCGCTCATGAATGGTCGCAAACAGATGGTGATATTGGTGATTCTGGTCCACGCGTAATAAAGGATTCGGCAGGAAATATTTTGGCTGATGGCGATACGGTAACAATTATCAAAGATATGAAAGTTAAAGGCAGCTCAGTTCCCCTAAAAGTTGGAACAAAGGTAAAAAATATCCGCCTGGTAGATGGACCAGGAGATCACGATATTGATGCCAAAGTAGATGGCTTTGGACCAATGAATCTAAAGTCAAGTATCGTTAGAAAAGCTTAATTTCCTGGGCTTACCGTCGACATATTAAAATCCTTGATGACTAATGGTGGTACGGCCATGTTGTTCATATCGCCGGCCCATTCACGTGGCTGAGTCCACTCAGTTGCACCAGCATGGAGAATGCGATTGAGCGCTGATACTGGCGAATCATTCCAGCGGAAGTTATTGGTTGCACCAACAACTTCACCACCTTTAACATGATAAACACCATCACGAGTGAGTCCAGTAAGCAATAGTGAGTTTGGATCAACCATACGGATATACCAGAAGGTTGTGAGAAGCAGTCCATCATCGACTTTCTTAACCAAGTCTTCGAGCGAACCGGCTCCACCATCAACACTCATAACTGCATTTTCACCAATGGGCGTGAAATCTAACTGAGTCAAAGCTGCACTTGCGCGAGTTTGAATAAGAGATTGCAGCACGCCATCTTTAAACCAATCCACACGTTTGATTGGCTGGCCATTATCAAAGACAGAGGAAAATGGTGAGCTCACTGCAGTGCCGACGAAATTTGCAGCAGGAAGTTGTTTGTATTCAGGATCGCTAAAGAATTGGAAGCCAACGTTGGAAAGTTTCTCTCCTACACGAGTTCCGCCGCCCTTTTTAGAAAATACTGACTGGCCTTCATGTGCATCTCTGGCGCCAGAAACCCACATCATGTACGTATATAGATCGGCAACAGAGCCTGATGGCAAAATCGTGTCATAGCGTCCAGCAGGGAGATCGATTTTTGTACCTTGCCATGTTAAACGTTGGCGAATATTGGCATCAATCGATGTGACTGAGACATCTTTGAAGTCCCGAGTTTCAACACCGTTCCATGTTGACCGTGTGCGCTCGTGGGATTTTCCGGTCATCTCTACGCGACCTACCGGTGAATCTTTGCGAAGGCGAAGACCTCCTTTGGATCCAATCCAGGTCGTCTCATGAGTGTGTTCGGCATAACCAAAGAGTTCAATCGAGTCTGCAACAGAGCGCGAAAACATGTCACCGAGTGCTGGTGCAAAGCTCGAAAATACTTCTGGACCTGTTGGAACGTGTGGTGCGGCCCAATCGCCAATTGAGAGATTAGTTGCAAGCGGTGCAAAATCCTCTGCCTTACCGGCAGCCTTGGCTGCTGAAAT
>CAFBMZ010000053.1_pt1 | contig 9612 bp, 10 predicted proteins | sample 7269111 | NCBI WGS metagenome assembly CAFBMZ01 (sample SAMEA6814078, study PRJEB35770) | uncultured Actinomycetes bacterium | biome: Freshwater; feature: Freshwater reservoir; material: water | place: Czech Republic | collected 2017-05-23 | depth 30m m | reverse complement strand
TTATCAGCAATTCGTATGGCTGACTGAGCAAGCTCCCACGTTGCCCTTTGATGCGGATTAATTCCGATGTTTCGTTTATCAAGGACATTTTGCCCATCGTGTGCAACGAGGATGTGCTCACCTGGATTCTTTGGTGCCCAGTAATCAACAGTTCGTGTACCAAAACGCACTTTATAAACGTTTCCAGGTAAGCCTCGCACTTGAAACTCTTCAAGATCAATCATTGCCCACTCATCCTTTCGTAGAGCCACTTACGAGCCCAGAGACTAAATACTTCTGTAAGAAAATGAACAGTGTCAGGACAGGGACAGTTGCCAATAATGCGCCGGCGGCAAAAGGCCCCCAATTTTTGCCATACTGACCGTAAATAAACTGCTGAAGACCGACTGCAACCGTCATATTCTTTCCATCTAGGCCAAGGATTACCGAAGTAATTAGGTACTCGTTCAAAATTCCAATAACTGAGAGCAGCGATATCACGACAAATACTGGAACTGCTAATGGAATAATAATCTTCGTGAAAATCATCAAATGACTTGCTCCGTCAATTGTTGCAGCTTCATCAATTTCACTTGGAATCGTGTCAAAGAAACCTTTGAGCATCCATGTATTAACGCCCAGCGCCGTGCCCCCAAAGAGAAGAATCAAAGGTAGCTGATGCCCTAGGCCTAACAATGGAAACGTGTTCCCTAGACTGTTAACGATGAGAAATAGCGTTGTGGCAGCCAGTAACTGTGGAAACATTTGGACGATGATTATTGTTGTAAGAGTCAGCTTTCTTCCCTTAAACCTATGTCGGCTTAGTGAATATGCAGCAAGTGCACCAATGGCAGTCTGCAGAGCCGCCGCTGAAAAAGCGATAATTAATGAGTTTCTTGCCCAAGTAAGAAATGGCTTTTCCTTATTCGAGAATAGTTGAACAAAGTTATCTAAACCGTGATGTAGAGGAATTAACTGCTGGGTACTTAGTTGTCCAGTCACATCAAAGGCAGCAGATGCCATCCAAACAAGAGGAAAGAGTGAAAATGAAACAACAAAGGCGCCGATGATGTGACGCCAAAGAATCTTTTTGATCCAAAACTTTACTCGTTTGGAATCTATAAACTTCTGCTGACTCAATTAATTCACCCCTTCCATAGTTTTCATCTTCCGTAGCCCATATACAGAAATCGCACCAACTAGGATGAAGTTAAGAATTGATAAAGCACTTGCTAAACCATAGTTATTACCCTCTTGCGAGTTAAAAGCCAACTTATACGTGTAGGAAATCAAAATATCGGTCGCACCGGCATTGCCGTTTGAATTTGAAAATACTGGTCCGCCACCTGTTAGCAGATAAATCGCACCAAAGTTATTCAAAGCCATTGCTCCAGAGGAGACAAGAAGTGGCGCGATGGTACGCATGACTAGAGGCAGCTTTATTAGTCGGAAGGATTTTAATGGGGATGCTCCATCAATTTCTGCCGCTTCAAGAATCTCATTGGGAATAGCTTGAATAGCACCGGTGCAAATCAAAAACATATACGGAAATGCCAACCACAGTTCAACTATTAGAACGGCGACCCTTGCCCATAAGTTATCCGTTAGCCATGGGGTAGAAATGTGAAATAGCCGGTCAATAACCCCTGTCTCAGTCCCAAAGAGTCCGGCCCAAACAAGTACCGAAAGTACGCTGGGAATTGCCATCGGCATAATAAAAATTGTTCGATAAAACCGTCTCGATCGAAGGTGCTGAAAGTTAAAAACAAGGGCAAGTGAAAGCCCCATGAGAAAACTTAAAACCACGACCAAAAATGCATTGACGAAGGTCCATAACAAGACGGCCAAGAGAGGTCTCTTAACCTCCTCATCGCTAATGATTGAGGAAAAGTTTCTCCACCCAACATTTACTTTCCATCCAGGATACAAAACTTCTCCTGAAGCGCTGACCATTTGACCATTGTCGTTGGGCGAATAAACCTGCCCAGAGTTCAGATCAGTTAATATGTCGCCAATTTCTGAGTATTTAAAACTCGGCTGGAAAGCCTCCATTAAATCTATGTCAACAGGCTGCAGCGATGTTGAATCATCAATTTTTATGCGGATATTCTGCAATTCATTTGCGTATGCCGCGCTTTGCTCACTATTAAAAACCACGTAGCCAGAAGCTTGCTTAACACGCCCGTCGGGTTCACGCTCTAGTTGGGAAAGTTTGAGCCGCCGAAGTAATTGGCTATTTCCCGCCCAATATGTCCCTGCTGGATATTGAAAGATAACAACTAAACTTTTTGTCGCTTCGACTTTGGCAACAACATATGAAATTGGTTCTATTCCATCTACCGGAATAAGTGAGTCATCGATTATTGCGTTTACTGCCTGTGTCTTCGAAAGTTGATGACCATTGGAATCATTTGTAAAGGCAACATACCCAGAATAAACCGCGGGATAAATCTGAAAGAAAATAAGAAGCAGGACTCCGGGTAATAAGTATTTAAGAGGTACTTTCCTAGCAATGCAGTAGACATAAAAAATTAGAATCGCTGAAATGAAGGCAAATATGCCGAGGAACCACGATCTATCTTGTAACAGACGTGCACCCATAATAAGCAGAAGCAAAACAAATGAATAAGAGAGAATGAACTTACTCTTATGAGCGACAAACTCACGGATTCTCATCTTTTGCTAATACTCCACTCAGGCGTTGATCTAGATGACTATTCATTAATGCAGAAAGGGATCCTGGCGCGCACATTTCCCCCGAGCGCCAGGATCCCTTCTATTGCCTACTTAGTTATTTCCGAGAGCTGTATTTAGATCCTTTGCAGCTGCTTTCATGGCTGCACCGAATGTAGATTTTCCAGTGCCCCAGTCCGCAAATGCATTATTCCAGTATGTCCATACCTTGCCCATTTCGGCAACGTTTGGCATTGGAATACAGACAGCACCATAGGCACCAAATTTAGCCTCAACACTGTTTTTATCAATCTGCGCTGCAGCTTCGAGATTTGCAGGATAACTATTGTTAGCCTGGCTAATTGCCTTACTGAAAGCTGTTGACTGAACAACTTCACTCAGATATTGCTTAGCCAAGAAACGGTTCTTTGAGAAGCGATTCATGTAGACAGCAGTCACGCCGCTAAAGGCACGGGCAGTGCCACCATTGATAGATGGAATACCTGAAATTTCATATTTCATGCCCGCTTTATCTAGACCAGCAATTGACCAAGGGCCAACTAGTGCATATGGTGCTTTTCCATTAGTGAATGCTGAACCATCGTAAGTATTTGATTTATCAAACAACTTCTCATCCAACCACTTATCCATTAAATCGGCGTTCTTGGCTAGAGTTTTTGAATAGAGTCCGATTTGCTTAGTGCTTGTATAAACTCCATTTTTGTTTGAGAAGACATATCCACCAATTGAATCAAAGAATGGTTGCAAGAAGTAACCATCAAGGTGAGTAACGATTCCAACTGATGCGTCTCCAGATTTGATAAGCGATGTGGCAGTGCCTTCAAGTTCTTTCCAACTTTGAGGAGCACCGGCTGGCACCAAACTGAGGTTAGTAGCAAGTGCAATATTGCTAACTGAGATCGGAACACCCCATTGCTGGTATCCAAAACTTACGCCTTGGAGAACTGCTGCTGGATAAGCCTTCTGATTGATAGTCGATGTCAACGAAGTTACAACGCCAGACTTAACGAGCGATCCCGTGTTGTCATGAGATGCAGTGAATAAATCAGGACCTACGCCAGCTGGACCGAGTTTACTAAGTCCGCAATCTCCAAGTCCGCACTTGGCGACAATATTGACAGTGACATGATTCTTTGCAGCCCAATCAGCTGATGCAGCTTTATAAGCTGCCTCTTCGCCAGAATTAACCCAGACTGTTATTGCGCCAGAAGCCTGTGCTGGTGCGATCGATCCAATAAATGCCATTGAAAGCGCTAGGAGTCCCACTCCTATACGATGCAATTTCATAACCCCCCCTTAGGAATTGATTTTATCGACGCGCGTCGATAATGGGGTAATCTACCTACCTAGAAGACAAGAGTCAAGGGTTTTGGTGCAACTGCGAATAGGAGTCTGGCTATGACCACGCGCGCTGATGTTGCAAAGCTAGCCGGGGTATCCGAAAGCACGGTTTCTTATGTGCTCTCTGGCAAGCGCCCTATTAGTGATGAAACGAAGAGGCGGGTTCAGGCTGCAATCGATCAGACGGGCTATAAATCAAATTACGCAGCAGCTGCATTAGCTGGCGGACTGCCGCGAATGGTGACCATGATGACCTCCAACCTTTTCTTAGCTCCCCCATCAAGGATTGATGGCGCCCTTGTCGATGGGATTGTCGCTGGGGTAAGAGAGCGCGGATTCCATAGTGTTATTTGGCCGATTTCAAATGATGACGATTCAGATGTGGATGTCCTTCTCCAACTGAATTTTTCAGGTGGAGTAATTTTAATGAACGTTATAGAAAATGATCCACGGGTACATTTGCTCCACAGTGAAAAAGTACCGTTTGTCGTTTTAGGTCGTAGTAATGTCGGATTTTCCTATAATTTTGTTGATCGTGATTTTGAAGCTGTGTATAAAGTCGCTCTCTCTAAGTTTAAAGCGCTTGGGCATACGCACATCGGAGTTCTTACTGGACACGCAGTAATGAATAGTTATTTAAAAAAAGTAGCGAAAGATTTCAAATTGAAGCTAGAGTTAATGCACACTGCAAACTCGATGGATGGTGGCGCCTCTGCCGCAAAGAATTTCAAAAAGAAACATCCAAAAGTAACTGGAATAATTTCATTGCTCGATATTGCCATCATCGGATTTGTTACCTCTGCACCAAATTTTGGATTATCAATCCCAAAAGATTGTTCGATTATTGGGGTTAACATGCTTGAGGAGCAAGCGCTTTCAACGGTTCCGCAAATCTCAACAGTTGCATTTGATGCTTACGATATGGCCAAATCTTGCGGAAGAATTATGGTCGATGCGATCGAGGCTGGTAAGAATAGTAAAAGTAAGAAAGTTAGCGAATACTGGGTTGGTGACTTTATGGACAGAGAGTCCACGGCAAAACTAGACGGAGGTTCATAATCATGAATAAGCAAACACAAACTCTTGGCATCCCCCACCATGATGGCAGTGAACTTTACGTCAGCAATAGCGCACCAAAAATAGGCGATACCGTCAATTTAAAGGTACGCATACCCAATGATTACAGTTTTCAAGAGGCTTTTGTCCGCGTTTATGAAGATGCTGAGCCTCGAACCTATAAATTAAAGAAAGTTAAAAAGCTTGGCCATGAAACTTGGTATCAGGTTTCAATAGTTATACATAACATTCACACGATTTATAGATTTGTTTTTATAGGTGGCGGTAAATATGAGTGGCTCAACGCCTATGGCTTAACTGACCATGATGTGCATAGTAATAATGATTTCCAGATTGTTGCTATTCCTGCAAATCCAGAATGGATTCATTCATCCGTTTTCTATCAGATATTTCCGGATCGTTTCGCGCGTTCAGGCAAAGTGAATTTAACGCCAGAATGGGCCTACCCAGTTGAATGGAACGCTCTGCCACGCGGAAGAAGCAAGTACACGGGTCAAGAGTTATATGGGGGCGACCTCATTGGCGTTCAAGAACATTTAGATCATATTGAAGATCTTGGTGCTAACGGTATTTACTTCACTCCACTATTTCCATCTCGTTCTAATCATCGCTATGACGCTACTAGTTTTGACCATGTTGATCCAGTTCTTGGCGGCGATAAAGCATTCAAATCTCTAATCGCAGTTGCCAAGAAGAAAAAGATTAGGATTTTGGGTGATTTAACATCCAACCATTGCGGCGTTGGTCACGATTGGCTAAAGAAAGCTAAGAGTCAACCAAAGTCAAAAGAGCGCAGCTTTTTTTATTGGGATAAGAAAATCAAGTGGGGCTATGTCGGTTGGTATGGCCTAGAGTCTCTGCCAAAACTTAACTACTCCTCTAAAGCGTTACGCCAAGTGATGTACGAGGCAAAAAACTCGATAGTTAAAAAGTGGATTTCACCCGGGTATGGAATGGCGGGTTGGCGCATCGACGTTGGAAATATGACTGGCGTACAAGGTGCAGATGATTTTCACTCAGATGTCATGCAGGGAATACGCAAGGCGATGCAGGAAGTAAATCCTGACACTTGGTTAGTCGCTGAAAATGGAGATTTCAAAGCTAAGGATCTCAGCGGTCTTGGTTGGCAAGGCGCAATGAATTACCAAGGCTTTATGCGACCTTTCTGGAACTGGATCAATCGAAACCCTGAGATCACTGGAGGTTTTCAAGGCCTTCCATTTGCAATGCCAAAAATTAATGGTCGACAACTTGTGGCATCTATTCAAGAGTTCAACGCCTCGATTCCTTGGCGCTCACTCACTGCCAGCATGCTCTTACTTGATTCCCATGACACGGCGCGTTTTCGCACAGTCGTATTAGGCGATACGAATGCACATATCGCTGCGATGACTTTAATGATGACTTATCCAGGTGTCCCTTCGGTCTTTGCTGGAGATGAGATTGGTTTGGAAGGCGCGTGGGGTGAGGATGCCCGCAGAACCATCAACTGGGAAGATCATTCACAGTGGGATACTGATTTCTTTGCTGTTGTTAAGGAGTTAATAGCCCTTCGCAAATCTCACGATGCACTAATCCATGGCGGACTTCGGTGGGTAGCTATCGAAGATGACTACATCGCTTATTTGAGAGAGTCAAAAAAAGAGTCTCTACTGGTTGTTATCTCACGAACCGGAATTAACGTAAAAATTGATATTGGAAAATATGGTTATAAAGTAAACAAAGCGTTATTTGGAGAGAAAGCCAGCGGTACAACAATTTCTATTAAATCTAAAACCGCTACACAGGGGGTCTGGCTACTAAAGGGCTAGATTACAAACCTGCTCGAATCTGCTCGGCGTGATCTAGTGGATGTCGAATGTAGGTTTCTAACCAAGAATGTAATGTGTACTCTCCAGATTCTGTATGTGTACCAGAGTTTTTTAACTGTTCAACCGTGATTCTTTTCAAAATCTCTAGTGATGAGGCTCGTACGGCACGAAATACATTGAGCGAGATTTCAATCGGAAGCACCTGATACCCCAAGGTTTCATTGCCTCCCCAGGCCGCTTCATCATAACCTTGGATTTGTGTACCTGGTTCGGCAATTAGCCTACGTAATCTGGCATACGACTGGGCTTCGCTATCTGCAACATGATGGATTACTTGCCGTGCACTCCAACTGTTTTCCCTTGCTTTATCTAAATCCGCAGGGGTTAAGGAAGTGACGGTGGAGATAAACTCTTGCGTCGATTCTCTATATTTTTCAATCGATTCAGATAAGTTCATGCGCTAAATTTATCATCCAATATTTGGAAGTCCAGGCGCCTTATGCATCAGACTTGCTGGGCGATGCCAACAAGACGATGTTATAAATCGGAACCCAAAGGAACCAGCCACTCTTGCCGACGTCATGCATCCGTCGAATCGCTACAGCTAACGTAGGAAGCAATGTCACTAGAGATAGAACATTTTGGCCAGAATCTCCAGCGATGATTGAGACTATTGCCGACGAAATTGCCATTGCCAGTATGTAATACCAGTATTGGGGTCGTGTTGATCTGCCAGAAAAATCTGCATACCTATTGAAAGCATCTTTTACCGCAGCACCAAAATCTCCAAAGTCCAAATTGTTATTTGCCATAAGCTCAATATAGACCTTGCTAACAATTAAGGGAATAACACAGTTTAGATTTGATTAAGACCATGGAGGCAGTCCTATCGATGATTTCAGAATAACCCTCTAACTCCAGCAGGATGAAAACTAAGCCTCGACGAAGAACTGGCCCATCAATCCGTTTTAATCAGAAAATCGGCAGAGTCTTTAATGCTCATTTCGACTGGTATGTAATTAATCCCAAGTAGCCGACTTGCTTTAGAACCATTGACTTTCATTGGCTTTCCAAGCATTGGAAGCACAGGCTTTATTGTGCCGTCAAAAATAGACAGGATTTGGATGAGAAACGTTGGGGCTTTCAGAGTTCTTACTTTGCTGGATGGGTAGTTGGATTTGAGTAGTTTTGCAATTTCGATGAAAGACCAATTTCCAGATGAGGCCAGAATTCTCTGGCCCCTTGTTGAATCATTGTTGATTGAATCTACGTGCATTTTTGCAACATCTTTGACATCTACTATTGAAAATCTTAGATCTGGAAGCATTGGATCTTTGCCTTGCAATACTCTCTCTACGAGTGAAATCGATGAGCCAAAATGCCTATCGAGCGGCGCACCAAGGACTAAGACAGGGTTGATAGTTGTAAGCGAAATATCTCCAGCCTCACTCGCGATAAAATCCCATGCCGCTTTTTCTGCCAAAGTCTTGGATTTTGTGTAAGCAGTTCGCCCAATTGGGTGATTCACATCTGTCCACATCGTCTCATCAAATTCATTCATGCCTACCGGGAGCTCACATCCATATATAGCCGCTATAGATGAAGTAAGAATTACTCGCTTAACTAAAGATTTTTTGGCCGCTCGCATCGCCCGCAAGGTGCCCTCTACTGCTGGTCGGATTAAATCATTCTCATCTTTGGGAGAATCGAGTGGAAATGGGGATGCGGTATGCATGAGTACATCAATACCGCTAAGTGCTTCGACCCACCCATAATCATTGTCTAGATCGAGTTCTACAAATGTCAGCCTCGAATCAAGGTTATTGGAATCTAAAAGATGTGGTCTTACCGCATCCCTTACCTCTGCTGATTTAGAAAGTTTGCGAACTGAGGCTCGCACCGTGAAGCCTTGATTGAGTAATTGCAGGGCTACATGCTTGCCGATATACCCACTTGCACCAGTTAAAAGGACTGTAGTCATGTCCGGTAATCCTTTCATTTTTAGGGTAATAAAGAAATGGCTCATGCCATTCGAATTTTAGTTATGAGGGATCAGTAATAATCCATCGGCTAAATTCTTCGCCGTTGAATTCATAAACCTTTGCACTTCCCCGCCCATAAACGGCAGCAAAATCCCTCCCTTGCTTATTGCGAATAGTGCCCAACATGATCACCCAAGGCAAACCAGTGCCCGGTGCCCGAAAACCTTGCATGCCATTGGTTCTCGACCACGGATTAGACATATCTTTTACTCGAATTAGTGAACTCTTAGGAACACGAATTGTGTTGTGAAGTGCGCCAACTTTCTCAAGAAGTGAAAGTTGCAACACTAAGTAATCACCCTCATCAATAACTTTTGCCATGCTCACATGCTACTGCCAGTCGCAAAATAAGAGGAAAAAACTTTTATGCTAAAAACGATCAAACCGACGACCCCGCCGGTGGGGTAGTTTGAAAAATTTCGATATTCCAAAGTGCTGCGAGTGGAAGTGTCCGAATAGTTTCCAAGACTGCTTCGTTATCATGACCAAACGCCTCTAGAAAAACTGTTCTCCTAGGCATCGCAACCTTAATAACTCCAAGTAAGCCTTGTTCTTCCAGAATCTTGGCTTGTGCTTGCTCCGCAGGGACTAGTGCACGTATATCATCTTGAGTAACACCATCTTTAAAAGTGGCAACGACCATGAAACTATTCATCGAGATCTTCATT
>CAFBMZ010000052.1_pt1 | contig 10101 bp, 7 predicted proteins | sample 7269111 | NCBI WGS metagenome assembly CAFBMZ01 (sample SAMEA6814078, study PRJEB35770) | uncultured Actinomycetes bacterium | biome: Freshwater; feature: Freshwater reservoir; material: water | place: Czech Republic | collected 2017-05-23 | depth 30m m | reverse complement strand
TTAGCTGATGATGTTATCGATATTGCAAGTGAATCAAATCAATCAGGTAAGACGCCGGGAACTGATTTGCGTGAAGGTGTTCCAACTTTGGTGACATTAAACGTTATGAAATCGACAGACCCTATAGATCGCGAATTACAACACTTATTATCGGCTCCAATTGAAGAAGAAGCTACAGTGCAAGAAGTACTAACAGCACTTCGTAACCACAAGGCTCTTGATGAATCGCGAGAGCAGCTGCATCAAGTTGCCAAAGAGGCTCGTTTTGCACTCGGCCCGCTACCTATCTGTGATGCAACTGGTGCATTGATGTCGCTATGCGACGCGGTTATTGACCGCTCTGCTTGATCTCACCAAGTCAAGAGCTAAGGTAGTTAATGCAATCCAGATTATAAAGAAACCAACCCAACGCGCAGTAGGCATATCTTCGTGACGCACCCATACCCCGATTGAAAACTGAATCGTTGGAGTTATGTACTGCAATAAACCAATCACAGTGAGTGGCAGTCGAGTTGTTGAGCCATTAAATAGGAGCAGTGGAATTGCAGTTATTGCACCAGCACTCACAAGCAGGATCGTAATCCCTACTCCGTGACCAAACTGTCCAGTGCTTTTATTACCTATATAGAGCAGATATAACAGGTAAGGCAGGCTTGCAATAAGGGTTTCAATCGCCAAGCCCTCAAGTGCCCCAAGGCCTAACTGCTTCTTTACTAAACCGTAGCTACCCCACGAGATAGCCAATGCAAGTGCTACCCATGGCAAGCGGCCATAATCGATCGTTAAGACCAATACGCCAACTGATGCAATTCCAACTGCGCACCACTGCAACACTCGCATCTTTTCTTTTAGGAGTATCACGCCAAATCCAATAATGATTAATGGATTAATGTAATAACCCAATGAGGCCTCTACGACGTGTCCATTATTCGTTGCCCATATATAGACCAACCAGTTAATCGAAATCAAAACAGTTGTTAGGAATAATTTCGCTACGACCCTAGGACGCTTCAGAGTTGTTATGGTTGCGCGTAGAGATTTGGTAATGGCCAGAATAATCAGACAGAAAACTAGAGTCCACACGGCACGGTGGGAAACTATCTCCAAAGCAGAGGCTGGCTCAAGCAATGGCCAGTAGAGTGGAAATGCTCCCCAGAGAACATATGCGCTTACCCCAAAGAGTAAGCCAGTTTTATGGTTATTCAATTATCTAAAGTTCGTAAATTGAACTGCGAAATCCCAGCCACCATCTTTAATCATTGCCATCGTATCTTGAAGATCATCACGACTCTTTGATGTTACGCGAAGTTCGTCGCCCTGAATTTGAGTCTTTACAGATTTTGGACCCTCATCTCTGATCATCTTTGCAATCTTTTTAGCATTCTCTGTCGAGATTCCCTCTTTTAGAGGTGCTGCAATTTTATAAATCTTTCCACTTAACTGCGGCTCACCCGCATCCAAGTGCTTCAATGAAACTCCACGCTTGATCATCTTGTCTTTGACGACATCAAGGGCAGCTTTAGCGCGCTCTTCGGTATCTGCTTCAATCAAAATCTTTTCGCCCTCAAGCTCGATCTTCGAACCAGTATTCTTAAAATCAAAGCGCGTATCAATCTCACGGATTGCTTGGTTAATGGCGTTATCTAGCTCCATACGGTCGATTTTGGAGGTAACGTCGAAACTGCTATCTGCTGCCACTGTGGGGCTCCCTCACTCGAAAAGGCGGTTTGTGTGCCTACGGGCTTAAGGTATCCTTTCCCTTCGCACTATCCATAATTGCCGCACTACTTGTTCGACCCTGGCGGGTTGCCCGAGCGGCCAATGGGAGGGGACTGTAAATCCCCCGGCTCTGCCTTCGAAGGTTCAAATCCTTCACCCGCCACCAGCAAGTTGTAAGCCAATGTTAAAACAACGCATTGTGCAATGATTTGCATCTTATGCGTCAGAGAATTAGGTGGGTGGGCTCAAAGTACAGAGATCTAAACCCCTTTGACCGGTTTTTTGGAACCATTAGTGCATTAGCCCTCATGGCTTATTTACTGGTTCGTGGCACACCATCTTCTTACTCACTTGTTTATCGTGTCTTAGGCATTAACTCTTCAAATATATTTGGATTCGCACAGCCCATACGCTCCGATGAATATGGTGTCGGTACTCCAAAATTAATTTCTGCAAAACTTGCACACTGGAACCCAGTAAATATTAACTCGGTGTATCAAGAGCGTTTTGGTCCAGCCTTTCCAGTGCCACGTCATTCAGCCTCTATGATTTTTGATGTATTTCAATGGCCTTACTTAGTGTTTCCATTTGATTGGGCGTACACACTAAGTTGGGTTTTACTATTTAGTTGTGGAATCTTTGGGTGGCGGGTTCTACTCGGAAAACTTAACATCTCGCCACAGTTGGCATGGCTTGGTGTTTTCTTACTGATTTTTAATGCATTCCAGCAAGCATGGTTAACGGTTCTTGCAAATAATTTCTTTACGTTCCCCCTTATTGCTCTGGCACTAATAAACGCTTCCAAGCATCGATTAAGACTCCCGGCTATTTACCTTATTGGTGCGGCCGTTTTTTCAATATCACTTTATGTCCCAGGGCTTGTTCCAATCTGTTTTGTCGCTGCAGCGCTCGGCTTAACTCAGATTGTTGCCAAGAAACTCTCGTGGAAACAGTTGTTTGCCAATGTATTTGCACTCCTTCTCGGAATGATTTCAATTATTGGATTACGATTTTCGGAGTTTCAAGCACTCAATCAGACTGTTTACCCAGGAGCACGCATGGGCACCGGTGGGGGAGTTTCGATAGCTCACTGGGCATCACAGTTTCTGCCAACTCTGATGTACACAGGGTGGGAGTCCATAGCTGGCATGAACACTTGCGAGGCGGCGGCAGTCGGCACCTTGCTTCCCCTGGCATTTATCTTCTATTCCATACTGCAGTTGGACAAGCTAAAAGCTTTCAACATAGTTGGCCTACTAAAGAGGTTGAAAACTCAATATATTTCCGAACTGATTCTGCTGGCTACTTTCGGTATTTTCACACTCTGGCAACTCAAGGGCTTTCCAGAGTGGCTGGCCACGCTTAGTTTCTTAGGTCATGCGGGGGCTTCGCGCACATTTATGGCATCAGGGCCTGTATTAATCATTCTCTGTCTGAGAATTCTCTCACGTGGCCAGATAGATGGCAGGAAAATCTTAGTTGCCATCTTTCTCGCCGCAATTACAAATGGATTTATTGGCTCGATATTTGCCAGCCACCGGCCGACAGTTGATTATGTTGCTAAATTCAATGTGCGAGGATTTCAACGCTTTATCTCAATCTTATTTAACCATGACGACTGGATTGCACTCGTCGTTCTATTGGGCGTTCTTGTCCCGCTGGTCGTTCTCAAATACCTGAACATTCTAGGCAATAAAAAAATAGTAAGCGTTTTTCTCTTCGCTGGATTACTAGTTCCAAATATGGTGATCTGGGGGTCGTTTAATCCGATTTATTCCTCATCCAAGATTATTGCAATTACTAAAACACCAGCCGCGCTCCATGTGGCTCAATATTTCCGGGGTTCAGACGAAGTGATTATTCTGCCTGGCTCACTTGGCCCCATAGGGTGGCTAGGCAATATTGGCATTAAAACGCCACAAGCGATTCAAGAGATTCCACCAATTAATTATTGGAAGAATTTGATCGGTGATAGATACTCCAAGTATGAAACTATTTTGAATAGGTACGCCTACATCGAAGTCAGTGATATTCCTGAACCAGTTGTGAAACAAGGCGACTACATACAGGTGCCTAGAAGTTGGTTTGATGGCCAACCCAATTACATTATTCCTACCTTTGCCATTTTAGGCACTAAACCGTCTCACAATTCCACTGATCAAAATATGCACAAGATCATGTGCAATAAGCCAGATTCGAAGACAACGGTTGACTCTCTTAGCCGAACTTCAACTTCCGATAATTTTGAAGACGTAACAATCAGTGGTTGGCTCAATGATCAAAAGATTCGTAACTATGCCGTGAGCGTCCAGCAAGATGGAAATACAGAAATATCGATTACTTCACTTACAAGGAATACTCGATTTGATGTCTTGAATGCCATCAATTTCGCCTCAGGAGTTTCGGGATATTCCTTAGCTATAAAGCATGTTAAGAGTGATTCCTGTTATACCGTGAATTTCAGAGCAACCAGCTAGAGAATTTCCTTTGGCCGAAGAGTCATAGCAGCACTGCCAAAGATAATAAACATAAGCAATACAGGTTGCATGGGCAAAGCATAAAGAGAGTACCCCACATTAAACCCAACCGATGACTCGAAAATTGCCATCCCGCCAGAGTAAGTAATTAAGCCCAGTATGAGTGAAAATAAATAGAATTTAGAAATTCGATTGATATATTCCTGACGAATAAATAGAAAAAGCATTGCCAAAATAAAGAATATCGGAAGTAGATACCTGTAGATATCTCTTAAAAAGGTAATCGTATTCGCCATCCCCATCCAGCTATTAGAATTCTTTGTGACTATTAAGTAATTAAAATGAATCGTTGAATGCCAAACTTTTAGTTGGGCTGGGTCTTGTCCGTTATCTGCGTGATTTACATTTGCAGCTTGTTCTAGCGTAAAAAGAGACCCAAATGCTTTCACTGAAGTATCAAGCAGCTGATGCGGGGAATAGTCCAGTATGGGTTTTGCCCCAGGAGCCATTCCTGAACTACCACAAGATATTAATTCTGATTTGCAAGCCAAAGAAATCTCATCGGCCAATCTGCCAAAAAAATCTTGGAATTGAACTTCATTCCTTATGTGGTTGCTATCTACCGCAGCCGATCGTAACTCCCAAGGAAACCAGCCACCCCCGGATTCATCACAAACACCAGTTGCAGCACAGTTGTGAGTCTTCCAGCCTGTATTTGGTAGGCCATCTAGAAAGGGTTTTAGTGAAAGCGCCGCGGGACTCACGGCATAAACCGCTGCCCGTTGTCCTTTCGAAACGGGGATGAATGACAAATTTGATTTACCGGTTTGGACACCTTCCCACAGCGTGATAGCCCGTTCATAGTTGCCACTAAAGAAGTTTTCGACTTCAAAGACACCATAAACCGCTTTATTGATAGTGCTAATAACCCCGACGGGTATCAAATAGGCAACAGTGGCTATTACAAAGAGATTAATCAGGATAACTCCACTGCGATACTTATTTTTAAGCTTCCATTTAATCTCGTTTCTAGATATAGAAAATATCCACACTGCAAACAAAACAGGGATGGTGGCGATTAATACCCAGATAGCTTCATAACGCGTTAGAACCATCACAGAGTAAGTCAATCCCAGAGAGATTCCAATCCAAGAATATGTCTTGATCGAAGTGTGTTTCCAAGCCAATCGATCACCACTGAAGTAAATATCTCTAAGTAGGGTGAGAAGTTTTAAGAAAAGCGTGAAGAATAAAAAAGTTGCCAAGGTATCAAGTGATGTTCTATAGATTCTTGAAAAATCATTTGCAAAAACTGCAGGATTAAAGGCAAGAAAAAGAAATCCAACTCTTATAAACAGCTTTTTTGACTCATCTGAGCCGCTGAAAAAGTCGACGGTGAATTTTAGGAAAAGCAACGAGATGAGCAGATAGAACAAATGAATTAGAACCGTTGGGTCGACTGGAATAAAATGTGCAATCATTAAAAAGAAGGAATATGCTGGCGGTTTAGACAATAGATCAGGAGACCAACCTCCAAACCAATGGCCCCGAATTAAGTTATGTGCAAGCATGACACCCAGGTAGTCATCATTTGGACTATTGGGATATATAGTGGCGGGAATTAGCCAGCGCAATCCAAGGCTTGATGAAAAAATAGAAATAATCAAAAAGTCGAAAGTTCTAGCGCGAGTGCGCAGATGTCGTATCCAAGAAATGGAAGTCCATTCATTATTCTTCATCCTGGCTCCTGAAATCTTCTTGGATTAATGAACCATCTTTAACTGGAATAGAAACGACACCAAGCAGGAAATGGAAAAACATGGCTTGCACGCCTGAGAATGTAAGAATGAGGGCAAGGATAGATTGACGAAGTGCTCGTTCCATCTGCAAAGGCCCAAAGTCATGAGATTGCCAGTCCAAGAGAGAAAACAGGCACGCTGCAGCCCCGCTTAGGAATATGAAGAGGTAGAAGAAGAGATTGATCTCTCGGCCGAAGTATCTAATGATCTTGGACCAATTCACATCTTTTGGTAGTAGCCCTTTTGATACTGAACTTGCCTTCGACAGCACCGCTAGCCAGACTAGCTCTTGGCCAAAAAGAAATAGCCCAGCACTAAAAACGAGACTTTGAGTTTGAAAAACAACTCCAGCTATTTCGACGGGACCTTTCAGAAGTGCAATAAGCCCTATGAATCCCAATGATGTTAACAAGATACCTGGATAGTAGAAGAGCCAGCGCGGGCTGTATGCCAGTAGGAATCTCAGGTGTCGCCACCCATCTCGCCAAGTTCTCAAGTGTGGGGCCCTACTTCTTCCATCTTTGCTTAAAGTTGTTGGAACTTCGGTAATTCGCAAACCTGCAATTTGTGATTTCACAATCATTTCACTAGCGAACTCCATACCAGTTGAGGCAAGCCCTAGATTAATGATTGATGCCTTTTTAAATCCTCGGAGCCCACAATGGAAATCATTTAGAGGTGCAGAAAAAAACAGCCTCCCCAGAAAAGAAAGAACTGGATTTCCAATATATCTGTGTAGAAATGGCATCGCTCCTGGACTGATCCCACCCGCGAAACGGTTTCCTAAAACAAGGTCTGCCCCGTTATTTACTAAAATAGTGATGAAAGGTGTTAAGTTATCAAGGGCATAACTGTCATCGGCATCAGCCATAATTATATTTTCACCATAAGCGGCATTTATGCCCGCAAGTAACGCCGAACCATAGCCTTTTTGCTTAACATGTATTAATCGAGCTCCTAGAGATTTGGCAATCTCCTGAGAACCATCTGAAGATCCATTATCTGCTACTAAAACCTCGCCAGTGAGCCCAGATGCAGATATAGAGGCCTGTGCTTTTTTGATACAAGTTTCTAGTGTTTCGCTCTCGTTTAAGCAAGGGAGCAAAACTGTTAAGTTCACTGAGGGCACATCCTGTTATTCAAAACCAAACAAGCGCCAAATCTTAGTAATTCCGAAGTGTCCTGCCTTTGTTCCACGCATAGAAATCTCGCTCACAAAACTCTCAACCTCTGGCAGAGGAACTTGTGCCAGCAATAGACATTCATGGACACTCCCGAGTGAAGTAATTCCCCTCATCACAATGTCCATTTTCAGAGGAGTTCCTAGCAATCTTGTGGTTAATAAACCCAAGTGGTGAGTCGGGTTTTTGTTATCTAGAACCCTTCTTAGTAACTCAATCTTCTGCCTAGATTCAGACTCGCGCTCTGATACCAAACCTGATACCTGGAAAAAATCACCGTAAGCCGAGAGTTCTTCACTCGGAGTCATTGGACTGTGATTGAGCGCATCTTCAATTGTTTGCGCGTTAATAAATGGAGTAACCATGAATCCAGCTGAAATGAGCTTCTTTGTTAGACGTAATTCACCATTGACCACTACACGCCGACGAATTGATGTTGGATAGTAGTTATCCCAATATTTATTAAATGCGCGAGAATCGAGAATTTCACGTCCAAAACTAAGGAAAAAGGATTGAGCATGAATCTTGTATTGAAAATTCAAGAAAAGGGATTTCCATGGTTTTTGCACATTGACGAAATCATTTAACTTTGTCAAAGATATGGGCGTGTAATAGACGCTATCGTTGAGGAGAAATAACTCTGAGATCGTGTTATAAAAACCTTTTTCTTTCAAAAACTGGATGCCTGATTGGTAGGCGCCGAAATCTCGACCGATGTTTGGGCGAATAAAGAGAGTATCAACATCATCCTTTAGTGCATTAATCCACGTTTCTGTAGATGTATTGTCATTCATAATCAGAACAACGTGGACCCCTTGGTTTTTAAGGAGCACAATGGAGCGCTTTACCGATTCCAACATCGGGCTACGCGCAAAAGCTACAAGAATCGCTATCTTTTCAGAGTCCTTCGGCAAGTCATTTTTAATGAGTGTGTAACTTTGCGAACGCTTGATGACTCTAATCAGGATCCATTCGCGCACCCTTTGTGGCGTTGAATAAACACGGTGAGAGATAAACGCGACCACGAAAAGGATCTTTTTGTACAACCAACCGTACATGTCGCTCCTATGGCATCCTTGAGAGAGTTGTTTTGTTTATCTGACTAATCATGCTGACCAGTCAATTCTAGACTAGAGATGTACTGTAAGCACACTTATGTAATCGGAGGGGTTCATCTGTGAATGGGATTTTGAGCAGGCCAGCGCTACTACTTTCATCTCTGAAATCTCGATTATCGCCCGAGCTTTGGTTCATTCTCAAGGTATTTGTGATTTCAAGAGCCCTGTACTACTCAGTTACTGCAGTGGTTCTCTATGAGAAGGGTTTGGGGTTCAAGCCAAAAATCCTGTGCCAATACGACTGTGGCTGGTACACATCGATCACGGCTCATGGCTATATGACAACGGCGCTAACGCACAGACAGGTCGGAGCCGCCAATTGGGCGTTTTTTCCGCTGCATCCGCTGGTCGTTAAAGCGGTATCGGATTTGACTCGGATTCACCTTCTTGGAGTCGCCTATTTGTTAGGAAACCTATTTCTTTTAGGTGCATTGATTTATATCTATAAGTACCTGTCGGGCCAATTTTCCCCTAAGTCGGCACGGTACACGGTCATCCTTATTGCACTATCTCCAGTGAATGTTTACTTCACATCTTTTTATACAGAATCACTCTTCTTACTTTTATCGTCTGCGACTATTTATTATGTAACACAAAGGCGTTGGCTACTGGCAGGATCTTTAGGTTTACTTCTTGGAGCAACAAGAAACACAGGATTTTTAGTCGGACTTATATTTGTAGCGTTTTATTTATTTAATAAAGATTGGCGACGCGAAGATTCTCAACTGAGAAATTTTATAGTCTCTCTACTGCTTCTGCCTTTGGGTTTGATTTCATATATGGTATTTCTGCATTATCGAACTGGTGATTTCCTTGCTTTCTATCACGCCCAGAAAGCTGGCTGGGGATGGCACCAAAATACGTCACCCTTTTGGATTATTGATAGCGTGAAGTGGCTTTTGTATCCTATTAAATCTGGCTCGGCCTATACGATAATTTTTCACTCAATCTTGGTCGTTGCATGTTTTACATGTCTCTATTTTCTTCTTAAGAGACGCTATATAGAGCTCTTGGTTTTGCTACCAATTACCGTTTTTACACTTAACTCACAGATGTTTTCATACAGGTACTTCTTAGGTCTGTATCCGATTTATTTGATGTTTTCTTTGTTGAGCGAGAATAGAAAATGGCTCATTAGATTGCTGATCTCCGGCGAGGTATTAGTCCTGCCTTTTGCGGCATATCTCTGGGTCACAGGCTTTGGCCCCGTCTAAAAACTGTGTAGTGGATGCCGGAAATATCCCTTAGAAAGCGGTTTCATTTGGCATTTTGAAGGGTATATTGTCCAACATGAGGCCTAAAGACCTGTCAAAGCCATCACAAGCATCATTATGAAAAAATTAGATCTGAACACGAAACAGCAGATGATGCGTAAGTTAACGATTTTTTCTCTCGCTTTAATTGCCCTGTCTACTCTTTCGCCAGCTCAAGCTCGCAACGGCCAGACCATCAGTTTTACTCAATTAAAGAAAGTGCAGATTGGATCAGCACCACAGGTTTTGAAGGCTAAGAGCTCTAGTGGTTTGGCAGTGACATACCTAGCAACACCCAAATCAATATGCTTGGTAGGCAAAAGCGGTTCGATGGCGGTAATAAAGGCGATAGCCGTGGGTAAGTGTTCAGTTACCGCCCGCCAAAATGGAAATTCTCGATTTGGGGCCGCTAAATCGGTAACACGCTATTTCCAAATTACGCCAACGCCAACGCCGACACCAACGCCAACGCCAACGCCAACGCCGACACCAACGCCGACACCAACGCCAACGCCAACGCCAACGCCAACGCCAACGCCGACACCAACGCCAAC
>CAFBMZ010000051.1_pt1 | contig 10125 bp, 9 predicted proteins | sample 7269111 | NCBI WGS metagenome assembly CAFBMZ01 (sample SAMEA6814078, study PRJEB35770) | uncultured Actinomycetes bacterium | biome: Freshwater; feature: Freshwater reservoir; material: water | place: Czech Republic | collected 2017-05-23 | depth 30m m | reverse complement strand
GGGATTTAAAAGTCGATGTTGCATCTGTGCCACACAAAGAAACAATTGCACTAGAGCCACCCGGGTGTGAATTAATCCACGATGTTAAGTTGTAAACAAATCCATCAATAACAGCCCAACAGCTCTTTGAGCTGTTATTGGCCTTAACTTGCGCCATGGTGTATCCAGCGGGTGAAGCCGAAGGTGTTGGAGATGCCGTTGAAGACGATGTTGAAGTCGGCGTCGGCGTTGGTTTTGTACCGCGCAAAACTTCACCAGGAATCTCCTTATCACCAACTGCAACTGTGATCTCAGCTTTACCCTTTGATGTAATAGTGAAGCTATAAACACCCGCTTTTGCAACTGCGCTATAGCGAGAAAGATATAAGTAATTTACTTTACTAAAAGGTTCATAAAACTTCACTCGTTCATTTAAATTTATGGAAATAGACGTGCCTGAAGGTGATGTGATTACTAATCTTGGAAGTGCACTCGTCCGCAAAGAATTCTCTGGTTGCTTATCAACAATCAAGTACTGAACCGAAAGGGCATCTCCGACATTGAATTGAGCCCTAAAAGCTTTCTTTTGTCCAGATTTTGTGAACCATGCTCTAATGGCATAAGAAACAGTTCCATCGGTTAGCAATGGGCCCTTGGCAGCAGTTGTATCCGAATCCAACAACACAACGGGTTGATGTGCTTGCGCAACTCCGCTACCAATTAACATGAATAACAGAACCGCTGCGCAAAGTTTTCTCATAGAAAAACGCTAGCTGAGCCCAGCATTACCTGCAATTCAAAACAAGGCTTCACAGCAATTTCTAACTAATGCTTGAGAGTAAAGCGCTGCATCCACTTAGGTGCCCACCAATTGCGCTCACCGAATAAGCGCATAAGAGCTGGAACCAATAATGCACGCACTAATGTGGCATCTAAGAGAACTGCAAGCGCTACGCCAAAACCAAGCATTTTGATAGAGGTTACTCCGCTTGTTATGAAAGTAGCGAACACTACTGCAAGCAAAAGAGCCGCTGCGGTAATTATTCGTGCCGAACGTTGAAGACCGACTGCAACGGATTCAACATTGCTCTTGCCAGTTAAGTGCTCTTCACGGATTCGTGACAGTAGGAATAATTCGTAGTCCATCGATAGACCAAATACGACCACAGCTACCAAGATGACTGACCCAGTATCAAGTGAACCCGTAACGGTGAAGTCACCAACTAGCCACTTGAGGTGCCCGTCGATAAAGATCCAAGTTATTGCACCAAGAGTTGCGCCTAAGGAAAGCCCGTTAAGGATTACGGCCTTAATAGGCAGGATTATTGAACCCGTAAAGATGAAGATCAAGATCATGACGGTAAGTGCGATCCAACCGAGTGCGTAAGGAAGTTTCTTAGCGATTCCATCTTGTGAATCAGTGAAATCCGCCGCTCCTCCACCAATGAGAGTTCCTTCGGGGCGATCTAGCGCTCTTATCGAGTGAATGACCTCCTCTGACTCTTTTGTGCGAGATGCAAGTGATGAGACCACGCGAACGCGAATATCTTTACCGAAAGTCTCAATTGGCCCAACATTAATGATTCCATTAATACTTCTTACATTATTGAGAAATGTATTGATTTGAGCCTCTTGGCCAACTCCATTTGGAATAACAATTTCGATAGGGCTTCCAGTCATGCCATCGAATCTGGTCTCAATAATATGTGAAGCAACTGCAGCTGGGTCTGATGCAGGCAAAACTCGCGAGTCAACCTGAGCAAATTCAATATTCATGACAGGTGCGGCTAATACTCCAAGGATTGCAAGACATGCGATCACGATTGGAATCGGACGCTTCATGACGGCGCGGGCAGTCTTTGCCCAACGCCCTTCTTCCTTTGGAGTGATCGCACTTTTGCGAATAACACCTTTATCAATTTTTGTTCCGAGTATTGCAAGCAGTGCGGGAAGTGCGATGACTGCACCAAATACAGCAAAGGTAATAACTGCTATCCCTGCATAGCCAAATGATTTAAGGAAGTTAAGTGGAAAAAATAGAAGTGATGCCATCGTAACGAGAACTGTGAGACCAGAATAGAAAACTGTCTTACCTGCTGTTGCAACAGTAGTGACAGCAGATTCTTCAACAGAGTGGCCGTGATGGAGTTCTTCTCGGAATCTATTGACCATCAAGAGTGCGTAATCGATTCCGAGCCCAAGACCTAAGCCCGTAATTAGGTTAAGGGCGAAAACGCTGACGTTTGTAAACAGGGTTAATAAGTAAATGATTAAGAATGAACTGAAAATTGCGCTAATACCGACAAAGATGGGCATCGCTGAAGCAACCATCGCGCCAAAGACGAGCAGTAAAAGCAAGAACGTCAGAGGTATAGCTATCGACTCGGCGAGTACTAAATCTTTTTCAATCCGGTGATTGATTGCATGGGTGATTACTGCGCCGCCCGCGGCGCTTACAGTCAAACCTTGGTAGTCCCCATCAAATCGATCTTGAATAACTGAACCGAGATTTCCAAGGGCGTTCCAATCAAATGCATCAGAGCTTGAGAAGATAAATATGAAGCCAGCTTTTCCATCTAGTGAGCGAAGTGATGCCGGATACCCCGTAGACCAATACGAAAGTGTTCGTGAGACTCCTTTAACAGAAGCAATCTCTTTTTCTAGCGAACTCACCCTTGATGCGACAGTTACATCGTTAATATCAATCGTGCCTGAATCAACGACCAAAATTGAAGAGGGCTCTTGGACTTTAAAAGTATCGACCAGGTATGTGAAGGCTTTTGATGACTCACTGTTCTCGTCTGAGTAGCCGCCGCTATCTAACTTTCCAAAGGCCTGCGAACCAATACCGCCGGCCGCCAAAGTCGCAAGTAAGAAGAGAACAAGTACGGCTTTTCGGCGCCTGACAATAAATCTACCTAGCTTTTCAAACACTTAACACTCCTTATTGTGACCTATACTTAAAAACATGAGCGATCTATTTCCTACAGTGACAACAGACGAAATCGATCCTGAAGCCGCAGCGGAAGCGGCACAGAGGGACAGAGAAATTCAGTCAGATAAGCCACCACATCACGAGGACTAATCTGCTTTAGGCGCCGGAGTGACCGGAGCTGGCGCAGCGTTCTGCGTTGATGGCTTTTTCTTTGCAGAGTCGGTTTTATAGAACCCTGAGCCTTTAAAGACAACACCAACGGCAGAGTAGATTTTTCGAATCTCGCCTTTGCACTCGGGGCACTGGGTTAAAGAATCGTCAGAGAAAGATTGGACCGCCTCAAACTCATGAGAGCAGGCAGTACATGCATATTGATATGTAGGCAATTGTGCTCCAATCTGTAGGCAAAACCCCTTTTGGGGGTAGATGCGTAGTCTAAAGAAGTGGCACGATAGGGTCGAATCGACATCCAATAGTGAGGGAGTTACGTTGAGAATCAAGGGCCTGGCCGCACTTTTAGTGCTGCTTACCTACGCTGGACTTGCATCTGCGTCGGCTAATTCACTCATTACGACATCACCCATCAGCGGTTCGACGTTGGCTACACCTCCGAGTTATGTCACTTTAACCTCGCAGGTTGATTTGATAGCTGATGCAAACGAGTTGATTGTCACTGACCCATCTGGAATTCGAGTCGACGATGGAACCATCACCGTTGACGGTGTAAATGCAACTATCGGATTGAAACCTCTGACTGAATCTGGAATTTACCGGGTTGCGTACACGCTTTATTCCGAAGGCGAAGTACCACTACAAGGATCTTTCACATTTAATTTTTCAGCACCCAGTGTTATTACCCCAACCGAACCATCTCCGACACCAACACAGTCGCAGACTCCAGCAAGTAGTAGTTGGGGAACAAATGTTTTTATCTTTGCAATTCTGATTATTGCTTTCTTTGTACTTATTGGGTTATCACTATATGCACGAAAACTATTTAGGGATAGATGATTGCGTTAAATGTAATTTTTAAGTATCTCTCACTAGTTGGAAGTTTTACGACTATCGGGAGTTTGTTGGCAATGAGTTTCTTGCTGTTGGATACCCAGGGTCGACTCTCAACTCAGGGTGAAAAACTTCGCCGACTCTTGTGGGGCTCTGCAATTCTCTGGTCAGTCGGAAGTTTCGGAACGATTGTATTTACGCTTGCGACAATTTTGGATCAACCAGTATCAGTTGCACTAGATGCAACTGTTTTACGATCTTTTATTACCCAGATAACTCTTGGCCAATACTTACTCTTCGAAGCTATTGTCGGATTAGTGATTGCGGTTTTTGCTTTTCGCGTCAAAAAGATTCTCTCTGCGGCATTCATGCTTGTTCTTGCTCTTTTGGGATTAGTTGCACCTATTTTTCAAAGTCATGCTGCTTCTAGTGGCTCGCATGGTTTGGCAATCGGCTCTTTAGTTATTCATGTTGCCGCACTCTCTCTGTGGGTTGGGGGCGTGATTGCTATTGCGCTCATAGAGCCAGAAGACCGCCCAATTGCAGTTCATCGCTTTAGCGAACTAGCCCTGTGGTCAATTCTTGCCGTTATTGCCAGCGGTACGGTCAATGCTTGGGCAAGACTCGATTTTCAGGGGGCTTGGAACTCGGCGTATGCCTATGTAGTGATTGCGAAGATCGCTCTGACTTTAATTTTAGTAGCCATTGGATATGTGCACCGTGAAAACTTAGCAAAGCGCGATCAAATTGATTGGTTAGGCTTTGGAAGATTAATTTTCGTCGAAGCAGTAATTATGGTTGTAACCGTTGCAATGGGTGCATGGCTCTCATCTAACCAAGCACCCGAAAGACCAGGACGCCAAGCCTTCGATCCTGCGATAGCAGTCTCCGGAATCCCAACACCACCAGCTCCTACTTGGGGGAGAATTTTCTTTAGTTACGAGCCTGATGCGTTGATGATCGGCCTTCTGATTACTGCTGTTGCTCTATATGTTAAAGGTGTTTTAGTTTTGCACCATCGTGGTGACAAGTGGCCAGTTGGTCGAACAGTGGCATTTGCTTGTGGCATAGCACTCATTGATTTTGCAACAAGTGGCGGGCTTGGCCTTTATGCACACTTTGCTTTTTCTTATCACATGGTTGCGCACATGATTTTAGGAATGATTGCACCAATTGGGATTGTTTTAGGCGCACCAATCACTTTAGCTTTACGAACTCTGCCACAAGGCCGAACTAAAGATGAACGCGGCGTTCGCGCAACGCTGCTGGCAGCACTGCATTCTAAATTAGCGATTTTCTATACGTATCCAGTCGTGGCACTCGCATTTTTTGATGGATCTTTGTTTGCTCTTTATTTCACAAACTTATTTGGTTCGATGATGCAGAGTCACGTCGGCCACCTCTTCATGAATATTCACTTTATTCTTGCCGGACTCCTCTTCTTTCACGTAATTATCGGTATCGATCCAAATCCACGGCGAGTTCCGCACTTAGTGCGAATCGTCATTGTCTTTGCCGCTATGAGCATCCACGCCTTCTTCTCGGTCGCACTCATGTCTTCTACAACCCTTATTGATCGCGGATATTTCGCATCATTGAAGACACCTTGGCTGACAGATCTTTTGGCAGACCAGCAGTTGGGTGGCTCTATCGGATGGGCTATGGGCGAGATTCCAATTCTTATTGCACTTGTTGCAACTTTCATAAGTTGGGTCAAGGATGACTCTCGCGAGGCAAAGCGCATAGATCGCAATACCGTCCGCGCGGCTGCAATGGGACAGCCCGATGATTTAGCTGAGTACAACCAGTATTTACAGGAGTTAGCCCAACGCGATAGGAATGAAAGCTAATGGAAAATATCTTTGATCTACCTAGTGAATATAAAGAGCTGCGCGCAAGCGTTCGTGCGCTATCTGAAAAAGAGATTGCACCGCATGCTCAGTCCGTCGATGAAGAACATCGTTATCCGCAAGAGGCCGTAATCGCTTTACAAAAGGCAGGGTTAAGTGCGGCGCATGTCCCAACCGAGTTTGGCGGAGATGGCGCAGATGCTTTGGCAACAGTAATTATCATTGAGGAAATCGCACGAGTATGTGGTGCATCATCACTTATTCCAGCAGTTAATAAACTCGGATCGCTTCCTTTAATTCTGGGCGGTAGTGATGAACAAAAGAAGCGGTGGCTGCCACAACTTGTTGCTGGAAAAGGCTTCTCGTACTGTCTCTCCGAATCTGACGCTGGCTCTGATGCTTCTGCACTTCGAACGAAGGTAGAGCCAGATGGCGATGGCTGGGTGCTCAACGGAAGTAAGAAGTGGATCTCCAATGCAGGAGTCTCTGAGTTCTATACGGTTATTGCCCAAGGCAATCCAACGCTTGGCTCGAAGGGAATTACGGCATTTATAGTAGAAAAATCCGATCCAGGAATATCTTTTGGCGCTCCCGAAAAGAAGATGGGCTTTAGGGGATCTCCGACCCGCGAGGTTTATTTCGACAATGTAAAACTCGGCGATGATCGTCGAATCAGCCCAGTCGGTGAGGGTTTTGCGCTTGCAATGAACACTTTAGATCACACTCGAATCACTATCGCCGCTCAAGCTTTGGGCTTGGCTCAAGGTGCACTCGATGTAGCAACAAAGTATTCGCATGAGCGCAAACAGTTTGGCAAGGAGATCTTTGATTTTCAAGGTGTGCAGTTTATGTTGGCTGACATGGCAATGAATATCGAAGCCGCTCGTCAATTAACCTATGCCGCTGCGGTTAAGAGTGAGAATAATGAAAAGGATTTACGATTCTTTTCTGCTGCAAGCAAATGCTTCACTAGCGATGTCGCGATGAAAGTAACGCAGGATGCAATTCAAGTTTTGGGTGGCTACGGATATGTCTCTGACTATCCAGTTGAGCGAATGATGCGTGATGCAAAGTTAACTCAGATTTATGAGGGCACCAATCAGATTCAACGAATTGTGATGGCGCGCAATCTTCCACACTCTTAAACTTTAAATCGCACTACAACCGATGGAGTTGCCGCAGCATCAAGGGCGATGTCATGAGGTTCTCGGGGCAGGCTCTGACTTGTTAACTCGCCTGCATGTACTAAACCAATCTTCCAACCCGGAAGATATGCCAGCGCACGATCATAAAATCCTCCACCTTGCCCAAGGCGATAACCATGTTGATCTATCCGAAGAGCTGGCACGACCATTACGTCGATTCCATCCAAATCTGTAACTGGTTTACCTATTGGCTCTGAGAGTTTCTTAGTCACTTTTAACTCGCTCGGATCACCGCTCCACTGAATCCATTCGAGAACTTCACCGTTTACTCGTGGCAGTAAAACCCGCTTACCTGCCTTAAGGAAAGCTTTGTTGATCTCGGTCGTGCTTGGTTCGACCTCATATGAAATATACGAGGCGATGGTTGATGCAGATATGACCTCTGGTGTTTTTAAAATAATATTAAAATTTGAGGCGATAAATTTTTGTCGTCGCTCACGTCGTAGTCGCTCACGAAGCTCACTTTTAACTGTGCTCTGATTCATCTCTTATCTCCGCAGTAATGTGGGGTTAAATCCCAACGAAAGCCTGGCTTAACAAGTATGGTGTGATTATGGCAGAGCACACGCGGGTAGATGATTTCCTCACCTCTCTTATCGCCATCTGCAAGCCGCTGGACTCCTTCGATATGCCATTACTAGATGCCCATGGTGCGACTCTGGCCGAGGATGTCTATGCAGGTGAGCGCCTGGTTATGCGGGCAGGCAGTCGAATTCGCTCAACTCAGATTGGTCTTGCTGCATCGATTGGGCGAGATCACTTGCCTACTCGCCCGCATCCTCGCGTTGTCGTCCTTTCAGCTGGCCCAGATCTTGTAGAGCCAGGTAAAGCCCTTGCCCACGATGAAGAGTACGAAACTAACTCGTGGCTACTGACAACTGCAGTGCGCGAAGTTGGTGCCGTTGCATATCGCGTTCATTCGATTCCAGATGACGAGGAAGAACTCCAAAAGGTTATAGAAGATCAATTAGTGCGCGCGGATTTAATTATTATTAGCGGTGAGCGCCAAGATGATTCATTCGATCTCATTACCCGAACCCTTTCACGCATAGGCGAGATTACAACCGTGGATATGGCTATCGAAATGAGCGGGCGCCATAACTATGGTCAAATCGGTCCCGATCAAACACCAGTTGTAACTCTGCCAGGTGATCCAATCGCGGCTTACATTTCATTCGAACTCTTTGTCCGCCCGATGATTCGAACAATGTTGGGAGCCGCGACGATTCATCGTCCATCGGTAAAAGCCAAACTTGAAAAGGCGATTGAGTCAGCTCCGGGAATGCGCTCGTATATTCGCGCCACATTATCAGAGGATGCAAAATCAGTTATGCCGCTGGGTGATCAAGAGGAGATATCAACACTCTCTGATGCCACGGCCTTTATAGCTATTGGGGAAAAGACAACTCACTTATCTGCCGGCGATTCAGTCACGGTCGTCATCCTCGAGCGCAGATACATCTAAAAAACGATGACCCAGCGTTGGCCAACCGTCTTACATGGCGAAGATATTTATCTGCGGCCACTGCGATTTCGTGATCGTGGCCAATGGAACTCAGTGCGTGCGCAGAATCGGGCATGGCTTTCGCCCTGGGAGGCCACCGTCCCATTGCTTAACTCTGATGGGGATTATCAGCACCTACCCTCGTACTTTGAAATGGTGCGTAGCCTTAACAGCCAGGCGCGAGAAGGCCATTCATTCTCATTTGCTATCTGGCATCAGCGCAATCTGATCGGGCAAATCTCATTGGGTGGGGTGATTTTGGGGGCTCTTCGAGGGGGCCATATCGGCTATTGGATAGATCGAAACTATGCCAATAAGGGTTATACGACGCAGGCAGTGGGCCTTTTAACTGATTTCGCGTTTACTCATCTTTTGCTGCATCGATTAGAGATTAATCTGCGGCCAGAAAATGCTGCATCTCGCAGAGTTGCTGAAAAATCTGGCTATATCTTTGAAGGGGAGCGAGCTAGATACCTTCACATCGATGGAGATTGGCGCGACCATATCGCTTTCGTAAAGGAAAATCCCTCAATTAAGTAGCGCTTAAATCCCATAAAAGTAATGCCTCCTCCTTTATCTTTGTACATCATGACTTCCGGAATTATTTATATTGCGATTATTGGGATGTGGGTTGCCTACTTTGCGCCCCGTTGGATCCATGACCGCAATGAATTTTCAGGAAAGTCGGTTGAGCGTTTTAAAGTTGCTTTAACGGTGGTTGCTAACTCTTCATCACACTCAACTGCGATTAATGAACATCACCATATTGATTTAGATCGCGAAGCAAAGATCGCCCAACTTCTTTTAAGGCGACGTATTATTTTTGGATTATTGACATTTTCCCTAGTCGCAACAATTGTAGGAGGCCTTATGAATTCGATGCCGTTTTTATATGCACTAGTGCCTGCAACAGGAATATTGATTTATATTGCAAACGTAAGACACCAGACGATTGCAGATCGAATTCAACACCGTCGAATTCAACAGTTGCAACGTCGCACAGCAGGTGTATCTGCAACTAATCTAGTAGACGTTGTAACACCTAAGCTTTCTCAAGAGCACTGGATTCCACTTTCTGAGCGTGAACTTAAGAGTGTTGTAATTTTGCCTCAAGGAACAGCAACGGTTCGAAATGCATGGCAGCCAGCTGATGTTCCGGTTCCAACATATGTCAATGCACCAAAGGCGATTATTCCAAAGCGCGTAATTGATTTAACGGTTCCAGGAGCCTGGAGTGACGAGCAAGAGCGTCTAGAGCGCCAAGCACTTGCTGCAGCATCGCCTTCGCGTGATCAGATCTTTGATCAACAACTTGCAGAAGAGGCCGTTGATCGTCTTAATCAAGCAAGGGCCGCTAACGAATAGTTAGATCCAGGAGTTAAGCCACATTAACTTCATCCAGTCCGAGTAGTTCATAACCTGACCGGTAAAGACGGGTAAGAAGTAGATAAAGTTTAGGAATATAACCACCATCGAACCAATGACAATTCCACTAGAAACCGCCGGCTTTAAGGCACTATCTAGTAATCGCTTTGCACAGTAAATAATCGCCAACAACATAAAGGGCTCAAAGATAATTGCATAAAAGGTGAAGACCGTTCTTTGTTGGAAAAAGAACCATGGCAAGTATCCAGCACTGATTCCAAG
>CAFBMZ010000050.1_pt1 | contig 10166 bp, 8 predicted proteins | sample 7269111 | NCBI WGS metagenome assembly CAFBMZ01 (sample SAMEA6814078, study PRJEB35770) | uncultured Actinomycetes bacterium | biome: Freshwater; feature: Freshwater reservoir; material: water | place: Czech Republic | collected 2017-05-23 | depth 30m m | reverse complement strand
TTGCCTTATCTCTTCCCACAAATACCTGTTCAAGAGCACTTATATTTAATGCCTCAGGATTTGTATTCACAAAATATTTCGGATTGCCTAAACGAGTAAGTATTGACTGCAGATAATCTGGATTAACATTTGAGTCGATAAGTGCAAATGGTGTCCTAGATCGAATCGCTGCGTGATATGCGATGACGGAGTTAATATTTGGACCTAAGAGCACTGGAAGAAATGTTGGTGATTTTGGTATCTGGCTAAGAGTTTGTGAAAACGAGTTAACTATCGCATTCAATTCAAAGGCGGTGATTTTTTCGGTTTCAGAGGCAAGGCTTATTTGCTCAGGAAAATCTATGGCTCTTTGAGCTATTGAGCGTGAACTCAAAGACTCTCGATTTTCGGGTTTTTGCATTTCGCGAGTCTATATTTAGACTCTTGTTCTCTGGTGAAGACGAGGAGATTTGAACACCTGATGGCGATTAAACATTCCCCCGTTAACAATGAAGCGCACCCGATCGAAGTATTCGATATTAAAAGAAAATTCTTGGAGGTGACTAGGCCCGTCCGTGTGAGGTTCGTGAACGGCGCGCAACAGCATCAACAGATACCGCGAGGAGGACAATTGCGCCTGTGACCATATAGCGAATTGATGAGTTGAGGTTCATCAGAGTCAGGCCACTTGAAATTGCAGCGATCACGACCATTCCAAGTGGTGCAGCATATGCACTTCCACGACCACCAAAGAGGCTCGTTCCACCAATAACGGCGGCTGCAATTGCATTGAGGTTGACGTCACCAGTGCCGCTACTTTGTGCTGCGGCTGCTAGTCGACCTGCGGCAAGCAAGCCTCCAATCGCCCCAAGCGTTGAACAGAGAATGAAGACCGATGTGTAGATTCCTTTTACATTGATTCCAGCACGGCGTGCAGCTTCACGGTTACCACCAACTGCAAAAACTGAATTACCCCAACTTGTGCGGCGTAGTGCGTAATCCATGATGACAACTAATGTAATGAAGAAGACGAACATCCAGCCGATTCCGCGGCTCTTATTGAGATACCAAGCCATCGATCCCAGTGCTATAGCAATGAAGAGAGATTGGAGTGCAATTGAAGTCAATGACGGAGCCGAAAGGCCTGCTTTTCGACGAGTCGTTGCTCCGTAGTAACCCAGCCCAAAGCGCACAAGTGCGATTGAAATTGCCAAAATATAAGAGAAAGTATGGCCCAGATATGCCTGCTGGCCGAATTGAACAAGTGGGGATTCAAAGGGAAGGTTGATGGTTCCTGTCGCACCAAGTACAAAAAGCTGGAGGCCAAGAAAACCTAAGAGTCCTGCGAGAGTAATGACGAAGGCAGGGACGCCAATCCGGTTGTAAATTTGACCATAAATCCAGCCGATGAAAGCTCCTGCTGCAATAGAAAGAAGGATGCAGAACACAAGTGGCAAGCCATTTCGAACAAATTGAACTGCAAAAATGGCCGCTGACAGGCCGCTCATAGAACCAACGGAGAGATCAATCTCGCCTACGAGAAGAACAAGCACGATTCCAAGAGCAAGAACTCCTACGGCAGAACATTCCATCAAGAGATTGGAGAGATTGGCACTTGATAAGAAAAACCGATTCAAGATCTGGAAAATTGTAGAAATAATGAGCAGGCCAATGATGACAGGAAGGTTACCGAGATCACCAGACTTAATGCGGTTGCGGGTTTTCTTTATCGCCCCACCTAAGCCTTTATTGATAATCAGTCGTTCATCTTGAAGGTCAGTTGGCTGTGTAGTCATTCTAATTCCATCTCTCATGAATTCTTACTTGGACTGTGCTTCTGCGCGCTGAGTCACTGCGTTATCCACGGAACCAGTGATTGCTTCAATCACTTCTTTACGTGATGTTTGATTAGCACTAAAGATGCCGTTGTTTCGCCCAAGTCGCAGAACTGCAATGCGATCTGCAACTGCAAAAATGTCATCCATATTGTGACTGATAAGAATAACGGCAAGGCCACGGTCACGAAGCCGCTCGATTAAATTAAGAACTTCGGCTGTCTGAGCAACACCAAGTGCAGCCGTTGGTTCATCGAGCATGATGAGTTTTGGGTTTCCAAGTAGTGATCGAGCAATGGCAACGCTCTGGCGTTGTCCACCAGAAAGTGATGCGATAGGGATACGAACTGATGGAATTTTTGCGCGTAGTTGTCGGATGAGATCCCAGGCCGTGGTTTCCATTGTTACTTCATCAAGGCGGTGTCTCCGAAGCTGACGACCCAGAAATAAATTTTGTACTACATCAAGATTGTCGCAGAGTGCGAGATCTTGAAATACTGTTGCAATTCCGTACTTGATTGAATCTGACGGAGATGCAAGATGGACTTCCTGACCGGCGATTTTTACGACACCCACATCTTGCGGGTGAACACCAGCCAAAATCTTTACCAATGTTGATTTGCCTGCTCCATTATCACCAACAAGAGCGACAACTTCGCCAGCTCTGATGTCAAGTTCAACATCTGTGAGGGCTGCTACTGCACCAAAGTTTTTAGAGACGTTTTTAAGTGAAAGAACTACTTCACTTGTTACTGTCTTATTGCTCATCATGATCCCTCTTGTTAACCGCGCAGATTTACGTGCTAATAGTATTCAGAATTTCTGGTGAAAATAATGCTTTTGGGCCAGCAACTATTTCAAATCAGTTGCTGGCCCAAAAACTAGATCCTACCTACGTAGGATATTTACTTAATTCCGAGCTTTTTACATCCAGCTGCGTAAACACCTGTACATACATCAGCAGCCTTGTACAGCCCTGAATCAAATAGTTGAGCCTTGATGTTCTTAGCTGTAACTACTGTTGGTGTGAAGAGCTGTGACTTGGTCTTGTAGAGAATGCCTGTTGATTTTGGCTGGGTACCGTTCAGGTATCCAACTGCAATCTTTGCGGCACCTTCAGCAACAATCTGGATTGGCTTTGAGATTGTGTTGTACTGATCTCCAGCAATAATGCGCTGGATAGCAGCAACTTCAGCATCGTTACCTGTAACAAGTGGAAGTGGCTTAACTCCTGCAGCCTTAAGAGCTGCAATTGATCCGCCGCCTGTTCCGTCGTTAGCTGCAACAATACCAACAATCTTTGAACCAAACTGTGTGATCTGTCCTGATACCCATGCTTGTGCTTTTGCAGGATCCCAAGCTGGTGTATCGAACTTTGCTAGGACCTTGTACTTACTTCCGGCAACTCCTGCGAGCATGCCTTTCTTGATAAGGCCAGCAGCATTATCTGTTGGTGATCCACCAACAACAAGAATTCCGCCCTTAGCTTTCTTTGCATCAAGTCCCTTAACCAAAGACTGTGCAATTGCCTTGCCGATATATTCATTGTCGAATGAGATGTAGAAGTCTGCGACTGCATCAATGATTGGGCGATCGTATGTAATAACAATTACACCCGCAGCTTGTGCTGTCTTGACGATTGAAGCAGCTGCTTTAGCATCTACTGCATCGAGTACGAGAACTTTTGCACCTTGTGTAATTGCAGCATCGGCTTGTGACTGCTGCTTTGCAGCATCTGAGTCTGCGTTCTGGTAAAGAACTTCACATGTTGGGCAAAGCTTTGCAACTGCTGCCTTAAAGAAGGGAGCATCCTGTTGTTCATAACGTGTTGATGCAAGGTCTGGCATTAAGAACGCAATCTTGCCGCTAGCAGCGTGAGCTGGAGCAGTCGAAATTGTCACAGCAACGAGTGCGACTGCACCGACTGCCGCAAAGAACTTCTTTGACTTCTGCATATTTTCTCCTTGTTTGGTGAGTTCCCAGAGTGAGAACTTCTTTTTCCTTCTCGTCTGCAGTAGATGCCACTCATTTGGCGACTCCTGCTCCTTATGCGGTAAGGTAATATAAATATCAAGAAAAAAGTGAAAAACTACAGAAATAATGTGATTTATAACAAAATTGTTATAAAGTTATATCATTAGGCTTGATGAAAAGCATGCATACTTCTCAGTGCAAGCGTATTTAGACCCAGAAAGGGGTGGTTTCGTGTCGGTGGTTGAACCAACAAGTGCCCGCGCACTTCGCCAGCGCACCGTCCTGGACTATGTCCTAAAAGCTGGTTCTGCCTCCTCTGCTGAGCTCGCAGAGGTTGTCAATTGTTCAATTATGACTATCCATCGTGATCTAGATGAACTTTCTACGCGCGGCCTGGTTCGTAAATTCCATGGCGGCGTTTCTGCGCTTCCAACAAGCATCTTTGAATCTAGTTCAGCTTTTCGTATGGGGCGAAGTAGTGAAGCTAAGGAAAAACTCGCACGCGAAGCAATTAAATTTATTGAACCGGGCATGTCGGTCATGCTTGACGATTCAACAACAGTATTAGCGCTCGCCCGATTATTAAGTGACTTTGGGCCAATCACAATTATTTCAAATTTCCGTCCAGCAATTGAAGTTCTCGCTGATTGTCCTGATGTGCGACTTATTATTCTTGGCGGCACTTATTCACGTACTCATGATTCATTTATTGGTATTCCGAATATGACCGGGATCGAGAATTACGCTGTTGATGCAGTTTTTCTCTCAACATCAACCATGCATGATGGAATGACATACCACCAAGAGCACGATGTTGTTTTGATGAAGCGAGCAATGCTCCGGGCTGGTACTCGTAAATTCTTGCTTTTAGATGAATCTAAAATCGGGAGAACTTCTCTCAACCGTTTTGTCCCAGCCTCGGATTTCACTGATGTGGTGCTAACTGATGAAACACCTGATGAAGTTATTAGCCAGCTGCGTGAAGTAACTACAGTACATGTAGCGCGATGAGCGACACAGATGACTAAAATTCTCTGTGCAGGAGATTTTTTCGTTCTCCCAGAATTATTTGACGGTGCTCTTCGCGAGCGTTTGCCATCGCATCCTTTTGAATTCACATACATCAAAACGCAGTGGCCGATGGAACCCTTTCGAGATATTGATGGGGTTTTCGAAGCAAGTGGTGCAGTCAGTGAGCTAATTGAAAAACTACAAGGTGTTGAGATTGCAGCGACTCATTTAGCCCCTTTTTCTGCAGAGGTTTTTAAGAATGCCCCTGACCTCAAGATGATTGGTGTATGCCGCGGCGGGCCAGTCAATATTGACTTAAAAGCAGCGACCGAGGCAGGGGTGCTCGTCTCTTATGCACCAGGGAGAAACGCACAAGCTGCAGCTGAATTTGCAATTGCGTTGATGTTGGCTGCGATGCGCAGAATCACACGTGGAAATTCTGATCTTCATAATGGTATTTGGCGTGGAGATTTCTATAGCTACGAAAAAACTGGAATTGAAATATGCGGCACAACTGTCGGGCTTATTGGCTATGGCGCAATCGGAAGAATTGTTGCGAAAATTCTTATCGCAATGGGCGCGAATGTAATTGTTTTTGATCCTTATACGGATAAGACAGTTATGGAAGCCGACGGTGTCGAATCTGTTGAGCTCGATTACCTATTGAAAAATTCGAGTGTAGTAAGTCTTCATGCGCGCTTAACTTCTGAATCGAGAAATATTCTTAATGCAGAAAATATGAAACTGCTTCCAGAAGGTGCGGTAATTGTAAACTCGGCTCGCGGGGGACTGATGGATTACAAACCCCTTCCAGATTTGCTTCGTTCAGGTCGTATTGGTGCAATAGCTCTTGATGTTTATGATATCGAGCCACCACCAAGTGATTGGCCACTGCTAGGAATTGAAAATGTAGTTCTTGCCCCGCATCTTGCAGGCGCAACGAAACAAACTGCTTGGAGAGCGGCAAATATAATCGGTGATGAAATCAAGCTCTTCCTTGAAGGCAAAGCACCTCAATTTGTTGCCAACAAAGAGATTCTTTCTACCCACTTACTTGAAAAGTAGTTTCGATATTTCTTATGGCAATCTTATGCATTGACGCAGGTACAACTCTTATCAAATCAGTGCTATTTGATGAGCGGGGCAATGAACTTTTAGTTGCATCTCGAGCCACATATGTTTTGAGTCCGGCGGATGGATTGTCAGAGCAGGATATGAACGAGGTCTGGCAGAGTGTTGTTGAAACTTGTAAGGAAATTCTTACGCAAACAGAACTTCCCATTGATGCCGTCTCTGTTACTGCGCAAGGTGATGGCGCGTGGATGATTGATGACACAGGCAGCCCAGTACGCAACGCTGTTTTATGGAATGACGGTCGCGCTGCAGCTGAAATTGATGAATGGGAAAAGAATGGTCTGCTTGATAAAGCTTTTAAGATAAATGGTTCGCTGACAAGTCTTGGCCTTCCAAATGCGATTATTAAATGGTTTTCAAAGAATGATCCTCAGGTCTTAGAAAAGACCTCTTCGGTTCTGACTTGTGGAAGTTGGATCTACTTCAAACTCACTGGCGTTATTGGCCAGCACATCTCTGAGGCATCTGCCCCTTGGATAGAAATCGCGAATGGGTCAATAAGCAAAGAACTAATTGAGCTTTATGGCCTTACCGAATTCGCGGGGAAAATACCACCCGTACTTATAGATTCTCAATCTCGGCTATCGGTGCAGGCTTCGAGTGAGCTAGGGATTGCAACCCAAATACCTGTCGTGATGTCACCGTATGACATTCTCGCTACTGCAACTGGCTCTGGTGCCCTCGATGAGGGTGATGCATTTGTAATTCTAGGCACAACAACCTGCCCCGGTATTTTGCTAAAGAGCCTTGATACCTCAGGAGATGCTGCAGGTCTTAATTTGCTTACCGGCCAAAGCAACTCATACTTACGCGCTCTGCCTACTCTCACCGGCACAAGTGCGCTGACGTGGGCGATGGAATCTCTCCACTACTCAACAGTTGAAGAAGTTGGTGACGCTGCATCGACCTCTAGACCTGGTGCAGGTGGCGTAATTCTTCTGCCTTACTTCTCTAGTGCTGGAGAGCGTGCCCCATTCCTTGATTCACGCGCACGCGCGAGCTTGCACGGTATCACCAGCAATACCACTCGAGAAGATATTGCTCGTTCAGTTTACGAAGCACTTGCGCATGTTATTCGTGAGTGCTTAGAGATGACGAAATCACCAATAAGGCAACTTGCCATAAGCGGAGGTGGAGCACGAAGTGATTTCTGGTGTCAATTAATTGCCGATGTTGTTGGTGTTCCTACGTCTCGGACAAGTGATACTCAAGTCGGTGCAAAAGGTGCACTGATGTACGCGACCGTTTCAATTGGGAAATTCTCTTCATTAGAGGAGGCTGCAAAGAACCTTGTCTCACAATCAGATACTTTTATTCCGACAGCGGAACTAGTTGATTTCTACTCAGCTCAACATGCAACATTTGTTGCCCTCCGTAAATCGATTCAGCCAAGTTGGTCTCTCTAGTGAAGACACCGTTCTGGTTAGGGTTAGATATAGGTACACAAAGCATCAAAGCTGTCCTAATTGATGACTCTGGAATAATCATTGCAAATGCCGCAGCGCCGTTAAAAAGCACGCGTGAAGGTGTTATTCACGAACAAGATCCAGAACAGTGGTGGGCCGCATCTCAAGAGGTAATCGCAAAAGTCATATCAACAGTGACACCAGAAGATGTTAAGGCGATAAGCATCTCTTCAACTTCTGGATCTCTTGTAGTTGTAGATTCGCAAGGCAAACCAGTAAGTACGGGCATTATGTATGACGACGCCCGAGCTGGCGATCGCGCGGCAGAATGTAATGAGGTCGGTGCAGCGCTCTGGGCTAACCTCGGCTACAGGATTCAAGAGTCATGGGCGTTACCAAAAATTCTTTGGCTACTTGATCAGGGAACTCTGGTTGTGGGAAGAAAAGTTATTCACCAAGGTGATTACATCGCATGGAAGCTCGCTCGTAAACAAGTAAATAGCGATGCAAGCAATACTCTTAAATCGGGTTTCGACATCGAGAAAGTTCAATGGTCTTCAGATTTATTAGCAGGACTTAAGATCCCCCGTGATGTTCTCCCTGACGTAACCATGGCTGGCGAAGTAATCGGAGTTGTTTCTGGCGCCAATGAAACGCCACTAACCTCACAGACCTCGATCGTCGCGGGCATGACTGATGGTTGTGCTGCACAGATTGCTGCTGCAGCACTTGCATCAGGTAGTTGGAACTCAGTTCTGGGAACAACTTTAGTTATCAAAGGTTCCAGCTTAGTTCGAAAGCGTGATCAAACCGGGTCGGTCTATTCTCATAGAGCACCATTTTCTACAGGTTGGTGGCCAGGTGGTGCATCAAGTACTGGTACAAATGCAATCGCACATTGGTTGCCGGGGGTTGAAGTCGATCAACTCAAATTTACTTTCCAAAATGTGCTCGATGCACCAATTGTTTATCCCCTCCCCGGCATTGGAGAACGATTTCCCTTTGTATCCAGCAAGGCGCATACACTTGTTGCTAATGGGGCAAATTTCCCAACTCTTGAAAATGATGGTGTGCAAAAGACTTTCGCAGCAATCGCAAAGGGTGTTGCATTTGTCGAGCGCCTCTCTTTCGATCTCCTCGCTTATGTTGGTTATGACATCTCTGGTACATATACATTCACAGGAGGAGGCGCCAAGAATGCAGACTGGAACCAACTTCGCTCAGACATTCTGGGCCACCCTGTTATTGTTCCCGAAGAAGTAGAAGGCGCTGTTGGTATGGCAATCTTGGCTGCAGCGGCATTTGAAGTATCTGAAGAGAGGTTGAAGCTTGCAAACGTTGCAAACCGATTGCTCTCATCGGGTTTTGAAATCAAGCCGAATTTATCTAATGGAAAACTATTGCTCACCCAGTATGCACAATTTGTTGAGATGCTTCATGATCAACTTTGGATTACAACTGAATTGAAAAACTTTGCATTGGCGAGGATTTACGTATGATTTTATATCTTGTGCGTCATGGAGAGACCGAGTGGCATTCTGAAAATCGTTACGCGGGAAGTACTGATGTCTCGCTAACACCAAAAGGGGTTGAGCAGGGCATTAAGTTGGCCGAGTGGGCTAAAGGTACAGATATAGAACTGATTGCTTCCTCCGATCTATCTCGCGCGATTATTACCGCGACACCCAGCGTTATCGCTACGAAAGTTGCCCACAAAATTGATCCTAGATTTCGAGAAGTTGATTTCGGATTGGGCGAAGGCCTCACTTCGGATGAGATGGAAGTGAAATTTCCGCAAGCGCGGAAAGCATTTATAAAGGCGCCTGCAGACTCCGCTCTTCCTAACGGAGAGAGAGGCGTCGATGCAGTCAATCGCGTATTTGATGCGCTCTTCGAATTAATGTCGGTTGATCGTGCCCATAAAGTTTTGTTGGTTGCACACTCAACATTGGGAAGACTTATGCTCTGTGGTCTGACCGGTATTGATTTAAATAATTACCGAACTAATTTTCCGAGAATAATAAATGGTGCAGTAACAACAATCGAAATAGAAGACGTGTCACAACCAAGCGCCTTGTTCGGGGCTGGCAAATTAATTGAGCTTAATAAGCTGCTTTGAGTATAAATTCATTCTGCGGAGACGAGGAGATTTGAACTCCTGAAGGCGATTAAACCTTACCTCGTTAGCAGTGAGGACTGCAGGGTTGTCTTATCTCTCATCTACGCTTATTTAACCAGTTTACAGTGCAATTAATTGGTTCAAATATGCCTATCTGAACCTAATTCCTGGGCAAAACATGGGCAATGTCAGTGGACTTGAGTAGGGTGTTTGTATGAAGTTCAAATTCGTGAGCGTATTAGTCGTAGTCCAGTTGTGTTTTCTGTCTACTGGTTCATGGGCTGGCAATTCGGTCTCTAGTGTCCCAACCGCAGAACTTCCCACGGTAGGAACCTCAAGTGTTTCTACCCTAGCTAATCCGAGTTCGGCACCAGATGATGTGACTTTGCTGGCTCCAAAAATCACAAAATCAGTAGTCACTATTCTTTGTGGGAATAAGCAAGGTACTGCCTGGGCGATAAACACCGAACTGACCACTCAGCAGAAAAGTCAGGGGTTTAAGAGCTACCTAGTTACGAATCACCATGTGATTGCCGATTGCACACAAAATACCAACGTGACTCTAATTCTGTCTGACAAGAGTCGCCAACAGGGTTCTGTTTTCACCTGGGATGAAACGACGGATTTAGCAGGCATATTGACGACTGCAGATTTGCCCAGTTTGAACTGGCAAGGTTCATTACCGCTTCAAGGATATTGGGTCGGAGT
>CAFBMZ010000049.1_pt1 | contig 10182 bp, 6 predicted proteins | sample 7269111 | NCBI WGS metagenome assembly CAFBMZ01 (sample SAMEA6814078, study PRJEB35770) | uncultured Actinomycetes bacterium | biome: Freshwater; feature: Freshwater reservoir; material: water | place: Czech Republic | collected 2017-05-23 | depth 30m m | reverse complement strand
GAATCCTTTGTGGATTCGAGGCCCTTGGCTTCTAGTTCTTATTCGATGTTATCGAGTAGAACCCCAAGTGGCCTCGTATCCGGCATAAAAGGCTGCGTAAAATGCAGGCTTTGCGGTATGCCAAGATGCGCGCTTATTGGTATGGGTAGAAGGAATTACAGCAGCGGGCATGGCCTGTGCTGATACGAATGATGCCTTAGACATTATCGTTTCTCCCTTTCCACTCACCCCCATTTCGCCATGAAATGTAGGAATGTCAAGGGTAAAGCATGAGTCCAATCTCGTGCAACTTAATTAATCTCAGACTAGGCCCGCCTCAACGAGAAAACGTGAGGGCTTTCCACGATAGCTCAGGTGTAAGTCCACCTTAGCCCGCGTGATTCCCACATAAAAAAGGCGGCGCTCTTCATCGATGGAGGCCTGATCGTTGCTCGTCGATGAGTTTTCAAGTGGCAAAAGACCCTCGCTCACACCCATCAAAAATACCCGCTCCCACTCGAGGCCTTTAGCTGCGTGCAAAGTCGCAAGCGTTGCTACGGGCATCGTAGGTGGATTGTTCTGCTGCACGCGATCTTCAAGTTCGCGTAGGTAAGTTCGTAGATTCTTTGGAGTAAATCCATTATCGCTATCGAGCTCGCGCGCTAAGTGCAGTAGTGCTGCGATTCCATCAATATGAGCACCAGTTAAAAATGGTTGTGCCAAGTTTCGAAGTTCATCGAGCCATGAAACATCTTGCATAGGAATCACCGATGCATTGCGCACAAGCTTTAAAAACTCACGTACATCAGGGCGGTCAAAGAATCGATCACTATTTCGAACTTGATAAGGAAGTTTTGCTGCATTCATTGCACGCTCTAAAGTATTGAGTTGACTATTAGTGCGAGCAAGAACCGCGATCTCTTGCGCTGGAGTACCGCTGCTGAGTAACTCTTTGATCCAATCGACGATTCCTGCAATCTCTGCGCTCTCGTCTTTAAATGCATCTACGGATGGTTTATCGCCATGCTCGTTGAGAGCAACTAACTCTTGGCCCATCTGGGCTTTTCGAAGAATGTTGTTAGCCATCAATGTGATTTCGGGAGTTGATCGATATCCAGTCGTCAATCGAATGACTTCGGCCTCTGGAAATCGATTGGTGAATGAGTTAAGAAAGACAGGGGTTGCTCCTGCAAAAGAGTAGATTGTTTGAGCGGGATCACCCACCACGCAAATCTCTTGGCGAGAGCCAAGCCATGCATTAATTAAACGTTGCTGCAGTGGTGAAATATCTTGATACTCATCGACTGTAAAAAAGCGATATTGATCTTGCACACGCTCTCTGACTGGACGCTCTTGCTCGATCATCGCAGTCGTCAAGAGGAGTACATCCTCAAAATCCATTGCCCGCTCTTGCCCTTTCACTGATTCATATGCGGTGTAGACCTTGGCAATCTGTTCGACATTTATGCGTGGTCGGGTAGGTCTTTTACCGAGTTCGGAGATGTAATCTGAAGGGGCAACTTGAGAAACCTTTGCCCACTCAATCTCCGTTGCAATATCTCGAATCAAATCTCTTGAGGTTATTGAGAGTTCGCCCGTTAACTGCGCACGCTTAATAGCCTCGGTTATGAAGGCGGTTTTTGATGTTATTAAATCTGGTGTGCGGCCGCCAAAAACCTGTGGCCAAAAGAAGGTGAGCTGCTTGAGCGCCGCCGCGTGAATCGTGCGTGCAGCAACAGCTGGGACTCCAAGGGAGCGAAGGCGCATACGCATCTCGCCTGCAGCGCGAGCGGTAAATGTCAGCGCCAGTGTCTTGTGAGGATCCATCACGCCAATCGCTGCGGCATATGCGATCCGGTGAGTGATGGCGCGAGTCTTGCCAGTACCTGCACCAGCGATTACGCAAACTGGTCCTCGCGTAGCAACGGCCACTGCACGTTGTTCATTGTCTAATGCTTCGAGAATCTCTTCGGCGCGCAGTTCGTTACTCATGGTCGCCAGCTTTCGCCACCAAAGAGATCAGAGGCTGTATATCCAGATTTCGATGTGTACCAACCTGTAATCATTTTTCGTGCAACCGATATTGATGGGGGTAAGAGTAGTTGACCAGATGCAACTGCCACTTTCATCTCTTCACGGCTAAACCACTCAACCTCTGTTATCTCAAATCCATCTGGCTTTGCAGTCTCTGGATGGTCGGTTACTGCTTCAAAGGCAATCATTATTGAGGCAGGAAATGGCCACGCTTGCGATGTTAAGTACTTTATATCGTTGCAGTACACGCCAGCCTCTTCAAAAACTTCACGAGAGACACACTCTTCGAAAGACTCCCCCGGCTCAACAAAGCCTGCAAAAGTTGAGAATCTTTTTTCTGGCCAGATCGGTTGATGACCTAACAAGATTCGATCATCGGAGTCTTTTACTAAGACAATAACTGCGGGATCAGTTCGTGGATGGTGCTGAGAAGAATCCGATACGCAGACTCGAACACTTCCACCTAAGTCGCTAACAGTATTTTCTCCGCATCGCGAACACTGCGGATGGCTGTCATGCCAATTACTTAAACCCACCGCGTGCATCGCAAGAGTTAAATCGAACTCACTTAAATCTCCACCGACTTCTCGAAGCGTTTTAAAGCCCTCAAACTTAACGGCTTCATCTGTCGGTTCATTGATCCACGAGGTTCGCCATGCAAAATATGGCTGGCCGCCATCCCTGGCTAAACCTAGGAAATATCGTTCACCGGATTCGAAAGAGGCCGATAAAAATTCGACACTCTCGTGAGTTAGAAATCGGAGCTCACCATCGTTAGCTCCGATATGGCCGGCAATAATCGGCACAATCTGGGCAGAGTTCCAGAGCAGATTCAAGGCCGCCGCATCAGTGCGCAAATGGCTCGCGCGATCGATGGGCGAAAGTGATTGGTTTCTGGCGCTCATGGAGGTGTCAGACTACTAGCATCGCCCCATGCGTCTAACATCTTGGAATCTGCTCCACGGAGAAGCAATGCCACCGGACACAAAAGCCGATAACACTGCGCTGTTAACGGCCGAGATAGAGCACTTACAGAGTGACCTCATTGGACTGCAAGAGGTTGACTACTTCCTCGCTCGTTCAGGCAACCATAATCAAGTTGGAAATGTCGCGACGATGATGGGTGCTGCTCACTGGGCATTTGCACCATCACTTATGGGATCACCCGATGAAGATTGGCGCAACCCCAACAGCAGTGATCTCAAAGTTGTCACTGAGTCAAGCGAGGAATCTTTGCCGGGATATGGGATTGGGATCGTCTCAAAGATCCCTGTTGTTTCATGGCACCGATTAGAGTTAAAAGGCTCACCTGTCGGTGTAATGATGGCCTTTCCAGTCGATGGAAAGTTAAAACGCTTTTACGTACGTGATCATCCGCGAAGTGCCCTTGGCGCGGTATTAGACAATGGTTGGTTAATCATCAATACACATCTTTCCTTTGTCCCGTTTTTTAACTTTCTCCAACTCATCAAAATCAAACGTTGGGCAAATACTTTAGGTGTCGTAGACAAAAAGAAAATTATTATTATGGGAGATCTCAATATCCCATTTGGAAAAATAGTTTGCGGATTTAAATGGAACTCGCTCATCTCTCAAAAGAGTTTCCCTAGTTGGGCGCCACGGGTACAGATTGATTACTTCCTATCTCAAGCACTGAAATCGCAGGACATCGAGCATGTGAACTATCCTCATTCAGGAATGAGCGATCACTTACCGATTCAGATTGTGGTTTCCTGATCTGAGATTTTTCTGTCTGTCGGTTTCTCTGAAATCAAACTCACTGAGGCGATAACCAGCAGGCTTCCAATAAGTTGAGTGAGTGTTGGTGCACCGCGACCTAGGACAAGACTTGTTAATACTCCAGCAATTGGAATGATATTGAGAGAGGGTCCAATGATCTTTCCTGGCACTGCCTGAACGGCAAAATTGAAGGCTACAAATGGCAATCCAACGCCAAAGACTCCGCACAAAATCGCTGAAATCCATATATTTGCGCTGATTGCCGGCAAATGCACTGAGCCACCAACCAGATAGAAAAATCCAAAGAAAAGCGTCGATACAAAGGTTTGCCCAAGCACTAAATCAATTGACGAGTATCCTGAAACATAGCGCCTCATGATATTTGCATACACACCAAAAAGTAGCGCCGAAATTAAAAAATAGATAGCGGTAGAAGATGTTTCAACGTGCCTACTTGTCGAACTTGCAATAATTACACCAAGAATTCCAACTGCAAAATAGAGCCATTGTTTTGGGGTTAACCTATCTCTTAACCAAAAGACTCCGATTAAAACCGTAAAGAGCGTCTCACTCGTTAAAATCAAAACACCCGTACTCGCATTTTCGTGGGTATAACCAATGCTTGCGAAGTACCAAGCTAATCCAGGCTGCATAATGCCTAGGGGAATAACATATTTCCAGGCAATCACAGGAGTTCGCCTTCTTATCAATGCAACTGCAACAAGAAATAGAAATCCAACTCCACACACAATGAAGGCAAAGAGAACTGACGGCAGCTTAGTTATAGCCAAATCTGCTAATGGATTTGAAAAACCCCAGCTAATCATCGAGATGACTAGGGCGAAGATTTTAAAATTCATTTACTGGCCGACTCAATCTGCGAAACTAACGCAATCAAATCATCTTCGCTAAGAAGATCGGCTGGCCTATCTGTAACGCTCGTTGGAACGTAGTGAAAAGCGGCGCTGACCTTTGAAATATCTGTATTGGAAAGTTTGGCCCACGCAAGACGGTACATAGCTAACTGCACTGCTGCAGATTGGCCTAACCTCTTTGATCCTGTTTTCCAGTCCACGACCTCGTAGCCGTCGGCAGTTGTATAGATTGCATCGATACGGCCACGAATGAGGACCCCTGCAATAGTGGTTTCAAATGGGACTTCTACCCGCACTGGAGTGCGGTTAGCGAACTCGCTAGAGAGCCATGCTTTCTTTAAATCCTCTAACTTTGAATCCTCATCAAGTGGGTCTAAGTAATCAAGGTACTCATCTCCAAATAATGTGGCGGCATCGGTGAACTGGCGTTCGACCCATAAGTGAAATGCTGTACCGCGACGTGAGTATTGATCTTGTCCTCGAGGCATGGGCCTGCGGATATTTAGAGCCAGCTCTTGAGGATCCTCGTGTAAGGCCACAAGCGTTGAAGTTGAAAGCCTCGGAGGAAGTGCCACTTCGATTGCGCCACTGCTTCGCTGGTGGTGCTCGGTAATTAAAGCTTGTGCATCCTCAATCCAGGAAGATATTTTGGCGTCGCCTACAACTTCTAGTGAGTGAGCACTGCTCTGTTCAACACGTTCTATCGCAGCATCAAATGCTTCGCGTCGTGTTCCTAATGGATCAAAGGGCCAAATTGCGGTAACAGGATTTTCAAGAGTTGGATTTTCAGCACCATCTTCTGGGGCCGGTGCATCTGAAATCATTATTCCTCCGCGCTCGGATGCAACTCCTGCGACGAGATAAAAGAACTCACTTGGTTCAACTGGTTTACTGCCATCTCTCCAACGCGATGTTGTGCAGATTAGATGCGACTTGGCACGCGTAACCGCAACGTAGGCAAGTCGCATCTCTTCACGCATTTTAATGTTATCGACGCACCTGCTGGCAAAATCTTTTATTACTTTTGCAGCTTCACTATTTTTTGTGACTCCTCGTAATGAGAACTCTGGCAGCTCATCTGCATCACCTCTCAGCGGAAATGGAACGTGCTTCTCATTTTTTATCCAGTTGTCGGGGTCGCCATTATTGTTACCAGGAAAAGTTCCTTCAGCTAAGCCTGGAACTGCAACAACATCCCATTCGGCGCCTTTTGCCATGTGAATCGTCAATATCTGCACTACATCACTGCGAATTTCAGGTGCTCCAGCTTTTAATCCACCTTCGGCATCGGTGGCAACATCCAGCCAATCTAGAAAAGCACTAATCGATCCACCGCTTCTTTCAAACTTTGCCGCCTCATCTAAGAAGCGATCTAAGTGTCGACGGCCGGATTGAGAGCCATCGCGAAGTGTTATCTCGGATTCCAGGGTTAGATAGTTTTCGATCTCATTAATGAGGTCGCTAATCCCTCCACCTGCACGCGAACGCAGTCTGCGAAGATCTGCGGCAAAACGCACAAGTCGCTGATATCCCACATCACTAAAACCATTTTTCTTTGCCGAATGAATCTCATCGAGGGCATCGATAATCGAACCCGTAAATTGATCATCTGCCTCGAGCTGTTCGGGATTTCCTGCAGCGATTTTCTTGACGAGATTCTTTGAATCCGATTGTGACTCTCTCGCGCGATCTCGACTAAATGTTCCGAGTGCAGCAATATCTCGTGGCCCTAAGTTAATACGCGGTCCGGTTAGGTGGCGCATGAGTGCCGATCCTGCATCGGGATTGGTGATTATTCGCAACATAGAGACAACATCTGCGACCTCGGGTACATGGATCAATCCGCCGATACCAATCACTTCGACGGCAAGACCAAGTTTCACAAGTGCGTTTTCTATTGCAGTAATCTGCGAGCGCTTACGCACTAAAACTGCCGCAGTCTTTCCTGAAGTAGAGCTCCAGTTGTGATGTATGTACTCAGCAACGGCGGCGGCTTCAGAATCAATAGTTTCAAAAACTCCGTATGCGATCTCACCCTTTCCTGCATTTGGACGGGGCTCTAACTCAACGACTTGTTGTCCGCCCGCTAATTTGATCTCTTCGCTGATGCGATTTGCCGCAGCCAAAATCATGACGTCGTTTCTAAATGTCGTCGGTAGTGAGAACTCAACCTTGCCCACGTGCGAATCGAGCTTTGGAAAGTAGTTAGTAAAGGATTTCATTGTGCCGGCCGATGCTCCACGCCAGGTATAAATGGCTTGTGATGGGTCGCCTACCGCCATCACTGGATGACCCGTATCGCTGACAAAGTTGCCGTAAAGGGCCGAGAGCATGCGCACTTGGGACTGCGATGTATCTTGGTACTCATCCAATAATACGACTCGATACTTCCCGCGCTCTAGTACACCTACATCGGCGAAGTTTTCAGCGATATCGGCAGCAAGTGACATCTGATCATCAAAAGAGAACTCACCAGCGGCTTTGCGCCGTTGCATAAAAGCATCGACCATTGGCAGAAGTGAGTTACGTTGAAGCATTGCACGCTCTACTGCTCTGACCTCTTCGTTGCGAGAACCGGCAAGTGGTGCCAGAGCTTGAACAATCTCTAGACCAATCGCTTCAATATCGGCGGCTTTCACTTGATGCTCTAGCATTAACTTTGAAAGCCCCAATAAATCTTTAATAACGGTACTTACTGCGCTTTGGTTTCGGTAATTCTCGTCGGACCAGTTGCGGACTACATCAGATGCAATCTGCCAAATCGCTGCTTCGCCTAAAGGTTCGGCGTCGGCATCGATTCCATATCGGATGGCATGTTCACTGAGTAATTTACCCGCATACGAATGGTACGTAGTTACGGAGGAACTAGTTGATGTGATGTGTTTGAAATCGGGAAGCGAAGCAAGTTGGCGCAGGCGTTTGCGAATGCGCACAGATAGTTCACCAGCGGCTTTGCGGGTAAAAGTTAGACCTAGGATTTGATCAGGAGTCACGAAGCCATTTGCTACCAAGAATAAAACGCGATTGCTCATCGTTTCTGTCTTACCAGAGCCAGCGCCTGCGATTACTACGGCAGGTTCAAGTTCGCTACTAATGATGGCCGATTGATAAGAAGTTACGGGCATGATTGAAGAGCCAAACTTTGGATGTGCTTGTAATTTGGCGATAATCTCTTCGGGTGAGTACTTAGCGTTTAAGCTCATGAAATCACCGATTTTCCATCGCTTTGTACAGGGCAGGATTTACGCACTGGGCAGCCTTTACAACGCTTATTTACTGTGGCAAAGAATGTCGCCGCACCCATTCCATCTGCAATCTCATTGAGTTGAACCTTTGTTGCCTCGACATCGATGGAGAACTGTGAACGAACAGTTGCAGATGCCGCATCAGTTCCTAAGTACACGAGTTCGGCTCCGGCACTAACATCTCCATGGGTAAATCCACCCTCGGCTATGCCGAGTTGGTAGCTCATCAACTGGAGATTTTCCTTTGCATCTTTAACGCTTATCGCACTAGCACTGGTTTTGAAATCGATAATAAATAGGCTGCCATCTGCTTCGACCTCAAGTCGATCAACGCTTCCTTTGATTCGCGCTCTACCAAGAGTTATATCAAATCGAATCTCGGCATCGACAACTGTGCGCGTTGTTTTCGTATGATAATCAACAAACTTTTCAAGCATTGTTACCGCGCGCTCTAAATGAGAAGCACTCACCCAACCTGACTCTGGATCAATGAGCTTCCATGAATTCTGTAGTTTTGTAATCAGATCGGCCTTTGTAGTCCCTGGCTCTTGAACCATTGTCGCGGCAAAAGCGTGAATCGCCGAACCAAGAACTTGCGCGGTGCTGTCGCCATCACTTCCACCATTATTTTGTAGAAACCATTTAACTCCACATTCCACAAAAGATTCTGCTCCACTTGGTGATACAACAACCTGCTTATCTGCATCGATCACAGCGCTGTCGGTACTCAGCGGAACTGCGCCAATCCAACTGTGAGGATCGGCAAGATAGATTCCCTCTTCGCTCATTGCTTTTAGGATCTGGGCTGCAACATCTGCGTTGTCGCCATGTAACTGACTTCGCAGTTCGGCCACAAGTGCGGGTGCGGTTATAGGCCTAGGTACATCGGTTAAAACCGGTTCATCGATATCAGTTTTATGTACTATGACTTCGATTGCCTCAAAAAACTGTGACGGCTCTTCATCATCGCGTTGGACTGCAGTAATGAAAAGTGATTGTTTGGCGCGGGTTAGAGCCACATGAAAGAGTCGGGCTTCATCTTGCATAAGGCTATTTGAAGCGATTACATCAAGTTGATCACGAGGAATATCGGGATTGCGCTGGCGTTCAACTAAGCGTTCGGCACCTAAGAGTGATGAGCGTTGCTTGAGATTAGGCCATGTCCCCTCCTGCAACCCCGCAACTGCAACAAGATCCCACTCGCGACCTTTTGCACTATGCACAGTCAAAATCTCAACAAAATCCGGCCGCACACCTTTTGCTGTGATTACATCTCCGGCGATATCTTCACTTGAAATCTCGGCGATAAATGCAGCAGGGCCAGAAAGCGGAAAGCGCTCTGAGTATCTAGCCGCGGTTTCAAATAACTGCATCATCGCATCGAGATCGCGATCAGCTGCAGCACCACGTACACCTGGACGCAGAGACTGTGAGCGCCATGCGGATGCGAGTTTTTGACCATCACTTGTCACAGCGTTATCCCAAATCGCCCACAAGAGATCATCGGCTAGTGCAGATTTGTTGCGCGCAACTGCACGGGCTTTTTCAAGAAGTTGATGCACACGCATAACGGAGTCAGCACCCTCAATCATTACGTCGCCATCATTGATTGCATCGAGCAGTAATTGAGTTCCAGAACGTTCATCTCCTTCGATACGTGCTGAAATCATCGCGCGACGGATTCTTCGAAGTGAGATTGAATCAGCGCCCCCAAACTCGCTCATTAATAATCGCTCGGCGGTATCTAAGTTGAGTGGCTGCGCTTTTATTGCAACACGAGCCAGTAATAAAAACGGTGCTATTGCAGGGTTGCCAGCTAAGGCTTGCAGCTCACTTGCCACCGGAATTCCGACCTGTGAAAACGCACGACGAAGTGCCGACGCCGTTGTACTTGGACTGCGCAGTATGACTGCCATGTCGCTATAAGAAATACCTTGGCGCAGATGAGCACTGCGAAACTGGTGGGCGATAAATGCCGCTTCTTCGGCTGATGATCGCAAGCGATGAACCTGAACTTGGCCAGTAATTTCGCTAGCGCAGGTGCGTTTGCGCGTAGTTGGAGCACCTCGTAAACCTTGAGCATATGTATATGCGACCTCGAAGATGTCAGTAGCACTTCGATAATCAGAGGTTAAGACAATCTCCTGTGCACGATATGGATCGAGCGCTGCAGATAAACCATCGGGATCTGCCCCACGAAAACGTCCGACCGCGCTATCAGCATCGGCACAGATGATTATGTCATTGCCAGCCAATACCGCTAATAGCTCTCTCTGAGCCGGATCGCTCTCCTGAAACTCATCGACCAT
>CAFBMZ010000048.1_pt1 | contig 10944 bp, 10 predicted proteins | sample 7269111 | NCBI WGS metagenome assembly CAFBMZ01 (sample SAMEA6814078, study PRJEB35770) | uncultured Actinomycetes bacterium | biome: Freshwater; feature: Freshwater reservoir; material: water | place: Czech Republic | collected 2017-05-23 | depth 30m m | reverse complement strand
TAGCAGCGGCAGTTATTAAACGCTCTGGTGCAACTTCAAACTTTTTGAACTACCACGGTTTTCCAGCAACCATCTGTGTTTCAATCAATGATGAAATCGTTCACGGTATCCCTGGACCAAAAACCATAAATGATGGTGATGTTGTTTCGGTCGATTGCGGAGCGATCATCGATGGTTGGCATGGAGATGCTGCATTTACCGTCGGCATCGGCACTGTTAACGCTGAAGATCAAAAGATGATGGATGTATGTGAAGAATCCATGTGGCGCGGGATTGCAGCAGGTAAAAATGGTGCGAAGCTATCTGATATTGGATATGCAATTGAGCAGTACACCATTTCGCAAGGTAAATATGGAATCCTGCGTGAATACGGTGGCCATGGAATCGGCACTGAGATGCATCAAGAACCCCATGTATTAAACTTTGGAAAAGCTGGCCAAGGCCCAGAGATTGTTCCCGGTTTAGCGTTAGCCATTGAGCCAATGATTACCCGGGGATCAGAGCGCATGAAGGTTTTGAAGGATGACTGGACGGTTGTTTCAACTGATGGGTCGCGAGGGGCCCACTTCGAACATTCATATGCAATATGTCCTGATGGAAAGCCCTTTGTTCTGACCGCAATAGATGGTGGTCGCGAGCAGTTGGCTCGATTAGGGGTAGAAATCTCCGATCTGCTGTAAGTATTGCTCATATTTGGAGTCGAATACCTTACAAAACTTAGATATTCCTAGTAAATTTCCCCCAGCCCTCACCCTCGGGGGAATGAGTTACGGAGATATCAATGAAGAAAGTAGCACGCATCGGAGCTGCCATCGCAGTTGCCGCACTTCTCGCGAGCAGCACAGGAATTTCACAAGCTGCGGTTAAGCCAGCAGATAAAGCAGTTGTCGGCGATGATTGCACAGCAGCCGCAGCCAAGTCTGGAAAAGTTGCAAAGGGCCGCGGAGTCGATGGCTCAGATTTAACTTGTCTAGTTGTACCAAATGGTTCTTACAAGGGACAAACAAAGTGGTGGTACAAAGATGTAAAGGCATTGAAGAATATCGACTGGACTATTCCTGCAAACCCAGGCGGTTATTCACTGACAAGCAATGCGATTAGTGATGCATTAAAGGCTGAGGACTTACTATCAGATTACACATCAACATATAAGCCAGGCGCAGGTGGCTCTGTTGGACTTGGTGCATTCCAAGAGATTAAGGGAAAGCCAGAAGCAGCCCTGGTTACAGGTATTGCTATGACAGGTGGACTGTATTCAAATAAGTCAACACTTAACCTTCTTGATTCAACTCCAATTGCAAAGGTATTGCGCGAATACGATGCGATCGTAGTTCCTGCTTCTTCTAAGTACCGCACATTGAAGCAACTCATGGATGACTTAACAGCTAAGCCAAATAGTGTTGCTATCGCTGGTGGTAGCAAAGGTGGAATCGATCATCAGGTAATCGGGCTTCTTGCTCAAAAAGCCGGAATTGATCCAACCAAGTTGAACTACGTTGTCTTCTCAGGTGGACCTGAAGTAATTACGTCACTATTGAGCAATTCAACTCAGGTTGGAATCTCGGGCTCTGCAGAGTTTTCAGCCTATGTAAGCGCTGGCAAGTTGCGAGTGCTTGGTGTTTCATCTGCAAAAGCTCTTTCTGGCTATAAAGGAAAGACTTTCGTCTCACAAGGATACGATCTTGTTTACGGAAACTGGCGTGGAATTATGGCACCAGCTGATCTTTCAAAGGCAGATTACCAAAACTTCATTAAGGTAATCGACATCATGCATGTTTCGCCATCATGGAAGGCGCAACTTGTTAAGAACAACTGGGATAACGAGTTCGCCGCAGGAAATGCATTCAAGTCATTCCTTGAAAAGCATATTCCAGAGATTAATGCTGTAATGAAGGGTCTTGGAATCTAATTGATTCTTCAAAAGATCTCTAAGCAAGGAAGGGGAGAGCTCGCATTTGCGGGCTCTCTCTTCCTGCTTGGCATTTTCGTTGCATGGGATACATCACGGATGGATATTCCACAGGGCTCATCAATCGTAAGTCCGCAGACCTTTCCATACATGGTTGCGTTTTTCACATCACTTGTTGGTGCTGGCTTAATCATTGAAGTTCTGCGCGGGCGATATGCCACGCCTGATGGCGATGAGCCAGGAGATCCGTTTGTGCCTGCAAATTTAAAGACAATGGCAATTTTGGCGACAGCGATAGCTTTGCATGTTATTTTGCTTGATATTGCAGGCTATATCGTGGCCGCGACAATCTGTTTCTGGGGAGTCGCTTATGCATTTGGCTCTCGAAAGTATCTCAAGGACTTCGGTATAAGTCTGATCTTTGCTGGAGTCGTCTACCTTGCTTTTACTAAAGGTTTGAATATTAATTTGCCGGTAGGTTTCTTCGAAGGGATCTTGGGTAAATAGTCATGGGAAATAGTTTTTCAATGTTGATGGATGGTTTTCAAACGGCATTTACTCCCACAAACTTATTATTTGGCTTACTCGGTACTTTTCTGGGTACCCTCGTTGGAGTACTCCCGGGCATTGGGCCTGCACTCGCAATCGGATTATTGCTGCCTGTCTGCTTAACAGTCAATCCAACTTCGGCGCTGATTATGTTTGCAGCTATTTATTACGGTGCAATGTACGGAGGTTCAACTACCTCAATTTTGCTGAATACTCCCGGCGAAAGTGGTTCGGTCATAACTGCCCTTGAGGGAAATAAAATGGCCAAGGCCGGAAGAGCTGGAGCAGCACTTGCCACAGCTGCCATCGGATCATTTGTTGCCGGCACAATCGCAACTCTTTTACTCGCATTTGGTGCACCAACATTGGCTGACTTTGCGTTGACTATTCAACCTGCTGGATATCTCTCTTTGATTATTCTGGCGTTTGCAACTGTCGGAACCCTCCTAGGAAGCTCTCGAATTCGCGGCTTGGTGGCCTTGGCCGTTGGGCTGGTAATTGGTTTAGTGGGTGCCGATTTACAGTCTGGCGCTCTTCGATTAACTTTTGGAAATTTGAATGCAATTGATGGAATTGAAACCGTAACTGTTATTGTCGCAATATTTGCACTTGGTGAAGCACTGTACTTAGCGAGTCGCCACAAGATCGCGGCAATAGAAGTCTTATCAATGAGCGGCAAAGCCTGGATGACAAAGGATGATTTCCGACGTTCTTGGAAGCCGTGGCTTCGGGGAACGGCTATTGGTTTTCCACTCGGCGTTATTCCTGCTGGTGGATCAGAGGTTCCAACATTTTTAAGTTATGGTGTTGAAAAAGCTTTATCTAAAAACAAAGAAGAGTTTGGCAAAGGTGCGATTGAAGGTGTCGCAGGACCAGAAGCGGCTAATAATGCGAATGCGGCTGGGGTATTAGTGCCGATGCTGGCCCTTGGTTTACCCACATCTGCAACGGCTGCCGTAGTGCTCGTAGCTTTTCAATCTTTTAATATTCAACCAGGTCCCATGCTTTTTCAAACCAATCCTGAGGTTGTCTGGGGCCTTATTGCCTCATTGTTTATTGGTAATGCACTTCTCTTGGTGCTCAACCTGCCTTTGATTCGTTTTTGGGTTCTCTTATTAAAGATTCCATCACATTACTTATATGCAGGAATTACTACATTTGCCTTACTCGGTGCTTATGCCCTGAATAACTCAACCTTTGATTTACAAGTTGCACTTGCTGTAGGAGTTATTGGCTACCTGTTCCGTCGTTTTGGCGTTCCAATCACGCCTTTGATCATCGGTGTAATCCTTGGCCCGCTTGCAGAGCTTCAATTTAAGAGAGCTCTCCAAATTAGCCAAGGTGATTGGCACATCCTTATTGCTGGGGGCTTTCCAAAGGTCATTTATGGCCTCCTATTTCTAGTGATTATTGGTCCACTTGTTTGGAATTTTAAAAAGAAGTTCGCAGTTACAAAAAAGTAGATGTCAGCAGAAAAGCTTCTTCCGTGGGCTAAACCATTACTGCTCTGCTCAACGCTAACGCAAGCAACTATTTATGTGCTGCGGCCAATGATTACTTATCGTGCGCTTGAGTTAGATGCCAACCCGGCTCAAGTCGGATTGATTGCTGCCGTTTATGCACTCTTTCCCGTTTTGTTGGCGCTTCAGTTTGGCCGCTTAGTTGGAAAATTGGGAGAAGGTAAGTTCATTATTGCTGGAACTTTTACAATGATTCTTACCTCTTTCCTGCTGGTATTTTCAAACTCACTTCTGCTGCTCGCAATTGCTACCGCCTTATCCGGAGTGGCACATCTAGCATGCATGGTTGGTGGCCAGACCATGGTTGCCTTGCGAACTCCGCGAGAAGGCTATGACCGTTACTTTGGTTTATACACATTTAGCGCTTCACTCGGACATATGGCTGGCCCGCTTCTTGCGACACTTGTTGCAGGTTCAGATGGCGCACTCCCCAAATCGACTTCAAATGCGTTTTTATTAGGTGCATCATTATCAATAGCAGCACTTGTCCCTGTTCTTAGTTGGCGCAGAGAGAAACCATCAGTAGCGGCAACAACAAATGGGGATGGAACATATTCGGCAGCAATTAAACTGGTTAAGAAACCAGGAATTCTGGCTGCGATTTATATTTCGCTAGCAATCTCTGCAACCGCAGATGTCCTCGTGGTTTTCTTGCCACTTTATGGCAGTGAAAATAGTTTTTCACCATATGCCGTTGGAATCATCCTTGCACTTCGCGCGGGCACGACCATGTTGTCGCGTTTATTCTTAGGGCGATTAAGTGAGCGTTTTACTACCCACCAACTGCTCATGTGGAGCACCTTAATTTCAGTCGGGGCTTGCGCGAGTATGGCATTTGCGAAAACCCCAATGTCACTGGCAGTTATTGTTTTCGTTGCTGGTTTTTCTCTTGGGATTGGTCAGCCTTTAACAATGTCACTTGTGGCACAAAAGACGCACGCGACTGAGCGCGCCCTCGGAGTTTCGGCACGTCTTATGGGAAATCGCCTAGGCCAGTTCATCGTTCCAGCCGGGGCAGGCTTAATTGCTGCTGCATCTGGAGCTGGAGCGGTCTTTATTGGATTGGCGGTTCTTTTAGGGAGTTCTATTTTTAGTGTTAATAAAAATTAAATTCGAATCGAGTACTTAAAATCCCAACGATTCCCTTGGCGAATCGAAATTGATCTCTCAACTTCTTCCCCCCGTATGTTATATCCAGTCCTTTGTGTCCTAATCGCTGCGCTTCCAACCGGAACATTCAGCAACTTTGAAATCTCTTTATCAACAATAATTGGTGTTAAGTGCTCATCTGCGCTAAAAACTTCTTGTCCGTATTTACTCTCAAGAATGTGGTACAGAGATTTAGTTAGATCGTGATCAAGTAGATTTGGTGCAATACTTTGGTTAACGTATGTAATTTCTAAAGATAGCGGCTCTAAGTCACCTAAACGTAATCGTTCAATACGATATGCGGGCTCGCTAACAACGATAAAGTCATCAACAGCTTTTTCATCATCGTCTATCAACTGCGCGCTAATAAGTTTTGTCGATGGTTTCAAGCCTCGCTGTTTCATCTCTTGCGTAAAGGAATAAAGTTTCATCTGCTTGATAACACGAGGAGGTGCGGCGAAGGAGCCTGCACCATGCACCGTGTAAATTAAACCGTCATCTTGGAGCAGCGCTAGAGCCTGCCGAATCGTTACGCGTGATGTTCCAAATCGTTCGGCTAGTGCACGTTCACCTGGAATAGGGTCATGGGTGGCTAGTTCAGAGATCTCAGTGCGCAAAAGGTCGGCCAGCCGAAACTGTTTTCTGACCTCTTCTTTTGCCATTTGCGCCACCTACCTGATTGTTCGGGGGGTACTTTCCCGTCAGGCATAACCTAACCCAAAGCCCCAGAGAGAGGGGGATAAGGAGAAAATTGAGAGGTATTCCCTGGCCAGATACTAGCCAATCTCTCAAAATTGGTCTATACCTGTCCTACTAGATCTTTTGAACCCTCTTAAGATCGTGGAACTTTTATGGAGGCTTGTATGCGCACACTTCGTGCTAAATCAATTGCTGCCATAAGTGTTGCAGCCCTTGTTAGCGCTGTTGCATTTACCGGAAGCACCGTTGCTCAAGCAGCTGCCCCGAGCTCAATCACAGTATGGCTAATGCCAGATGCGAAAGATTTCGGATCAGCACTTGCAGATGCAAATGCAGCTTTTTCTGCTGCTTATCCAAAAACAAAAGTCATTGTTGAATTCCAAACTTGGGGAGACCACCTCAAGAAACTTGATGCTGCATTAGTGGCCCAAAAAGGTCCGGATGTAGTTGAGTTTGGAAACACAGAAGTTATGAAGTATTCAGCTGCAGGCGCACTTGCAGATCTCAGTTCTTATAAGCCATCATTTGGTAATAGTGCAACTTGGCTTAAAGCACTTGCAGATGCAGGAAGTTACAATGGAAAGTTGTATGGAGTGCCTTACTATGCAGGTGCACGAGCAATCATGTATCGCCCTTCACTATTTAAAGCACAAGGAATCTCTGTTCCAAAGTCTTATGCCGAATTCTTAGCAGCCGGCAAGAAGTTAATGGCGGCGTATGGAACTGACAAAGATTTCTCAGCAGTTTATCTACCAGGTAAGTATTGGTATGCAGCCATGTCATTTGTTTATGATGAAGGTGGCGCTATTGCAACAAAATCTGGTGGCAAGTGGGTCGGCTCACTAGATTCAGATGCAGCAATTCGCGGGTTGAATCGATTCAAAGAGGTAAGTGATCTTCTATCCAAGGCTGATAAGTCAGGAACTGAAGCAGCTCAATGGGATGTATTCAATGGTGGAAAGGTTGCTATGTCATATTCAAATGGCTGGGAATCATGCTGTATTCCAAAGATTGGTACTGACTGGGCCTTCTTCCCAATGCCTTCTGTTAAGGCTGGCAAAGCTTCACCTGCATTCCTAGGTGGATCCAACCTTGCAGTCCCAAGCTATGCGCCAAGCGCAAAGCTTGCAGCTACTTGGATTCGCTACTACACAAATGCAACACAGATGAAGACCATCGCTCTAAGCGGTGCGATTCCAAACAACACAAGAATGCTTAGTCTCATTACTGGTCCTGCAGCTCCGGTTGCAGCAGCAGCTAAGAACTCCTGGTTCGTCCCAGGTGCAATCAAGTGGGTTGATGTTGAGAATGCAAATACTCTTCAAACAATGCTCGCCGACATTGCCACAGGTAAGAAGACAGTTGCAAAGGCTGCTGCCGATGCATCTGAAGAAATAACTAAACTTCTTAACTAGTACCAGTTCTAATTTGGAAGCGTGAGGAGATGCGACTTGTTCGAGGGAAAGTCGCATCTCCTCACAACATATTTTCTATGGGAGGCCCTAATTGACTACTAGCGTGGATCGGTTGCAAAAGCCACGCACTTTTAAGCCATGGCCCTACCTGCTCATCGCACCAAGTTTGCTCGCACTTGTCTTAATTCTTGGATTTCCAGTTTACAAATTAATTTCTTTATCTTTTCAAAGATACGGGTTGGCAGAGATAATCGCTGGCAAAGGCGTTTTCGTCGGATTGGATAATTTCAAGGAAACTTTCACAGATATTGAGTTTTGGAAGATTTTAGAACGAACTCTGATTTTTACTGCAGGGATGGTTGCAGTATCGATAATTGTTGGAGCCTGGCTCGCACATCTAATGGTGAATATGCACCCGCTAATCCGTAAAGCATTAAATGGAGTGCTTATATTAGTTTGGGCAATGCCACAGTTGGTCTCAATCTCAGTTTGGCGCTGGCTTTTCTCTTTCAATTTCAGCATTGTTACCGCTCTCATAAACTCTCTAGGCTTTGAAATGGATAACCACAACTATTTTGTTAATACATTCTCTGGCTTCCTTATAATTGGAGGATGCGTCGCGTGGGGCGCTCTGCCTTTCATTACAATCAGTATTTATGCAGCTTTAACACAAGTTCCAAAAGATCTGATTGAGGCTGCCGAGATCGACGGTGCGAATCCCCGTCAAGTTTTCAGAAATATTACGCTTCCCATGCTCCTTCCAGTCTACATTATTTTGATTTCTCTTTCTACTATCTGGGATTTTCAGATCTTTTCACATATTTGGATATTCCTCGATAGCAGGCCATCGGCGGAGTATTACACGATGGCAATTTATGCCTTCCAGAAATCCTTCGGGCTCAGTGAATACGGAAAAGGCGCAGCTATTTCGCTCATCATGATATTTTCTTTAGTCGGGGTTACTGGGTATTACTTACGCCAAATGATGCGGATGGGCGACGAATGAAACGCACCTCTAGCTCTATATTTGCGAATATTTCTGGGATTTTTGCGATTGTTCTTATGGGCTTTCCTGTTTATTGGATGGTTACTACTTCATTCAAACCTAAGGGTGACATCCTTTCAACTAAACCAACGATTCTCCCTCACTCATTTTCGCTATCAAATTATGTGGAGGCAGTGACAAAAGAGGGATTTTCAAAAGCTCTCATTAACTCAGTGATAGTGGTTTTCTTTACGGTGACTATCAGCCTGTTTGTAGCACTATTTGCATCTATTGCTGTCGCCCGTATGAAGTTCAAAGGCAAACGGATATATGTTGCAAGTATTTTGATGGTACAAATGCTGCCATTATCTGCATTGCTAATTCCGCTCTATCTTTTACTTTCTAAGCTAAATTTGACGGACAAATTAGCTGGCGTCATCTTGACGTACATCGCCTTTATTTTGCCATTTGTTGTGTGGACTCTCCGTGGCTTCTTAGTGAATATACCTGCCGAGTTAGAAGAGGCAGCCTTGGTTGATGGCTGCACAAAACCACAGGCATATCGCCTTGTTCTATTTCCATTGATGGCACCAGGTTTAGTTGCAACCGCGATATTTGCATTTATTCAAGCATGGAATGAGTTCCTATTGGCATATATTTTGCTTTCAAGCCAAGACAAAGCAACGATGCCAATATGGTTAGCTGGATTTACAAATAGATTTGGAACGGACTGGGGCCCACTAATGGCAGCATCGACTTTGACTGCGATTCCTGTCGTCATTTTCTTCTCACTTATCCAAGATAAAATCGCTACTGGTGTAACCGCCGGAGCTGTAAAGGGATAATGATGAAACCACTAACATCCCTTGATCGAACGATTCTTTCCACTTTTTCACCAGGCTTTGGGGGAGCAGTAGTTCCGGAATGGATCAAACCTTGGCTGGAAAATGGTTTAGGGTCTGTCACACTTTTTGCATCGAATACTCCGAATTTTGAAGCCGCTACAAAATTAATTGAAGAGCTCCGTAGCTATAACCCCGAGGTGCTTGTATCAATAGATGAGGAAGGCGGCGATGTAACGCGGCTTTTTGTGCGCGAGGGAAGCCGTTATCCAACACCTGCCTTATTAGGTCAATGCGATGATGAAAACCTCACATACCGTTCTTATTTCTCAATGGGGACTATTTTGCGAGAGTTAGGCATAGATATTACTTATGCACCGGTCGCAGATGTTGTTGCATTTGAAAATAATCCAATTGTCGGTGTTCGTTCTTTTGGAATGTCGACTGATGTTGTTTCGCGACATGTAGCTGCGGCTATCAAGGGCCTCCAAAATGCTGGTGTTGGCGCATGCGTGAAACATTTTCCCGGACATGGGGCCGTCTTAGAAGATTCCCATCATGACTTGCCGCACATAAAGATGTCGTTAGCTGATTATGAATCTCAACATGTATACCCATTTAAGCTTGCAATTGAATCAGGTGTTTCTGCAGTCATGATTGGCCATTTAGTGGCAGAAGCACTTGATGCAAAACTCCCTGCCTCACTCTCAAGTAAAGTGATACGAGACTACTTACGTGGAGTATTGAAATTTAACGGTTTGGTCGTAACTGATGCACTTGATATGGGTGCAATCGGTGGCCCAGCAAAAATCCATGAATCTGCACTAAAAGCATTATCTGCTGGGGCAGACTTGCTGTGTTTTTCCGGAATGGGAGATCAATCTACCTTTGTGGCATCAAGTTTTGACTGGATTAAAACGGCAGTCGATTCAGGCTTATTGCCAACTAATTCACTCGAGGAGTCAGAGAAAAGAATCATCTCTTGGCGTTCAACTAATAAATACAGCGGCCTAGCAACAGCTGCTGTCGACTTCAAAGATTTAATTCATGGATTTGAAATTTCTGGCTCGGTGGAACTAGAACCCGGTGCCGTTAACTTGGTAGAGATTGGAACCAAGCCGACTATCGCAGCAGGTGATGTTTCGTGGGGAATGCATAGAGAACTACGCGCCGTAGGGATCTCGTGTGATATTCATGCAAGTGATGCCGAAACTCTTTCTACTAAAAAATTAGTCGTCGCATTTAGGGATGCCTATCGCGATGCCCCACTGCTTGCCACATTAAGGCGTTTGTATGAGCGATACCCAGAGGCGATATTTATCGATATGGGCTGGCCAACCCGGGAATTTGCTCCCAAGAATCTAATTCGTGCATTTGGCTCTTCGGCTGTGATTGCCCAGGCGGTTGCGGCCAGAATTCGAGCCAAATAGCCTGATTCTGGTCCTTGTGGATGCAGGGCTTGGATCTGAGTTACACCCGTGTAGTTTCAAGGGGCCGATTTCCCTTATTCGCGCCCGCCCTCTAAACTACAACTTCGCTTGTTTCAGGCATTAACAGAGATGTGGGTACAGATTGGCTAGCAAAGATGGCGCCATCGAAATGGAAGGCACCGTTTCCGAAGCTTTACCTAACGCGATGTTTCGTGTGGAACTAACTAATGGACATAAAGTCCTCGCACACATAAGTGGCAAGATGCGAAAGAACTACATTCGCATCTTGACTGCAGATCGTGTGATCGTGGAAATGAGTCCGTATGACCTTACAAAAGGTCGAATTATTTATCGTTATAAGTAACGAAGGAGCACAACGACATGAAGGTTAATCCAAGCGTTAAGAAGATTTGCGATAAGTGCAAAGTCATTCGCCGCAAGGGTCG
>CAFBMZ010000047.1_pt1 | contig 11021 bp, 10 predicted proteins | sample 7269111 | NCBI WGS metagenome assembly CAFBMZ01 (sample SAMEA6814078, study PRJEB35770) | uncultured Actinomycetes bacterium | biome: Freshwater; feature: Freshwater reservoir; material: water | place: Czech Republic | collected 2017-05-23 | depth 30m m | reverse complement strand
TCGCACTCGATTACGCCGTACAAATACAGATATCTCTGGCCTGCTCACAATTGGAGATTTAGCAATAGATGTTGCCGCACACCAAGTGTTACGTGCTGGTAAGCAAATTGCACTGACTCGACTCGAATTTGATTTACTTGTTGCACTTGCAAAAGAGCCGGGTCGAGTTTTTTCAAGAGATGCACTGCTAACCGAAGTATGGGGATATAGGCACTCAACAGATACTCGACTAGTTAACGTGCATGTACAGAGACTGCGGGCCAAAATTGAGCACGATGCCGAGCGCCCAGAAATCGTTGTGACGGTCCGAGGTGTTGGGTATAAAGCTGGAGTAATGGGCGGTTCGTAAGGGATGAACCCGATATTCCACAGGCTGCGAAACTCACTTGCTCTAAAGGTTATTTTCTCTACTGTAATGCTCTCCGTTGTTGTTATCTATATTGCGGGATCAGCTCTAAATTCGCAACTTTCGGCAGGAATCAAGAAAGTAAATTTACAATCTTCAATAGTAGAGGCACGTTCGACTATTTTTAGTGCTCAGTACCGGCTTTTGCTAGCGCAAGGAGCTAAAGAGGAAGATGTACGCAAAGTAATTAACGATGTTATTGCATCGGCGACATCTTTGACATCGAATGAAAACGCAAGAGAGGTAGTTTTTTTAAGAAGTCCAGGCAACTCCAGAGAGCTTGATTATGAAATCACTTCTAACTTAGTAGACCCAGTTTCGATTCCGGCTAACTTAAGTGCAAAAGTGCGCAAAAGCCCTAATCATGGCTATGGCTACGTCACAATTCGCTATATCGGTGGCGCTAAAATCCCTGGTTTAGCTATTGGTGAAAAAGTCTCGATCCCTAATGCGGGGCAGTATGAAATGTATTTGCTCTTTTCTCTTGCAAATCAAAACACGACATTAAACCTCATACAAAGATATTTACTTCTGGCTGGCCTCTCATTAATTCTGCTGATTGGTTTAATTACGTGGCTGGTAGTCAGACAAGTAGTTCGACCTGTCCGACACGCCGCAATGATTGCAAGTCAGTTCACTGCCGGAAACTTTGCAGAGCGAATGGCCGTGCGCTCTCAAGATGAGATTGCGACTCTCGGAAATGCATTCAATGAGATGGCTGAATCTTTGGAAAAGCAGTTTGCCAGACTCGAAAATCTCTCGCGAGTTCAGCAAAGATTTGTATCCGATGTTTCACACGAACTACGAACGCCATTGACAACTTTACGTATGGCATCTGAAGTTATTTTCTCAGCACGCGATGGATTTGATCCAATCGTTGCTAGAAGCTCTGAACTCATGGTTGCCCAGCTTGATAGATTTGAAAAGCTCCTTGAAGATTTGCTTGAAATCAGCCGATTTGACGCCGAAGTAGCGATTCTAGAGGCCGTTGATTTTGATCTAGTCGCTCTGGCTCAACGTTGTGCTGATGACCTTTTACTCGTCGCAAAAGAGAGATCTACGGAGCTGCGAATTTACTCAATTGCGGACTCAGTAAATATTAAAGCCGATGTTCGACGCGTTGAAAGAATCTTGCGCAATCTCTTTTCTAATGCCATTGATCATGCAGAAGAAAAGCCGATCGCAATCACGATTATTGCAAGTCATGACGATGTAGCAATAGGCGTCCGGGATTCTGGGGTTGGCCTAGATGAGTCAACGCTAATTAGAGTCTTTGACAGATTTTGGCGCGCCGATCCATCTCGGGCACGTACTCGTGGTGGTACTGGTTTGGGCCTTTCAATCGCACTAGAAGATGCGCGTCTTCACAACGGTGAGCTTGATGCTTGGGGCCGACCAGGCAAAGGCGCTCACTTTGTGTTGACCCTTCCAAGACAGGCGGGCGCTGAGATAAATTCGCGATTAATCAAACTGCAGCCTGATGATTACCACCCATAGTTTCCACAAGTCGCTTTACGGGAAAAAGGACTGACTTATCTTTAGTTAATGCGATCTAACGATGGTTTTAGTCAGTTACTTTTCCCTACTCGCTGTTTTGGATGCAATACTCTTGGTTTATCAATTTGCTCAAGCTGTCGCCAAGAGTGGCACCCGCATTATTATTTAACTCATGTTTCGGGAATGAATATTCACTCAGCGATTGTTTACTCCTCAACTGCCAGCAAGATAATTCTCTCGGCAAAAGAAAATGGATTAAGGGCCGCTGATGAATTAATCAGTAATGCAATAATTCATGTTTTGAAGAGAGCGGATTTTTCACATCGAAGTATTCGGTTAATTCCAATTCCATCGTCTTTATCTGCTCGACGAAGACGTGGCCGCAGCTTTATTGTTGATATTGCAAAAGAGGTTTCTTTGGCGACCGGCTATCCGTCTGTCGATGCATTAGAACTAGTTCGTAAGGTTCAGGACCAGACCGGCCTTCATGCCAGGGCCCGAGCTATCAATATGAATGGTGCCTTTGCCATCAAATCGGGTGCTTATCCTCGCGGTGATCTCATCCTCATCGACGACGTGGTCACAACAGGTGCGACCTTGGGTGAGGCGGCTAGAGCCCTTTCTGCCCGCGGATTTCACGTCTTAGGCTCAGTTACCGCTTGCGTGGCCCAACCTCTACGATAGGAGGGTTGATTCAGCTATGAAGTGCGAGAGGCCCAGCGATGCCAGCGTTTTTTGACAGAATTTTGCGTGCAGGTGAAGGACGCCTATTACGTGAGCTCGGCAAAGTTGTTGCCGTTGTCAATGGACACGAGGCGCGCATCAGCGCACTCTCGGATAGTGAACTGCGCGAACAGACCGCCATTTTTCAGAGCCGATATGCCCAAGGTACGAGCCTTGATGATTTATTGCCTGAAGCCTTTGCAGTGGTACGTGAGGCGGCAAAGCGAACTTTAGGCCAGCGCCATTACGACGTTCAGTTAATGGGTGGAGCCGCTCTGCACCGTGGAAATATCGCCGAGATGCGAACAGGTGAAGGTAAGACACTTGTTGCAACACTTCCATCATATTTAAATGCATTAGCAGGTCGTGGCGTTCACGTTGTTACGACAAATGATTACTTAGCAGAGCGCGATAGTGAATGGATGGGTCGCATTCATCGCTTCTTAGGTTTAAAGGTCGGGGTAATTCTCGCAAATATGTCTCCAGCTGAACGTCGGGAAGCATATTTAGCAGATATTACGTATGGAACAAACAATGAGTTTGGTTTTGACTATCTTCGCGACAATATGGCTTGGTCGCTTGAAGAATGCGTACAACGCGATCACTTCTTTGCAGTTGTCGATGAAGTTGACTCGATTTTAATCGATGAAGCTCGTACGCCTTTAATCATCAGTGGACCCGCAGACAAAGCCACCAAGTGGTATGTCGAATTTGCAAATCACGTCGGAAAATTGCAGCGTGATGTTCATTATGAGATTGATGAAAAGAAAAAGACTATTGGAATACTAGAAGCAGGTGTGACAAAGGTCGAGGAGTTGCTTCAGATTGGCAATCTTTACGAAGCTGCAAATACACCAATGATTGGTTATCTCAATAATGCGGTTCGGGCGAAAGAGTTGTTTAAGCGCGATAAAGACTACGTAGTTATGAATGGTGAACTCTTAATTGTTGATGAGCACACTGGACGAATGTTGGCTGGTCGGCGCTATAGCGAAGGCTTACATCAGGCGCTAGAGGCAAAAGAGCGCATTGAAATTAAAGATGAAAATCAAACTCTTGCCACAATTACATTGCAGAACTATTTCCGCCTATATTCAAGGCTTTCTGGAATGACCGGTACCGCAATGACAGAGGCCTCAGAGTTCTATCAGATTTATAAACTCGGAGTGGTTCCGATTCCTACCAACCGTGAGATGGTTCGAATCGATCAGGCCGATTTAGTATACAAATCTGAAATTGGAAAATTTGCGGCAGTGACTGCAGATATCGTTGAAAAACACCGTAAGGGTCAGCCAGTATTGGTTGGTACGGTTAGCGTTGAAAAATCCGAAGAGCTCTCAGCGTTTTTGCGAAAATCGGGCGTTCCTCACGAAGTCTTAAATGCCAAGCACCACGAACGTGAAGCAGCAATCATCGCCCGTGCCGGAGTTCGTGGAGCTGTCACAGTTGCTACGAATATGGCAGGTCGCGGTACTGACATCATGCTGGGCGGCAATCCAGAGTTCATGGCCGACTTTGAACTTCAACGTCGAGGGATCTCTCCAGTTGATGATGCCGAAGCATATGAAGCGGCATGGCCAGATGAGATAGCACGTCAAAAAGCAGCAGTGGTAAAGGGTCATGAAGAGGTTATTGCTTTAGGTGGTCTTTATGTTCTTGGAACAGAGCGCCATGAGTCAAGACGCATCGATAACCAGTTACGTGGGCGTTCAGGTCGCCAAGGCGATCCTGGTGAATCGCGTTTTTATCTCTCGCTCCAAGATGAACTTATGCGCCGCTTTAACTCAGGCATGGTTGAACGCTTTTTAACTGCGGCAGGCATTCCAGAGGATGCACCGATTGAATCTAAAATGGTCAGCAATGCGATTAGATCTGCGCAGACTCAAGTAGAGGCACAAAACTTTGAAATGCGTAAGAATGTTTTAAAGTATGACGATGTCATGAACCGCCAGCGCCAAGTTATTTACGGCGAACGTCGCATGGTTCTTGAGGGTAAAGATATTAAAGATCAAATCGCTGACTTTGTACGCGAAACTCTTTCTGCATATGTTACAAGCGCTACCGCTCAAGGCTATGGTGAGGATTGGGATTTAGAAACTCTTTGGAGTGCACTCAAAAGCATTTATCCAGTCTCATTTACAATTGAAGAAATTATTGAATCTGCTGGATCAAGGAGCGGGCTGAGCACAGAGTTCCTGATTGCCAGAATCGTAGAAGACTGTGAAAAGGCCTATGCAGCCCGAGAAGAGAACTTAGGCGCTGAAGTAATGCGCGAACTTGAACGAAAAGTTTTACTTTCAGTACTAGATCGCAAGTGGCGTGAGCACCTATACGAGATGGATTATCTGCAAGAAGGTATCGGACTTCGTGCGATGGCTCAACGCGATCCACTTGTCGAGTATCAGCGTGAAGGTTACGAGCTTTTCTCAGCGATGATGGATGCAATCAAAGAAGAGATTGCAGGGTTGTTGTTTAATATCGAAATCACCATTGAGAGCACGAGCAATACGGTTACGGGAGCTGGACTTGAAGCAAAGCCACTTCCAACAACTGGATTGCAGTACACGGCTGCAGATGAGACAGGTGTTAAAACCACTGGCGAGGTTTCAAGAAATGCTCCATGCCCTTGTGGTTCGGGTCGAAAGTTTAAGCGCTGTCACGGCGCTGCTTAAAGCAGCGTCAAAGCGGTACAAAGCCATCTCTTATCGACACCTTCAAATCTAAATACCAGCGCGCGCAATCGCCCACCAAAGCGCACGGTTACTGTCGTCTCACAGATTCCATCTAAAGGCTCGCTGATGTGGATTTTTCGTATCTTCCCAACCTCTTTTTCACTTCCAGCCTTCTTTTCGAGTTGACCAAAAACTCGATGGTGAAACTGTTTAGTCAGTTGTGATGCCTGTCTTTTACCGGCAAGAATCTCAAGGATATTTCTCGCAAAGCTCGCACACCACAGTTCGAGATCAGGTAAATCCAGCGCTGAGGTTGGCTCAGGGGCGAAGTCGGGATCGAATTCATCATCAAAGTACGTTGGAAGACAGTAGAGCCTATTTTTCTTGAGCAGAAGAGGCTCAGTTATAGGGCGAAAGATTTCAAGGACGGGATGCAGCCAGTCTTCATTCTCATCACTTGAGATGCTAGTCAGGGTTATTCGATTAAATAATGGAGCTTCGTCATAGATTGGATTAGTAGTCATAGGGTTAGATTTATCGCTTGAGAGCTAAAAACACTCAACCAACCAGATGAGTTAGTCTCATCCAAAAGGATGATTGTGGATAACGTTCAAACTTTTGCGCTTATTTGGCCTTGAGTTCGCGCTATGACATATAAAAAAGACTCAATACGCACTAGGACGCCGCTAGCCATAGCTTTGATTGCCGCCTCATTTCTCTCCGCTCTCTTCCTAGCAACTTTTTCTCATAGAGGTGATGAATATTGGGTTGCCTCGGTTAATCTGGCACCAGGACATCAGATTCTCAATGCAGATATAGAGCTAAGGCATTTGGATTTGGACTCAAGTGCCTCGCTTTACTTAACTAAAGGCGATGTACCAGTTGGTCTCGTCGTTATTAATAAAGTGGTTGCTGGCCAAATCTTAAGTACACAGAATGTAAATTCAGGTAGCACTCACTTAGCGCAAAGCGCTGTACCTATAAGTATTCGCGCAGTCGACTTAGCCGCAGGAATCGAAATTGGTGAGGTCGTAGACATCTATTGGGTAATTGATAGTCAAAATGGAGAGATACCAATCGAGCCCGAATTAATTTTGGGAGGAGTCACACTGTTGGGATATGACCAAAAGGGCAACAACTTTGGAACTGATGTATCGCTCACCATTGCAGTTGAAGAGACGCAGGTTCTGCGCATTCTGAGTGCAACAGCGCATGGACGATTAGTGGTGGTCCGATCTCATGTCTGATCTCGAGCTCCCAACGGTAATAACTGCAATAGCAAATGCTCAGACTGAGGGATTTGTCGCTGGCACTCTATTTGCACAGGGCTGGAGTGTCCTTTTTAGAGCAATTGATATTGAGTCACTTGAGATTTATCTCAAGAATAACCCTGAAAGCGCACGCGGATCGATACTTATATTCGCCCCAGATTTATCAGGCATTAACTTCGAACGACTCAATGCCATATCACCGCTCGTAAAACAGGTCGTTGGGTTTTCATCTAACCCAGAAAAAGACAGCGGACTAGGTGAAATACATTTAGTTCCATCAACCGCCACGGATTTAGTAAGTCTGGTACGTGGCTTCATACGTGCACCGATGCTCCGGCAGAGTACCCAACTCTCCTTGCAGGGCAGGAGAGCACAGGTGTTGGCAATAGGTTCGGCTGGAAGTAATACAGGATGCACTACGTTAGCTATCAATCTTGCGATGGAGCTAAGTGTTCTTGAAAAGCAAACTCTCTTAATCGATGCAAACTATCGAGCACCATCTATTGCAACCTTACTTGCCGTGCGCAATGTACAGAGTGAAAAAGGATGGAGAAATATCGCTCCATCATTTTCGGTGGCTGAGATTTCGCAGGAGCAAGCTGTATCGATTGATACTTTTATGGATCAGGCCTTGCAGTCTTTCGATCACATCATCATTGATTTGGGATCGATATCAGGCCTATCCAATCGACTTACTGACAGGCGGTGGACTTCAACGATGACTACTTGGTCATGCGATCAAGGAGATGAGTTGATGGTAGTTGCACGACCAGATCTTTTGGGATTGCACCGTCTAGAGCAGGTTGCCTCCCTCATAGAGATGACATCTATTCGAAGCGCATTGAGTTTTACTCTCAATATGCGCTCTCAGGGTCGAAAAGGTTCAGATGAAGAGGCCAAATTCCTTAGTATCACTACTCAACTTCGCCCGTTAAACTTACGGGTTATCGCTCGGGATTCTCGCGCGATAAGTGCCGCAGAGGCTCAAAAAGCGACACTTATAGAGGTTAATGACCGCTCTGCTCTGCGTAAATCAATTGCAAAGATTGCAAGCGAAAAGGCCAGCTAACTTCTAATATCATTGGAGAATGCGTGCCTACCTCCCACTATCTCATGACGATCTTGCAGGATTTCTAGAGTCAGGGAGTTTTCATGCCGCAGAAGTCTTTGCTCCAACGCCAAATTTTGTCGCTGAAAATCTAGATTGTGATCAAGAAGAGATTGAATACCTATTATCAGTAATGGGTGGTGAAGCGGCATTGAATCTTAGAACATCGCAAACGGCTCCGGGCATAGTCCTAGCTGTTGATTTAGTTCAGGGGCAGTATGGAGAAGCCCGTGATGCAACGTATTTAGTAATAGCCCCAATACATTGGGATCAAGTCCAGTGCGCTCTGTTGGCTGAGCAAGGTGAGGATGAATTGATCTGGTTTGCGACTCAGGAGATTACTCAAGAGTTAGACAACTGGAAGTAACCGTGCCACAGTTCGAAAACTTAATTCACGGTCGCAGCTCTGTAACTTTGGATCAGGCTCACCGCCTTCGTGAGTTAGTCGCAGATTGGCAGTTGCTCTCCGATCTCTCATTTGCAGATTTAATTCTGTGGGTCCCGATTCGAAAAGATGTGAAGTTGTGGCCCACAGGCCATGTTGCAGTTGCACATATTCGCCCGACAACTGCAGCAACAGTATTTGTTGATGATGTTATTGGCGATGAAGTCATGTGGGGAAGTCGAAGCCGCATCGACGATGCACTTTCAAGCGGAGAGATTATTCGAAACTCAGAGCCCGAAAAAATCGGTGAATTGATGATTAAGGAAGAGACAATTCCAGTCTTTTTTGATGGTCAGGTAATCGCAGTAATTTCGCGCCATCGAAATGCAGATTTAATGCGCTCTCCTGGGGCGCTAGAGCTAAATTATCGCGAAATTGCCCATTCACTCAATCGCATGATTGCAGAAGGATCATTCCCGTACAAAGATGCGGGCTCATTATTTGAGCCAGTACCTCGAGTTGGCGATGGTTTAATCCGCCTCGATATCAATGGAGTTATCTCCTTTGCCAGTCCAAATGCCAGGTCGGCTTTTAGTCGCATGGGATGGAAAAGTGAGATTCAAAATCATAAGTTAGGCGAAGTTGCTGAGGCCGTTATTAAAAACTCAGCAGATGCCCATGAGGAAGGGGTTAACACCCGCTTAAATGGAAAAGTTTTGCGAAGAGTTGAGATTGATAACCAAGGCGCAACAATAGATCTGCTTGTATTGCCATTGCTGGCTGGTTCAGATCGCATAGGAGCAATAGTTCTTCTTCAAAATGTGACAGAGCTGCGCAGACGTGATCGCGAACTTGTAACTAAAGATGCAACGATTCGCGAAATTCATCATCGCGTGAAAAATAATTTACAAACTGTTTCGGCGCTATTGCGTTTACAGGCAAGGCGAATCGAAGATCCTGGTGCTGCTTCGGCACTAGATGAAGCAGTACGTCGAATAGCATCCATTGCCCTTGTCCATGAGACTCTTTCTAGCAGTGGCGAGACCGATGTAGCCTTTGATGAAGTTCTTACGAGTCTAATTACGCATGCACTTGAACTAAGTCCGCGCATGGGGGAGTTATCGATAGCACGTGAAGGTGAATTAGGTTCACTAGAGTCAAGACTGGCTACGCCTTTATCATTGGTAGTAACAGAACTTATGCACAATGCACTAGAACATGGATTGGCGCAGCAGGGTTCAATACTCTCAATCAAACTCTCTCGCTACAGCAATGAATGCGTTATAACAATCATTGATGATGGAATCGGATTGCCAACAGATTTTAATCTCGCTACGTCATCTAACTTGGGTTTGCAGATTGTGCGCACGTTGACAGAGAACGAACTAAAAGGAACATTAAGATTAACGTCAACAGCTCTTGGAACAACCGCGGTACTTCGTTTTCCACTATAGAAAAACTTTAGAAGCTGTTTTGCTGCTCCTGCAAACGTGCGCGGTTACGGGCGGCGCGACGCTTAAGCGCGCGACGTTCATCCTCTGAAAGCCCACCCCATACGCCAGCGTCTTGCCCGCTCTCAAGAGCCCACGCTAAGCATGGCTCTTTCACAACACAGCGGTTACAGACTTTCTTAGCCTCTTCAATCTGGCTTATTGCAGGTCCTGTGTTTCCAACTGGGAAAAATAGCTCGGGATCTTCATCGCGGCAAGCCGATCTGTGTCGCCAATCCATGTGCGTGCCTCCTCTAACCCCGTTGTGGCGAGGCATCATCAGATCAAACTTCATTGTTGATACGCAATCTTTGGATGCGCAAGGCGTTAATTCTCTCGCCTTCTTGCACTATTAACAAGGATGTAAGGGAAAAGATTTCCATTTTCTGAGGTGATTTATCTCGCGTGTGCCCCCGACAGGATTCGAACCTGTGCACCCGCCTCCGGAGGGCGGTGCTCTATCCCCTGAGCTACGGGGGCTCTAAGGGTTCAACGGATGCAAGGCTATCAGCGGGTGCGTGATTGCAATGAAACTGAAAGAATCACGCCCATGAGTTCATCAGCATATTTTGCAACTGGCTGTTTTTGGGGCGCCGAACGGCGTTTCTGGCAGATTGAAGGAGTTATAGAAACCTCCGTGGGTTACATGGGTGGTAGTTCCCAAAATCCAACGTATGAAGAGGTCTGCACTGGCAAAACCGGCCATGCCGAAATGGTGAAAGTGATTTTTGATGAATCAAAGGTTACTTACCAACGTTTACTAGAAGAGTTTTGGACTATGCATGACCCAACATCTTTGAATCAGCAAGGTGGGGATATTGGGACGCAATATCGAAGTGCAATTTATACGACAACTCCGCTTCAATATGTCACTGCAGTAACCTCGCGTGATGTTTATCAGGCAGTTTTGACAGAGCAAGCTCTCGATCAGATTGTGACTGAAATAGTTAGCGCAGAAGGTCTCACATACTTCATGGCAGAGGAGTACCACCAGAAATATTTAATTAAAAACCCCAATGGCTATGACTGTCATTCAAGCACTGGAGTGGCATATCCAACAGTTGGGGTATCGGCGTGAAAGAGAAAGAGTATCCCGTTGCAATAAATAAAGCAGAATTAGCGGCAAAGCTAGATCCACTCTCTTATGACGTGTTGCGAAATGGGGCAACCGAGCGGCCCTTCACAGGCGAATATATCGATACGGATAAAGTCGGCGTTTACAAATGTAAGGCTTGCAGTGCGGTACTTTTTAAAAGTGAGACTAAATTTCACTCGGGTTGTGGATGGCCATCCTTTTACGCACCAACAGCCGACGATGCCGTTGAGCTCATTGAAGATCGTTCACTTTTTCCAAGAGTGCGTACAGAAATGCGATGCGCTGCATGCGGTTCTCACTTAGGGCATGTATTCAAAGGTGAGGGTTATGACGTTCCGACCGATGAGCGCTGGTGTATAAATTCAGTCTCACT
>CAFBMZ010000046.1_pt1 | contig 11818 bp, 11 predicted proteins | sample 7269111 | NCBI WGS metagenome assembly CAFBMZ01 (sample SAMEA6814078, study PRJEB35770) | uncultured Actinomycetes bacterium | biome: Freshwater; feature: Freshwater reservoir; material: water | place: Czech Republic | collected 2017-05-23 | depth 30m m | reverse complement strand
AGGGACTTGTAACCGTTTCCTTGAATAGCTGAGTAGTGAACGAATACATCTTGTCCGCCACCATCAACTGCAATGAAACCGAAACCCTTTTCAGAGTTGAACCACTTAACTGTACCTGTTGCCATGTTTTACTTTTCCTTCGATATGTGGGTGCTCGAGAAATCCTCGATCACGGTCTTCCTCTTGCGCCAGCGATACCGATTATGTGTTACATGATACGGGTACTGATTAAGCGTCGGACTGGTGCAAACTCTACCGCCAATATCTCTAGATACCTAAAGAAGGACTGGACAGTTTGAGCACTAGAGGTGTGTAATGGAGGCACTAGCAGGAGCAAAAGGCGGCCGGGGAAGGTCGCACAGGGCGTCCTTGCTAGGAGTTTTCATGCAACGTTTAACCCAGTCCTCATCAGCATTAGCCGTCCGAGGCTCGCTGACGATTCATAGCGCGCCATCGGCGCTGCGCGCCCACGTCGAATGGGCGCTCGCAGATCTGCTTGGCCTATCAACTCGATGTGAGTGGACGCCTCAGATGTTAAAAGCGGGCACATTTAAATGCACGCTCACCTGGCGTGATCGAGCAGGAGTCGCAGCGGCAGTTGCAAGTGCGCTTCGCAGTTGGCACTACCTCTACTTTGAAGTTCAAGAGGACTCCAATAGCGGGGGAGAGTTATTTCGTTTCACTCCTGAGCTTGGTATACATCGCGCCGTAACTGACCTGTCAGGGGCGGTATTAGTGAGTGAAAATCAGATCAACGAAATTCTGCAAAAGAGTTTTGATGAAGAGTCTATTCGTTCAGGGATAGCGCACTGCCTTGGAGAAGACTGGGAAAATGAACTCGAACGTTTTCGTGGCGTCAATCACCAGGAGCTTTCTCACTTAAGAGCAATCTAGTTAGATAGAATTAAATCATGAGTCAACTAAACGAATCACCTATCATCACAGTCGAGCGCCGCAAAGCGGTGACAATTATTATCTCTGCAGTTATTGTCTCTCTTGCACTTGGAATTGGTTTGATGAAAGTCGGAACTGGTTTTGCATCTCGCAGTAGCGATGGAATCACTGTCACTGGATCTGCCAAGACAACTGCAGTAGCAGATAATGCCGTATGGACACTCTCTGTAAACCTATCCTCTGCAACAGTTAGTGCAGCAATAAAAAAAGTGGACTCTGATGTTGCCGCACTTTCGAAGTATCTCAACGCCGGTGGAATTCCAACTGATGCATTAACTCTTGGAGCAGTATCTACATATGCCAACGAAGAGTATGTCAATGGAAATGCAACTGGTCGCATACTTTCATACCGCGCTAATCGCGATGTAACAGTGCGCACTAAGGATGTTCAGTTAGTTTCTAAGCTCAGCCAAGGTATCGGTTCACTTCTTGAAACTGGAATTAATGTTAATAACTATGGCCCTCAGTACTATATTTCCAATCTTCCGCAACTTCGCCCAGCGCTAATGAGCGATGCAATGAAGGATGCCAAGGTTCGCGCGCAGGCTTTGACTAAGGCAGTTGGAAGCAATCTTGGCGCATTAGTTAACGTCAAAGCTGGACCAATTCAGATCACAACACCAGATTCAACAATGACAGCTGATTACGGCGCATATGACACAACTACAATCGACAAGACTGTAACTGCAACGGTTTCGGTAACGTTTAAAACCAATTAGAACTAATTAAAGGGGAATGTTGCCGTGGCTACCACGGCGATGGGGTGCATCTGCAATTGTTTTTGCAAGAGCACTCCGCGTTAATGCTGGCTCAACCATCTCATCGACGGCACCGATTTCGATTGCGCGGGTAACTCCGCCTGATATTTTTTCATGCTCTGCAGCAAGTTCTAACTCCATAGATTCGCGCTGCTCTGGCGGAATATCTGCCAATATTCGCCGATGTAATACGCGCACAGCAGCGACAGCGCCCATCACTGAAACTTCGGCCTGTGGCCAAGCAAAAACCCGTGTTGCTCCTAAGGCTTTTGAGTTCATCGCTACAAACGCCCCTCCGTATGCCCGTCGCGTAATCAATGTAACGCGTGGAACTACTGCCTCACCAAATGCATGCAACAACTTGGCACCGCGCCTGACTGCGCCTTCCCACTCTTGACCGGCGCCAGGTAAAAACCCTTGAACATCGGCTATAACAATTAGTGGGATTCCAAATGCATCGCACGTACGTACAAATCGCGCAGCTTTTTCTCCCGCGGCAGCATCTAAGACACCAGCTAAATGAGCTGGATTATTTGCAAGCACTCCAACGGTTGATCCACCTAAGCGACCAATAATCGTTGTCATGTTAGGTGCCCACATTGAAAGAAGTTCAATGCTCTCAGTCTCTTTATCCAAGAGCGCATCAATTAATGGTCGAACTTCATAGGTGCGCACTTTAGATTCAGGAACAAAATTTGAAAGATCTATATCAACAACATCCGGACTCATAAATCCATGATTGGCAAAAAGCGCAGTTAAATCACGAACGTCATCAAATGCTTCCTGTTCGCTGGGCGCAATGATGTGTGCGAGGCCGCTGTTTTTCTTGTGGGCTTCCGGGCCGCCAAGCAAAGCCATGTCGATATCTTCACCTGTCACACTCTTAACAACATCTGGGCCGGTAACAAATATTCGACCCTCTGGCGCGAGTACGACCACGTCAGTGAGTGCAGGACCATAAGCGCCGCCGCCTGCAGTAGGTCCAAGAACTAAAGAGAGTTGAGGAATCCGACCACTTGCCGAAATCATTGATTGAAAAACTTCTCCGAATGCATCAAGGGATGCAACTCCATCGCTTAGGCGCGCACCGCCTGAGTGCCAGATTCCAATAACTGGAACTTGCGCGCCCATTGCAGCCTTATATGCGGTAACGATTACCTTTGAACCATCAACACCGAGTGCCCCGCTTTTGATTGTGGCATCTGATGCAAAAATTACAACTTTATTACCCTTAATCAATCCTGTCACAGCGATCATTCCGCAGTCTGTACGAGGGATTAAGAATTCAAACTTTCCCTCATCGACTAATCGCGCGATACGTATTTCTGGATCGCGCGGATCAATTGCCTCGGTGGACATTTATAGGCTCTTAAAGACCAATACAACGTTGTGACCACCGAAACCAAATGAATCATTGAGCGCTGCAATATCTCCTGATGGGAGTGCTCGTGGCTTATCCCGTACTACATCTACCGTAACTGCAGGATCTAAATCATCAATATTTATCGTTGGGGGAGCTAGTCGATCTTGGAGAGTCTTAACAATAAAGACTGATTCAATTGCGCCTGCTCCACCTAATAAATGGCCCGTCATAGATTTAGTTGCAGAGACTGCTACGTGATCGGCATCTGCGCCAAGTGCAGCGCGCAGAGCATTGGCTTCGGCAACATCTCCAGCAGGCGTTGAAGTTGCATGCGCATTTAAATGGACAATATCTTTAGTTGATAAACCAGCATCACGCAGTGCAAATTTAAGCGCGCGCTGTACTCCAGCACCATCTGGATCAGGGGCTGCAATGTGGTATCCATCTGAAGTCAGACCCTGTCCCACGATCTCGCAATATATATGTGCTCCACGCGCACGAGCGTGCTCGTACTCTTCAAGAACTAATACACCGCCGCCTTCGCCCAAGACAAAGCCATCACGATTTAAATCGTATGGCCTAGATGCTCGAGCAGGGTCATCATTTCTTGTAGATAAAGCTTTCATCGCTGCAAATGCCGACATCGGTAGTGCATGAACCGCTGCTTCGACGCCACCGCTAACAACAACGTCGGCGCGATTGTTACGAATCATGTCGAATGCATAACCAATTGCTTCGGCTCCAGATGCGCAAGCACTCACGGGAGTATGAACTCCTGCTTTGGCTGCAAGTTCAAGACCGACATTTGCTGCAGGACCGTTTGGCATCAACATAGGAACAGTGTGTGGACTTACAAGACGAGGGCCTTTTTCACGCAAGATGTCGTACTGATCGAGCAACGTTGTTACTCCACCGATTCCCGATGCGATCACAACGCCCAGGCGCTCCTTATCCATCTCGGGTGCGCCAGCGTCTTTCCAAGCTTCACGCGATGCAACAAGTGCAAACTGTTCGGATCTATCTAAGCGGCGTATCTCTACCCGCTCCATCTGTTCACTCGGTTCGACGGCCACACGGGCTGCAAAGTGAACAGGGATTGTCTGAGCCCAATCCTCTGTGAGTAATCGAACTCCACTTGTTCCAGCTAAAAGCGCTGTCCATGAATCCGACACATTCCCGCCAAGAGGCGTAGTCGCACCAAGACCAGTGACGACTACGCGACGGACAGACATTTAAACTCTCTACTTAATGTATTAGTTAGCTGCGTTTACGATGAAGTTAACGGCGTCGCCGACTGTGACAAGATCAGTTACTGCCTCATCTGGAATCTTGACGCCAAAGCGCTCTTCAGCAGCTACGACAACTTCAACCATGCTGAGTGAGTCAACATCTAGATCTTCTGTGAAGTTTTTATCCATCTCAATCGATGCAGCAGGAATTCCAGCTACTTCTTCAACGATCTCTTTTAATCCTGCAAGTACATCAGCTTGTGCAAGTGCCATTTTTATTCATTCCATCCGTTAGCTGGTTTATTTATATGTTATCGATAGGTCGTTATTGTCTATGAAAAAACACTTACTTACGAGTATCAGCGCGCGTGAGTGGCGTAAATCTCAAGGAGCAGGGGGTAATTGCACCACTTGAGCGGCATATACAAGGCCTGCGCCATATCCAATCAAGAGCGCTAACGTTGCGTGCAGTTCGGGATGCTGTTCAAGGAGAATATCCATTGCAAGCGGAATCGATGCCGCTGAAGTATTTCCATTGACTCGAATGTCATCGGCGATGACAACGTTCTCCGGAAGCTTTATCTCTTTAGCCATTGACTCGATGATGCGCATATTCGCTTGATGCGGAATAAATGCACCGAGTTCATCGGGGCGTACCCCTGCTGCTTCAAGGGCCTTGATACCAACTTTGCTCACGGTAAAAACTGCCCAGCGATAGACGGCCTGACCTTGCTGAGAAATATTTGGCCAACCGAGTTCGGCGACACCTTTTTCTGGTGCATTCCTAAACTCGGTATAGGCAGGGTTTAGAACAATTGCATCGCGAGCATCGGCATCTGATCCCCAAACAACTGGTCCAATCCGTGGCTCTGTGCTTTGTCCAATAATGACTGCGCCGGCACCATCGGCAAAGATAAATGCGGTTGCGCGATCATCTGGATCTGTGAAATCTGAAAGTTTTTCAACTCCAACAACTAAAACATTTTTTGAAGTTCCTGCACGCACCAAATCACTAGCCATCGCAACGCCATAACAAAAGCCAGCACAGGCTGCACTTATGTCAAAGGCTGCGGCCTTTGGATTACCTAAAACATTTATGAGTTCAGTTGCTGCACTTGGTGCTTGAAAGGGATACGAAATCGTCGCAAGAATCAACGTATCGACTTCGGCCATAGTTAGATTCGCTCGCTTGAGTGCTGATTCGCATGCGGCTTGAGCCATTGAAATTACAGTTTCATCGGGACCAGCAAAACGTCGGCTTTGAATTCCGGTGCGTTGCTGAATCCACTCATCATTTGATTCGATACGTTCAACTATTTCGCTATTAGGTACCAGCCTCTTGGGGCGATACGAACCAACAGAGAGAATCTGACTGTTGCCAACTTGTGGAAGTTTTATGCTCATGCGTGCCTCTCTGCAAACTCGCGTGCTGCCTTAATGTCATTGTGAGTTTTTAACGCAAAGCCTTCGATCTGACTAGCTGCTCGCTTGATTAAGCCAATCAGCGTTCCGGCTGGTGCCAACTCAATGACACCTGTAACTCCCATACTTAATAATGTATCCATGCAGAGATCCCAGCGAACGGGATTAGAAATCTGGTTGACTATCTGCAGCAGGATTTGGGATCCGTTGGTCACCGCACCGCCATCTCTATTGGAGATGAAGGGGATGTGTGCCTCATTGACTGTCATAGCCTCGGTCAAACTCTGAAGCGGTGCTACGGCGCTATTCATAAAAGGAGTATGAAAAGCACCAGCAACAGCCAAAGCTCTTACACGCGCGCCCGCAGGTGGGTTTTCACTAAGTTCTGCGAGGGCAGATAAATCGCCAGCGGCAACAATTTGACCCCCGCCATTATCATTTGCAGCGATTAGACCCAGTGAGTTAATTGCAGATAGAACATCAAGTCGCTGACCCCCTAGCACTGCCGACATTCCAGAAGGGGATTGGGCTGCAGCCTTAGCCATTTCAACGCCACGGGTTCGCACAATTCTGAGTGCATCGATTTCGCTCACTGCTGCGCAGAGAGCAGCTGCAGTGAGTTCACCCACTGAGTGACCCGAGACAACGGTTGGATTTTTAATATCCAATGCATGTGCGGCAAGTAATGATGTTGCAACTATTAGTGGCTGGGCGTTAGCAGTATCTTTGATCTCATCGGCATCTGCAATTGTTCCTAATTTTTCTAAATCTAAATCGATTGCCTGTGACCAACTTGCAAGTAACTGCCTTGACGAAGAGTCCTCAATCCAACCGGCAATCATTCCCGGAGTTTGAGAACCCTGACCGGGTGCGATTATTGCCAACATGATTCCTCAATATTACTCACTTATGCCAATTACTACCTAGTACGAGAAACTAGCCAGACTTGCGAACTATGGTGGGGAAGTGAAATCTTTGCTCTAGGCATCGCAATAACAGGCTCATATGTTGCTACATCTTTGCTCGCATCAAAAATACAGCGAAAGGTTTCGCCCCATTGTTGATCGGGAAGAGTAAAGACAGTCTCTGCAGTGGATGAATTCATTAAGATTAATAATCCACGCGTAGGATCTGCCTCAACAAAAACGGTGATGCTACGTTTCTCGCCATCGGCCCAGTGATTATCCGTCATCTCACGACCACCAAGTGAAAACCAGGCTATATCTTTACGTTTGGTTCCTTGATCGACTATCCCAGTAAAAAACTCAGAGGCAACGTCGGCTAGGTATGTCTTTCGAATTTGAGAGAGCGTTTGAACTGTCGCCAAAATATCTGCCGACTCATTTGATAAATCCCAAGGTAGAGCCCACCCGCCATTAAAAGTTTCACTACTTTCCTGCGAAAAAGAGAGCGGTAATGAATAAGCGTTGTTGGATCCATTCTGAGTCCTACTGACTTCATCACCCATGTTTAGCATCGGTACGCCAGAGGACAACATCAAGGTTGCCAACATGGATTTTTTGAGTCGATGTCGAATACTCGCAATGTCGAGGTTTTGACTCTCACCCTCAACACCGACGTTCCAAGATCTGTTGGAATCACTTCCGTCGGCATTTGCTTCACCATTGGGCAGGTTATTTTTTACGTTGTAGGTGACCATGTCATGCAATGTAAAACCATCGTGTGCTGCGATGAAGTTGATACTTGAAGTTGGTCCCCGATAGTAGAAGATAGAGCTTGAGCCACTCACGCTACTGGCGATGTCAGAAACGCCTTCACCAAAGCCGCGTTCAAGATCGCCTAGCCAGAATTGGCGGACAGAGTCACGATAAACGTCATTCCATTCACGCCAGGGGTGTGGAAAATCTCCCAAGGAATATCTAGTGACATCCCATGGTTCGGCGATCATCTTAAAGTTTCGAAGTACTGAATCTGCCCCGATTGCCGACATAAGCGATGAATTAAATGCACTGTCGCTTGTATACAGCGCAGTTGTTAAATCAAAACGAAAACCATCTACTCCTATTACTTCAATCCACCATCTGAGAGAATCAACTATTTGACGAACAGAGTGTGGGTTACTAGCAGCGAAAGTGTTTCCGCAACCAGTGACATCTACATAGTTTCCGTGGCCATCGTGACGGTAGTAACCCTTGTTATCAATACCTTTGTACGAGAGTGTTGGTCCACCAACGCCTCCTTCGGCTGTGTGATTGTAAACAACATCCAATATCACTTCGATTCCAGCGCTATGTAACTGATCAACAGCCCACTGAAGTTCGCTAATCGGATCAGAAGTCGACGCATAATTTGGATTCGGTGCGCTAAAAGCAATTGAGTTATAGCCCCAATAGTTTCTTCTTCCACGGTTATGGATTGCAGGTTCAGTTAAAGATGCGGCGATCGGCAATAGTTCAAGTGCTGTAATTCCAATTGACTTTAAATGTGCAATTGTGCTGGGGTGGCCTAGTGCTTTGTAAGTTCCACGTTCGTGTTCTGGAATCTCTAAATTCTTAGCAGTTAATCCCTGCACGTGTGCTTCATAGATAATCATCTGAGACCAAGAGATTAATGGTCGCTCAATTGCGCGAGGTTGAAAATTTGTGACAACTGAATGTGGAACATAGGCCGCACTATCGCGATCATCGCGAAGGTTTAAATCACCGGCACCAGTGCTATCGGTAGCAACATGTCCATAAATCTCAGGCACATATGACAAATCACCAGCAAGCTGATGGGTGTAGGGGTCTATCAATAACTTCGCAGCGTTGAAACGAACTCCATGCTCAGGTGCCCATGGACCATAGATGCGATATCCATAGCGTTGACCTGGGCGTACACCTGCTAAATACCCATGCCAGATTGGTCCATTGCGATGGGACATGGCAAAGCGAGTCTCAACAAGTGAGCCATTGATCTCATTGAAAAGGCATAGCTCTACCGCGTCAGCTGCATTTGACCAGATGGCAAAGTTTGCTCCGCCTTCGGTCACAGTCGCACCAAGGGTTCTAGGATCTGCAGGTAGCACGGCGCAATAATGCCCTAAGTGCGCGGCTTCATTGCCCTTTTCTATTACTCATCAGTAACATATCGGCCATGAAGATAGCTGTATGTATCAAGCAGGTCCCAGACTCATGGGCTGAGAAAAAGATGGTCAATGGTCTCTTGGATCGCGTGAATGTCGATGCAGTTCTCAATGATCTGGATGAATATGCCATCGAGGAGGCGTTGCGGATAGTTGAGGCCCATGATGGAAATGAAGAGGGTGGTCCGAACACCGTGACTGTGATCTCAATGGGACCAGAGCGCGCAACTGAGGCGATTCGCAAGGCGCTATCGATGGGCGCTAATGATGCGATTTTAATTAGCGATGCAAAGTTGGCTGGCGCAGATGCTCTGACTACATCAAAGGTATTGGCACAAGTGATTTCACACGGCGGTTTTGATGTAGTCATCTGCGGAACGGAATCAACCGACGCGCGAATGAGCGTTGTGCCGGCGATGTTGGCCGAGCGCCTTGAATCGGCCCAACTTACCTTTGCTTCGGCAGTCACTGTTGATCCGTCGACTAAAAAGGTATCAATCACCCGTGTGACTGAGGCGGGAGTCGATGAGATCTTTGGAGAGTTTCCAGTTGTTATCTCAGTTGTTGAAAAGATAAATGAGCCACGTTATCCCTCATTTAAAGGAATTATGGCAGCAAAGAAAAAAGTAATTGAAGTTAAGGATTTAGCTGCAGTAGGCCTTGAAGTTGAAAACTCTTGGTCGATGGTAGTTGACGCGGTTCTTCGACCCGCACGTGCAGCCGGTGTGCGAGTTACCGATGATGGATCCGGTGCTGATCAACTTGTGACTTACTTAGTAGAAAAGAAGTTGATATGAGCACTGTCTTAATCTTGGCTGATTTTGTTGGAAAAAAAGCAAGTAAAACTACTGCCGAACTAGCAACGGCTGGAGCACGGATCGGTGAGGTTAGTGCAGTTGTACTTGCGCCACCTGGACAAGGCGCAGAGTGTGCTGCTGCGATAAATGTTGGCCCAATCTCACATGTAATTGTGATTGAGTCAGATAGTTTTGCAGGCAATGGCGTAGCTGCAGGTGCCGATATTTTGGCACAGGTAATCTCGTTAAAAAATCCTGTAGCAGTTTTAATCGCTTCCCACGCCTTTGGAAAAGAGATTGCAGGTCGAACCGCAGTTAAAACACATTCAGGAATCATTACTGATGCAGTAGATGTTGCTGCAGATTTATCTGTAACTCAGTTAATTTTTGGTGGCTCAACAACTGTAACCTCCAAAATCTCTCACGGAACTCCGATTATTACGGTGCGTCCAAAATCAATCTCTCCAGATTTAGTACCTGCAAGCCCGACTGTTGAAACACTTTCATTACTTGTTTCGCAGAGTTCGAAGAAGGCAACAGTTACATCTTCGCAGCCTCCAGTTCAAGGTGGACGTCCAGAACTCACAGAGGCCGACATTGTTGTATCTGGTGGTCGCGGAACAAATGGGGACTTTGCCGCAGTTGAGGCCTTTGCCGATTCTCTCGGTGCAGCAGTTGGGGCATCTCGGGCGGCTACTGATGCAGGCTGGTACCCACATTCACATCAAGTTGGTCAGACCGGAAAAACAGTTAGCCCACAGCTCTACGTGGCCTGCGGAATCTCAGGTGCAATACAACACCGCGCCGGCATGCAAACCAGCAAGGCCATTGTTGTCATCAATAAAGATCCCGAAGCGCCCATCTTTGAAATCGCGGATTTTGGTGTCATTGGCGATCTCTTTGCCGTGCTCCCCAAGGCAACGGAGGGCGTTAACGCACGAAAAGCCTAGGATTAGCACTATGTCTTCTATCTATCTCGATCATGCGGCAACAACGCCAATGGTTGAGAGCGCATTAATTGCAATGACTTCACAGTTGGCACAGTTGGGTAATCCATCGAGCTTGCACACTCATGGGCGCGCAGTTCGCAAGATATTAGAAGATGCTCGTGAGGCATTAGCCACTGAAATTGGTTGCCTACCAAGTGAAATAATCTTCACTGCATCTGGTACCGAAGCCAATAACTTGGCTTTAAAGGGTCTTTATTGGGCGGGGCGCGATAAAGGCAAAAACTTAGTGCTGATTTCAAGTATTGAGCACCATGCAATTTTAGATCCTGCGCATTGGTTGGCAACACATGAGAACGCTGAAGTTATTGAGATTCCAGTGGATAAAAATGGAGTTGTTGATTTAGTTTTTCTACAGAAAATACTTTCAACGCGGGCAGATGAGATTGCAGTTATCTCAGTGATGCATGCAAATAATGAAACCGGCGTTCTACAGCCAATCTCGGAAATTGTTAAAATCGCATCTGGAATTCCCGTACATACCGATGCTGTTCAAAGCTTTAAGAAAATCCCACTTTCATTTTCGGATTTAGGTGTAACTGCAATGTCTTTGAGTGCCCACAAGATTGGTGGCCCACTTGGAATCGGAGCTTTAATTCTAAAACGCACGGTTGAGATTCCCTCGCTCTTACATGGCGGGGGACAGGAGCGTGAGATTCGAAGCGGAACTCTCAATGCACCGGGAATCATTGGATTTGCAGCTGCAGCTGCAAGCAAGCACTTCGATGGTGATTTAGTTACAACTCTGCGCGATCAATTCGTCACTGCAGTGCAAGATTTAATTCCAGGTGCTGTAATAAATGGTTTAGAGGCAGATCGTTTGCCCGGAATAGTAAATGTAACCTTTCCTGGTACGCAGAGCGATACATTATTGCTCCTAATGGATAGTCAAGAGATTTCATGCTCAACGGGTTCGGCCTGCACAGCTGGCGTTCATGAAGCCAGTCACGTTCTACTAGCAATGGGGCATAGTGATAAAACTGCACAGTCATCGCTTCGATTTTCATTTGGTGCAACAAGTACTAAGGGCGAATGTGAGCACGTACTGTCGGTGTTGCCCGATGTAATTGCCCGTGGAAGGGCGGCAAACATCTCATGAGGTTAATTGCAGCAATGAGCGGCGGAGTGGACTCTGCTGTTGCCGCGGCCCGTGCAGTTGAGGCCGGACATGAAGTAATTGGAGTCCACTTAGCCCTCTCGTCT
>CAFBMZ010000045.1_pt1 | contig 11914 bp, 11 predicted proteins | sample 7269111 | NCBI WGS metagenome assembly CAFBMZ01 (sample SAMEA6814078, study PRJEB35770) | uncultured Actinomycetes bacterium | biome: Freshwater; feature: Freshwater reservoir; material: water | place: Czech Republic | collected 2017-05-23 | depth 30m m | reverse complement strand
TCCAGGTGTGATTCCACCAGGTTGAACCACAATGTCCCACTTAAATGGAGCATCTTTGAATGAGTCAAACATCCAGATACCAGTTGCAATCATTGCTAGCTTTCCAGCCTTGAACATTGCACCGTCATCAAGTGATCCCATTTGAGCCTTTGTTGGCATGTAACCGTTAGCGACCTTGCTTGTCAACCACGTTAATGCGTTAACTCCTGGTTGCTTATTAAAGAGTGCAGTTTTCTTATCGTCGCTGAGGAATTTTCCACCAGCTTGTCCGAGAACTTTATAGAACTCCCAGAACTGTGTTGGTTGATATTCTGCATATGTTCCTTCTGGCAACTTGGCCTTGAGAGCCTTCGCAGCATTTGCTTCATCTGACCAATCCCAAGAACTCTTTGGATAAGCAACTCCGGCTGCATCAAAAAGATCTTTGTTGTAGATCAAAACAACAGTTGAATATGAAGCTGGTAATCCATACTGCTTTCCATTAGCAGCAAAGACATCGTATGCCTTGCCGTAATAGACAGATTTTTTGAAGGTTTTATCGGCAGCCGAAACTGCATTTAGGTTCAAGAGTGAACCAGCTGCAGCATAGGTTACAAAGTTTTCATAGTTGAGCTCGAAAGTATCTGGAGCTTGATTTGCGGCTACGCGAGTCTTCAACTTAGTGAAGTAGTCGTCGTAGCTTGCAGTCTGTAGATTGATGTGAATCGTTGGGTTTTGCTTCTCGAATGCTGCAATCATCGCCTTCATTGTGTCGAGGTGATCAGGTGCTGCTGAGAATGTGAAGTAATTTACTGTGGTTTTAGCGGCCTGTGCAGGTACTGAAACCATTCCAAGACCCGCCACCAGAATGCCACTTAAAGCGGCAGCGAGAATTGTTCTAGCTTTTCTTTGCATTATTCCTCCTTGGTTGTTGTGAACTAAGCCTGTTAAGGCCTTCCTCATGGCAAGACCTAGAAGATGAGGGATTTTCATCCCTTAAGTCCTGCCGTGAGAAAACTTTGTGTGATTTGTCGTTGTAAAAGTAGATAGACAATTGCAATTGGAATAACCGCCAGGGTCGTTCCTGCCATAACCATCGGCCAATCTGTTTTGTGTTCACCGTGCAGAATTGCTAGGCCAAGAGGGATAGTCATCTTCTCTGGCGAAAATAGAACAATGAGTGGCCATAGAAATGAATTCCAGACCGACATAAATGCCAGAATGCAAAGGGCGGAGAGTGCCGGAATTGTTAGCGGGATCGCTATTCGGGAAAAGATTCTAAAGTGGCCGGCACCATCTAGTATCGCTGCCTCTTCAATCTCTTTCGGTATCCCCATCATGGCCTGTCTCATAAAGAATGTTCCAAATGCGGAGACAATCATCGGTAATCCCAGACCAAGATATGAGTCAATCAAATTGAGCTCACGCATTTCGATAAAGAGCGGAACAACAACGACCTGCATGGGAATCATCATCGTTACTAAATAAGCCATAAAGATGATGGATTTTCCCCTAAATCGAATCCTCGCAAATGCATATCCCGCCATTGATGATGTGAGCAACTGGAGGAAAGTTACAATCAAAGACACACTCATGCTGTTGATAAATAACTGTTTGAGATCGAGATACTCGGCTACCGTCCGATAGTTATCAAGATTTGGAGATGATGGAAAAATCGTTGGGGGAGTTGCAAAAGCTTCAACATCGTTTTTGAGCGAGGAGCTAATCATCCAAAAGAAAGGAAAGAGCATTACGACCCCGCCAATAATAAGAAAAGCTCGCTGGAAGTAATTAACTTGATGTATTGACTTACTCATAATTCACCCACCGTTTTTGCAGCTTAATCTGCACGAGGGTTATTGAAAGAATTATTACGAATAAAACCATGCTCAGAGCCGATGCATACCCCATCCGTCCGTAGTCGAATGAGTTCTTTACGATTTGTTGCACAATGACAGATGTAGAGCCTTCTGGGCCACCGCTGGTCATTAAGTAGATTTGATCAAATACCTGGAAGTTATTAATCAAACTAATAACGATTACGAAAAAAGTAGCGGGAGTCAAAAGAGGGAGTGTAATCAGCCGCAGGATTTGTGATTTAGATGCGCCATCTATTGCCGCAGCTTCTTGATATTCAGGAGGAATGGATTGCAGCCCAGCCAGAAGCAAGAGCATTACATAACCCAAGTCTTTCCATGCCGAGGCGATAATTACCGTCGGCATCGCCCAGGTTGTGCTTGTCCACCACCCAGGACCTTGAATACCAATTTGCGAGAGGAGCGAATTAACTACACCGCCTTCGGGATTTAGAATCCATTTCCATAGCAATGAAACTATTACCCAGCTAGTTATAACTGGCAAGAAATATGCGGCCCGCAATAATCCCGATCCCACAAATTTCTTGTTCAGGGCAAGGGCTGCTGCAAGCCCTAATGTGTACACAATTGGGAGATAACCCAGTATGAAAACAATTGAGTTCTTAAGTGTCTGCCAAAAAACAGCTGACTTAAAAAGTTCGAAGTAATTTTCAAGACCAACCCATGATGGAGGTGTTAGTAAATCCCATTGAGCAAAGGAAAGAGTCACTGCTGCCAACATTGGAACGATTAAAAATGCAACAAGGGGAAGGAAGCTAGGAAGAATAAACAGAGTTGCCGAAAGATTCTCTCTTTTATACTTCATTGCGCTAACTTCTTCGCGCCAGGGATTACACGTAGTCGGTTTTTGACCGCTTGAAAAGATGCGTTATGAACATGTCCCCGGCTTAAGGATGCTTGTAAAACAATAGCCGTAGCGCCTAGCGCCCACTTTGCATCATCCCAAGGATCTATCTCTATCTCAAACTTGCGCATTGTGGGTACTACGTTTTCATTGAGCGGAGTAAGAACAAACTTATTCCAGATATCCCAAGCCTGCGAGCCCTCTCCACTGATTAGCAATAGCTCTGGACCGAATACATTGACAACATTGGCGAGTGCTATTCCGAGTGCTTCTCCTGCAGGTTTGAAGTACTTGATGGCGATCTTTGAATCTTTTCGTGCAAGCTCCCACAGCTTTTCTATCGTCGCATTCTTGGTGACGACACCGTCGGCGATAGCTCTTTTTAGAATTGCAGGGTCTGATGCAATCGTTTCTAAGCAACCATTTTTCCCGCACTCACACGCTAAGCCGTTGACAACAGATGTCACATGTCCAATTTCGCCAGCACCATGCGAGCCAGAGAAGAGCTCGCCGTTAATAACTATTCCAAGTCCGATACCACGACCTAATGTCACTGTTAGGAAGTTGCTGACATCGCGACCTCTTCCAAAGAGACTTTCAGTAATCGAGAGAGTATTCACGTCATTTTCCAAAAGAACAGGTGTGTTCAAATCCTCCGATAAAACCTGTCCGACATTTACTGAAGACCAGCCAAGAATCGCCGAATCAGTTGTGCCTGAGTCACCGGGGGATACAACGCCGGGAACTCCAATACCAATGCCGAGCAGTTGACCTTTAACTCTCTTGCTGTGTTTGTGGAGGATCTTCGAGAGCGAGGCAATCGCATCGTGGCCTCGACTATTGAAATCCTCCTCGAAGTTCCATTGCACATTTGACTCAAGATCTACGACTACTCCGACAAGGTGGTCTTCAGCTAATTTCACGCCGATTACTTGTCCCGCTCCGGCCACAAGTCCTAAGAGCGTTGCTGGACGGCCTCCAGTGGAGGGGGATTGCTCCAGTTCGCAGACTAAGCCTCTTTCGATTAAATACTTTGTTGCCTGGGTCAATGTTGGTCCGCTGAGCCCCAGATCTCTAGCGATTTGAGCCCGCGACAGCGGCCCATAAGTGGCGATAGCGCGCAGAACTTCGTTGGCACTGTCACGCATCGCTCCACCCCCAATGACCATGAAGTATCTCCATGTACTTTCTTTACTAACTAAAGTAAGTAAGATGGAGATTAAATCCTAAGAGCGGACAAAGCAATAGCATTTTTGAAGTTTTTGATATCGCTTTGGTAACAAATCATTGGGATCACGCCTGCGACACGTTCAAATATGTCAGTGGCTCCTGCTATCTTTCGAACAGGTGTTCGGATACCCTTCACCTAGGTCAAAAGAGATTTTGGCTAAACAACCAGAGCGGTTCCATCTTCCGCCCGAAGCTACTTGCCCACAGCCTCTGTGGTCACACGCTCGGTCCGTCGGTGGGTCTCCGTACCTTCTGGGCCAGACCAAACGAACTGTCAGCATGGCAGGACGTTCTATCGAAAGGAATGAAGTGGCTACTGAAAAAAGTAATAAAGCAAGCGATGCAGCAGCAGAAAAAGCAACCACCGAACGTCAAAAGGCGCTCGATACAGCCCTAGCCCAGATCGAACGTCAATTTGGTAAAGGCTCAGTAATGAAGATGTCTGATCGTGCTAATCAAGTTATTGAAGTTATTCCAACTGGATCAATCGCACTCGACATCGCTCTTGGTATCGGTGGTCTGCCTCGCGGACGTATTGTAGAGATCTATGGACCAGAGTCTTCAGGTAAGACAACTCTGACGCTACATGCAATTGCTAATGCACAAAAAGCTGGCGGAATCTGCGCCTTCATCGATGCAGAGCACGCCTTTGATGCAGAGTATGCAAAGAAGCTCGGCGTCGATATCGACGCTCTTTTGGTTTCTCAACCAGATACTGGTGAACAAGCACTTGAGATTATGGATATGTTGATTCGCTCCGGCGCCTTGGATCTAGTTGTCGTCGACTCAGTTGCAGCTCTTGTTCCACGTGCAGAGATCGAGGGCGAGATGGGTGATTCGCATATGGGTCTGCAAGCTCGACTTATGTCGCAGGCACTTCGAAAAATTACCGGCGCACTTCATCAATCAAAGACAACTGCAATCTTTATTAACCAGTTGCGTGAAAAGATCGGTGTCTTCTTTGGCTCCCCAGAGACAACTACTGGTGGTAAGGCTTTGAAGTTCTACGCATCGGTTCGCTTAGATATTCGTCGCATTGAGACCCTCAAAGATGGTCAAGATGCAGTTGGTAACCGTACTCGCGTTAAAGTTGTTAAGAACAAGATGGCTCCTCCATTTAAGCAGGCCGAGTTCGACATAATTTACGGCACAGGTATTTCACGTGAAGGCTCACTCATTGATATGGGCGTTGAAATCGGTGTAGTAAAAAAGTCTGGCGCTTGGTACACATATGAGGCCGACCAGTTGGGTCAGGGCAAGGAGAACGCACGTACATTCCTGCTCGATAACCCAGATCTCTCAAATGAGATTGAAACTAAGATTCGCGCTCACTTTGTACCTATCGTCGTTGATGCCGACTTAATCGCCGCAATCGATGAGGCCACAGCAGAGGTTGATTTCTAATTAGCCTTGAGTTTGCAAAGGTTGACCAGGACGCTGACCCTTACTCAATCGCGCATACGATTGCATTAAATGCTCTCGTAACGCGGGCCAAGAGTAAGGGTGAGCTCCTGGCTCATCTCAAAAAGCGCGGCATAGAGGACGACGTCGCGAAGGCAGTAATCTTTCGCCTGCAAGAGGCTGGTCTTATTAACGATGCCGAGTTTGCTAAAGCATGGACTCAGTCTCGACATAATGCAAAGAAACTCTCAAAGCGAATCATTGCAGGGGAGCTTCGCACTAGGGGAGTCGATCAAAACTCTATCGATGATGCCCTTGATGAGATTGATGACGAAGATGAGTACCGCATGGCGTTTTCACTTGCCATGAAGAAGTACGCAACGATGTCACGATTAGAGGCCGATGTTCAGATACGTCGTATTCAATCTCTGCTTCAACGTAAAGGATTTGGATTTGGCGTGATAGGTCGCGTTATTCGCGAGCTAGATATTCACTCAAGCGAGCAGCGGTAGCGACTACAGCTGCAGCGTGAATGCGGCCAGGTTGGCGACCTAATCGCTCTATTGGTCCGCTAATACTTACTGCAGCGATAACTTTTCCATTAGGTGCTTTAACTGGCGCAGAGACCGATGTAACTCCTGCTTCGCGCTCTCCAACAGACTGCGCCCAACCACGACGGCGATCGGCAGCTAACTGCGCGGCAGTAAAGCGAGCGTTAACCAAACCGCGATGAATTTTTTCGCTGTCTTCCCATGCTAATAAAATCTGTGCCGCAGATCCCGCTGCCATTGTGAGTGCACTTCCTACAGGCACGGAGTCGCGTAGACCAGATAAGCGTTCTGCAACGGCAACACAGATTCGTAAATCACCTTGGCGTTTGTATAACTGAGCACTCTCGCCAGTTGCATCGCGCAAGGCGGCAAGTGCAGGGCCAGAGGCTGCGAGTAGACGATCCTCCCCGGCGGCTGCGCCTAGTTCGGCGTTACGTGTACCAATCGTGAAGCGGCCAGATAAATCACGCGTGACTAAACGGTGGAACTCGAGGGCAACGGCTAAACGGTGGGCAGTTGGGCGGGCGATACCGGTGGCAGCCACGAGTTCGGCTAAAGAGTGTGGACCGGCCTCAAGCGTGCTTAAAATCGCCACGGCTTTATCTAATACGCCAACTCCGCTACTCTTTCTGACCATAGGGTGATATTAGCATCCCACTATGTGATACAGCAAGATTGAGGAGCAGGGATAAATGGCTAAGACGTTGGCGGAAAAAATTTGGGCTGAGCATGTTGTGCGTTCGGCAAGTGGCGAGCCAGATCTTTTGTATATCGATCTACATTTAATTCACGAAGTAACTAGTCCGCAAGCATTTGATGGCCTTCGCCTTGCTGGGCGTGCGGTGCGTCGACCTGACCTAACTATTGCAACGGAAGATCACAACGTACCTACACAAAATATTGATAAGCCAATCGCCGATCCAGTCTCAAAACTACAGGTAGACACCTTGCGTGCAAATTGTGCTGAATTTGGCGTCCGTATCCACTCACTTGGCGATAAAGATCAAGGCGTCGTACATGTTGTGGGACCTCAGCTTGGACTTACACAGCCGGGTATGACAATTGTCTGCGGTGATTCACATACATCAACGCATGGCGCCTTTGGTGCACTCGCTTTTGGAATCGGTACATCAGAAGTCGAACATGTGCTTGCCACTCAGACGTTGCCACTAGCGCGACCAAAGACTATGGCTATTAACGTAGAAGGAGATTTAAAGCCGGGTGTGACCTCCAAAGATATTATTCTTGCGATAATTGCAAAGATTGGTACTGGCGGCGGCCAAGGTTATGTCATTGAATATCGTGGAAGTGCAATTAGAGCGCTCTCGATGGAGTCTCGAATGACAGTTTGCAACATGTCGATTGAAGCTGGTGCACGTGCTGGGCTCATCGCCCCCGATCAAACTACTTTTGATTACATCGCAGGCAAGCCACATGCTCCTGCAAATTTTGATCAAGCCGTTTCATATTGGAAGACTTTATTTACGGATCAAGATGCAATATTTGATGTTGAGATCGATCTCAACGCAGATGACCTAGAGCCATTTGTAACGTGGGGGACTAATCCAGCCCAAGGTGCTTCGCTTAATTCAAATGTACCTAACCCTGCCGATATTGCAGATGAAGAGGCTCGCGGCGCTGCAGAGCGCGCACTTGTATACATGGGTCTTGAAGCTGGCACGCCGCTTAAAAAGATAGCCATTGACACTGTTTTCTTGGGCTCTTGCACCAACGGACGCATTGAAGATTTACGCGCTGCAGCTGAAGTTGTAAAGGGTAAGAAAATTGCATCAACACTTCGCATGTTGGTAGTTCCAGGCTCTGCACGTGTGCGCCTAGAGGCAGAGGCTGAAGGCTTAGACAAAGTATTCATTGATGCAGGTGCAGAATGGCGAAATGCTGGTTGCTCAATGTGTCTTGGAATGAATCCAGATCAATTAGCAGTGGGAGAGCGCTCGGCATCAACATCGAATAGAAACTTCGAAGGCCGACAAGGTAAAGGTGGACGTACTCACTTAGTGAGCCCACTAGTTGCTGCGGCAACAGCATTGCGTGGAACACTTTCATCACCGGCAGATTTGTAAGGGAGCATAGTTACAATGGATAAGTTCATCACTCACACAGGTAGCGCAGTCCCACTTCGTCGCAGTAATGTCGATACCGATCAAATCATCCCTGCGGTTTACTTAAAGCGTGTAACCCGAAGTGGTTTCGAAGATGGATTATTTGCCGCTTGGCGAAATGATCCTGAGTTTGTTCTCAATCAACCAGCGTATAAAGCTGCCACAGTTCTTGTCGCAGGCGTTGACTTTGGTACCGGTTCATCGCGCGAACATGCAGTGTGGGCGTTGCAGAACTATGGATTTAAAGTGGTCATCTCTAGCCGCTTCGCCGATATTTTCCGAGGGAACTCATTAAAAGGTGGTCTGTTAACAGTCATCCTTGATCAAAGTGAGGTCGAGGCGATTTGGGCAGCCATCGAAGCTGAACCAAGTACGCAGATAACTGTTAATTTGGAAAACCGCACGGTTTCATACAATTCGGTTGTTTGTAATTTTGCTATTGATGATTACACCCGCTGGCGTCTAATGGAGGGCCTAGATGACATCGGATTAACTGTTAAAAACGCTGACTTCATCGATTCTTTTGAAAAAAGCCGACCACCACACAAGCCATTAACTCTTCCAATAAAGGGCTAAACAGGCGTAAATCACTGCTTTTTTGCGCTCTAGTGCCTCGATATATTTAACCCTAAAGGTTTGATTGAGGGTTTTATGAGTGTATTACATAGGTTTTTTGATGAAAATCGAAAAAATAAAAATGCGACACGCCTGCGTTAATAGCACCTTCAAAGCACATGTGCGCGTAAGTTTAAGAACACGTTAAGCAGTTGCTTAACATTTACGCGTAAATAAGGGGATTTCAATGAATAAGGCCCAATTCATTGCGGCGTTGGCACCACACTTCAACGACAGCAAGAAGGAAGCAGCACACGCTGTAGATATCGTTTTTGACACAATCGTTCGCACACTTAACAAGGGCGAAGACGTCATGATTAACGATTTCGGCAAGTTCAAGAAGGTTGATCGCAAGGCACGTATGGGACGCAACCCATTTACTGGCGAGACAATCAAGATTAAGGCTTCAAAGAAGGCTCGCTTCTTGCCTGCAAAGGGCTTGAAAGATGTCATCTCAGGTGAGCGCAAGCTTGGACCAGCTCCAAAGCCAGAACCAAAGCCAGTTGTTAAGGCAGTAGCAAAGCCAGTCGCTAAGAAGGCAGCTAAGAAAGCTCCAGCCAAGAAGGTTGCAGCAAAGAAGCCAGCGGCTAAGAAGGCTGTTGCAAAGAAGCCAGCGGCTAAGAAGCCTGCTGCAAAGAAGGTTGTAAAGAAGGCTAAGAAGAAGTAATTCTTTTTAACTCTTTATTTAAGGAGGCGGGGCTGGCTAAGGCTAGCCCCGTTTTCTATTTCTACGCACTAACATTGACCTATGACGGAGTACAAGGTCTCTTATGCTCCACCGACCGGAAAACCATTAGGTACCAATTGGGCCTTTAAGATCGGTACAACCGTCGTAATTCCACTTCTCAATCTAGTCGGCAAAAAACAGTGGCGCGGGGCTGAAAATATTCCAAGCACAGGCAAGATAATTGTCGCCAGTAATCATGTTTCATACTTAGATGTTTTATTTTTTACTCACTTTCTATATCGAAGCGGCCGAGCGCCCCGATATATTGGTAAAGAGGGCGTCTTTAAAGTTCCAGTCATTGGGAAAATTGTCTTAGCCGCAGGACAGATTCCAGTTGTCCGCGAAGGAAAAGATGCGGCAAAGGCGCTAGAACATGCAGTGAAGACTCTGCAAGCCGGACATCTTCTCGGTGTATATCCAGAGGGAACATTGACTCGCGATCCCAATGGGTGGCCGATGGTGGCTAAAACGGGCCTTGCTCGTCTTGCGATTACCACAAAGACTCCCGTGATTCCTATCGCTCAGTGGGGTTCACAGATTGTTATGCCAACCTATGAAAAGAAGATTAAGTTTTTCCCCCGAACACCAATCAAGATTCTTGCAGGTGCGCCATTGGATCTTTCTCCTTGGTATGGAAAAGAAAACGATCCTGCTGCCCTCATCGAAGCAACAGCATTTGTCATGCGTGCAATCACGGATTTATTAGAAGAGCTCCGTGGTGAAAAACGTCCAATAGAGATATTTGATCCGCACACTTCAGACTTACCTCGAACCGGAAACTTCAAAAAGAAGCGATGAGTAAGGTCACTGTTTTTGGCACAGGGCAGTGGGGAAGCACCATGGCCCAGGTCTTATCCGATGCCGGCAATCACGTTTTAATGTGGGGTCGCAATCAAAGCGTTGTCGATGAAATCAATAACAACCGAACAAACTCGAAGTACTTAGATAGCAGTGTTTTACCAAATGGAATAAATGCGACATCTAACCTTGAAGAAGCCTTTTCGTACTCCTCGATTTATGTTTTAGCAGTGCCAGCGCAGTCTTTGCGAGAGAATCTCAACTCCTGGAAAGCTCTTGCTGCGCCCAATGCTCTGTATATAAGTACCCTCAAGGGCATTGAAGTCTCAACACAGTTACGTATGTCGCAGATTATCGAAGATGTTATGTCAACAGATAACGTCGCAGTAATTACTGGACCTAATTTGGCAAATGAATTAATTCTGCGACAACCCGCAGGTGCAGTCGTTGCGGCTCACACAATGATTGTCGCTGAAAAAGTAGTCAAGCTTTTTGCTACACCGTATTACCGTGTGTACACATCGACAGATATCTTGGGATGCGAATTCGCAGGTGCGATTAAATCAATCATCGCTTTGGCTGTCGGTATGTCTATCGGAATGGGATTTGGTGAAAACACGCAAGCCATGGTTATTACTCGTGGCCTTAATGAGGTCGCACGTCTGTCGGCAGCGCATGGCGCGGATCCCCTGAGCGCAGCAGGGTTAGCCGGAATGGGTGATTTAGTTGCCAGCTGCGGATCTCCTCTTTCTCGCAACCGGACCTTTGGTGAAGTTTTGGGTCGCTCTGGCTCGATGGCTACGGCGCGCGAACAAGTTGCCAAAACCGTAGAAGGCGTAGCCTCATCCAGCGCTGTCGTTCAGATAGCAAAAAGCGTAGGGATTGAAGTTCCTGTCATTGAAGCCGTAGCCGATGTATGTTCTGGCATCCTTACTCCTATGGCGGCATTTGATCGATTGATGGAGATTACAACTCGTGGAGAGAATTTCATTCGATGAGTAAAAAAACTGTTGCAGTTATCTGTGGTGGGCGAAGCAGTGAACACGAGATTTCATGCTTATCGGCTGGGGGAGTTCTTAGCGGTTTAGATTCAGCGATTTTTGATGTCATAGTCATCGGAATTACTAAAGCTGGCAACTGGGTTCTGCTTCCAAAGGACTACCCACTATCGATTATTGATGGTCAACTTCCAACAGTGGATGAAAATGCCACTGCGATAGTTGCCGATGCTCACGGTTTCTCGGTTAATGGCAAGCAGTTAGAGATTGATGTTGTTTTCCCGGTCTTACACGGCCCATACGGTGAAGATGGAACGATTCAGGGCTTTCTAGAAACTGCCAACATCCCATATGTCGGCAGTGGTGTGATGGCATCGGCGGCGGCGATGGATAAGTCTTTCTCCAAGATTATTTTTTCAGCAGCTGGCATACATGTTGCCGATGGCGTGACAGTCACAAAAAATGATTGGCGCTCAAAAATAGATGAAACCTCCTACCCATCCTTTGTAAAACCTGCTCGCGGCGGTTCAAGCCGAGGCACGCATAAGGTTAAATCGCTGCAAGAGTTAGAAGCAGCTTTGCACGATGCATTCACCTTTGATCGAAAGGTGATGATTGAAAAAGCTATTGATGGGCGCGAGATTGAATGCGCAGTCCTTGAAAACAACGGGACGCTCACTGCTTCAGTAGTCGGTGAAATTGTGATCGATAGTAAGTTTGAATTTTATGATTTTGAAGCTAAATATTTGGATGGCGCAACTACGGTCAATG
>CAFBMZ010000044.1_pt1 | contig 12072 bp, 12 predicted proteins | sample 7269111 | NCBI WGS metagenome assembly CAFBMZ01 (sample SAMEA6814078, study PRJEB35770) | uncultured Actinomycetes bacterium | biome: Freshwater; feature: Freshwater reservoir; material: water | place: Czech Republic | collected 2017-05-23 | depth 30m m | reverse complement strand
GTTCATGAAAACGTAATCGCCGCCTCGGCTATGGCTTTGGAAGATGCATTGACTTTCGGTTTGCTTCGCCAAGGGTTAAATCCTTAGTTATTTACTTGTACTCAGGTGTATTTTGTAGGTTTTCTAAATAGAGCTGAGAAGCCTCGCGACGACCGTGGCATCCTAATTTTGCGAAAATCTTTATCGTTTCTTGTCTTATGGTGGATTCGGAGTAGCCAAGAATCTCACCGATTGATGTATTAGTACGACCTTCACTCATCATTCGCAGAATAACTCTTTGTCGCTCTGTTAGTTTTGCGTGAGAGATTCCATTGGATTCAATCGTATGTTTATACGTGAATGCTCGCTTGTCTGGGTGTAGATCCAAATAGCGATAGATGTAGAGTGATAAGAGATTTCCGATAGATTTTAAGAATGATTCAATCTCGGTATCGGGCTGGATAACCGGATCGCAGAAAATTCCAAATACCGAAACTGGTGTACCGCGCTTTTCGATGGGGAAGCAGATAAAACTTTTCTCACCATTTGTGTACGGTAAGTCCTTGAGAAGTGGATAATCATCTGGCCACTGTGGCAAAGTGTTGATCCAGACAGTGCTTCTATCTCTAATGGCATCTGTAATGGGATATCGATCATTGAGACTATAGAGAATTGGATAAGGCTCAGCAGAGGTCTGTTCGATTCCGTAACGTGTTACGTATGAGACTTGGTTGTTGCTATTTAACTCAGAGATGAAGGCCGACGTAGCTTTGAGTGGGGAAAGCGTTTCGATCACGACATGGGCCATGATTTCATCGAGCGTGAGCTCTTTCTGGCTTAAATACTCCAAGAACTCGCTCACATAGGGGAAAAACATGGCCAACCCTTCTCATGCTCAATTAGAATTTAACTTGGGTTAAAGTAGCCATTAGCGCCGACATTTGAGCGTGATTGGCTACGGTTTTTGGTTAGTGACTGGTCAAATTTCCACATCGTGAGATATTGCAAGCACATTGCATTAAGTAGGTATCACAGGAATAGTCAGGGGGTAGCCTTGATCTATGAGCACCGAGTTGAGCCCACAGTTCGAAGCACTTATCACGCGCTTTCAGCGCCACCTTGAGATCGAGCGCAACCTTTCCATCCACACCATTAGGGCGTACATGGGGGATTTATCCTCTTTATTGCTGCATCTGGAAGCACTTGGTGTCAGTGAGATTTCGGCTTTAGAGCTTTCTCACCTTCGCTCGTGGCTGGCTAATCAGGCCGTGAAAGGGGGAGCTCGCACAACTCTTTCTCGTCGAGCGACCTCTATCCGACTATTTACCCAGTGGGCATCTAAAAACGGCTACCTTTCCAAAGATGTCGGCGCAAGTTTGGTCTCACCCAAGGCGCATCGGAGACTTCCTGGAGTCTTAGAGGTTCACGAGGCTCAAACTGCGATGGAGTCCATGGCTTCTCGAGCGGGCGAGGAAAATACTCCAATCGCACTAAGAGATGCAGCGATGCTCGAACTCCTTTATGCAACCGGCGCTAGAGTCGCCGAGTTGTGCGGATTAGATCTCGGCGACATTGATTACACTCGCCACACGATTCGGGTCTTGGGTAAGGGCAATAAGGAGCGGATGATTCCAATGGGCAAGCACGCAGTCAAGGCGCTTGAGCATTGGATAGAAGGGGCTCGTGAATCTTTGCTCAAACCAGATTCCGGTCAAGCAGTTTTCTTAGGCGCTCGCGGAAAGCGAATAGATCAGCGAACTGTGCGCACGGTTGTCTATGAAGCGCTATCGGCAGTTGAAGGCATCGAGCGAATGGGTCCACACGCACTCCGTCACTCGGCGGCAACCCATCTGCTCGAAGGTGGCGCAGACCTGCGAACCGTGCAGGAGATTTTGGGTCATGCCTCGCTTGCCACAACTCAGATTTATACCCATGTGTCCAGCGAGCGTTTGCAAAAGGTTTTTAAGCAGGCACATCCACGTGCCTAACCCTTCAATCGTGGTCATCCCGACATATAACGAGTTTGAGAGCATCGGCTCATTGCTGCATGAGTTAAAAAAACTTGCTGTCGACATTTTGATCATCGATGACGGATCACCTGATGGAACAGCGCAGCTGTGCAGATCCTTAGGTGTTGAGGTTTTTTCTCGGTCCGGTAAACAGGGCTTAGGAAGTGCGTATCGAACTGGTTTTGCTATGGCACTTGAGCGCGGGTACTCCAAGATTATCCAGATGGATGCAGATGGTTCGCACCAGGTTGGTGATTTAGTTGTCATGATGGAGTCGATTGGCAGTAGTGAGCTTGTAATTGGATCGCGCTGGACAAAGGGCGGCGCCACCAAGAACTGGAGTCGATTTCGTGAATACCTCTCACGTGGGGCGAACTTCTATGCAAATGCACTTCTATCGCTGGGTGTAAAAGATGCCACAGCGGGTTTTCGAATTTACGACGCAGGGCTACTGGGCAGAATGGATCTGCCTTCGATAAAAAGCGAGGGGTATTGCTTTCAAATTGAAATGACCCGGCGCGCACTATCTCGGGCAGGCACGATTAGAGAAGTGCCAATTACCTTTATTGAACGGGTGCAAGGAACTAGCAAGATGTCTATCTCCATTGCAGGCGAGGCTATTTTCCGAATCACCATGTGGGGTCTTTTACGCCTCATCGGGCGGTAAATCAGCGCTAACACCTCAGGTAAGATAGCGCCTGCACCAGCGGAGCAATCCGATGGTGACATCTCAGCACTGCCTAACCTTTTGGTTGGTGAATCATCTCGGTCCGTTTATTCGGTCGATGAATCTCAGTGCGACGGGCCTAACAAGTAGTTAAGCCACAACCGAGCGGTTTTTTCGCGCATGCGATAAAAAACCAAGAAGGAGTAACCTGCCATGGCAGTTGTAACAATGCGAGAACTCCTCGACAGCGGAGTCCACTTCGGACACCAGACTCGTCGATGGAATCCAAAGATGAAGCGCTTTATTTTCACAGAGCGCAACGGCATCTACATTATCGATATCCAACAGTCACTTGCACTCATTGATAATGCATATGAGTTTGTAAAAGACACCGTCGCAAAGGGCGGACATATTTTATTTGTTGGAACAAAGAAGCAAGCACACGAGCCAATCATTCAGCAAGCTGCACGCGTTGGCATGCCAACTGTGACAGAGCGTTGGTTAGGCGGAATGCTTACTAACTTCCCAACTGTATACAAGCGTATTCAGCGCCTTAAGGAGCTCGAAGCTCTCGAGAACACAAATGATTTACTGCTCACTAAGAAAGAACTCTTGATGCTTCGCCGTGAACGCGAAAAACTCTTTAAGAACCTTGACGGTATCCGCCACATGACTAAGTTGCCTTCAGCAATTTGGGTTGTCGATACAAAGAAAGAGCACTTAGCAGTTCAGGAAGCTAAGAAGCTTGGAATTCCAGTTATTGCAATCTTGGATACAAACTGCGATCCAGATGAAGTTGATTACAAGATTCCTGGTAACGACGATGCAATCCGTTCAATCGGCTTACTTACTCGCGTTATCACCGATGCAATCGTTGCTGGTCTAGCCGCACGCTCTGCAACAGTTAAAGAGGAGACAAAGTCAGATGTAGTTGCAGAAGTTGCTGCAGGTGAGCCTCTTGCTGATTGGGAGAAAGAGATTGCTGGCGTATCAGAGCCAGTAGTTGAGCCAACAAGTGATGTTGCTGTATCCGAGGTTCCAGCTCAAGGTGTGACCACAGCCGTTGTCGCTGAACCTGTCGCTGAAGCTGTAACACCAGTAGAGGGAGAGTAGTTTCCATGGCTGCATATACAGCTGAAGATGTAAAGAGACTTCGCGAAGCAACTGCTGCCGGAATGCTTGATTGCAAAAAGGCACTCGATGAGGCTGAAGGCGATTATGACAAGGCCATCGACATCATCCGCGTTAAAGGGCTCAAGGGAGTTACTAAGCGCGAAGGTCGTCTAACGTCTAATGGTGCAGTTGTTGCAAAGGTCGAGGGAAATCTCGGCGTGATGCTAGAACTCAACTGCGAGACTGACTTCGTCGCCAAGGGTGATCGCTTTGTTGCACTTGCCGATGAGCTACTCGCACATCTTCAAAATGCACAGTCAGACTCTGTCGATGCCTTTCTTGCATCAACTATGGCAAGCGGAAGCACTGTTCAATCTGTTATTGATGAGGCCAATGCGATGCTCGGTGAAAAGATTGAAGTTCGCCGAATCGCAGTCCTTAAGGACTCACCAGTGGGAATCTATCTACACCGCACAAGCCCAGATCTACCTCCACAGGTAGGCGTGCTTGTTCAGTTAGCAAAAGATGCTGGCGAAGTTGGAAAAGATATTGCGCAGCACATCGCAGCTTTTGCGCCTCAGTTTGTTAATCGTGAAGATGTCCCTGCAGAGCTCATTGAAAATGAGCGCCGCATTGCACACGAGACTGCAATCGAAGAGGGCAAGCCTGAGGCTTCGCTTATTAAGATCGTTGAAGGTCGAGTCACTGGCTTCGTTAAGGAAGTTTCACTTATCGAGCAGTCATTTGCCAAGGATGCCAAGAAGACTGTTAAGCAGATTCTCGATGAGGCAGGAACGGCTGTTAAGGCGTTCCATCGCTTCCGCGTGGGTCAATAGGCTTTAAGGATCTAACCTTTAAGATTTAACCAGCCAACGACTAGTTTAAAAGGAGCACTCATGCCCGGTACACGAGGAACGTATCGGAGGGTGCTCCTTAAACTTTCTGGTGAAGTTTTTGGAGGCGCTAAAGGCATCGGTGTTGATCCCGATGTCGTGCAAGATATTGCAAAGCAGATCGCCGATGTCGCCCGTTCTGGCGTACAGGTAGCGATAGTTGTCGGTGGTGGAAACTATTTCCGTGGAGCCGAACTACAGCAACGTGGCATGGATCGCTCGCGCGCCGATTACATGGGAATGCTTGGCACGGTAATGAACTGTCTAGCGTTGCAGGATTTTCTTGAAAAAGAGGGCGTACAAACACGCGTGCAGACCGCGATAACAATGGGACAAGTTGCAGAGCCATATATTCCGCTTCGCGCAATTCGCCATTTAGAAAAAGGTCGCGTTGTCATATTCGGTGCGGGTGCTGGAATGCCATATTTTACAACCGATACAGTTTCAGCCCAACGTGCACTCGAAATCGGTGCAGAAGCACTACTACTTGCTAAGAGTGGCGTTGATGGTGTTTATAGCGCAGATCCAAAGAAGGATCCTCATGCAACAAAGTACGAGAGCATCTCTTACGATGAAGTCTTATCTAAATCACTAGCCGTTGCAGATGCTGCAGCGTTCGCACTTTGTCGTGAAAATAAACTTCCGATAGTAATTTTCGATCTTATGGAAAATGGAAATATTGGTCGCGCTGTTCGTGGAGAAACAATCGGTACGTTAGTAAATTAATTCTCAGCTTACAAAACTACTTATCGGGCACCATAACAATCGAACTTGATGGACATTCGCTAACGCAGATCCCACATCCTTTACAGTAATCCAGATTAATCTCAAAGCCCTTTCCGGGTCCTAATTTTATGATTGCATTATCTGGACACACTCCAAAACAGTTGTCGCACTCAAAACAGTTGCCACAAGACATACAGCGCCGGGCTTCATATAAGGCATTACTTTCATCTAAGCCCTTGACGACCTCAGAGAAGTCCTTAGCTCGACGTGTTGCCTCTAACCGTTCACGAACTACATGCGGTGCATCGGTGTAGTACCACGTATTGAGTTGGTCGAATGTAACGATGTCTTTATTCTCGATTTTCTCAAAGCTTGTTTTGCGTAGCCAAGCATCGATATTTCGTGCAGCTTTCTTTCCATGGCCAACACCTGTTGTCACTGTGCGATCAGCGGGAATCATGTCGCCACCTGCAAAGATTCCTGGGTGGCTTGTCATCATGGTTGAATCAACTGGCATGAGGCCATCTTTGGTATCTAAGTCCGCACTATTTCCTAAGAGTGAAAAATCCACCTCTTGACCTAACGCCAAAATCAGCGAATCGGCCTCAAGTGTCTCAAACTCACCTGTTGGCTGCGGAAATCCATCGGCATCCAACGCCATTTTTTCAATCTGCAGAGAGTTTTCACCCGCATGCTTAACTGTTGATAGCCACTTGACCAAGATTCCCTCTTCGAGCGCCTCTGTAATCTCTTCATCGTTGGCTGGTGCTTTATCGCGGGTGCGCCGATACACGATGATCGCCTCTTCGGCGCCAAGACGTTTGGCTGTTCGAGCCACGTCCATTGCTGTATTTCCACCACCATAGACGACGACTTTTCGTCCCAGAAGTGGTTGATTGCCATCTTCAACATCATGCAAAACTGTAATTGCATCAAGTATTCGCGCAGCCTCACTTGCTGGGATATATGCACGCTTACTTAACTGTGCACCTATCGCTAAAAATACTGCGCTGAAACCCTCGTTGAGCGCTTCGTGCACATCATCGACACGTGTATTCATCTCAAAGATGACACCCATGTCTTTAATGCGATCTATCTCTGCATCTAAGACTTCACGGGGCAGGCGGTACTTTGGAATTCCATATCGCATCATTCCGCCCGGGGCATGTGTTGCATCTCGGACGATCACCGTATGGCCCATGCTACGTAAGTGATAAGCCGCAGATAATCCTGCGGGTCCAGCGCCGATTACCAAAACTTTGTGGCCAGATTCAATCGCCGGGGCTGGGATTTTCCAACCCTTTTCAATTGCGTGATCTCCCAAGAAGCGCTCAACTGAGTTAATCCCTACGGCCTCATCTAGCTCTGCACGGTTACAGACACTCTGACAAGGGTGATAGCAGACACGGCCCATAATTGCTGGAAATGGATTTTCGGCAATCAGCGCACGCCAAGCAGCTTCATAAGATCCATCTTCGGCGATATATAACCAGTTTTGAATATTTTCACCCGCAGGGCATGCATTGTTGCAAGGTGGCATCCGATGAACGTATTCGGGTTTTTCTACGCGCCACGAACCAGTGTGGTTTGCAAGAGATGAGTTAACTGAGAGAGTTATGGCAAAGGGTTTTTCCATTATGAGGATGCGCTTTCATCAGAAATTAAGTTATAGCGAGCGATATTTTTATCAGCGATACTTTGTAAATGGGTGATTACATCGTCGCGGCGTTTTGGCGAAAATAGATGCGAGTAACGAACTTGCAGTTTCAAATACTCTTCAACATCAACACGATGTCGAATAGCAGTGGATGCCACAACTTCACCATGTTCTGCTTCAAAGACCGGAAACAATCCAGATTGAGTTGCTAAGCGAGCAATTTTGATGGTGTCACACGATGCCGATCCCCAACCAAGTGGGCAAGGGACCAAAACATGTATGTAGCGCGCTCCGCGAAAACTCATCGCCTTAGTCACTTTTGCTTCTAGGTCACGCAAATCTGCGACCGTTGCCGTTGCAACGTATGGAATCTCATGGGCCATCGCGATGCGTGGCAGGTTCTTACCCTGACCAAATACGTTGCCTGGATTTTCTCCAACTGCCTGCGTGGTGGCGGTTCGGGCAGCTGGGGGAGTTGCGCCCGATCTCTGCACACCCGTATTCATGTATGCCTCATTGTCATAACAGATATAGAGAACATCATCGTTGCGTTCAAACATTCCAGAGAGTGCGCCAAAGCCAATGTCCACAGTAGCCCCATCGCCACCTTGTCCAATGACGCGGATATCGCTTTTTCCTTGCGCCTTAAGGGCAGCGGCAACGCCGGTTGCAACCGCAGGTGCGTTACCAAAGAGCGAATGCAGCCATGCGATGCGCCAAGAAGATTCAGGGTAGGGAGTAGAGAAAACCTCAAGACAGCCTGTTGCATTGACCGCGATTATTTTCTCATTAGTAGCGCGCATCGCAGCATCGAGGGCATACCTTGCACCGAGTGCTTCTCCACAACCTTGGCATGCACGGTGGCCAGATGTGAGGGCGTTAGTGCGATCTGGATCGGATTGAATTGATCTGTCATCGGCTGATAGCAGTCGGTTGCCAACGGCGAAACTTCCAACTTGGTAAAACTTAATCGGTGTCGTCGACATCTATCTGCCTGCCTCTCGCGCGAGTTCGGCATCTGCTAAATCCTTATCGAGATCGAGGAAAGTTAACTCTTCAACTTGGTCATTGACTGCCTTATCGAAATATGAACGCAATGACTGCTTTGTTATTGGCCGACCACCTAGACCTGCTATTACTGTGTAAGCCGCTGTATTAGTACCTCTGAGTGCTTCACGGACATTGTCAATGACTATTCCACCAACTCCGACTTGGAAAGCCTTCTCTAAAACTATTACTCGCTTTGCCTGTGAGAGCGCTTCGCGTACTTCTGTCGTCGGAAACGGACGAAAAGCGATGATGCCTAATACACCAATTGCAATATCGGCAGCGACCATCTCATCTATAACATCTTTAATTGTTCCGAGCACCGAACCTAATGCGATAACAATAGTTTGTGCGCCTAGAGTTTTATGACGACGAATCAATCCGCCAGAGCTACGACCAAAGATGATTTCAAAATCCTTAGCAACCTTTGGAATTACAGCTAGGGCACTGAGAGTCTTCATATGCGCCATGTACTTCACTTCGGTGAAGGCCTCTGGTCCAACCATCGCACCGATGGATACTGGATTACTTGGATCAAGGATTTGACGCGGAGCATAGGGCGGCAAGAATTGATCCACTTGCTCTTGTTCTGCAACATCGACTCGCTCGTAGGCATGAGTCAATATGAATCCATCCATGCAGACCATGACGGGTAGGGATAACTCTTCAGCAATTCTGAAGGCCTGCACGTGTAAATCAGCGGCCTCCTGATTAGTTTCGGCGTAGATTTGAATCCAACCTGAATCACGCTGAGACATTGAATCACTATGGTCGTTCCAAATATTGATAGGGGCTCCGATTGCCCGGTTAGCAACTGTCATGACTATCGGTAGACCCAGACCCGAGGCGTTAAATACCGCCTCGACCATATAGAGAAGTCCTTGACTCGCAGTCGCTGTATATGTGCGCGCACCGGTTGCACTTGCTCCGATTGCAACTGACATTGCAGCGAACTCAGACTCAACGTTTATAAATTCACAGTTTTGGAGTTCACCATTTTTAACAAGCTGGCTTAATCCCTCAACAATATGTGTTTGCGGAGAAATCGGATAGGCGCATATTACTTGTGGTCGACATGCGGCAACGGTATCTGCAACTGCCTTTGAGCCTTCAACTTGTCTAAGCATTGGCACTTACCATCGCAAGCACATATTCATAAGCGGCAGTTGCGGCTGCACAGTTGCCAGCAGCTACCTTCGGCTTAAATTTCTCATTTATAGCATCGGTAACCGAGTGCAGGGAAACAACCTGAGTGAGTGCAGCAAATGCGCCAAGGAGAACTGCATTAGGAACAGGTCGGCCTAAGTGCTCCATAGCCATTGCAGTTGCTGGAACGGTAATGAAACGCGGATTTAGATCTGCAAACTCTGCAATCCCAAGCTGTTCAAATGTTCGGGTTGAGTTGATTAATGCGTAGCCATCGTTTTTTAATCCTGCAAATAGATCAACTTGTTTAATCAAAGTAGAGTCCTGAATGATAATTGCATCTGGAAACATGATTGGTTCGCGTACTCGAATTTCAAAATCTGCGATTCTACAAAATGCTACAACTGGTGCTCCAGTTCGTTCAGATCCAAAACTCGGAAATGCTTGAGCAAATCTCTTTTCATCGAATGCTGACTGAGCCAATAGTTCGGCGGCAGTAACTACTCCCTGACCACCGCGACCATGAATACGTACTTGAAACACTGAATATCTCTCCGATCAATCTGTACAAGAGAAACTACTCCTTCGAATTGGAGCATTGAATGCAAGTAGTGAGTGCCAGCGCCATTTTGCGATAAAACCCTTTAACGACGCTGATTTTTGCTCAGTAATCTAAATCACTCTTCTTAATATAGAATCACCACTAGCGATTTGCAGGTCGATTTAATAAAGGAGTAGCGATGTCAGATGTAGCAAGCGTTCTCAAGGATGCCGACACAAAAATGGGTAAAGCCGTAGAGGTCGCGAAAGATGATTTTGCATCTATCCGAACAGGTCGAGCCCACCCATCGCTATTTAATAAAATCATGGTCGATTACTACGGGACATACACAGCGCTCTCGCAACTTGCATCCATTCAAGTCCCTGAGGCCCGGATGGCAACAATTGCCCCATTTGATAAAGGAGCAATGCCTAGTATTGAAAAGGCTATTCGTGACTCTGATTTAGGTGTGAATCCATCGAGTGATGGTGGACTTATCCGAATCAATTTCCCTCAACTTACCGAGGAGCGTCGCAAGGAGTACATCAAATTAGTTAAAAGCAAGGCTGAAGATTCAAAGATTTCTATCCGCAATATTCGCCGTACTGCAAAAGAAGCTATTGAAAAGATGGAAAAAGATGGCGACGTTGGCAAGGATGATGTTGCGCGCGGAGAAAAAGAGTTAGAGAAAATTACAGCAGATCACGTTGCCCAGGTCGATGAAATGTTTAAGCACAAGGAGACCGAACTCCTAGAAATCTAGGGGCACATATCTATGTCTGATATACATTCAATCAACGAGGCGATTAACAAAAGGGCAGGACGCAAACTCCTGCCTTCAATTGCCGTCTCATTGTCATTGATTGCACTGATCTGGTTTGCTTTGGCATATCACCGCGAAGTATTCGCCGTTGTTGTAGCGGTGGCAGTTTTGCTTGGTATTCGCGAGATCGTTCGCGCTTTTAGCGCTAGAGGCACATACCTATCTATCAATGCATTGATAATCGCTTCCATTGCGCTCTCTTATGCCGCATGGGAGGGCGGGGTAGCAGGTCTTGCCGTGGGTACGGCAATCGCGATTCCCATTCTTCTTATACAGCTGCTTACAAAAGGCCCTGAAGGCTTTGTGGCAAGTGCAACCGCAACCACATTTTCGCTTTTGTATCTACCGTTCTTAGGCGGCTTTCTGATCCTGCTTGCCCGTACCAGCACTGGGTTTGAGCGCGTGATGACCTTTGTAGTTCTTGTCTCTTGCAACGACACATTTGGATACATTGTTGGAGTTCTCATTGGGAAACATCCGATGGCCCCAAAAATCTCTCCAAAGAAGAGCTGGGAAGGCCTTGCGGGCTCACTAATTTTTACCGTAATCGGTGGAGTGCTCGCGTTTAAATACATTATGACAATGCACTGGTGGATCGGCGCAGTGGCAGGTTTAATGATTGTCTTTACTGCAACATGTGGCGACTTAATTGAAAGTGCGATGAAACGGGATTTGGCCCTTAAAGATATGGGATCACTTTTACCTGGTCACGGTGGAATGCTCGATCGCTTGGATTCAGTTCTTATCTCTGCGCCAGCTCTTTGGTTAGCACTCGAGTTAGTGAAGAATTGGTTATGAGTAAACCCGAGATAAATTTAGTATTTGATGAACCCGTACAACGTAAAAAAACGCCTAAGCACTTAGCTGACTACTCACCTGCCGAGCGGCGCGAAGTTGCAAAAGAGATGGGTCTTCCCGCTTTTCGCGCAACTCAAGTTGCGACACATTATTTTTCACATCTATCCGATGATCCTCAAACGTGGAGCGATATACCTGCCGAGATACGTCAGAGTATTGCCGATGCGCTGACTCCAAAACTTATCGAGCTTGTTCGCTCTGTAACATGTGATGATGGAATGACTCGCAAAGATTTATGGAAGCTCCACGATGGTGTGTTAGTCGAAAGCGTTTTAATGCGATATACCGATCGTGTAACTGTTTGTATCTCATCTCAAGCTGGATGCGGAATGAACTGTCCATTCTGTGCAACAGGCCAAGCCGGCCTTACTCGCAACTTAAGCGCCGGGGAAATTACAGAACAGATTGTTGCCGCCGCCCGGGCTTGTGCAAATGGTGAGCTACCAGGTGGACCTACTCGTCTTTCTAATATTGTCTTCATGGGCATGGGTGAGCCTCTTGCCAACTACAACGCTGTTATGCGTTCGGTTCGAAATATTACCGATCCAAATCCTGATGGTTTAGGAATCAGTGCACGTTCGGTCACAGTCTCAACAGTTGGCTTGGTTAATGG
>CAFBMZ010000043.1_pt1 | contig 12154 bp, 6 predicted proteins | sample 7269111 | NCBI WGS metagenome assembly CAFBMZ01 (sample SAMEA6814078, study PRJEB35770) | uncultured Actinomycetes bacterium | biome: Freshwater; feature: Freshwater reservoir; material: water | place: Czech Republic | collected 2017-05-23 | depth 30m m | reverse complement strand
CGAACTACTCCATTTGGAGTCGACAGGTGAACTGCAACAATTCCACTTTCTCCATCATTGTCGGCAGGTGTTAACCAAACCACCTCCACGTTATCGCCTAGAGCTTGTGCTGTATCTGATCCAAGCCAGTTAGAGATGACTTCTTCGCTTCCGGCGATTTCAATCTTTACGATTGTTGCTACTGCTTTTCCGTCAGTTGATGGGTGATGATTTTCAATCCACTCGATAAAGAATGGAAGTTGGCGATCTTCGAGTGTTCCTAAAACTCCAATCTGCTTCCAACGAATATCGGTTCCATCTGGTTTTGTTCGGTGACCATCTACTGCTTGACGGCCTAAACGTGTTTCGATCGGCGCGACATCATCAACTGCAACGACCCATGTGAGCCAACCTCCACCTTCAGCTGCACGGCGCGATACTGCTTTACCAAATGGCGATGCATCAGATGCTGGATGATCAAGTGGGCACACAACTTCGATGTAGTGACCATTTTGTAAAGGTAATGTGAAGTTTCTAGTTCCAAACCTTGGGTGAACCCCACCATCGACGAATGTGCTGCCGAGGCGCGAACCTAGGCGTTGAACTGTGTCGGCTAACTGATCATGGGAAGTTACATATGAGACATGGTCTAAGCGCATGGGTAAATCTTGCCCTATGGAAAGGGGTGCTCTTTACCACCGCGGGGTCGGGATTACCTTGACGTAGCAGGCATTTTTACTTGCTCCCCTGCCGGCTCTACCTCTATTTTAAAGCTCTGTGTGGTGCTATTTGGGGGCTCCGGCAGACTGTTCAAACCAAAAACTAGCCCCTCCGGATCCGAATTTACCCCCCATTAACTTTTCAAGAATTTGAGGGTTGTGTTTTGCGTGATAGCCCGAGCCATAAAGGACTCTTGTCCGTGGATTGTTGAGTAAATAGGAATACAGTAAATATTGTTCTCCCCAAAAGATCTGATGTTCAATCATATATTCGACAGGCAATGGATTAGGCAAATAAACATCATGAACATGAATATAACAACTATGTTGGATAAGGTGCAGAAAATCTAAATAAATATTGAGAACCTCTGATCCAAATTTTACCGAATGTGTCGAATCAATAAACACTAGGTCACCATCGACAAGAGTTTTAGCTAATGATTCGCTATCTATCTCTTGGAACGGTGTCATAACAAGTTCTATTCCTTCTAAGTTTCGAAGAAAATTTCTCGGATACGGCTCTATAACTTTGATCGTTCCAAGTTGATTTTTTTCAACTGCCATTTTAGCAATTAGTGTTGAGTAGCCCCCGCCAATTTCCAAAATATTATTCGGCTTAAGAAGTCGAATCATACAATAGTAAGCAAGAGCATCAGAATATGAAAATTGTGAATTCTCCCAAAAGTATTCAGTTTCATTTTCAGTCACTCGAGGAGGATCAAATTCAATCGCAAAAGACTCGAGTCTCTCTAGAAAATTCAACATTTCTTGATTAGGTGGAAAAATACGACTTAAGTCAGGACCTTTTTTTGCATTATAAATCTCATTTACCGTAGGAATTTCTGAATAGAAATCACTTCTTGTGACGTTAATCCCCGCTTCTTGAAGTTGTGAACGCGTTTCTACGTCACCATAAATAATTGGTTGGAGGATATTAATCAGAGCTTTTAGCTCCTGCTGATTCATAACTAATATCCTATTGTTAGTGTTCGGTTTATTTAGAAATATGCGTTCACAGTCAGCCTGAAAAAATGCCTCACCTGCAGGTAATGTCCTGTGCTGGAAGCTGACCACTTGTCAGATAAGTATCTACAGCGTCATCAGTGCAGGCCGAGCCGCGTCCGTAACCAGTGTGGCCTTCACCTTGAAGAGTTATTAAGCCAGAGCCAACTATGTAGTTTTTTAGCGCTCTAGCCCATGCATAAGGTGTGGCTGGATCTTGGGTCGTACCCACGATTAAGACGGGATTAGTTGGATTGATCTGGAGCAGTTTTTGATTAGTAGGGATTTGGGTTGCACCCAATGTTTGATTGAGTAGATTGCATGTGATCTGGCTAAAGGCTACATATGGGCCGAAAACTGGAGCGGCTTTTGTAAATTTTGTAGCTGCCTTACGAATTTCAGCATTTGTTTGGGTATTGGGCCAATCAAGACAGTCGATAATAATATTGGCATCGTTTTGATTATCGATATAGGTGCCATCGCTATTTCGACCACTGTATCCATCTGCCAACTTAGCAAAATCAGTTCCATCCCCGGCTTTTGCTTGTGCTATAGCTGTGCGCAACAAAGGCCACCCCGCTACATCGTCATACAGTGCGGCCGCTGTTCCTGTAACAACTAACCCTTCAGTGATGAGTCGTGGTGATTCTTCACCAGTAATGGTGAGTGGTTTTGCTGCAACGCTATTAAATAACTCGGTGAAGAATTCGCCGGTTGCATGTATAGGCAGTGGGCAGTTTTTATGGTTATGACAGTCCTTAATAAAGTTAGTGAGAGCTTTGTCAAAAGCCACCGCTTGTATAAGTGACTGCTCTTCAACGGGGATTGATGGATCTATTGCGCCATCTAATACAAAGCGACCTACATTATTAGGAAACTGTTGTGCGTACAGAGTTCCAAGGTATGTTCCATAAGAAAATCCCATGTAATTGAGTTTTGAATCACCAAGGTTTTGCCGCAATAGATCCATATCGTGGGCGGTATTTTCAGTAGAAAAATACTGCAGGTGCTGGGTATTGGCGACACATTTATCAATAAAATCTTGGGTATCGGTGAGTGCTAGTGCAAATTCGGCGTCGTTATCGGGCTTTGGATCACTTGCAAAGCTTGCATCTTGCTCAGTGGCATTTAGGCAGTGGATAGCGCTGGATTGCCCAATTCCACGTGGGTCAAAGCCGACAATGTCATAGCGCTCAAGAATCTCGGGGTTCAGGATGTACTCGGCATTTAATGCATATTCAATTCCGCTTACGCCGGGGCCACCTGGATTAATCACTAATGATCCGATGCGATCGTGTTGGTTTGGGTCTCGGTATCGCAGCACAGCGATATCAAAGGTGCCCAAAGAAGCATCGCTGTAATCAATTGGAACTTGCAAGGTTGCGCATTGGAAATTGCCATTACATGTCTTCCAATTTAGCGCAGATGTGTCATTGCTAGCAGTTGGAAATGGTTCGGCCTTAGTTGTCCCACAACCAGCAAGAAGAAGTATTGTGGAAATTGCCATAACAAGAAACTTGTATCTCTTGGCTCCGAATCGCAACTTCATAAGTTTAGGCAGAGTCTTTTTCCACAAGTATTAACGAGCAAGAACGCACATAAGTGCTTCGATTGTTAACAATGGTGCAGCGTTGTGATTTAAATTAATGCGCGCGCTCATGATGGCGTTGATCTTGTTTATTGTTGTATGTGCTTTAGTGTTATGGGCATACGTTGTGATTTGGTGCTCTAACTCTTTATTAATCAATGAATCATTGCTGCCTGCTTGAACCATCATTACATCCCGATAGAAAGTTGCGATATCCAGTAGTGCGGCATCAAGGCCATCGCGCACCATGCGCGTACTACGAGTCTTTTGCTCCTTCTCAAGCTCTTTGATTGCCTTGCTTGCACCTGTTGCCATACCGCGACCAGTAGCGCCTTTGCCATAGGCAAGAGAGAGATCATCAATCTCACTTTGGTTACGCTCTTCAGATTCACTATTTGCTTGCTCGGTGGCTAAGTCAATGAGTGTTTGTGCGGCGGCGAAGGCCGATGAAATTCCCTTAAGGGTCAGTGGGAGCTTCATGATTGTGGTTCGCGTATTTCGCACTGACTCATTGGTAGCCAAATACCGAGCTCGACCAATATGGCCTTGACTAACTCGTGCAGCAAAGTCGGCCATCACTGGGGAGATTCCATCTCGATTCTGGAGAACTTGCGCGACAGCTTGTGTCGATGGCGTGACTAGTTGCACGTGGCGGCAGCGACTACGAATAGTCGGCAGCACATCGTGAAGCGTTGGTGCACACAACAACCAAACCGTTCGGTTGCCAGGCTCTTCGATCGCCTTCAAAAGAGCGTTGGCCGCAGATTCGGTGAGACGATCAGCATCTTCCATCACAACTACACGCCAGCCACCCATTGATGGTGCCCAAGCAACGCGAGTTAATAGTTCGCGGACCTCATCGATTTTTATCGAAAGTCCCTCAGTGCGAATGATTTCAACATCGGGGTGGGCGCCGCTCGAAGCGCTTCGACATGCCTTACATGTACCGCAGCCATTAGTGGAGCAGACGAGGGCTTGAGCAAATGCGATTGCAGCACTTGATCGACCAGATCCAGGAGGGCCAGTAAAAACCCAAGCATGTGTCATCTCTTGGCTTGAAATATCGCCATAAGCATCTTCGCTACGGGTAGCCGCCACTGCTTTCTTAACAATATCAATGACGTGCTCTTGTCCAACTAAATTATCGAAAACACTCACTTCTTTGTAGCCGTTTTCTTTGTAGCCGTTTTCTTTTTAGCTGGAGATTTCTTTGTGACACTTCGAACTGCATTAGTCGCACTTGTTGAGGTTTTAGATGCAGTCGATCTAACTGCCTTATTTACTGCTCGAATTGGACGGAGTAGCAAATTACCTCGATCTTCGCGGGCGTTGCGCTTTAAAGTTTGAATCTGACTGACTCGCTCGATCACATCGGTATGTATATCTTCAATCGATTGATTGCCATCGACAATAAAATATCTTTCAGGATCAAGCAGTGCCAACTGTAAAAACTCTTGACGCACTCTCTCATGGAAGGCTAGCGGTTGAGATTCCAAGCGATCTTTGCTCTTTAAGCGAGCCAAGCCAATCTCTGCTGGTAGATCAATGATGACTGTCAGCGTTGGGAAAAGTGATTCAGTGGCCCATCGAGAGATTCGAGCGACCTCACCTGGCTCTAAAATTCGCCCTGCTCCTTGATATGCGATTGATGAATCGAAGTAGCGATCACTAATGACAACTTGTCCGGCGGCAAGAGCTGGGCGGATAACAGAGAAAACATGGTGTGCACGGTCTGCTGCATAGAGAAGCGCTTCAGCGCGAGGACTGATTTCACCTGTCGAGTGCGATAGAAGGATTTTTCGAATCTCAACACCTAAATCACTGCCACCGGGTTCGCGGGATAAGACAACGCTTTCGCCTTCTTGCTCAAGCCATTGTTTTAAGAGCCTACTTTGGGTTGACTTACCAATTCCTTCGCCACCTTCAAAGACAATAAATATTCCTTTGGTAGGCGCGCCAGTAATGCTGCCAAGTTCTCCTTTTAGAGCATTTGCAATATCTGACCATAATGAAACATTTGGCCGATCTTTCATCTGTCGATATGAGATTGCACCAATAAGGGTGGCGATTAATCCGGCGATGAATATTGTTACTGATGCACCGTTGTAACTTATCTGTGTATTTTGGAACTTAAACGTATGCTGACCGACGGCGGCGGCTATAAGTGGGGCAACTGCCAAAACAGCTACTAAAACAACACGGATCAGGCTTTGCACGAAGGCGAAAGTGCGGCCGCGGAGATCATTCTGAACCTCCATGCCAAGCATCGTGAAACCTGTAACCCAACTAATTCCACTGAATGCTCCCAGTGCAATCACGATAAAAACGGCTAGAACTAGGTTTGGGATCGCTGCTAGCAGGACTAGAAAGAAGCCGGCAATCGTAAGTGATGCACCAAATAATCTGCGACGTGAAAATTGAGCGAACACCTTTGGGCCAAAAGCGATGCCACTTGCTAAACCAGTAAAAACAGCACCAAATAAAATTCCATATGCTGCTTCACCGCCACCGAGATCACCAACGAATGTTCGTGCTAAACCAATAACCGCTCCAGCGGCAATGAATGCACCAACCATTCCAACGACAAGTCCACGAATAATCGCTGAGCCACTTACAGATTTCCAACCCTCAATGAGAGATTTCATTATTCCGACATCGGCCGAATGTTTAGCAGCTGCACCTTTTGGAATCTCATGCAGATTAAAAATAGTAAATGCCGCAAATGCAAAACTTGCTGCATTTACATATAAGGCTACGTCTACTGCAGTTGCACTAAAGCCTGGAATCAATGCGACAAAGGCACTTGTGAAAAGTGAGAGAAATGTAAACACTAAAGCCGCTATTGGGGCGGTACCGTATGCCGCTAATAAGGAAACCTGGTTTGCAGACTCTAATTTTTCTCGGGGAACTAGGTTTGGAACCGACGCCTCTTTTGCTGGCGACCAAAAGAGCGTTACGCACTCAACCAAAATCGTCGCTGTGTATAGCCACATATATGAATGAGCTAAGGGGATGGAGATATAGAGCGCTGTTCGTAATACATCGCACGTAACCATCAACTTACGTCGATCAAATCGGTCGGCGATTACTCCGGCAATTGGGCCCAGAAATACCGCGGGGAGTAAACGCGCGATAAAGACTCCGGCAATCGCAAAGTTAGCTTTGGCATAATCACCACCCGATAATTGCTGAGCCAAAGCCGTTGTCGCTAATAATCCAAGCCAATCACCTAAAGAGGAAAAAACCATAGAGTTCCAGAGTTTTCGAAATGGCCGAATCGCCAATACCCCTCGCGTCTGATCTTGGGCCGGCGCTGATGGTGTCGGCAGATTTCTAGACATGGGGGTGAGTCTATCTCCAGCCTTGGTGTGGCTAAAAGGCTATAAATACCGCGTTTATCGCGAGATTTTGGCTAATACTTGGTAAATCGTGTAGGCGATCCCCTTTTTGCGCAACGCCTGAATCATCCGTGCTGGCAACACTATTGAGGCGATTTTCACCGCGAACATCGCTACATATCTCCCTAATGAAATCTGATCTATCACAATCTCGTTGGCTTTTTTGGTCCTAGATGAAAGTGCAAGCAACCAGTATTTGCGCCACAATCTTTTGTTAAGAAGCTGACCAATATGTCTGCTGATGATGTGCACATAGACATAACCGTTGGGCATTATGGGTAGGAGTGGAAACTCCTCAGGAGATGATGTTTCACGAGTCAACTCTCCAATCGTGTGTCCAAGTTTACTAAATAGAAAATGCCAAGCATTCGGGCGCATATCCATTTCAAAGATAAAGTAACTCTTACGCTGTGGGTCATACATAGTTGAGGCATTTACAAAACCATGGATTCCAAGAACTCGCCCCATGTCTTGTAGAGAATCTAATGCATCAAAACTCTCTGGGATAAAGACTCTCCTCCTATATGTAGGGCCTAATTTTTCCGTCGCCTCAAGCTGATCGGCAAAATCTATAAAACGCAGTTCTCCGTACCAGAAAAAAGCTCCCAGACCACATTCAGTGCCTTCTATGGCCTCTTGAATAACTACTGGAAACCAGTGTTCTGGAATATCGGCAAGAGCGGCAGAGTCGATAATTTTTCGCACTTGGGTGCCGCCACCACCCTGATCTGCCTTAAGATAAAAAGGGAAACCGAAAGTGGTAGAGGTGCGTTTTAAATCTTCAGGAGATGTACATACCAGGCTGTGCGGGACTTTCCATTTATATTTATTAGAGACTTGAGTAAATCCGGCCTTTGAACCAACTACAGAGAGTGCTTCAATACTTCCAATCGGAAGAATTTCAATTTTCCTTTCTGCAGACAACGAGCTATGGGCTATTTCGTAGAGTGTCGAATCATCACCGTAGATAATCCAACCCTCTAAAGTCTCTAAAAGTGCGGTATTAGCTAGTAATTCAGTGGTGAATGCTCCGCAATTATCATGATTTCCAATTGGAATGAATCTATATTGCTTGTCGTTCTTGGCAAATATACTTTTAGGACAGCCGATAACCGTTATCTCATTTGTCTCTGGCTCTAATGTCGGAAGCAGTTTAATTAAATTAAAGCCGTGCGCCGATATTAGGAATATCTTCATTATGACGAAGAGGTATCCGACTTATCTTTAACGACTCCTGTTGCAGATTTCTTGGCAGCCTTCTTAACACTGCCTTTTTTAACAGTATTTTTAGTCAGCGTTGGAGCAGATTTCTTTGTATCTGCCTTTGCTGCTTTTTTACGAGATTTCTTAGGAGAAGGTCCGTTCTCAGCCTCCCATGCACGCCGTCCAGCTAAAAGCTCTAAGCCGCGCTCTAAAGTCATTCCCTCTGCCGTATCTCCACGACGTAATGTTGCATTAGTTTCACCATCGGTCACGTACATTCCAAAGCGACCATCTTTTATTATTAACGGCTTTTCACTCGTTGGATCGATTCCGAGCTCTTTAACGGGAGGCTTAGCAACACCGCGACGGCGCTCTTTTGGCTTTGAATAAATCTCGAGTGCCTCGTCTAACGTCATTGAAAATAACTGATCCTCAGATGTCAGTGTGCGGCTATCAACGCCTGCCTTTAAGTACGGGCCGTATCGACCATTTTGAACTGTAATTTCATCGCCAGCAGAGTTAGTACCAAGAGTGCGTGGAAGTGATAAAAGCCGTAGCGCGTCTTCGTACGTGACAGTATCTAATGTCATTGTTGAAAGCAGTGAAGCGGTCTTGGCTTTTGGCGCATCGGCTTTCTTGCGTTTCTTTTTACCAGATGCAGTGAGCTCGGGCTCTATAACCGGTAAAACCTCAGTGATGTAAGGACCAAATCGGCCGCTCTTTGCAATTACTGGAAAACCTGTTGCAGGATCAACGCCTAATTCGCGCTCACCTGATGGTGCCTCTAATAATTCAATCGCTTTGGCAAGTGTTAGCTCGTCAGGGGCTAGCGACTCAGGAATATTGGCCAATTTACGCTCTTCATCGGGCAGATTCTGCTGTAAATATGCGCCATATCTTCCTACACGGATTTCAATAGTGTCAGATAGGTTCATTGTGTTTGTTGCGCGCGCATCAATGACACCAAGGTCTGCAGAAAGTTCATTGAGTCCTGGTTGGCCATCGACTCCGTAAAAGAAATCACGCAACCAATCAACGCGTCCAGCCTCACCTGTAGCGATTTTATCTAAATCTTCTTCCATGCTGGCAGTGAATTCGTAATCGACCAACTTCGTAAAATGTGTTTCAAGTAAGCCAGTTACTGAAAATGCAAGAAAAGTTGGCACCAACGCACGACCACGTTTGTAAACGTATCCACGATCTTGAATAGTTTGAATAATCGATGCAAAAGTAGATGGCCGGCCAATGCCTAACTCTTCTAACTTCTTTACAAGTGTTGGCTCGGTATAACGGGCAGGTGGTTTAGTTTCATGGCCTTCACATGTGTACTCATTAACTTTTACACTTTGTCCCAAAGTCATCGCTGGAAGTCTTTTATCTTCACTCTCTTCATCTTTATTTTCCTCTGTGACAATGTCATCATAGGCAGCTAAGAATCCAGGAAATGTAATCACCGATCCGTTAGCACGAAAAATAGTTGCCTTGCCATCATTTGTCTGTGCATCAAAGTCCACGCGCATCTGCATTTTCTTAGCATCTGCCATTTGTGATGCAACGGTGCGTTTCCAAATCAAGTCATACAATGCAAACTCATCACGAGAAAGCTCTGGCGCTAGCTCACCTGGCGTCTTGAAAACCTCTCCGGCAGGGCGAATCGCTTCGTGAGCCTCTTGAGCGTTCTTTGTCTTGCCAAGATATGTTCGCGCAGTATCGGCAACATGGTCAGCTCCGTACAAAGATTTTGCAGCATTGCGAGCAGCGGTGATTGCCTGGCCAGATAAGTTAACGCTGTCGGTACGCATGTACGTGATATAGCCATTTTCATAAAGCCGTTGTGCGATTCGCATAGTGATCTGTGCGCCCCAACCCAATCGGCTACCTGCATCCTGTTGCATCGTTGAAGTTGTAAAAGGTGGCTTTGGACGCTCGGTTCGCGGGCTTTCATCCATTGATTTAACAATTAATGGCGAAGCTGAAAGACTTTCGACTAAGTGCCGTGCACTTGTTTCATCAAGTAAGAGGATGTTGGCGAGTGACTTTTCCTTCACAGCACCATCTGCACCGAAATCTGAAGTAGCTGCAACTTTCTTTCCCTCTACTTCGAGCAAGCGAGCATTAAAACCTAGCGCTGTGACTGCAGCTAAATCCCACCATGCAGATGAGATAAAGGCCATGCGTTCGCGCTCTTTTTCAACGATTAAACGAGTTGCTACTGATTGCACTCGACCTGCAGAGATGCGAGGCATAACTTTCTTCCATAAAACTGGAGAAAGGCGATAGCCAAACAAGCGATCTAATACGCGACGAGTTTCTTGTGCATCGATGAGGTGATAATCCAAATCACGAGTATTTTCAACTGCAGATTGAATCGCCTCTTTTGTGATTTCGTTGAAAACCATCCGCTTGATAGGGACTTTAGGTTGTAAGACTTCTACTAGATGCCAGGCGATAGCTTCGCCTTCGCGGTCCTCGTCTGTCGCCAAAATCAACTCTTCGGCGTTTTTCATCAACTCTTTTAGTTCGGCAACTTTCGCTTTTTTATCTGGGTTGATTACATACAGAGGTGCGAAATCATTTTCGATATCCACGCCCTCTTTTGCCCAAGCGATTTTTTTAAACTCTTTCGGAATATCGGCAGCCCGTTGCGGAAGGTCACGGATATGACCGACGCTAGCCTCGACGACGTAACCGTCGCCGAGGTAGCTTCCAATTTTTCTGGCCTTTGCTGGTGATTCAACAATCACCAGCTTGATCAGGTCGGTCTTTGCTTTAGCCATTAATTCCTAAGAAGAGATTGCTTAGTTCAGAATCGCTGTTGCTTGACGACGGTTGCGAATCAACGCAGCGATAATGACAAGGGTTGCGCCGATGCCGATTAATGTGCTGGTTGTTGTGCTTCCGCCAAGGGCAAGTGAAACGATAGCTGGAGTGATTAACAGGCCGACCAAGTTCATAACCTTGATGAGTGGGTTAATCGCTGGGCCAGCTGTATCTTTAAATGGATCTCCAACGGTGTCACCGATGATTGTTGCCGCGTGCGCATCACTGTTTTTTCCACCATGATGTCCATCTTCAACCATCTTCTTTGCGTTATCCCAAGCTCCGCCTGAGTTAGATAAGAAGACCGCCATCAATGTACCTGTACCGATTGCGCCTGCAAGGTATGCACCAAGTGCGCCCACGCCAAGACCGAAGCCAACTGCGATGGGAGCCATTACTGCTAGCAAACCTGGTGTTGCAAGTTCGCGTAATGAATCACGAGTACAGATATCAACAACACGACCATAGTCAGGCTTTTCTGTACCCTTCATAATTCCTGGATGTTCGATGAACTGCTTACGCACTTCTACAACAACTGCGCCAGCTGCTCGAGAAACGGCATTAACTGCAAGGCCTGAGAACAAGAAGACAACTGCCGCTCCGATTATTAGTCCGACCAAGTTACGTGGGTTAGCAACATCGAGAACACCTTGGTATTCAAGTGCAAGTGAGCCTGCAGTCTTTCCTGCATCGATAACTGCCTGCTTGATTGCATCTGTGAATGCGCCGAACAGTGCTGTTGCAGCCAAAACTGCAGTTGCGATAGCAATTCCCTTAGTGATGGCCTTTGTTGTGTTACCAACAGCGTCAAGGCTTGTGAGAATCTTCGAGCCTTCGCCCTCAACATCGCCAGACATTTCAGCGATGCCTTGTGCATTATCTGAAATTGGACCAAATGTATCCATTGCAACGATTACACCAACAGTGGTCAGCAAGCCTGTACCTGCGAGCGCAATTGCTAGAAGAGATAGAACAATGCTTCCACCACCAAGGAGGAATGCCCCAAACACTGCTGCTGCAATCAAAATTGCAGAGTAAACAGCTGATTCAAAACCAACAGAGATACCTGCCAAAATTACAGTTGCTGCGCCTGTTTCAGATGAGGCAGCAACGTCGTTAACTGGACGCTTACCTGTCTCTGTGAAGTAGCCTGTAAGAACTTGGATCGCTGCAGCAAGTGCAATACCGATTAATACTGCACCGATTGCTAGGACGCGTGGGTTGGTATTTCCCGCAGCATCCATTGCTTCTTTTGATAAACCTGTAAGAAGTTTGAAATCAGATGGTAAGTAAGTAAATGTAGCAAGGGCAGTTAAACCTGCACTAATAATCGCCGACATGAAGAATGAGCGGTTAATTGCGGTCATTGCCGATTTATCAGTGCTGCGTAGTTTTGTTAGGAAGATTCCAATAACAGCAGTAACGGTTCCGATAGCTGGAACGAT
>CAFBMZ010000042.1_pt1 | contig 12187 bp, 10 predicted proteins | sample 7269111 | NCBI WGS metagenome assembly CAFBMZ01 (sample SAMEA6814078, study PRJEB35770) | uncultured Actinomycetes bacterium | biome: Freshwater; feature: Freshwater reservoir; material: water | place: Czech Republic | collected 2017-05-23 | depth 30m m | reverse complement strand
TGTGCGCGCATATTGCGTGGATCTACAACTTCAGTGATGCCCAACATGCGATCGGCAAGAGTTGATTTACCGTGATCGATGTGAGCGATGATGCAGAAGTTACGTATCTGCGCCGGATCAGTGGATGCTGGTTGCGGCGCCTTAGCAAGTGAAATTGCAGGCATGAACCTAGCCTCGCTTTAAAGAGTTAGAAGAATTAACGTGCGCCGGCTTTGGCGGCAGCCTTAGCCATAGATGACTTCTTGTTGGCGGCAGAGTTCTTATGAAGAACACCTTTTTGAACTGCAACATCAAGTGCCTTTGAGGCTGAGCGAAGCTCGCTTGTAATCACTGTTGCATCGCCTGCAGTTACAGCGTCACGGAATTTACGTACAGCGGTCTTGATAGATGAGCTCACAGACTTGTTACGAAGGCGTGCCTTCTCATTGGTCTTAATGCGCTTAATCTGAGACTTAATATTTGCCACGCTGTGGTACTCCGGACTCTTGTAGTTGGTGAAGGGTAAAGGTTACCCGCTTAGGCTCTAAGCCTCAAATCAGGCGGTAATGATGCCCGACGATGAGGCACGGCGGCGCTTACGCCCCCCTGTCTTGACCTGCACTGGTTGAGCCTCGGTAGGCGCTTGAGTGGGGGTCTCGGCGTTGAGCGATTCATGGAACTCATGCTCGGTCGCATCCTTTTCATCGGCATCTTCATGCTTTGATGATGGGACATCTAGTTGAGGCATTGGTGCCTTCATCTTTACTGGCTCCATATGAATATGAATACCACGGCCACTACATGAATCACATGTTGTCGAGAACGCCTCAATCAGACCCTGCCCAACACGCTTGCGCGTCATTTGGACAAGTCCTAGTGATGTTACCTCTGCAACTTGGTGCTTAGTGCGATCGCGACCAAGTGATTCAACTAAGCGACGCAAAACCATTTCGCGGTTCGACTCTAAAACCATATCGATGAAGTCGATCACGACGATTCCACCTAAGTCACGCAGACGTAACTGACGGGCTATCTCTTCTGCGGCCTCTAAGTTGTTTTTAGTAACAGTCTCTTCAAGGTTTCCACCTTTACCGATGAACTTACCTGTATTCACGTCGATAACTATCATCGCTTCAGTGCGATCGATGACAAGAGATCCACCTGAAGGTAGATATACCTTGCGATCAAAAGCCTTTGCCAACTGTTCTTCGACGCGGAAATCAGAGAATAAATCTCCGGTGCCTGTGTATTTTTCAATCTTTGTTGTTAACTCTGGTGCGATAAATCCAAGATAGTTTGTAACTTCATCCCAAGCACTTGAGCCTTGCACTGTCAGCTTTCGGAAATCCTCATTAAAGATATCGCGAATAACACGGACTGCAAGATCTGGCTCTTGGTACAGCGCGGCAGGTGGATGAAAGTTTGGATTCTCACTCTTGGCATAGATGTCATCCCACTGTGCTTTCAGTCGCGCAACATCGCTGGTGAGATCCTCTTCGCTTACACCTTCGGCAGCTGTACGAACAATAACGCCTGCGGTTTCAGGGATTAAGTTCTTTAAAATCGCCTTCAAGCGAGTGCGCTCAGTCTCAGGTAGACGCTTTGATATGCCCGACATACCTCCACCAGGCACATAGACAACATAGCGGCCTGGTAGAGAAATCTGACTTGTAAGGCGAGCGCCCTTCTGTCCGATTGGATCCTTTGTTACTTGAACTAAAACGCTCTGCCCACTCTTTAAAACTGTTTCGATCTTACGTGGCTCTGACTCAGAAATTCCAGCCGCATCCCAGTTAACTTCACCTGCGTATAAAACTGCGTTGCGACCTTTACCAATGTCAACGAAAGCCGCTTCCATGGATGGTAGAACATTTTGTACGCGGCCCAAATAAACATTACCCACATATGAAACATTGCTATTTCGATTGACATAGTGCTCAACCATTACGCCATCTTCGATAACTGCAATCTGCGTACGATCTGCAATCTGTCGAACTAGCATTTCACGATCAACGTTTTCACGGCGAGCTAAGAACTCTCCATCGGTAATAATCGTTCCGCGTTTGCGGTATGGCTCGCGATATTCGCTACGACTGCTACGCTCATTTCGATCTGTTCGTGAACTCCGTCCCCCACGGCGCTCTGGCCGATCGGGGCGTTCACTACGTGCAGGTCGCACAGGGCGTTCACGGACTTCGCGAACTTTGACAACAGTTACAACGCCATCTTCAACAACGGTCTCTCCGGGAGTAACGCCATCTGTGCCTGCTACGCGGCGACGGCGACGGCGATGTGTTGAGCCCTCGCTCGATTCATCGGTTGACTCTTCGCTGCTCTCTTCGACGCCTTCGACACCTGGCTTGCGACGCCCGCGGCCACCACGGCGGCGACGGCGATTACGGTTTGCGCGATCTTCATCCTCATCGGGACCAGAGGTTGATGTCACTTCACTTTGAGCTACCTCAGCCTTTGGCGCTTCGGCGAGCTTTTTACGGACCGCTTTGGCAACTGGCTTATCAGGGGCGGCTTGAAAAATCGGTACAGGTACAGCGGCCGCCTTCTTGCGAACCGGTTTTTTGTTCTCTTCAATTACTACTTCAGTTACTGGAGTCTGAGCTTTCTCAACTGGGCTCGCTGTAGCTTTCTTAACCGCACGCTTGCGCGGTGTTTTAGGCTCAATCGCCATGGCACCAAATCCTCTATGCGCTTATTTAAAAGCGCTTCTATGAAAAAAAATCCCGTTTAGGTTTTTTCTGGCCTGTCCGCGCTGGGCTTTTGCCGCGATGGATTCGCGAGCCGCGCTGAACTGTTGGCCTAAGTATGGCAGAGGGAGGCGAAATCTCCTACTTGAACGCGAATTTAGCCCCGAGAGCGAGCGTGGACGTTTTGCAGAAGTCCGAATCCGATCAAAGTGGCAAACATCGACGAGCCCCCATAGGAGATAAATGGCAGAGGAACCCCTGTCATAGGCATCAGTCCTAGGGTCATTCCAATATTTTCAAAGAGCTGAAAGGCAAACCAAGCGATTACGCCGGTGGTCACTAAGCGACCAAAGGGATCATTGGTTCGCCGCGCAATCGCAAATCCTCGCATCAACATAAGAAGGTATAAAAAGAGAATCAATCCACTGCCTAAGAATCCGAGCTCCTCTCCCGCAACGGTAAAGATGAAGTCTGTCTGCTGCTCCGGAACAAATCGACCATTTGTTTGCGGGCCATTAAATAAACCAGTTCCAATTAATCCACCAGAGCCGACGGTAATGCGAGCTTGTCGCAGTTGATACCCAGCGCCTTGAGTATCGGCAGTTGGATCAACAAAAGTCTGTAGCCGATTGAGTTGATACTGACTTATCACGCCAGTTTTGACTGCAACTGTTGCACCTAAAAGTGCTAGAACCAATAGTCCTACAACCCATCGCGAAGGCGCACCGGAGACCGCAATAATTGTGACCACGGATGCGCTAATAATAAAGACAGTTCCCATATCCGGTTGCAAAATAATAAGTAGAACTGGAATTCCAGCAACCACAAGAGCTTGAAGCACATCGCGAGAAGTCGGTTCGTCACTATCGTGTGAGCGCTCAGATAAAAGCATCGACATTCCAATGATAATTGCAATCTTTGCTAACTCAGCAGGTTGAATTTGGAATCCGCCCGGGAGAGCAATCCATGCACGTGCACCGTTAACAGTGCTACCTAAACCTGGAATTAAAACAATCATCAAACCTAAAACGCCTAAGCCCCAGACAATTGGAGTGTATGCGCGGAGTAATCGATAATCGATAACAGTTGTTCCATAGGCTAAAAGGCCGCCAATAATAATATTAATCACGTGTCGCTTTAAGTAGTACTGCGGATCTAGTCCATTTCGAGCATACCAATCGCGAGTGGCGGCATACACCAATAATGTGCCGATAAAGAGAAGAAGGCCCACTGCGATTGTGAGCACGGGATCAAAGCCGTGAAAGATCGAAGAGCGGCTACGACGGTATAGGCGTTGGCGCGCATGGATTTGGCTCATGGGGCAACCTTAGGCTTAGTCGCTGGAGATATCTTTGGGAGCTTGGTCGGCGGCTTTCCATTAGGAAAAATTGCAGCTCCAGGTACGATTTTATTTCCCTTTACACCAAAGAGGCTTTCATAAATCTTTCTAACTCCCACTCCAGAAGTTGATGCACCAAATCCACCTTGGCTCACCATCATAACAACGGCATATCGCGGATTATTACTTGGCGCATAGGAGGCAAACCATGAAGTGTTATCTTTCAAAGAGCCATCAAAATTTCGGCCAAAGACTTCAGCCGTTCCAGTCTTACCACTTACCGGAATTGGGAAACCAGCAAAAGCGCCAGCACCTGTTCCAGAAACAACTACTTCTCGCAGCGCTCCATGAAGGAAATCAAGAGTTGCTTTAGAGGCGGTGAGGGTTCCGAGCTTTTTCGGGACCATTCTCTTAACAAGTGTTCCATCTGTTTTTACTATCGCCTTTCCTACTAACATCTGCCAGATAGTTCCACCGTTACCAATTGCGGCATACATTTGAGCTAGCTTGAGTGGTGTGACTACGGTATCTCCTTGGCCAATCGAGAAGTTCACTGCATCTCCAGCTCGAATCTTGTCACCATCAACGCAGTTCTCTTTTGCAAGCAAAATCAAAAACGCTGTCTGCTGTGCTTTGCTCGCGCGCTCTTTATAGTTACAGTAAAAATCCTTGTTCTGTTGGTACCAGCTCTTCTTGTAATCGCGGTCGGCTAGGCGCGATGATGACTCTGAAGGTAAATCAATTCCAACTTTTTGAGTGATATTAAAGCTCTGTGCGGCCTTAAAGAAGTAGTCGTTTGGTTTAGATTTCGGACGTAGCCCACCATCTCGAAGCCATTCATCAAAGGCGATTCGATACCAGATCGTGTCGCATGAAACGGCAATCGCCTTTTTTAGGCTCATGGTTCCCTGCGATCTACTTTCAAAGTTTTGAAAGGCTCTATCTCCAACTTGAACTTCGGCTGGGCAGTTGTATGAGGCATTTAAGTTATAGCCAGCAGATGCTGCGGCAATTACCGATACTGATTTAAAAGTAGATGCTGGTGCATACAAACCTTGCAAGGCACGAGAGAGTGCGGGTACAGCCTTTTTCTCACTAAATAAATCTGATGCCTGCTTGACGGTTAATCCCTTTTCGAATGCATTGGGGTCATATGTTGGATACGAAGCGATAGCTAATATTTGGCCATTTCTAATATCCATCACCACCGCTGCGCCCGAATCAGAGGTGTATCCGTTTGCACGGCCACGCTTTACGGCATCGGCCAGTGCTACTTCCACCGCTGCTTGTAAACGTGCATCAAGTGATGTCACTAGGTGATCACCAGGTATTGGCGCGGTATTTTGACCTTGAGCCGTTATCGCCTCTTTGCGATCAACAATGAGTGTACGGATTCCGGGTTTACCGCGAAGATAAGAGTCGTACATAATCTCAAGACCAGATTTACCGATGGACTCACTACGGAAATATTTTTTACCATCGTCTTTTGCTAAATCACTTTCGGTCAGTGGGCCAACGTAACCCAGTACATGTGCACCATTGACTCCAGCAACACCTGGATAGTTTCTTATCGCGATTGGTTGAGCATCAACACCTGGAAACTGGTCGGAGCGCTCAACTATTTGCATTGCTATATCTGGGTCTGCCTCTTTGGTAATTGGAATCGGTTGGTACCGCGAACCAGTCCAGCACCCTGCCCTTTGACCCTTTGGCAACTCTCCGCATAAACGGGTATTGCGATAAATGTCGTTGTACTTCAACTTTAATAATGCGCTCAACCGCTTCATGACAGCGACACCTTTGTCAGGCTGCTTATCAATGGCAATTCGATCGATCGTAACGGCTAGGCCTACTTTGTTGAGTGCTAGTGGAACTCCAGATGAGTCCACGATTAATCCACGGGTAGCCGGGGAGACAACATCGCGACTTTGAATACTCAGAGCTGCGTCACGATATTTTGGGCCGGCAGCGATTTGAAGATAAAACAAGCGCCCGAATAAAGCTGCCATCAGTGAAATCATTAGGATTTGTACGACCAATAAGTTAAGACGTGAGCGTTGGTTCATATGGTCGACCGAGTACTAAAAGTCAATGAATGCGCATATGAAAATAGCGGTAAAAATATTGGTGTTGCAACTAAGCTCCAAATGGTTACACCTACGAGTGTAATTATTACTTGTCCGAAACTTCCAGCCTGAACCCCCAGTAAAGCGCCAGTAACAGCATAAGACAACTCAACAAAAAACACTGCGCTCATTGTCAAGAACGTAAAACCTAATGGATTTCCAGAGAGGCTTTCATTTCCAGAGCCCAAATATGAAACTGCATAACATGCAGCGATCATAAGTAGTGTCCAGTGACCAATCGGTCCGCTAGCACTTTGTGAGAGATCCATAAAAAATCCTGCGGTAAATCCAGTCAGAGCAGCTATCTCTGGTGAACTCAAGATTGCCCACACAAGTGAAAAAATTAATAGGAGTGAGAATCCCCCACCTGGGAGACGAAATTGACTAATGATTGCTTCCTGCACAACAAAAACTACAAAGGTTTGAATCAGAGTCAATAAAAACTGGCGCATTGAACTCGTCGCTTAATTCGTCGGAGTAGGAGAAGGTGTGGCGTAGATCGTCACTGTGGGCACGGGAGTTGGACGGGGCTTTGCAGGCACAAGCGCATCACCTGGATTACTAGATGGCGCACCTACTACAACGGCCACGACGCCAAGGGCTGAGAAATCGGTGTAGAGATGAACCGTCGCACTCTGGGCGATAGCACCTGCTGAATTATCGACGGCCGTCACATAACCAATTGGTACCCCGGGTACAAATGGTCGATTCGCAACACTGCCGCGAGAGAGCAAAACATCGCCAACTTTTACGCTCGTAAGATTATCAATTAGCTGCAAACTAGCAGAGCGATTACCGCGGCCAGAGAGGATTCCAATCTGCTGGCTACCCGCAATTCGAACTCCTATTCGAAATGATGGATCCGTTGCGAGTGAGACCAAGGCCGTATTTGGAAAAACCTCTTTCACGACACCTGCGATACCAAACTCTGACAAGACGGTCATATTTGTTTTGATTCCAGCTTTTGATCCAGAATCGATTGTGATTGTCTGTGAAAAAGACTGGCTAGATCCCTGACTGATAACGCGAGCATTTAATACTTTAAACTCAGCAGTTCCGGCCAAGTCCAAGATTGACTTTAATTGCTTCAACTGACTATCAGCATTTTTGCGATGTATCAACTGTGATTTTAATTTTGCATTATCCGCTCGAAGCTTCTCAATCTGATTGCGCGTACGGCCCAAGTGAGTCACGTCAGTGAAAAAGTTTTTAACCGGAGTTAATAGGACATTTCCTGCTCGCTGGAATGGTGAGAGAATCGTCTGCGATCCAGAACGTGCGCCTTCAAGGAGTCCAACTCCACGAAGATCTAACGTAATTAGAAATAGCGCCGTGACGATTAATATGATTAAGAGCAGTCGACTGCGACCCTCGGCGCCTCTGCGCATCTCTTAAGCGAATCTATCGACGTGGTTCGGAGATCAAGACCTTCTCTAAGGCCTCAAACTCTTCGATACATTTACCAGAGCCTTCAACTACTGCATCCAATGGACGCTCTGCGATATGAATTGGCATTCCAGTCTCTTTACGCAAGCGCTCATCTAGACCTTTTAGAAGTGCACCGCCACCAGTTAAGACGATACCGCGGTCCATTAAGTCAGATGCTAACTCCGGAGGAGTCTTATCAAGAGTGCTCTTGACTGCATTAACGATTGCATTGACTGGCTCTTCAATTGCTTTGCGAATCTCAGCGGCTGAAACAACGATTGTCTTTGGAAGTCCAGTGGCTAAATCGCGACCACGGACTTCGGCATCGTTTTCTCCCGCTAATGGATAGGCCGAACCAATAGCCATTTTGATCTCTTCGGCGGTGCGCTCTCCCAAAAGTAGGGAGAATTCACGCTTAACCCAGTTGATAATCGATTGATCAAGCTCATCACCTCCGACACGAATCGATAGTGATGTCACGATTCCGCCGAGTGAGATAACTGCAACCTCGGTAGTTCCGCCACCAATATCTACAACCATATTTCCAGTTGGTTCGTGAATTGGAAGTCCCGCACCGATAGCCGCAGCCATTGGCTCTTCAATAATATAAACCTTGCGTGCGCCTGCTGCATATGCGGCATCTTTAACTGCACGTTGTTCAACACCTGTAATTCCTGATGGAACACAGACAACGATTCTTGGCTTGGCTAAGTAGCGACGACGGTGCACTTTCTGAATGAAGTAGCGAAGCATCCGCTCAGTAGTTTCAAAGTCTGCAATCACACCATCCTTGAGTGGACGAATAGCGATGATATTTCCAGGAGTACGGCCAATCATTTTTTTGGCTTCAAGACCAACAGCCAATATCCCGCCGGTGTCTTGATTGACTGCAACAACTGAAGGCTCATTCAAAACAATGCCACGACCGCGTACATAGACAAGCGTGTTTGCGGTACCAAGATCAACGGCCATATCGCGACCGATAAACGACATTTTATTTTGTGCACTCATGCTTTTTTGCTCCTTGATTGTTGCTTGATTAATTAGGGAAGAAAATTTGAATCTCGCGCGCAGCAGACTCTGGCGAGTCTGAACCATGCACAATATTTTGTACGACTTTGGTTCCTTGGTCTCTAGCTAAATCACCGCGGATTGTTCCCGGTGCTGCAACTGTTGGATCAGTAGCCCCAGCTAGAGAGCGGAATCCTTCGATAACACGATTGCCTGATGCGACAATGGCAACAATTGGTCCTGACATCATGAACTCGACAAGCGGTTCATAAAAGACTTTGCCAACGTGTTCGGCGTAGTGTTTTTCGAGAAGCTCGCGATCGGCATTTAACATTCGAAGCGAATCGATTGCATAGCCTTTAGCTTCAATGCGAGAAATCACTTCACCTACGAGGCTGCGACGGACTCCATCGGGCTTTACAAGGATAAGAGTTTTCTCAATATTCACCTGCGTAGTCTATTAGCCCTTTTCGGCCTGTGTAGCCAACAATTCTGCGCGAGCAGCCTCGCCCTTTCGCCCTACGATGATGGCCGCGGCCCAAAGTCCCACAAAAACTGCCCCCATGATGAAAAATGATGGGACGAAAAAGCCGAATGCGATTACAAAAACCTGAAGAGCCGAGGCGATATAGAAAGCTGAGCGGCGTTTGAGAAGCCCGGCCATGACAAAAACCAGGAAGGCCACTATCGATCCGTAAACAATCCCAACCGTGGACTGGTCTTTTATAGCGAGCAAAACTGCAAAGCCAAGAGTCAGGGACTCCATCACCAATACTGATGCACCCAAGACTCTCATTGGGCAAACTTTCCACGTAGATAGCTGCGGGCCTCGCCCACTGTCACCACCGAGCCAGTCACAATGATTCCGATTGTGTCTTCGCTCAATGGACGGGTTGCATCTGTCACTGCACGATCGAGTGCGCTTTTGAGATCACTCACCTCAAAAACTCGGTCAACACCAAATATTCTTGAAGCGATCTTCTCTAAATCTCCTGATGTCATAGCTCGTTGCGAAGAGCTTTGGGTCACAATAATGTGATCCACGATTGGCTCTAACGCTTCCAAGATACCAACGGCATCTTTATCGCCAAAGACGGCAACAACTGCGACGATTTCATCAAAATTAAACTCGCTGGCCAAAGTGTCAGCTAAAGCCTTAGCGCCATGGGGGTTGTGAGCGGCATCAAGAATAATTGTTGGGTCGCGATGTACTACTTCGCAGCGCCCTGGAGATGTAACTGCCGCAAATCCTGCACGAACTGCCTCAATATCTAACGGTTGATCACCAAAGAAAGCCTCTACAGCTACGAGTGCACTTGCAGCATTTGCCGCTTGATGTTTGCCATGCAAGGGCAAGAAGATTTCGTCATACGTATCGTGCAGTCCAGAGATTGTTAGTAATTGACCACCGACTGCAATTGCGCGCGAAGCTACTGAGTACTCAACCCCTTCTCGAACAACATCGGCTCCGACTTCGGCAGCCTTGCGAATTAACTCTTTAGCAGCTTCGGGCTCTTGCTGTGCAAGAACAATGAAGCCACCTTCTTTGATGATCCCTGCCTTTGTTGCAGCAATCTCATGCAATGTGTGCCCTAGGTACTCCATGTGATCAAAGCCAATCGGCATAATCACGGATACATCGGCATCAACAACATTTGTTGCATCCCATTCGCCACCCATACCTACTTCAATCACTGCAACATCCACTGGGTGTTCTGCAAAGGAGACAAAGCCAAGAGCTGTGACTGCTTCAAAGAAAGATATGGGGTGCTCAAACTTTGAATCCATTAAATCTAAATATGCGGCAATGTCGTTGTAGGCAAAGATTAAATCTTTCGGATCAATTGGCTGCCCATTAATTGCAATACGTTCACGGTATGTCTCAAGGTGAGGGCTCGTGAAACGACCTGTGCGCAATCCATGAGCGAACAAAAGTGAGTCAATCATCCGAGAAGTAGTGGTCTTACCGTTGGTGCCTCCTACATGGATCGTTGGATATGTCAGCTGAGGCGAACCAAGGATGTCAACGAGAGCTGCAATGCGTTCAGTGGAGGGTGCAATTCGAGTCTCAGGCCAGCGCGCTAGTAAAGCCTTTTCAATAGCATCAATGCGTTCTTGATCATCAGGTGAAATAATCATGCTGAAGGAAGCTTCGACAACTGCGCAGTAAGGCGTTCAATATCTGCAGATGTTTTTTCTAATCGCTCTCTAATTTCGATGACAACACTCTCTGGTGCCTTCGCCATAAAGCCCTGATTACCAAGTTTTACTTCGGCGGTCTGCTTGTCTTTTTCGGCAGTGAGTAAGTCCTTTTCTAGACGAGCACGCTCAGCAGCAACATCGATAGAGCCCGTTAAATCAAACTCCACTCTTACATTTCCAATTTCACAGTGCGCGCTTGGTGTTATCTCTTCGAGTTGCAGACGCAAAACAAATGCCATTGCGCTGGCATACTCTTCGATGTGGGCAGGGGCAATAAAGCGTGCCGGAATCTTCTGTGAAGTCTTTATCCCTTGATCATTTCTAAATCTACGGACATCGGTAATGATCTCTTGAAGCTCTGCAATTAACTTCTCAGATTTCTTATCAACGTGATCGGCTCGAGCCGTTGGCCACTGCGCAATTACAAGTGACTCTCCCCCGGTAAGTGCCGTCCACATTGTCTCTGTTACAAATGGCATTACAGGATGCATCAAACGAAATAGTTGATCAAGAACATAGCCCAATACTCGCTTTGTCGAAGCTGCATCACCCGATGAGAAACTCTCTTTAGAAAGCTCCAAATACCAGTCACATAAGTCATCCCAAGCAAAGTGGTACATAAGTTCGCATGCACGGGCAAACTCGTATTGCTCGAGTAGCGCGTCAACCTCAGTAATGGTTTCTGATAAGCGGCTAAGAATCCATCGGTCAATCGCGTTGAGTGAATCAACATGTGGCAACTCACCTTCGGTGGTAGCACCATTCATCATTGCAAATCGTGTTGCATTCCAAAGCTTTGTTGCGAAGTTTCGAGATCCGCCTACCCAATCTTCGGCTAGAGCTTGGTCTTTGCCTGGATTAGCTCCTCGAGCCAGTGTGAAGCGAAGTGCATCTGCGCCGTACTTATCCATAAACTCGATTGGGTCGACAGTATTACCTTTGGACTTTGACATCTTTTTGCCAAACTGATCACGGACTAAACCGTGAAGTGCAATGGTGTGGAACGGCTGAACGCCATCCATTGCAAATAAACCAAACATCATCATTCGAGCAACCCAGAAAAATAGAATGTCATATCCAGTTACCAGAACTGAAGTTGGGTAAAACTTCTTTAAATCTGCACTTTCATGCGGCCACCCTAGAGTTGAAAATGGCCACAACGCTGAAGAAAACCATGTATCTAAAACATCAGGATCTTGTGTGTAACCCTCTGGTGCGATTTCATCAGGGCCGACAACAACAACTTCACCAGCAGGCCCGTACCAAACAGGGATCCGATGTCCCCACCACAATTGGCGAGAGATGCACCAGTCGTGCATGTTGTCGATCCAGTCAAAGTATCGTGGCGCTAACTCTTCGGGCTCAATCTTTACGCGACCATCACGCACCGCATCTCCTGC
>CAFBMZ010000041.1_pt1 | contig 12278 bp, 8 predicted proteins | sample 7269111 | NCBI WGS metagenome assembly CAFBMZ01 (sample SAMEA6814078, study PRJEB35770) | uncultured Actinomycetes bacterium | biome: Freshwater; feature: Freshwater reservoir; material: water | place: Czech Republic | collected 2017-05-23 | depth 30m m | reverse complement strand
CGTTCTGAGTGTTTTGTCTGAGGCACGCGCGCCTTTAACTGCGCTGTAACTTCATCGGCTAGCTCTTGACTATCGGTTACTAAAATCGCGGCTGCTATTACATCGTGCTCGGCTTGGCTAATTAAATCTGCTGCAACTTCAGCGGCTACCGCGCTTTTATCTGCCAGAATTGCAATCTCAGTAGGTCCGGCCTCTGAATCAATTCCGATTACTCCGCGCAATGCGCGCTTTGCTGCAGCGACGTAAATATTTCCCGGGCCCGTTACTAAGTCGCACTTTTCTGCTACTCCATCCATTCCATAGGCAAAGAGCGCGATTGCTTGCGCGCCGCCGACTGCATAAACTTCAAAGACTCCAAGAAGTGCACATGCCGCCAAAATCGTAGGGTGTGGAAGTCCTCCAAACTCACTCTGTGGAGGTGAGGCAACTGCAATAGATGCAACGTTTGCAATCTGTGCAGGAATGACGTTCATCATGACGCTGCTGGGATAAACCGCTCTCCCGCCTGGAACATAAAGACCTACACGATCTACAGGAATCCATCGCTCAACCACGGTCCCGCCATCTACAACTTGTGTTGTTGTATCAGGCCTGGATTGATTCGCGTGCACTTTTCTAATTCGCGCTATTGAGAGTTCAAGTGCTGCTCTCACATCTGGATCTAAGTTTGCTAGGGCGGCGTTTAATGCAGCCACAGGGACTCGTATTGATGGCGGGGTCACGCCATCGAACTCCTGGGCTAATTCAATGAGATCGGACTCGTCTCCGTTTTTAACACGTTTGAGAATCGGTTCAACAAGTCGCATGGCTGCGGCAACATCTAAGCTCGCACGTGGAAGCTCATTGTGATACCCCGCCTTTGTTAAAGCACGGCCACGTAGATCTACCACCCGAATCATTGTGTAATTGTAATGCTCAAGCAGTAAAGGGTGGAGCCAATAAACTGGGCTCGCCTAAATGAGGCAGTTCGGTCCCAGGATTGATTTGAGATCGGCACTCAAACTTGGCGAGGATGTGACTAGAGCATCGATTTTCATGAAAGTGCTAGCTCCATTGTCGTTGAGTTGCAAGTGGACTTCGCGTTTTCCTGGGTGGGATCGCAAAATCTCCTTAATACGTTCAACTATTGGTGGCGTGCACTGAGAAATTGGAAGAGAGATGACAAGTGGTCCTGAAGGTCCAGTGGATATATCTGGCATCGACATTTCAAGGGCGGTAAAACGAAGTTTGTCTTCACGTCTATCTACTCGACCTCGCACTGTTACAACGCGATCTTCAGTCAAAGACATTGAGTACTGGTTATAGGTATTGGCAAAGAAGAGGACCTCGAGTGCACCTTCTAAATCTTCGACTGTGACAATCGCCCACGATGCTCCCTGTCGTGAGACTTTACGGGCAACGCTTGTTATTAAACCGCCAATCGTGACAATTGAATCGCTTTGAGCTCCATCATCGACGAGTTCGCTAATAGTCATATCTGTACTGGACCGCAAAACATGCTCAATTCCAAGCAAGGGATGATCAGATACATATAGCCCTAACATCTCACGCTCATAGCTAAGTAGCATTGCTTTATCCCATTCACCTTTTGGAATCTCTAAATCAAGTGAGACAACATTGCTGATGGACTCGCCGCCGAATAAATCAAACTGACCGATTGCCTCTGCACGCTTGGACTCTATTACCGAGTCGATTGCCTCCAAGTAAACTGCCATGAGGCCTTTTCTGGAGGAATTCATCGAGCCAAACGCCCCGGCCTTAATCAACGATTCAATAGTCTTCTTATTACATACTTGCGCATCGACTTTTGCTAAGAAGTCACCAAATGATGTGAAACGACCTTTAGCTTCACGAGAGGCTTTAATTGATGCGACTACACCTTCGCCGACATTGCGAATTGCCGCTAAGCCAAATCTAATATCGTTTCCGCGTGGTGTGTACTCTGCGTCAGATTCGTTTACATCTGGCTCTAGAACTTTAATTCCCATTCGCCGGCACTCACTCAAGTAGAGTGCTGATTTATCTTTATCATCGCGCACACTTGTCAAGAGCGCTGCCATGTATTCAGTTGGATAGTTAGCTTTTAGGTATCCAGTCCAATAAGAAACAACACCATACCCTGCCGAGTGGGCTCGGTTGAATGCGTAATCTGAAAAGGGAATCAAAACATCCCAGAGACGTTTGATTGCAGCAGTCGAGTAACCATTGGCCTTCATACCGGCTTCGAAGGGAACATACTCCTTATCCAAAATATTCTTATCTTTCTTACCCATAGCTTTACGCAGTAAATCTGCACGCCCCAGTGAAAAGCCCGCAACCTTTTGTGCAATCGCCATTACCTGCTCTTGATAGACAATTAAGCCATATGTGTCGCCGAGAATATCTTTTAGTGCATCGATGAGTTCGGGGTGAATTGCTTCAACTGGCTTGCGACCATTCTTGCGGTCGGCATAGTTGTTGTGTGCGTTCTCACCCATTGGGCCGGGGCGATATAGAGCAATAACGGCTGAGATATCTTGAAATGAATCTGGCGACATTGCACGAAGCAGTGCGCGCATCGGGCCACCATCTAATTGGAATACTCCGAGAGTATCTCCACGAGATAGTAGTTCGTAGGTTTTTTTATCATCAAGAGGAAGATCTTCTAAAATGACATCGACATCTTTATTGAATTTAATATTTAAGAGTGCATCATCTAATACAGATAGATTACGAAGTCCAAGAAAATCCATCTTAAGAAGGCCCGTTGCCTCACAGGCTCCCATATCAAACTGTGTAATTATCGCTCCATCGGCTTCGCGACGATGAATTGGAATGACATCTAGTAAAGGCTCTCTCGAAAGAATTACGCCAGCGGCATGCACTCCCCACTGTCGCTTCAACCCTTCTAAACCGCGAGCAGTGTCTACAACGCGCTTTGAATCAGAGTCTGATTCATAGAGGGCGCGAAACTCACCGGCCTCTCCATAGCGATCATCTTTAGGATTGAAAACCCCGCCCAAGGAGATATCTTTGCCCATCACTGATGGAGGCAACGCTTTTGTGAGTTTTTCACCCACGACATATGGGTATCCCAAAACTCGTGTTGAGTCTTTTATCGCCTGTTTAGATTTGATCGTTCCGTAAGTAATAATCTGCGCCACGCGATCTTCACCATATTTGCTGGTTGCATATCGAATCATCTCGCTTCTGCGGCGCTCATCGAAGTCCAAATCGATATCAGGCATCGAAATTCGCTCTGGGTTTAAGAAGCGCTCAAAGAGAAGGCCATGCTCAAGTGGGTCAAGTCCAGTAATACCAAGTGCATATGCAACTAAGGAGCCAGCGGCAGAACCTCGGCCTGGGCCTACGCGAATTCCTACGGTCTTTGCATGCGCAACCAAATCTGCAACTACTAAGAAGTATCCGGGAAATCCCATTTTCTCCATGACGCCAAGTTCGTAAGCAAGGCGCGCATTATGTTCAGGGGTTACCCGTGATCCTAGGCGAGCAATTAATCCACGCTCTGCCTCTTTCTTGAGCCACGAGTCCTCTGTTTCTCCAGCTGGAACCGTGAACTGCGGCAATAGATTTTCACCTTCGCGCAAAGTGACGTTGCACCTCTCAGCAATCAGCAATGTATTGTCACAACTTTCTGGGATCTCTTTGAAAAGTTCGCGCATCTGTGCAGGGGTCTTTACGTAAAAACTATCATTATCAAATTTAAAACGCTTTGGATCTGCAAGTGTTGATCCAGACTGAACACATAGCAGTGCTTCATGAGCCGGTGCATCGCTTTGGAGTGTGTAGTGCAGATCATTTGTTGCAAGCAGAGGAAGCCCCAACTCTTTTCCAAGTTTCAATAGATCTGCTTTAACTCGAGATTCAATCTCAATCCCATGATCCATAATCTCTAAGAAGAAATTTTCAGCACCGAAAATATCGCGATAGTCACTGGCCGCTTTTATGGCCTCCTTGTAGGCACCCATACGCAGACGCGTTTGCACTTCACCACCTGGGCAGCCGGTTGTGGCGATCAACCCTTCGGAATGTTTGGCCAAGATTTCACGATCCATGCGGGGCTTGTAGTAATAACCTTCAAGGGATGCCAGTGAAGAAAGGCGAAAGAGATTTCCAAGTCCAACGTTGTTCTCAGCCAAAATCGTCATGTGCGTATATGCGCCGCCACCTGAAACATCATCTTCTCCACCATCGGCCCACTTGACGCGCTTTTTTTCAAGTCGTGATTCAGGGGCTACGTAAGCCTCTATACCTATGATGGGTTTAATCCCAGCTTTCTTGGCGCTCTTATAAAAGTCAAATGCTCCAAAAACATTTCCGTGGTCCGTCATTGCAATAGCTGGCATCTGCTGACGTAAAACCTCATCCATTAAATCACCAACACGTGCGGCACCATCGAGCATTGAATACTCGGTATGTACGTGAAGGTGGACGAAGTTATCGGTTGACATAGTTGTTATAAGGCTATTACTTATGGCAATACTGCATCGGATAGCAACGCCAGGCAGGCCTGCAAATCGGCTGGATAGGGTGCAGTGAAGTTCAAGGCCGCCCCAGTTATAGGGTGGTTAAAGCCGAGCTCCTTAGCGTGTAACCATGGGCGAGTCATCGCTAAGCTCTTTGCAAGCACTGGATCGGCGCCATAGGTCATATCACCGACCAAAGGATGGTTGAGTGCCGAGAAATGAACGCGAATTTGGTGTGTACGACCTGTTTCAAGTTCAACTTTCACAAGTGAGACAGCTCGATAAAACTCAATCACCTCATAGTGGGTTATTGAATCCTTTCCAGTTCCGACTACAGCAAAACGGTGATCCTCCTTTGGGTGACGATCTATTGGAGCATCGATGGTCCCCGTAGTCGGATCCATATGTCCTTGAATCAATGCATGGTAAATCTTTGCAACGCTACGTGTGCGAAATGCATCCTTTAATACTGTAAATGCGCGATCACTTTTGGCAACAATCATTAATCCACTAGTGCCAACATCTAATCTATGAACAATCCCTTGGCGCTCTGCTGCGCCACTTGTTGAAATCACAAAGCCGGCCGCACTTAATGCGCCAACTACTGTCGGTCCAGTCCAGCCCGGGCTAGGGTGAGCTGCGCAACCAACCGGTTTGTTAATTACGACAATATCTTCATCTTCAAAAACAATCTCGAGTCCCTCGATAGGTGTAAGTGGGATAGGGACGGTGTTTATCTGCGCTGGTAATAACACCTCAATAATCTGACCAGCGGTTACTCGCTCAGATTTCATCATCGACCGATTGCCAGTTGTGATGTCGCCATCATCGAGCAGTTTAACTACAGCAGTCCGCGATAAACCTAGTACTCGGGTCAGGGCACTATCAATACGCTCTCCGGCAACGCCTTCAGGAACTGCAAGGGTTCGTAACTCTCGATTGCTCATGACCTTAATTCCTTTTTGCTTATTGGGGAGATGTTGCGTGCAGTCAAAACCATTGATAATCCCGCCGCACAGACGATTGCTGAGTCGGCTACATTAAATATCGGCCAATGTGGAAGTTGCATCCAGTCAATGACATGGCCTCGCATGAACCCAGGTTCACGGAAAATGCGATCCATCAAATTGCCAAGCACTCCACCCATAACTAAACCTAAAACTATGGACCAACCCTTCGAATCTATGCGAGGCGCAAAGTAGATGATGACGAATACAACTATCACTCCAAATAGCGAGAGAAAGATTGTTGCTCCAGTAGCGAAAGAAAATGCGGCACCAGAGTTTCTGATATACGTAAGTTGAAAAAACTCACCAATAACCTTGATTGAAGTGCGGTGAGAAAGCCGACTCACTACCCAGGCCTTAGTTGCTAAATCGAGGATCCAGATAAACCAGGCAACACTTAAAAGTGTTCGCCACCTTTGCACTCCTAGCGCCGCTCTTCCTTCTGCTTGCACAACATACACAGAGTTGCACGGGGAAAGACTTGTAGTCGAGCCTTACCAATTGCATTGCCACACTCTTCGCATGAGCCATAGCGCTTAGAATCAATGCGATCCAAGGCTCGCTCGGTTTGCAAAACCATATCGCGTGCATTTATTACCAGAGACATTTCATGCTCGCGCTCGAAGGTTTTAGTACCTGCATCGGCTTGATCGTCGCCAGCTCCTTCACCAGACTCTTGAATCAGCGAGTCCATCTCAAGCTCAACTATTGCAAGTTCGCGGCGCAGACGCTCTAACTCTTTTGAAATCTCTGCTCTTATATTTTTTAACTCCGCAGGTGTCCATGGAGTCTCAGACTCACTAACAACTATTGGTGTCGGAGCGCTCTTAATAGGTTTGAGTGGCGCAATCTTCTTAGTGCTCTTAGCTGGCCGTGGTGGCGGTGGCATTACCAAGCGGCGCTCTTCTACAACTTGGGCAACAACCGGTGCACTGACAGTTGAGACAGATACCGTTTGTGAATTTTCATCGACAGTCAACGTGGTCTTGGTGGTCGAGGCCTTTGCCGCTGGCGCTTTCTTTACAGGTATTGATTTGACTGCACTCTTTGTCGCTGCGGCTTTTTTTACAACCGGCTTGGCAGCAGCTTTCTTTGCCACGCTCTTTGTTGCTGCGGCTTTTTTTACAACCGGCTTGGCAGGTGCCTTTTTTGCAACGGCTTTTTTGACCGCCGGCTTTGCAGCAGCCTTCTTTGCAACGGCTTTCTTAACTGGCTTCTTCGGCATGACGCGAACCTTATTCGGATTGATGCATCTATACCAACTGCGCCACGGAGAGTTTTTACCCTGGCATGGCCTAGACTGGTCCTGCTAACACAAAATGGGCGCTGACGGGGCTATCACCTCACGAGCCCGTTGGAAGAAGTGAGTGAAAACTCATCTAGAACCGACATGGTTAGTACCTTAAGTGGCGCGAAAATGCGCAAGGTGGGTGGTACCGCGAGCTCTGCGACAGTGGAGATCGTCCCTCCAGAGGATTTCTTTCTTGGAGGTTTTTTTATGGCGTTTCGAGCAATCTCAGCTTCTGTGGACTTACCTGCCGTTGAACATGAAATCCTAAAGTTCTGGCGCGATAACGAGATCTTTCATAAAACAGTAGCAGCTCGAACTGGTGCATCTGCGTGGACATTTTACGAAGGGCCTCCTACTGCCAACGGAATGCCAGGGACCCATCACATTGAAGCGCGAGTGTTTAAAGATGTCTTTCCGCGTTTTCAAACTATGAAGGGACGACTTGTAACGCGTAAAGCCGGTTGGGATTGCCACGGCCTACCCGTTGAGATTGCCGTCGAAAAAGAACTTGGCTTCAATGGCAAAGCTGATATTGAACGTTACGGCGTTGCCGCATTTAACGATAAGTGCCGCGACTCTGTGCAAAGACATGTGAGTGCATTTAGTGACATGACAGATCGCATGGGCTTTTGGGTTGATTTCGATCAAGCTTATTGGACCATGTCACCTGAGTATGTTGAAAGTGTTTGGTGGTCTCTCAAAGAGATATGGAAAAAAGGCTTACTCGTTCAAGACCACCGCGTAGCGCCTTACTGTCCGCGATGCGGAACTGGCTTGTCAGATCACGAGTTAGCCCAAGGGTACGAAACCGTTACAGACCCTTCAGTATTCGTGCGTTTTCCTGTTACTTCTGGCGAACTTGCAGATCTGAATGCATCATTGCTTGTCTGGACTACAACACCATGGACGCTTGTGTCTAATACAGCTATCGCAGTGCATCCAGATGTTGAGTACGTAGTCGTTGAAACGACTGTCGATGATTTCACAGAGGTGCTTGTAGTCGCACAAGCACTCATCGAAAGTGTAAAAGGCGAAAAGAAAATCATTAAGCGCCTCCTCGGAAAAGATTTAGAGCACACCTCTTATAAACGACCATTTGATTATGTTGAGATTCCTAATGCGCATTATGTGGTTCTTGCACAGTATGTAACAACTGAAGATGGAACCGGATTAGTTCACCAATCCCCCGCATTTGGTGCTGATGACTTAGCTGTCTGTCGCGCCTATGGGCTTCCTGTCATAAATCCAATCGCTCCTGATGGAACTTTCTTACCCGAGGTTCCAGTTGTGGGTGGAGTTTTCTTTAAAGATGCAGACAAACCCTTAGTCAAAGAGCTAAAGGCAATCGGAGCTCTTTACAAGCATCAGCAGTATGAGCACTCGTATCCACACTGCTGGCGCTGTCATACAGCTCTCATGTATTACGCCCAACCATCTTGGTATATCCGAACAACCTCAATAAAAGAGGCACTTCTGCGTGAAAACTCTGCAACTGATTGGCACCCAGAAACAATAAAAGAGGGCCGCTATGGTGATTGGCTCAATAACAATATCGACTGGGCTCTTTCGCGAAATCGCTATTGGGGAACACCGCTTCCTATCTGGCGCTGTGAAAATAAGCATGAGATATGCGTGGATTCACTCAAAGAGCTTGGTGAATTATCTGGGGAAAATCTTTCTAACTTAGATCCACATCGTCCATTTGTTGACGACATCACTTTTGAATGTTCACAATGTCAGGCGAGAATGAATCGAGTCCCTGAAGTAATCGACTGCTGGTATGACTCAGGAGCGATGCCTTTTGCACAATGGGGCTACCCACATAAAGAAGGCTCCGTTGAAAAATTTAAGGCCTCCTACCCTGCCGATTTTATCTGCGAAGCAATCGATCAAACTCGTGGGTGGTTTTACACTTTAATGACTATTGGAACTCTAGTATTTGATAAATCCTCATATAAGACAGTTCTGTGCCTTGGCCATATCTTGGATAAAGATGGCCGCAAGATGAGTAAGCATGTTGGAAATGTTCTAGAGCCGATGGCGCTTATGGATCAACATGGGGCGGATGCAGTGCGTTGGTACATGTTGGCAGCTGGCTCGCCCTGGGCTGCACGGCGGGTGGGCCACGATGCAATCAATGAGGTGGTTCGTAAAACGCTTCTGACTTACTGGAATACCGTTTCATTTCATGCCCTCTATGCAAAAGCATCAAACTTTGATCTCAGTAATTCACCAGAGATAGAAAATCGCTCAATGATGGATAAATGGATTATCTCTGAACTAAATATCCTTATCACCGAAGTTGATGAGGCCTTGAGTGGATTCGACTCACAGATTGCAGGCCGAGCATTAGCTCGTTTCATCGATGATCTTTCTAACTGGTATGTCAGACGCTCTCGCCGACGCTTCTGGGATGGCGATGTTGCAGCTATGGCGACATTGCATGAATGTTTAGTCAGGCTTACACAGTTACTTGCCCCCTTAGTTCCATTCATCACTGAACAGGTGTGGCAAGAGTTGGTACGTCCAACAGATCAGCGCAGTGCAGTATCGGTGCACCTTACAGATTTTCCTATTGCAGATGTAAGTGCGATTGATAATGAATTAAGAGATCAGGTTGCACTAACTCGGCGAATAGTAGAACTGGGTCGCGCATCGCGCGCTGAATCTGGAATTAAGATTCGCCAACCATTAGGAAGAGCCCTCATAAGCGCAAGTGGCTGGGCATCCCTTCCGCAACAAATGCGCGAACAGATCGCAGATGAGCTAAATGTTCTGGCACTTGAAGATATTGCTAACGCCGATGGCGATTTAGTTGATATCTCCATCAAGGCAAACTTTAAGAGTTTAGGTGCCAAATTTGGTGGAACCGTCCAAGAGATTTCTAAAGCTATTGCACTCAGCGATGCGAATACTCTGGTTAAGAAGATTCGTGAGTTGGGGGTAGTAACCGTTGGAGAGTGGGAGATCCACCTCGAAGACCTGGTCATTACCGAGGTCCCAAAGAGTGGCTGGATGGTTTCATCTCACGATGGTGAGAGCGTTGCCCTTGACTTAGAGCTGACCCCATCCCTTGTTTTAGCTGGAAATGCACGAGAAGTAATCCGTTTCGTACAAGAGCGACGAAAGAGTGATGGATTGGATATATCCGATCGCATAACAATCTCCTGGAACGCATCGCAAGATATTGTCGATGCGATCGCAGAACATTCTGCGCATATTCAAGATGAGGTTTTAGCGCTTTCAATTCTTCGTGACGAGGGGCTTGACTTTTCTGAGAGCGAATTTGGCTTAGTTGTAAAACTTAAAAAAGTTAACTAATTAAACCTATTAAGAGGTTAACTCCAAAGAAGATAACGATGAAGCTCATGTCGATGCTTACTGCCCCTATGCGAACTGGAGGGATGTACTGCCTCACAAAACGCATCGGCTGATCTGTAATCGTATAAATCGCTTCGACAAAGTAAAGAGCGATGCCTTTAGGTCTGAAATTGCGAGCCAGCATCTGCACGTAATCAAGAATGAGCCGCGCCAGCAAAGACAATAGAAAGAGATTTAGAAGGGCAACGACAATCGATCTTATGTCCACGAGAAATTAGCTCTGGTTAAAGAAACTTGCTTGCGCCGCAGCAGACTTGTCTTCATTGCTCACTTGGAGATTAGCTGGTGAAATCAGGAAAACCTTTTTTGTGACACGTTCGATTGTGCCGTGAAGACCAAAGGCTAATCCGCTTGCAAAGTCAACTAACCTCTTGTGCTCTGACTCATCCATCTCTGTTAAATTAATGATGACTGGATTTCCTTGGCGAAAGTGCTCACCAATCGTGCGAGCTTCGTTATAGAAGCGCGGGTGAAGAGTGATGATTCGATCCAAAACTGGTAAATCTAACTGCGGGGCGACTTCTGTTGTCGAAGTGATCACCGTTGAGACAGGGCGCGCAGTGCGGGGTTTGATACGAACATCATTTGAAATAGGAACAGCTGGCACACTTGTACTTACAGGTGAGTCAAACTCTGGTTCGTCGGTCAATCCCAAATAAACTGCGATTCTTTTCACTGCATTAGCCATGTGTATACGTTACCTGCCTAGGTAGCGAGAACCCATTATTTCCGAGCCTATTCGTAGATGTGTCGCACCAAAGGAAAGTGCGATTTCAAAATCAGCGCTCATCCCAGCCGAAAGTTTTGTAGCCATCGGAAAATCTCTCATAAAAGCCTCATGTAATCCCTGAAGGTTTTCAAATGAGGATGCCACGTCGATTCCAAGTGGGGCTACTGCCATGAGGCCAACCAATGAATGATGAGAATCAGCTGCTACCTTTTCGGCCAGTGGGTACAAGGATTGAATCGATCCTCCCCCGCGATGTTCTAGGCCATCTAGGTTTACCTGAAGAAAGATATCTAAAGGGTGTGGGGCAAACTTTTGAATTAGCTCAAAGTGGCGAAGGTCATCGAGGGAGTGAATCACTTCTGCCCATGTGCAGATGGATTTTAATTTATTACTCTGAATCTGGCCCTGGAAATGCCAGCGAGCTTTAACTTCCGATGCTTTCTGGGATGCCTCTGAATCACGGTTCTCACCAAAATCATTTACACCTAACCCTTTAAGAATCGCGATGTCACTTACTGGGAAGTTTTTAGTGACTGCAATCAGAGTAATTTGCGAGCGTGTTCGGCCTGATGCGCTGGCTGCCGAGGAAATTCGCTCCTCAACCTCTTGTAGGCGCTCACAGATCTCAATCTCTCTATTCATAGCCAGATTACTCCAGCGTTTCTTCCAGTGATATTTCTTCGTCGATAAGAAAAGAAACGTGGATTTTCATAGGTGCAATCCGTCGATGCTTCATAGGTTAATCCTTCGGCTACTAAATCGGCGATGAGCGCTCTTGGTAGATTCAATGCGGGAGTCAACGCTTGCGTCTGCGATCGCGCAACAGGATGAGTTTGCGAAATATCCTGCGCCATTGATGCCGGAACTTCATAGCAACTCCCGCAGATTGAAGCGCCTAGTTGTGCGTGAATAGCCCCCGATCCTAATCGACGCATCTCTTCTATCACTTTGAGAGCAATGAAATTATCTAAACCTTTGCGACCAACATGCACTGCGGCGACAACGGTCTTAGAGGAGAGCAATAAGGGGATGCAATCAGCGACTAGAACTGCGAGTGCAACACCTGGAGTTGTGGTAATTAATGCATCACACGTTGGCTCTGCCGATGTAACCGAATCGATAACTGCAAAAGAATTGCCGTGAACTTGGTTCATAAACTGCACAGGCCCACTTTGCAGTGAGAGCGTATGGCGATTTTTACCAACTACCTTCGGATCATCTCCAACATGAAGCGCTAAATTAAAAGAGTCATACGGCGCATCGCTGAGCGCTTGGCGCCGATCAGTAAAGATCGAAGGCACAAGAGATTACTTCATGAAGTCAGGAACATCGACTTCATGTTCATCTTCAGAAACCATCTCTTCAAATGTCACGCGACGACGAGGTGTTGGCTCCGAATCAAT
>CAFBMZ010000040.1_pt1 | contig 12438 bp, 10 predicted proteins | sample 7269111 | NCBI WGS metagenome assembly CAFBMZ01 (sample SAMEA6814078, study PRJEB35770) | uncultured Actinomycetes bacterium | biome: Freshwater; feature: Freshwater reservoir; material: water | place: Czech Republic | collected 2017-05-23 | depth 30m m | reverse complement strand
TTGCCCGATGTAATTGCCCGTGGAAGGGCGGCAAACATCTCATGAGGTTAATTGCAGCAATGAGCGGCGGAGTGGACTCTGCTGTTGCCGCGGCCCGTGCAGTTGAGGCCGGACATGAAGTAATTGGAGTCCACTTAGCCCTCTCGTCTAATCCGCAGAAATATCGATCGGGTGCCAGAGGTTGTTGCACTATTGAAGACTCACATGATGCGCGCAGGGCCGCCGATGTGATTGGCATTCCATTTTATATATGGGACATGGCCGAGGAGTTCCATGATGGTGTAGTTGAAGACTTTTTGGCTGAATATGCAGCAGGTAGAACACCCAATCCATGTCTGCGATGCAATGAAAAGATTAAGTTTGCTGCCGTGTTAGATCGTGCACGCGCGATGGGATTCGATGGTGTTGTTACAGGACATTACGCACGCACACAGATGAGTGAGAGTGGTAAAACTCTGCACCGCGCCGTTGATCACTCAAAAGATCAATCTTATGTGCTCTCAGTTCTCACCGTCGAGCAGATATCAGGTGCGATATTTCCACTAGGAGATACAACTAAGGTCGATATTCGAAAAGAGGCAGAGTCTCGCGGTCTTGCTGTCGCACAAAAACCTGATAGCCATGATATTTGTTTCGTTCCATCTGGAGATAATGCAGGTTGGTTACGGGATCGATTGGGTAGCGATGTTGGTCCAATTCTCGATCAAGAGGGTACAAAGATTGGCGAACACAAAGGTGCATATACGTACACGATTGGGCAACGCAAAGGCTTGGGTCTAACGATTCCAACTCCTGATGGTTCACCCCGATTCGTCTTAAAGATTGAGCCAGTGACAAACACCGTTGTTGTTGGCGCACGTGAGGATTTAGCAATCACAACGATGCGAGGAGAGCGTCCAGTGTGGTGTGGCCCTCAAATCGATGATCAACGGCATAGAGGTTTTGTTCAGATTCGCGCCCATGGCGCAGCACTTGAGTGCACATACTTTGTTGAGAAATCCTTACTTGTCGCGGTTCTAGACTCTCCACTCTTGGGTCTTGCAACGGGACAAGCAATGGTGATTTACGATGGTGATCGCGTAGTTGCTTCGGCAACAATCTGTGAGACAGAGTAGATGAGCAATTCAGTGCGTCACCGCATGAGCGAACTCATCAATGAGATTCGCGATCACCAGTTTAAATACCATGTGTTGGATATGCCATCGATTAGTGATGCAGATTTTGATTCGCTACTTCGCGAATTGAAGCAGTTAGAAAGCCAGCATCCTGAGCTTCAAGAGGCTGATTCGCCAACACTTGGAATCGGTGGGGGATTCTCAACTACTTTTTCGCAGCATGACCATATTGAAAAGATGATGAGCCTTGACAATGTATTTGACTTAGATGAACTAACGCTTTGGTTTGATCGCATTGAGAAAGAAATACCAAGGCCTACCTACATCTGCGAGCTAAAGGTTGATGGCTTAGCAATAAATCTCACTTATGAAAATGGGCAACTAGTTAGAGGTCTAACACGAGGTAACGGTGTAACCGGCGAAGATGTAACGCTTAATGTTAAGACGATTAGAAATCTTCCACACGCTTTGATTGGCTCAGACATACCCGAACTCATTGAGATCCGTGGAGAAGTATTTTTTCCTCTAGCTGCCTTTAATGAGCTCAACGAAGGCTTGGAAGAGTCTGGAAAATCTCTCTTTGCAAATCCCCGCAACGCTGCAGCTGGCTCTCTTCGACAAAAAGATCCACGGGTTACAGCTGCACGACCATTATCCGTTGTTGTTCATGGTGTTGGCGCACGCAAAGGAGTTACATTTGACTCGCAAAGCGATGCATACGCGCAGTTAAAAGAGCTTGGTTTACCTACAAGTGATCGGATTAAAATCTGCTCAACTCGCGAAGATGTTCAGAAATATATTGAGTACTACGGCCTACACCGGCACGATGTCGAACATGAGATTGACGGAGTTGTAATAAAAGTCGATTCAATCGCTGATCAAGGTCAGTTGGGCTTTACTTCGCGTGCACCTAAGTGGGCTATTGCATTTAAGTATCCGCCAGAAGAGGTCACAACCCGTTTAATAGATATCAAAGTGAGTATTGGACGGACAGGTCGAGTGACCCCATTCGCATTTATGGAGCCAGTTAAAGTTGCAGGCTCCACGGTGACAAATGCGACATTACATAACGCCGCCGAAATTGTGCGAAAAGGCGTCCTGATTGGTGACGTAGTCGTAATTCGCAAAGCTGGAGATGTTATTCCGGAGGTTTTAGCCCCCGTTATTGAACGAAGAACCGGAAGCGAAGTCGCATTTGTCATGCCGACACATTGCCCAGAGTGCGGTTGGGCACTTCGTGCCATGTCAGAAGGCGATGTAGATATCCGTTGTCCAAATTCACGCACTTGCCCAGCACAACTGCGAGAACGTATCTATTACATTGGTTCTAGAGCGGCCCTAGATATCGACGTCTTGGGCTATGAAGCTGCATCGGCGCTCTTAGAGTCCACAATAATTTCCGATGAATCGGATCTTTTTAATCTGACGCAAGAAAAATTAGTCACATCAGAGTTCTTTACTAAGAAAGATGGAAGCGCTGGATTAAACGTTGAAAAATTATTAGCAGCACTTGAGAAAGCTAAATCTGCACCGCTATGGAGAGTTTTAGTCTCACTTTCAATTCGACATGTAGGTCCGACGGCTGCACAAGCACTAGCAACTGCCTGCGGATCTATAGAGAAGATTTCGACCTCAACCGCCGAAGAGTTAGCGCAGATAGACGGAGTCGGTGCCATTATCGCCGATTCAATTATTGAATGGTTTGGAGTTGATTGGCACCAAGAGATTATCTCTAAGTGGGCATCTGCAGGTGTACGGATGCAGCAAGAGGTCAAAGTCCAACTGCCGCAAACCCTTACGGGCTTGACCTTTGTTGTGACCGGGGGACTTGAGAGCTTTACACGTGACTCAATCGCCGAAACTATTACTTCGCACGGCGGAAAGTCGGCTTCATCTGTATCTAAGAAAACGGACTATGTGTTGGTCGGGGCCGAACCAGGCTCAAAGTTAGCCAAAGCTATAGAAATTGGAGTTCCGGTAATTGATGAGGCTAGATTTAAAGAATTGTTGGCGGGCGAGTAGTAGGATTTCGCCATGACTAATCGTGCCGCAGAGACTCTTCGCGAACTCCCAATGCCAGCCGTGGCTTACGGCCTTGTTACCTTTGGAATTCTCTCGCTCTTTCTGTATTTAGCACTTCGCTTAGACCGGGATTAATTTGTCGCGAGTTGGAATATATGGCGGGACTTTTGACCCGATTCATAATGGTCACCTGAAAGTAGTTAGCCAACTCATTGAAAAGAAAATTATTGATCGATTAATTCTCGTGCCCGCTGGTCAACCCTTATTGCGAGAGAGCAGCCCCATTGCATCAGGCGCGGCACGAAGGACAATGTGCCAACTTGCTATTTCAACTTTACCCGAGAGCATTTCTACCCATGTTGAAGTCAATCCCATTGAGATCCTTCGTGAAGGCCCGAGCTATGCCATCGATACAGTTGAGGCGGTGCGCAGTACCTACCCAGAAGATGAGATTTTCTTGATATTAGGCGCTGATGCATACTCAAAGATCGATCAGTGGCACCGAGCCGATGACCTACACAGACTAGTCTCCATCATCTGCATCAATCGCCCAGGATTTGCCCCACATGGGATCGATATATCAGCTATTGAGGTTTCAGCCAGTGCAGTGAGAGCGGGTTTAAGCACTGATGTACCGGCAATCGTTCGTGAGTTTATAAGCGAGAATAAGCTCTATGACAATTAGCGGACGTACACTGGAAATCACCCAAGTTGCAGCCAAGGCTGTTATCGAAAAAATCGGAACAGATTTAGTAGCAATAGATTTATCAGATCAACTAGTTTTGAGTGAAGTCTTTCTGATTGCAACTGGACAAAACGTTGCACAGGTCGATGCCATCGCCGACGAGGTTGAGCGTGCATTGATTGCCATTGGGGAAAAACCTGCACGTCGCGAAAAAGGTGCCGAGTGGATTCTCCTTGATTACTCGGACTTAGTTGTGCACATTCAAAGTACGGAGTTACGCAAGTACTACATGCTCGATCGATTGTGGAACGATTGTCCGACAATCGACTTGGAAGCAGTGAAAGATGCCGCTGTACATGGTCGGTAATCGAGTACTTCTTTGGCGACATGGCCAAACCGATTGGAACTTAGTTAATCGATTCCAAGGCCACTCAGACATCCCTTTAAATGATGTAGGACGATTTCAAGCAAAACATGCTGCGCAGATTTTGGCAGGAATGAATCCGACCGCGATTATCTCTAGTGATCTCGGTCGTGCACGCGAGACTGCGCAAGCTCTTGCAGACTTAGTTGGATTAAACGTAACCACTCATGAAAAACTACGCGAGACAAATGGTGGACTGTGGGAGGGAAAAACTGGTGCTGAAAATCGCGCCGAAGATTTTCAAAACTTTATTCGTTGGATAGATGGAGATGATAATCCGGCGGGCACCACTGGAGAAAAACGAAGCGAAGTTGCAGCGCGTGCTGTCGGTGTTATCAGTGAAGCCCTCGAAGGTAAGAGCAATCAACTTTTAGTCGTTGCAACACATGGTGGAACTGCGCGATGCATACTTGGACAGCTTTTACAGTTGCCGCTTTCACACTGGGGCGTTATCGGTGGACTTTCAAATGCATCGTGGTCAATTCTTGAACGCAATCCACGTCAATGGAATTTAGTCGAACACAACGCTGGTTCAATCCCAGAGCCTGTCTATGGCGAAGAAAGTGGCGCAATTACCCCATAATTCATGCGGTAAGGTTTGCTCTTCTCAAGTAATTGGGGCTGTAGCGCAGCTGGTAGCGCACCTGCATGGCATGCAGGGGGTCAGGGGTTCAAATCCCCTCAGCTCCACGTATGAATACAGATAACACTAACGAGGCGCACGCGGCCTACGACTTTGCCTACGTGCAGGAAAAGTGGCTGCCCGTTTGGGATGAAGTTCAGCCATTTAAATCCGGTCGCACCGATGATGTTCGTCCCAAGAAATATGTCCTTGACATGTTTCCGTATCCATCGGGTGATTTGCATATGGGCCATGCCGAGGCATACGCCTTGGGCGATGTGATTGCTCGCTATTGGATTCAAAAAGGCTTCAACGTTATGCACCCAATTGGTTGGGATGCATTTGGATTACCGGCAGAAAATGCGGCGATTAAACGCAATGAAGATCCAAAGATTTGGACCTATGAAAACATCGCAGTTCAAAAGGCATCGATGCGACGCTTTGCATGTTCATTTGATTGGGATCGCGTCTTTAATACCTGCGACCCAGAGTATTACAAATGGAATCAATGGCTCTTTTTAAAGTTACACGAGCGCGGACTTGCTTATCGTAAAGACTCAGCAGTTAACTGGTGTCCAAGCTGTCAAACTGTATTAGCAAACGAACAAGTTGTTGCTGGACTGTGCGAACGATGCGATACAGCGGTGACAAAGAAAAAATTAAACCAGTGGTACTTCAAGATTACTGATTACGCAGATCGCCTGCTCGATGACATGGCACAACTTGAAGGTAAGTGGCCTGAAAAAGTCTTGATGATGCAACGCAACTGGATTGGTCGCTCAAGCGGTGCAAACGTCTCATTTGAAATTGAAAATCGCGACGAACCCGTAACCGTGTACACCACCCGTCCCGACACGTTATTTGGCGCAACTTTTATGGTTGTTGCAGCCGATAGCGAACTCGCAGCTGAACTTGCGGTTGGCTCTGGAGTTGAATCCGAGTTCTCTGAGTACTTGGAAAAAATTAAAGCCGACAGCGACATTGATCGCTTAGCAACTGATCGACCAAAAACTGGAGTTTTCTTAAATCGCTATGCAATAAATCCAGTCAATGGTGCCAAGATTCCAATTTGGGCAAGTGATTATGTATTGGCAGATTATGGAACCGGTGCGATTATGGCCGTTCCAGCACATGATCAGAGAGATTTAGATTTCGCGCGGGCGATGGATCTTCCAGTCGTAGTCGTTGTCGAAACCGGCGAAGAGGACCCAAACTCAACTGGCATTGCAACCGGTGGCGACGGTGTATTAGTTAACTCTGGCGCGCTCAATGGCCTCAATAAGGCCGATGCAATAGCAGCGATTAGCGCACAACTTGAGTCAGATGGAAAGGGAAAATCTGCGCGCAACTATCGACTCCGTGACTGGCTTGTCTCTCGCCAACGTTACTGGGGTACACCGATTCCAATTATTCACTGCGATGTATGTGGTGAAGTTCCTGTTCCCTCGGATCAATTGCCACTTCTATTGCCAAGTGCTGAAGGATTAGATTTAAAACCTAAAGGAACATCACCTCTAGGTGCTGCAACAGACTGGGTAAATGTGAAGTGCCCTACGTGCAACGGCGATGCAAAGCGTGATACCGACACGATGGACACATTTGTAGATTCATCGTGGTATTACCTTCGATATCCATCATCTACAAATCACTCAGAGCCTTTCTCTAAGAAAGATCTTGATACCTGGCTTCCTGTAGACCAATACGTTGGCGGCGTTACCCATGCCATCTTGCATCTTTTATACAGTCGCTTCTTTACAAAAGTATTAAATGATATAGGGATGCTCAGTTTTAATGAGCCTTTCACACGACTTCTCAATCAAGGCATGGTTGTTATGGATGGCTCTGCGATGTCAAAGAGTCGCGGAAATTTAGTGCGCTTATCTGATGAGCTTGAAAATCACGGCGTCGATGCAATTCGCTTATCGATGGTCTTTGCAGGCCCACCTGAAGATGATGTGGATTGGTCGGATGTCTCACCATCTGGATCAGTTAAGTTTTTATCTCGCGCTTGGCGTTTATCAGGTGATGTAACAAGTACACCTGGAGTTGATTTTTCAACTGGAGATATTTCACTTCGTAAGGCAACGCATAAAGCACTCCATGATGCCGACTTTGCTGTTGAGTCCTTTCGCTTTAACGTCGCAGTCGCCCGCGTGATGGAGCTAGTGAATGCAACGCGCAAAGCCATTGACTCTGGTTGTGGCCCAGCAGATCCTGCCGTCCGCGAGGCGGTCGAGGCGATTGCAATCATGCTCTCATTAGTTGCGCCGTTTACTGCTGAAGAGATGTGGGAGCGTTTAGGCCATAAACCTGCAGTAGCTCTTGCGGGCTGGCCAGTTGTTGATGAAAAACTATTGGTCGCTGATGCAATAACCGCAGTAGTGCAGATAAATGGAAAGATTAAGGATCGCATCGACGTTGCTCCAACTATTAGCGATGCCGAACTAGAAGCTGCAGCTTTGGCTTTGCCAGCAATCATCGAGGCGCTCGAAGGCGCAAAAATTGCAAAAATCATTACACGCGCACCAAAGATTGTTAATATCGTCATCTAACTCAAATCTTCGAGTTCCATATGGTGAGAGGCTCATTATGAAGAGTATTTTGGATGCGATTGGCAATACTCCATTAATTAATATTGAAGGCATCTGGGTAAAGATGGAGTTTATGAATCCATCGGGTTCGATTAAGGCCCGTATCGCTAAATACATGATTGAACGAGCAGAGGCCGAAGGTTTAATTAAACCCGGTGACACAATCGTAGAAGCGAGTAGTGGAAATACTGGAAATGCGATGAGCATGGTTGCAGCGGTTAAGGGCTACAAAATGTTAGTGATCATGCCCGATGGTATGAGCCCTGAGCGCACTGCAATCTCTGAAGCCTTCGGCGCAGAAGTTCATACGATGGGTGATTTCCACGTCAATGATGCTTTAGCCGAAGCCCGTCGACGAGGTGCGATGCCAGGATTCTTTGCGCCTCAACAGTTTGATAATGAATGGAACGTTCAAGAAAATCGTGAATGGCTTGGGCAAGAGATTTTAGATCAGATGCCGGTGTTGCCAGATTTAGTAATTGGTGGAGTCGGCACGGGAGGAACGATTATCGGTGTAGGGCAGGCTTTTAAAGCCGCTAACCCAAATTGTAAAGTCATTGCCCTCGAACCATCAGAGTCCTGCACGATTTTATGTGGCGAGGTATCAAAACATTTAATTGAAGGTATCGCCGATGGCTTTATACCCGGGATCGTTTCGCGCCATCACGACGAGCTCGATGGTGTCATCGATGTAGGTTCAGAGGAATCAATTGCAGAGATGCGTCGATTGGCCAGTGTGCATGGATTATTTGTTGGCCCATCATCGGGAGCGCATATGATTGCAGCAAAACGCTTGAAAGAGCAGTATGGAGTTGAAAACGTAGTGACTTTTTTCTGCGATGAGGGCGAAAAGTACATCAACGACTATTGGCTAAACAAGTAATTATCCACACACGGCAATATATGTAAGTTCTAGGCTACTTGCTCCAAGAATCATTGGCGCATGAATCACATCACGCAGGCCTTGGAAAATATTAGAAGCTGGTGGTATGAACTCCACTATTCGCAGGTTCAAAAGCGCGCGCTACTTATTATTAGTGCACTCATCTTAATAATCTCATCGCTCATTGTTGTTCGTGGAAGTAGTCACGAAGTTGTTGCACCACCCATCGTTGCAGTCCAAATTTCAGTACCTGAGATAATCGTTGACGTAACTGGCGCAGTTAATAAACCCGGCGTCTACACTTTGCCAGCAAATTCACGAGTAATTGATGCAGTCAAGGCTGCTGGTGACAGTGCACCGGGGGCCGATCTCTCAACAATAAATTTGGCTCGGACTCTTTCGGATGGTGAACAGGTATTTGTAGATGCAACAGTAATAAACAATTCAGGGGTGCGCGTATCTAAGACAGTACACAGCGGACCGATAAATATTAATCGAGCAACGCTTTCGCAACTGGATTCACTCGATGGAATTGGTCCAGTTATTGCTCGGCGCATTATTGAGTACCGCAAAGTTAATGGACCTTTCTTAACAACTGAGGATCTCCAAAAGGTGAGTGGGATTGGTACTGCAAAATTCGCACAGATAAAAAGCAAAGTCCGCGTTTAACGGATTTCCGGGCCGTTGCCATAGGGGCAGCAATCTGGCTCGGTGCTCTTTTGCAAAGCGCTATTGCACCTTGGCGAGTAAGTATTGCAGCATTAATCCTGGCACTGTTTTCGGTGGCAAGTCGTAAGTTTCGCTTTACCGTCATGATTACAGCGTTAGTGCTCGGCTCGAGCGTTATGTCGTTGCGCCAAGCATCACTTGAGCACTCAGAGATAGTAAAGGTTTTTGGTCAATCCGTTGAGCTCGTTGCTCAAGTTGTAACAGATCCTAGTCAGACAAGCACTGGAAATTTTAGTTTCATTGCCCGCGCTATCTACCTTAAGAGCGATAACGGTTCATTCGCTATGAGAATTCCGATTCGAATAATAACTCCTCATCATGAAGTCCTCACAATTTTACCTGGCCAAAGTTTTAGCGCGCAGGCACGTATCGTTGAAAGTAAAGAGGCGCGTGTTGCTGCCTTAGTGCTCATCGATGAAAAAGTTAAGGTTCTAACACCTCCATCTCGGTGGACGAAATCTTTGGCAGCAATTCGTTTGGGCCTTCGCAATAAATCCGGCGATGGCGATGCTGGGGCTTTAATTCCAGGGATGGTTTTGGGGGATACCTCCAAGCAAAGCCTCGAATTCAAAACAGCGATGAAGCGATCGGGATTAACACATCTGAGCGCTGTCAGTGGCGCTAACTTTGCAATAGTGTCGAGCTTTGTCTTGTGGTGTATGCAGTTTCTTTTTACGCGGATAAAACTACGTCTAGGTGCAACGGCAATAGCTCTTATATGTTTTATCGCACTCGTGCGCCCATCTCCATCGGTACTTCGCGCAGCGGCGATGGCCGCGGTTTTGCTGATTGCCCAAGGCACGCACCGAGGGCGGGACTCTCTTCCAGCGTTAGGTTTTGCGATAGGCGCAGTAGTTATAGGTGATCCGTGGCAGGCGCGCGATGCCGGTTTTGCACTCTCTGTCATGGCAACCACGGGACTGCTTCTCTTTGCACCGGTGGTAGTTGAAAAACTTAGGCAGTACATGCCAGAAAAACTCGCCGAAGCCCTGGCACCTCCCATCGCGGCAATTGTCTTTTGTTCACCAGTTTTAGTGGCACTCTCGGGCTATATATCTCCGATAAGTGTCATCGCTAATTTATTGGCTGCTCCAGCCGTTGGTCCGATTACTATTTTGGGATTTATCGCCGCCCTTGTATCTGCCTTTGCACCTTTTATTAGCGTGGCTTTGATCTGGTTAATTAGATTTCCTGCTGGATTTATTTCACTGGTTGCAGCATGGGCTGCACACTTTCCGGTTTTGACGCTACGCGCTGGAAGTATGGGATTTCTTATCATCGCGGTTTTTACAGTTGTGCTCTGGCTATTTAAAAAATATCTCAAGGCGATATCCATTACGGTCGTTATATTAATTCTTGCCTTGCTGTGGCTACAGCGTTGGCCCGCAGGGGATTGGGACGTAGCAAACTGCGATGTCGGCCAAGGTGATTCGATGGTAATTAACTTGGGTCATCATCAGGCAATAGTTATCGATGTTGGGCCAGATCCAGTTTTGGAAGATCACTGCCTTGACTCATTAGGAGTTACTGAGATTTCATTACTAATTCTCTCGCACTTCCATGCCGATCATGTCGGTGGCCTCAGTGGAGCCGTCAAAAATAGAAAAGTTTCACAGTTATGGATAAGCACTAATGCCGAACCACTTCTTGAGAGCGCTCATGTTGCCTCTTTGCTAAGTGGAGTTGGCGTTGTGTCACCGCAGCGCGGGTACGGCGCTCAAATTGCAGGTTTCACGATAAAAGTTTTATGGCCGGCGAGTGGTTCGCACGAATTTGAATCGCTGCCCGGAGATGGCTCGGCGATTAATAACTCAAGTATCGCCATCTATATAAGTTCGCCCGATTTCACATTATTTGCTGCAGGTGATTTAGAGCCGCCAGCACAACACGAACTGGTCGGCGAGGTTACGCGTGTAGATATTTACAAGCTCTGCCACCATGGATCGCGTTATCAGGACAGCGCTTTGATGGCCGCCCTCAAGCCCCAGGTCGCGGTAATAAGCGTGGGCGCTAAGAATCTGTATGGGCATCCAGCCCCACAAACTATCGCGGCCTTGGTTAGACTCGGAGCAGAAGTAGTACGGACAGATCAAAGTGGTGCGATAAGTATTACAGCTAATTCGCATCGGATTAAAGTTCGTACTAGTAAAGGCAGGTTTGATCTCTTTCGATTGGGGTAGCGCAATGAATGCTTTCTACCTCATCCTAGGATCTGAAGGCGCACTTTCTGATCGCGCAGTTAGCAAGTTAACTGCTCAGTTAAAAGATAGTAACTGCGAAATTACAAATCTCTTTGCCGGCGAAACAATTGTCGGTGACATTGCAGATGCTCTTGCACCATCTTTATTTTCCGAACGCCGTGCATTAATTCTGCGTGATTTACAAGACCTACCCGAAGATAACCGTGATGAAATTACTCGCTATCTCCAGAATCCAGATGAATCGATGACGGTGATCTTTGTTCACAAAGGTGGCGTTAAAGGTAAAGCACTTCTTGATGCCATTAAAAAAGTAAACCCTGAAATAATCGCATGTGAGCCTTTAAAGAAAGAGGCCGACAAAGAGGCTTTCGTGAAAGAGCTTTTACTTGACATCGGACGCAAGGCAAATCAAGGCGCAGTGAGCGCTCTTGTTGCAGCACTCGGTAGCGATATGCGCGAACTGCAAGCGGCGGTTTCGCAGATTGCAGCAGATGCACCTGCTGGTGTTATCGATGAGCCCATGATTGATAAGTTTCATCAGGGACGCATAGAGACAACGGGATTTGATGTCGCCGATGCGACTCTCGATGGAGATGTCTCTGGCGCACTCATTGCACTAAGGAGTGCGCTCGAAACAGGCACTGATCCCGTGATGATTACCAGTGCAATCGCCTCTGCATTGCGATCGCTTGCAAAGGTCTCTGGGGCCAATCGAGGAGCGAAATCCTTTGAACTTGCCGGCCAATTAGGCATGGCGCCTTGGCAGATAGATAAGGCCCGCCGCCAACTTCACCGTTGGTCACCTAGCGCACTTGCAGATGCCGTAGGGCTGATCGCACGGGCCGATGCTGAGGTAAAAGGCGCTGCCAGTGACCCCATATATTCTCTAGAAAAGGCAGTTATGGCCATCGCATCGACGCATTCGCCTTAATCTGCGCGCAACCCTAATTTGACCGTAAGGGTCGCATCTCCGTACTCTTATCCTCTGCCCGTCGCCATTTGAACGGGCTTAATTGAACTGGAGTAACACGTGTACGCAATCGTTAAAGCTGGCGGCCGCCAGGAAAAAGTCGCAGTTGGCGACACAGTAACCGTCGATCGTATGGACGCTGCTGTTGGTGCAACTGTCTCATTTCCTGCCCTGCTCGTCGTAGATGGCGCAACAG
>CAFBMZ010000039.1_pt1 | contig 12701 bp, 11 predicted proteins | sample 7269111 | NCBI WGS metagenome assembly CAFBMZ01 (sample SAMEA6814078, study PRJEB35770) | uncultured Actinomycetes bacterium | biome: Freshwater; feature: Freshwater reservoir; material: water | place: Czech Republic | collected 2017-05-23 | depth 30m m | reverse complement strand
TGCGGAACGGGCACATGTGCAGTCGCTCTGGCGGCAGTGATACATACCAAAGGGAAATTGCCATCGACTTGGATTATTAACCCACCTGGAGGTCGACTTGAAGTTTCAATCGATGCCCACTCCAATGCAACGTTAACTGGACCAGCAGTTCTCATTAAAGATATAGACATTTCGGAGTTTTTGCTTGCCTAAGAATGAATCTGGAGATGAGTTCGAGGCTTTAATGCGAGATAGTGCGCGCATTGCCGCCGAATATGATTTAAGCCAAAGCGATGAGTTAGTTGATCCAACGTTAGAGCTCTCTGAGCGCCATGCACTTCGGCGTGTAAAGGGATTCTCAACCGAGCTTCAAGATATTTCAGAGGCCGAGTATCGTCAGTTACAACTTGAACGTGTGGTGCTTGTTGGCGTGTGGACCGAAGGAACATCTGCAATGGCCGAAAACTCCTTGGCCGAGCTCAAAGCGCTGGCTGAGACTGCAGGCTCTGAAGTGTTAGAGGGTCTAATTCAACGGCGCGACAAACCAGATCCAGCTACATACATTGGTTCTGGAAAAGTTGAAGAGCTGCGACATGTAGTTATTGCCACTGGCGCCGACACTGTCATCTGCGATGGAGAACTTTCACCGTCTCAACTCAGACAGCTTGAGGATAAAGTGAAAGTAAAAGTTGTCGATCGTACGGCTTTGATTTTAGATATCTTCGCACAACATGCAAAGAGTAAAGAGGGCAAGGCCCAAGTCGAACTTGCGCAGATTGCATATCTACTTCCACGCCTACGCGGTTGGGGAGATTCACTTTCTAGACAGGTTGGTGGTCGCGCAGCGGGCGGCGCTGGAATTGGTGGTCGCGGACCGGGCGAAACAAAGATCGAAACCGATCGCAGGCGAATTCGAGACAAGATGGCAAAGCTGCGTGGTGAGATTGCGCAGATGAAAGTATCTCGCGATACCAAACGACAAGAGCGCAGACGATTTAATATTCCATCCGTTGCGATCGCTGGCTATACAAACGCGGGAAAATCATCTCTTCTCAATCGGCTAACTGATGCAGGCGTATTAGTTGAGAACGCTTTGTTTGCAACGTTAGATCCCACAGTTCGAAAATCTGCAACCAGTGATGGTCGTGTTTATACATTGACTGACACTGTTGGTTTTGTACGCCACTTGCCACACCAGCTGATCGATGCATTTAAATCGACTCTCGAAGAGGTCTCCGGGTCTGATGTCATCGTGCATGTTGTAGATGGTTCTCACTCAGATCCCTTCGAGCAGATTCGAGCAGTCCGAGAAGTTATTCAGGAGATTGGCGGCGCTCATATTCCTGAAATTATTGCAATCAATAAGGTGGATATCGCCGATCCTCAGACCGTCATGGATATCTTGCGCAAAGAGCCAAATAGCTTTGCTTTTTCAGTAAGAACCGGCTTTGGTATTGAGGCTCTAGTCCATGCCATTGAAAGCTCTCTGCCTCGTCCGAATATTGAAATAACTGCCGTCATCCCATATAACCGAGGAGATTTAATCCATGCTATTCATGAGCAGGGTGAGATATTTTCAGAGGAGTATGGTGAGGATGGAACACGTATTCACGCCCGAGTTGACGGCGGATTGGCTCAGGCGATAGAAATCGCCCAGGTGAGTGGGGAATAACACCGACACGCCGAGTGTTATAACAACTAGTACGGCCTACATAGGTCATGATGCGCCCGCAGGCAGAATTTAAGTACGTCAGGTATCTAGCAAGAGAATCGAGGTGAGAGCAGTGGCAACAGATTACGACACCCCCAGAAAGACCGATGAAGAGTTACACGAAGAGTCGTTAGAAGAGTTAAAGGCTAAACGTGTCGATGCTCAATCCGGCCAGATCGATGTTGATGAAGCAGAGGCTGCTGAAAATCTTGAACTTCCAGGTGCCGATTTATCGGGCGAAGAGTTAGCAGTTCGTGTAGTTCCAAAGCAAGAGGACGAGTTCACATGTTCTCGCTGTTTCTTAGTCCACCACATTACTCAACTTGCTAAAGGTGAAGGCGCGAAAGCAGTCTGTAAAGAGTGTAATTAGTTCGACTCTAAAACCTTCACAAGCATCTCTGCGTTCTTGCTCGTAATTAACCAGTATGGAGTTGAGTCTCGCTCATCTTTTATATCGATGCGCGCTCCAGCAGATGACCAAAAGCGAAGAGCTAAAAAGGCTGCAGGATCAGCATCACGCGTACGCAAATCTGCCATCTTCTTATTGGTGAGTGCATGAACGTGACCACAGTATTTCAATTCGATGTGTGCTCTGCCGACACGCAGTTCGTTCTCATCAACTTCTATAACAAGCGCTGTTTTTATGGCAATCAGAATGAGCAGTGCGCTCGTTAGTACGAGTGCTACCAATGCGGGCGTGTTCCCGAGTGCGGCCCAGATTGAAAGAACAAATGAGAGCATGAAGAAGTAGATCAAGGCCAACAACCAGAGTGGCATACGGATCACTTCTCGGTATCGCATAGGTCTTACGGTATCGGATACGCTTAAGACATGAGTCGCATAGCGAGCACCACACCACCTGAGGGAGCTCTAATTCCACAGCGCCATCCAAAAGCGCCGGAGGTTGGGTCAAAAATTCCATCCCACTTTGGACACTGTTTTGGTTGCGGTGAGCTTCATCCGACAGGTCTACATCTTGTGGCATATGCAGGAGAAGGCGCAGAGATTACTGCGCAGTTTACGGTTACCGAAAACCATCAAGGAGCCCCAGGCCTTGCCCATGGCGGCTTACTCTCACTTGCATTTGATGAGGCACTTGGAAAGTTAATGTGGCTGATTCGCTCTCCAGCAGTCACTGCAAGATTAGAGACTGATTTTCTTAAGCCAGTTCCTTTGGGATCGACTTTGCACATTAGCGCCGAAATAACTGGGCAAGTCAATCGCAAAGTTTATACAAGCGCAGTTGGACGCCTTGATTCACCTGATGGCCCAATCGTTGTACGCGCAGCGGCGCTATATGTAATTGTTGCGATGGATCACTTTCTCAATAATGCTCCCAAAGAGTACCTAGAACAGATCTCGAAGAGTCCAGAGCTTTTGGCATTTGTAGATCCCGACTTTGAAATAAATCCATAACGCATGACAAGAGTTCAGGTCCTTATTACACGCACCGATCCGACGGTTCCACTTCCCACCTATGCCAAAGGTGGAGATGCCGGAGCTGATCTCACGACGAGAGTAGATTTTTCTTTAGCACCAGGGGAGAGGGCTCTTATTCCTACAGGAATCTCAATCGCATTACCCGATGGATATGTAGCACTTATCCATCCACGCTCAGGTTTAGCAATCAAGCATGGAGTTACATTAGTTAACGCTCCAGGAACTGTGGATGCTGGATATAGAGGTGAGATTTCTTGCATCATGATTAATCACGACAAAAATCAGATAGCCGCATTTAAAAAAGGCGATCGCATTGCGCAGATGGTGATTCAAAAAGTAGAGCGCGCTGATTTTATCGAGCTATCGCAGCTTCCAGGTTCTGGCAGAGGTACAGATGGATTTGGATCAACGGGGAGCGCATGAGTCAACATAATCAGGACCGCGATAAAGTCATTGGCGCTTTAGGTGGAACCAAGGGTCTTATCGATTCGGGTCTGCCTTCTATTCTTTTTCTCATCATCTTTAATATCAGACATGAGCTGCAACCAGCCATATTTGGCGCAGTAGGTGCGGCGCTCTTATTGGCTATTATTCGACTTGCTAAAAAAGATACTGTTCAGCATGCCGTCTCTGGCTTACTGGGTGTGCTTATCTGTGCTGTCTTTGCGCAAAAAAGCGGCAATGCATCGGATTTCTACATTCCAAAACTGCTCACCAACCTTGCCTATGGAAGTGCATATTTAATAGGAAACATCGCAGGTTGGCCGTTATTGGGTGTAGTTCTCGGCCCGCTGCTCGGTGAAAATTTCTTGTGGAGAAAAGATCCTGCCCGTAAAAAGCTATACATCCGAGCAAGTTGGATCTGGGTTGTGATGTTTTTTATGCGTATCGCAGTTCAGTATCCGATTTATCGAAGTGGCAATGTGAATTTACTCGGTACGGTTAATTTAGCAATGGGCTATCCACTTTTCATTGCGGCGGCATATCTAACGTGGCTTGTGATTAAGACCGGCCCACCAGTGCATAAATCTGAAGATTAACTAATAAAACAGGCTTTAATCTCAATCTCTGCCTCAGCTGATGCTACAAATAAGAGTTCGTCGCCAGCGGCAAATACATCATGTGCCTTTGCAGTTATAACACGGCCATCGCGCACGATGGCCGCAAGTGCTGCATTCTCTGGAAGTGAAATCTCCTCAACGGTTTTTCCAATGCATGCCGAACTATCAGGCAGTGTTAATTCGACTAGGTTCGCCTGACCCTTTTTAAATGAGAATAAGCGAACTACATCGCCAACTGTTACTGCCTCTTCGACAAGTGCTGAGATAATTCTTGGCGTAGAGACTGCAACATCTACGCCCCATGATGAGTCGAATAGCCATTCATTCTTTGGATGGTTGATGCGGGCGACTACTCGGGGAACTCCGTATTCGGTCTTTCCAAGAAGTGATGTCACAAGATTTGCTTTGTCATCGCCCGTGGCCGCAACTAACACATGGCAGTTATTCAAATGTGCTTTATCAAGAGAAGTAATCTCGCATGCATCGGCCATGAGCCATTCTGCATCAGGAACACTTTCAAGTTTTAGCGCCTTCGGATCTTTATCGATTAACAAGACTTGATGTCCGTTATCTAGAAGCTCTCTGGCGATGGCACGACCAACATTTCCAGCTCCAGCAATTGCAATTCTCATGAGTGTGCACTCTCTGGTGAGTTAGCAAGGATTGTCTCTACTCCAGTTGTGTCCTCGTCAGAGACCATTACGTGGACCAAGTCTCCCTGTTGTAAAACGGTGTGCTCATCAGGAATCATTCCAACCCCAAGGCGTGTAATAAAGGCGACTCGAGCCTGGGTGAGCTGATCAATGAGCAGAATCTGCCGGCCATACCAATCGGTGTGAGGATGCATCTCGCAGAGTTGAATCGTTCCGCTGGCATCTCGCCACTCAGAGCGCGAACCCTCGGGCAGTAGTCGTCGAAGAATCTGATCGGTTGCCCACAAAACCGTTGCAACAGTTGGGATTCCAAGGCGCTGATAGATTTCAGCGCGACCTGGGTCATAGATTCGAGCAACGACGTTTTTAACACCGAATGTCTCACCCGCCACTCTGGCAGCTAAAATATTTGAATTATCTCCATTGCTCACTGCGGCAAAGGCTTCGGCCTTTTCAATACCCGCCTCACGCAAAATATCTCGATCAAAGCCAACTCCCATAACGGTCTCGCCCTTAAAATCCGGGCCAAGCCTTCGAAAGGCCTCACGCGCCTGGTCGATTATTGCAACGGAATGGCCAGCGGCCTCGAGTTCGGTAGCTAGCGAGGAGCCGACTCGACCGCAACCCATAATTACTACGTGCATATGTATTAACTTACACCCATAGGCTTACTTCCATGGCATCAACTAGTTCAGCGCGTTGGAGTGTAGGCGATACGTTTGAGGCGAGCATTGAAAAAATCGCACACGGGGGGCATTTCATCGTGCGCCACGAAGGCGCCGTCTTCTTTGTTCGCCACGGGATTCCCGGTGAAAGATGCCTCATGGTAATTACATCCACGGGCAAATCCTTTAATCGCGCAGATGTTCAAGAAGTATTGGAGCCATCTCCTGATCGAGTCAGCGCACCCTGTACATATGCTCATCGCAACGGATGCGGAGGATGCGATTTTCAACATATTTCAATAGAGCGTCAAAGGAGTTTAAAGGCCGAAGTGATCGCCGAGCAGTTTGCTCGAATCGCCAAGATCGATATCTCAGTAGAGGTTGAAGAAGTTGGCGCTTCATTGAATTGGCGCACGCGATCTACTGCCACAACTAACAGCGCGGGAAAACTCGGTTTTTATGCAGCCAGATCGCATCGCGTGATTCCAGTCGAAGACTGCATCATCTCGGTAAGTCAAATGAAAATGGCAGAGTTAGCTGCACGGACTTGGCCTAGCGATGTTCGTGTAGAGATTTCTACATCAAGCACGCAAGAGCGCAATATCGCCCTTGCTCCGGCACGTGGTGAGGGCAGGGCTCGACTCACTGAGGGCGAACAAAAACTGCATGAAATTATCGGTGCAAAGACATTAGAGGTAAGTCAAGAATCTTTTTGGCAGAGTCACACCCGAGCGCCAGAAGTTTTAACAGATGCAGTTCTTGAGTTCGCGCAGATTTGTAATGGTGATCATGTCCTGGATCTTTATGGTGGAGTTGGGCTTTTCACCGCCATGATGATAGATCTAGTTGGCAGTGATGGGTCTATAGATTTAATCGAAGGTAGCAAAGTTGCAACTGCGGATGCGCTTCGTAACTTTGTTAACAATCCAAATGTCAAAGTTACAGTGGGGGATGTTGCAAAACATATTGTGCGTATAGATTGCGCCGATGTTGTGGTGCTTGATCCACCACGTGAAGGTGCTGGTAAAACAGTAGTAAATGAGATTTCACGGCTAAAGCCACGTGCCGTTGTTTATGTGGCATGCGATCCAGCTGCACTTGCACGTGATACTGCTTACTTTTCTGATAATGGCTTTTCGTTAGTAAAAATCAAGGCTTTTGATCTCTTTCCTATGACGCACCACGTCGAGTGTGTTGCGTTGTTCTTGCCGTCTTAGGTATTATTGCCATTACTGACGTCTCGAAAGGCAGATAATGAGCAAAAACTCTTTTAACGCAAAAAAAAATCTAGAGGTTGCGGGTAAGAGTTTCGAGATATTTGATATCTCCGCCATTGAGGGAGCGACGAATCTACCCTTTTCATTGAAAGTTTTGCTAGAAAATCTGCTACGGACAGAAGACGGCGCTAACATCACTGCAGATCACATCCGAGCTCTGGCAACGTGGGATCCGTCGACAGAGCCTGATACTGAGATTCAATTTACACCGGGACGTGTAATCATGCAGGACTTCACGGGTGTGCCTTGTATCGTCGATTTAGCCACGATGCGTGAGGCAATAGTTGACCTAGGCGGAGATGCATCAAAAGTAAATCCATTAGCGCCCGCTGAGTTAGTTATTGATCACTCTGTAATCGCCGATGTATTTGGTACTGCTAACTCCTTTGAAGAAAATACTGATATTGAGTACGAGCGCAATCAGGAGAGATACCGTTTCTTGCGTTGGGGTCAAAGCGCATTTGATGAGTTTAAAGTTGTTCCACCCGGAACAGGAATCGTGCATCAAGTTAATATTGAATTTTTAGCACGGGTCGTTATGACGCGTGAAGTAGAAGGCACATTGCGCGCTTATCCCGATACCGTAGTAGGAACCGATTCACATACAACTATGGTCAATGGCCTAGGTGTTCTGGGTTGGGGAGTTGGCGGAATTGAGGCAGAGGCCGCTCTGTTAGGTCAGCCTGTATCTATGTTGATCCCTCAGGTTGTCGGATTCAAACTCACTGGAGAGCTCGCCTTAGGAACAACAGCAACCGATATGGCGCTGACTATCACGGAGATTTTGCGCAAAGTTGGAGTTGTTGGAAAGTTTGTGGAGTTCTTTGGACCTGGAGTCGTATCTGTACCCATGGCTAACCGCACAACAATTGGAAATATGAGTCCAGAGTATGGATCGACATGCGCAATCTTCCCAATCGATGACGAGACATTGCGTTACCTGCGTCTAACTGGGCGAAGTGAAGATCAAGTTTCACTGGTTGAAAAGTATGCAAAACTCCAAGGCCTCTGGCACGATCCATCGAGTGCTCCTCGCTTCTCACAGGTGATTGAATTAGATCTATCGACTGTTGTTCCATCGATATCTGGACCAAAGCGCCCACAAGATCGCATCTCTTTGAGTGAATCAAAAGAGTCATTTACAAAAATTCTCCCAACCTATCTATCAGATAAGACGCAGATTGGTGAAGTGGCAGCTGGACAGACACGTGTTAAAAACGGCGATGTGGTTATAGCTTCGATTACATCGTGTACTAACACCTCTAACCCATCGGTAATGATTGGTGCAGCACTACTAGCTAAAAAAGCCGTTGAAAAAGGCTTGAAATCAAAGCCTTGGGTAAAGACAACGCTTGCGCCAGGTTCAAAGGTTGTTACTGATTATTATGATCGTGCAGATTTAACACGGTACATGCAGGAGTTAGGTTTTCACTTAGTTGGTTATGGTTGTGTTACATGTATCGGAAACTCTGGCCCGCTACCTGTTGCAATTAGCAAAGCGGTTAACGATGGAGATCTTGCTGTAACTGCAGTTTTATCTGGAAACCGAAACTTCGAAGGTCGCATTAGTCCAGATGTGAAGATGAACTACTTAGCTTCGCCGCCATTGGTTGTTGCATATGCGATTGCAGGGACTATGGAGCATGATTTTGAGAACGACTCACTCGGAGATGATCTCACTGGAAATCCTGTCTATCTCAGAGATATCTGGCCAAGTCCTCAAGAGATTCAAGAGGTAATTGATAGCTCTATATCCTCAGCGATGTTTACAAAAGATTATGCATCTGTATTCGATGGAGATCATCGCTGGAAGGCACTAGCTACTCCTAGCGGTAAGGTTTTTGAGTGGGATTCTGAGTCCACCTATGTTCGTAAACCTCCATACTTCGATGGAATGCCTAAGAGTCCAACCCCAGTCAAAGATATTGCAGGGGCTAGAGTGTTAGCGGTTCTGGGTGACTCAGTTACTACTGATCACATTTCACCCGCAGGAAATATCAAAGCTGACTCTCCAGCGGGACGCTACTTGAGCGAGCATGGAATTGAGAGAAAAGATTTCAATTCGTATGGATCGCGCCGCGGAAATCACGAAGTAATGATTCGTGGAACTTTTGCAAATATTCGATTAAAGAATCTTTTGCTCAATGGAGTAGAAGGTGGCTTTACGCGCAACTTCCTTACTGATGGCCAACAGAGCACTATCTATGATGCATCTGCGGCTTATCAAAGCGCAGGCGTTCCTTTAATTATTCTGGCTGGAAAAGAGTATGGCTCTGGGTCATCGCGCGACTGGGCAGCTAAGGGAACAGCACTGCTTGGAGTCCGCGCAGTGATCGCCGAAAGCTTTGAGCGTATTCACCGCTCTAATCTGATCGGCATGGGAGTTTTGCCTCTTCAATTTAAAGAGGGTGAAAACGCCGCGAGCTTAGGTCTAGATGGCACGGAGATATTCTCTATCTCTGGGATAACTGCACTCAATGACGGTGGCGTTCCTAAGGAGCTCATTGTCACTGCTGGCGATAAGAGCTTTAGTGCAAAACTGCGCATCGATACGCCAGGTGAGGCTGATTACTACCGACACGGTGGGATTATGCAGTATGTCTTGCGTTCGCTCTTGAGTGACTAACCATCTAAAATAGCCCACATGCTTCATACCATTGCGTCTCCAGCGGATTTGGCTGGGCTTAATGCCAGCAAACTAGTTGAGCTGAGCCAGGAGATTAGGGCCTTTCTAATTGAGAAGGTCTCAAGAACCGGTGGTCACTTAGGACCGAACCTGGGAGTTGTCGAACTTACTATCGCAATTCATAGAGCATTTGAGTCTCCAAAAGATGTCATTCTCTTTGATACTGGTCACCAATCCTATGTTCATAAGATTTTGACAGGGCGCGTCAATGAGTTTGATCAACTGCGCCAGCGCGGAGGAATCTCCGGATATCCCAGTCGTCGCGAGAGCGCGCATGACGTAATTGAAAACTCACATGCTTCAACCGCGCTTTCGTGGGGAGATGGAATCTCTCGGGGCTTTGCACTACAAGGCGCTGACGATCGCCATGTAGTCGTAGTCGTAGGCGATGGAGCCCTCACTGGTGGAATGTCGTGGGAGGCGTTAAATAATATCGCCACTGCTGAAAAGCGAAATTTGATAATAGTCGTAAACGATAATGAGCGCTCATATTCACCAACAATTGGCGGTGTTGCAACGTATCTATCTACTTTGCGAGTGACCAGAGGATATGAAAAGTTTTTAGACTGGGGTAAAGACGTGCTTCATAAAACCCCTGTAGTCGGTGGTCCAATTTTTGACACGCTCCATGGAATGAAAAAAGGGATTAAAGACATCATCGCACCACAAGGAATGTTCGAAGACCTGGGTCTGAAATATATGGGGCCAATTGATGGTCACGATATTTCAGCTTTAGAGCGCGCTCTTCATCAGGCAAAAGAGTATGGCGCACCGATATTGGTTCATGTGATTACAGAAAAAGGCCGCGGTCACAAACCAGCGGTTGCCGATGAGGCTGAGAAATTTCACGCAGTAGGAATAGTTGATCCTGAAACAGGGGAGCCGCTATCTAAAAGTGGGTTGACCTGGACGAAAGTCTTCTCGACTGAACTTGTAGAAATTGGCAAGGAACGCGAGGATATCGTTGCAATAACTGCTGCAATGCTTGGCCCAACTGGACTTGATCAGTTTGGGCAACACTTTCCCAATCGAACAATCGATGTAGGTATTGCCGAACAGCACGCCGTAACTAGCGCAGCGGGAATGGCCTTTACGGGGCTACATCCTGTTGTGGCCGTGTATTCAACTTTTCTTAATCGCGCCTTTGATCAACTCTTGCTCGATGTTGCACTCCATAAGGCCGGAGTAACTTTTGTTCTAGATCGCGCCGGCATTACGGGAGATGATGGCGCCTCGCACCATGGAATCTGGGATTTAGCGTTGACTGGAATAGTGCCAACGATGCATGTTGCCGCACCTCGAGATGGAGCTAGATTGCGTGAGCTCCTGCGTCAGGCCGTTGATATCTGCGATGCCCCTTCTATGCTTCGTTTTCCAAAAGGCGCTGTTCATGCCGATATTCCTGCATTTGAACGCCGAGAGGGTATAGATATTTTGTATCGCGGTGAGAGTGCTGATGTCTTAATGATTAGTGTTGGAGCGATGGCAGGTCTTGCCGTTGAGGCCGCATCTCAGGCATATCGTGAAGGCGTGGGCGTAACTGTTATAGATCCTCGATGGGTAAAGCCTCTGCCACAATCTTTGATAACAATGGCAGAGCGATACTCAACTGTCGTCGTATTAGAAGATGGAATTCGCCACGGTGGAATCGCAAGTTCACTTTCAGAGCTCTTTAGGGATGCTGGCATGGATGTGCGACTACATTCGATAGGCGTTCCACTTGAGTTCTTAGAGCACTCAAAGCGAAATGAAATTCTCAGTGACCTTGGAATTACCGCTCAAAATATTGCTCGTAGCGTAGTTGAGTGGAGCAGTAGTTTTAAGGCAGAGATGCAATCCCAGGTTGATGAAAGCGCGACCCACAGGCCAACTCGCTAACCCCTTCACGATCTAAGTACGGCAAAATTCCACCTAAATGCATAGGCCATCCCGCACCCATTAACATGCAGAGATCGATCTCTGCTGCAGTGGCAACGACACCCTCATCGAGCATCATCCTTGCTTCAACTGCAAGAGCTGTTAGCGCACGAGTGCGAACTTGTTCGGGCGTAGAAGGTGAATCTGCCTTTGGGATAAGGGCAAGTGCAGCTGGATTTGCAGTAACCACACCATCTTCGCCCTTGATATAGAAGTTGCGAACGCCTTGATCAACCATTGCCTGCATCGTTGGAGAGATGCGATATCGGGGGCCTAAGTTCGTGTGCAAAGTTTTTGAGACGTGAAGGCCCACTCCTGGTCCTACTAGATCAAGGAGTTGGAACGGTGACATCGGGAATCCAATACTGCGCATCGCGCAATCTGCAACATCGGGAGCCGTACCTTCATCAACTGCATCTGTAATCTCGCCCATGAAGCGAGTCAGTAAACGATTGACCACAAAACCAGGGGCATCTTTGCAGATGATCATTGTCTTCTTTAACTCTTTACCGACGGCAATTGCAGTTGCTGTAGTTGCATCATCGGTTGTCGAAGTGCGCGCTACTTCAAGTAATGGCATCACTGCAACTGGATTAAAGAAGTGGAAACCAATAACGCGCTCAGGATTTTTCAAGCCCTCACTCATTTTCTCAACTGAGAGTGAAGATGTATTTGTCGCTAATACGCATTCAGCCGAGACGATGCTCTCTAACTTCTTGAAAAGCTCCTGCTTGAGTGCGAGTTCTTCAAAGATTGCCTCGATGACAAAGTCGCACCCAGCAAAGCTCTGTTGATCATCCGATCCAGATATCAAAAGGGATAAGCGATGGGCAACTTCTGGGCTCATGCGCTTTTTTTCTACGCCCTTCGCTAACTCATTCTTGACCCAAGCAACGCCTTTGTCTGCGCGTTCTTGATCGATATCTGTCATGATGATTGGACACTTTAAATTTTTAAGCAGCAAGAGCGCGAGTTGGGATGCCATTAAACCCGCGCCAACAACACCAACCTTGTTCACCTTTCGAGCAAGAGCTGGTTTTGGTGCACCTTCAACTTTTTTACGCTTCTTTTGAATGAGATTAAATGCATATAAAGAGGCTCGCAGTGAATCACTCATTGTTAAATCAGCCAGTACTTGATCCTCTGCATCAAAACCAGATCCACGTGTATTGCTTTGAGCCTGCGCAATAAGTTGGAGCGCTGCAAGAGGGGATGCAATCTCTGCTCCACCATATTTCTTTAACGCGGCAGCTCTGCCAGTTGCGATGGCGCTTTCCCATCCTGGATCTGTGCTGTAATCCTTTCGCTCGAT
>CAFBMZ010000038.1_pt1 | contig 12799 bp, 13 predicted proteins | sample 7269111 | NCBI WGS metagenome assembly CAFBMZ01 (sample SAMEA6814078, study PRJEB35770) | uncultured Actinomycetes bacterium | biome: Freshwater; feature: Freshwater reservoir; material: water | place: Czech Republic | collected 2017-05-23 | depth 30m m | reverse complement strand
CATCTTGGACAATCCAGCAGTCTCTAGCTCGTCAATAGTAAAATTCATCGCACGTAAATGCTTGGTGAGCGCATCCCATTCATCGGGTGCGAATCCAACTCCAAAGTTCATGCAGGCCGCTTTATCGAAGCCTCTCTTAGTTAATAAATCACGACCATGTCCGGCGTCGGGGCCATTGAGCTGTTCCTGATAAAACTTTGCAGCTTCAGTGTTTGCAGAAATCAAGCGCGAACGCGCTCCTGCTGTAAAAGTTGGAGTGTTACTGGAGCCTTCTTCATATCGAAGTGTGTAACCCATGCGATCAGCAAGACGTTCAATAGTCTCAGTGAAAGTTAGGTGATCTATCTTCATTAAAAAAGCAATGACATCTCCGCCGGCTTGGCAGCCAAAGCAGTGAAAAAATCCTTTGCTTGGCGTGACAGTAAAAGATGGTGATTTCTCATCATGAAATGGACACAAACCCTTCTTTGCCCCACCGCCTGCACTCTTTAACTGAACGTAGTCAGCAACAACCTCATCGATATGCGAGCGCTCACGGATATAGGCAACATCCTCATCTCGTATTCGTCGGCTCATAGGCCCACTTTAGCGATTCGCCAGTAAGCGTGCGTGTAAGGCATAGGCACCGGGGTCGGTTAAGGCTGCTACTTGATCGATTATCACGCGCATTTTAGAACTCTCGTCGGTCGCCTCATTCCACGCCTTGATGAAAATCGAATCAAGCTCACGTGGGGCACACTCTGTAAGCATCTGAACCAGTTCTGCAATGATGACTTGTTGCTTTGCATATCGCTCTTGCGAGTGCGCTGCATTAATCAAATAGTGGCCAGCAATAGCTTTGAGAAAATCAACTTCTATTATCTGCTCGCGTGGAATCTCTAAATCTGCGCTGTACCTAGAAAGCGGGCCTTCACCATGCACTCTGCGAGTTTCAACTTCAGCGGCCAAGACAAATCTGCCAATTAACTGTGATGTTGAATCCTTAAGCCTTGCCAAGGAGCGCAGTGTCCCGTCGTAATAATGCGGCCACGCAGAAAGCGTTGCAAGGCGTTTATGAGCTTGGGCAGCTTCCTGCTCGGTTGCATCACTACCGTAGTCATTGGTCATCACTCTATAAATATCTGCCATATCTTGGTCAAAGTTCTTAACCGAAATTTGATTAACAAAAATCGCATCCTCTAAATCATGGACTGAGTAGGCACAATCATCAGACCAATCCATAATTTGTGCTTCGATACATTTCTTATCTTGTGGGGCTCCAGTTCGCATCCAGTTAAAGACTTCTACATCATCGTCGTAGACACCGAACTTGCGAGGATTCTGCGAACGTGGCCAAGGATATTTTGTTGCACCATCTAAAGATGCGCGAGTTAAGTTAAGGCCGATACTTTTTCCATTCGCATCGACAGTTTTAGCTTCTAAACGAACCAGCAATCTGAAACTTTGAGCATTTCCCTCGAAGCCGCCGAAATCTTTGGCAATCTCGGCTAAAGCTTCTTCACCGTTATGCCCAAAGGGTGGATGGCCTAAGTCGTGTGAAAGGCAGGCCGTATCTTGCAAATCGGGATCTGCGCCAAGAGATTCACCTAGTTCGCGTCCAATCTGTGCACACTCTAATGAGTGCGATAGACGTGTGCGTTGAAAATCATTTTCCCAGGGAACTGCGACTTGAGTTTTTGCTGCTAATCGTCGCAACGCTGCCGAGTGAATGACTCGCGCACGATCGCGCATAAACTCTGTACGACCCGGACGCTTTGCCGGCTCATCAAGGAAGCGCTCCTTGTCATATTCGCTATATGTCACGGAACAACCTTAGTGAGAATATCTGCGCCAGGTAAATGATCACTGATTTGAACTCCTCGACGCCCAACGGTGATGTAGACCAGATACGCACCTGCCTCGCGAAGTAAATACCTATAGCCTGAGTTTGAAATTGTGTTAGGCCCCGTTTGTACTGGTGAACATGTACTGACAACTCCCTGATCATTTGCCATCGTCATTGCGCGTAGGCAGTGAAACGGATCAGTAACAATAATGACATCACTCACCATACGTTTTTTCATGACTTCGGTGTATGCCTTTGTGCTCACCAAAGTATCTCGACCCTCTTCAATCGCCGTGATTTTCTTAGCCGGCACACCGTGTGCAATTAGCCAGATTTTGCCGGATGCCGCCTCGGTCGTTCGATCTCCAGGTGCACCTGCTCCCACGGTAATAACCGTTGGCGCTAAAGCTTTATCAAAAATTCTTTTGGCTTCGACTAACCGAGCCTCTAAGGCCTCTCCCGGCTTGCCATTGAGCTGGGCAGTACCAAGAACAACAATGACATCAGCGCTTCGCACGATTGGATTATTTGCGGCCCGCCAGACTTTAGATGCGGCATAGCCAGGTGCAATCAAAGCAATGATGATAACTAATGTCAGAGTTCTGCGTATCCAGCGAAATAAAAACATCTATCCCCCTGAAAACGCATCTTCGAGTTCGACATGCACCAATTCATCGGGATCATCGAGCCATCCATCTGGCAAAGTTGGTGGACGCCCATGACTTGTACGACCACGGGGTTTATCGCCGACCTCAACTGGATACGGCTGATCTTCTAGCTGATCTAGAAGTACGCGCATTTCAACTAGCGAACTGACCATACCTAAATCATGGCGAATTTCTCGTGGCACACGAAAACCTTTGAGATACCAAGCCATGTGCTTTCGCATATCGCGCATTCCGCGATCTTCGGACTCTAGATACTCCACAATTAAATTAGCATGTCGAAACATGACTTCGCGCACTTGATGCAACGTTGGCGTTATTTCAATCTCTTCACCTTTTAGGGCTGCAACTAAATCGGTAAATAACCACGGGCGCCCTAGGCATCCGCGACCAACTACAACTCCTGCACAGCCAGTTTCATCGACCATTGCAACAGCATCCTTACCCGACCAAATATCCCCATTACCTAACACCGGTACCCCGCTTGGCTTTAGGTGCTCAACTAAGGCAGTTATTGCCGACCAATCTGATTTTCCTTCATACATTTGTGCTGCGGTGCGTGCATGCAGGGCGACCCAGGCAACGCCTAAATCTGCCGCAGACTGCGCCGCCTCTAAATATGTATGGTGATCACTATCGATTCCGATTCGCATCTTTACGCTAACTGGAATCCCAAATGGCTTTGCTGCTTCAACAGCGGCCTGAACAATATTTGCAAATAGTTTTCGCTTATATGGCAGCGCTGCTCCCCCGCCTTTACGAGTCACCTTTGGTACAGGGCATCCAAAGTTCATATCGATGTGATCGGCTAAGTTTTCTTTTCCAATCATCGTTACCGCAGCGCGCATGGTTGTTGGATCCACGCTATATAGCTGAACTGAACGAGGCCACTCATCCTTGCCAGGGACAATCATGCGCAAGGTCTCTGGGCGGCGTTCAATCAATGCACGCGCAGTCACCATCTCAGATACAAAAAGACCTGCTCCTTGCTCGCGACACAGTGTTCGAAATGGAGCGTTGGTTATTCCAGCCATAGGTGCAAGGACAACCGGTGGATCAATGTAGTGATCACCGCTTGCTAGTGGGAGCAGTAGTGGTTTTAGCAACCTAGTAATCGTGGTGCTAGCCATGCCTCGACATTATCAATACCGATGCGCTCCTGTGCCATAGTGTCGCGATCGCGAATCGTTACTGCATTATCTTCTAAACTCTCAAAGTCGATAGTGATGCAGTAAGGAGTTCCGATTTCATCTTGACGGCGATAGCGACGACCAATTGCACCGGCATCATCAAAGTCGATGCTCCAGTTCTTGCGCAACTGGGCAGCTAAGTCACGTGCCTTAGGTGATAAATCAGTATTTCGCGACAATGGCAAAACTGCAGCTTTTATTGGCGCTAAGCGATGATCTAACTTTAAGACTGCGCGCTTTTCCATTTCACCCTTGCTGTTAGGTGCTTCATCTTCAGTGAAAGCATCCATTAAGAAAGTTAGCGTGCAACGATCAACTCCTGCTGCAGGCTCGATGACATATGGAGTCCAGCGTTCGCCTTTTTCTTGGTCAAAGTAAGAAAGATCCTTACCTGATGCGGCCGAATGGGCTTTCAGGTCAAAATCTGTGCGATTAGCAATACCTTCGAGCTCGCCCCATTCTGTTCCAGCAAACTCAAACTTGTACTCAATATCTGCGGTGCGCTTTGAATAATGTGAAAGCTTCTCTTTTGGATGATCAAATAGACGCAAACGCTCAGGGTTAATACCGAGATCTACATACCAGGCCATTCGAGTATCAATCCAATATTGATGCCACTCTTCATCGGTTCCAGGTACTACAAAAAACTCCATCTCCATCTGTTCAAATTCGCGTGTGCGGAAGATAAAGTTTCCAGGAGTAATTTCATTTCGGAATGATTTTCCAATTTGTCCAATTCCAAATGGTGGTTTCTTCCGAGAAGTTGTCATGACTTGATCAAAGTTAATAAAGATACCTTGCGCGGTTTCAGGACGTAGATAGGCAAGTCCGGATTCATCTTCAACGGGCCCAAGGTACGTCTTTAGCATTCCCGAAAACTGCTTTGGTTCAGTAAACTGACCTTTGTTTCCACATGCAGGACAGTTAATCTCGGTTAATGACGTTGCCTCTTTTTTATGCTTGGCCTCATAGGCCTCCATTAAATGATCTGCGCGATACCTTTTATGGCAGGCAGTGCACTCAGTTAAAGGATCACTAAAAGTTGCAACGTGACCCGATGCCTCCCAGACCTCTTTGGATAAAATGACACATGAATCAAGGCCAACGACATCTTCGCGACCCATGACCATAGATTTCCACCACTGGCGCTTAACGTTGTTTTTTAGTTCGACGCCAAGCGGGCCATAGTCCCACGATGCGCGAAGACCACCATAAATTTCAGATGAGGGAAAGACAAAACCTCGTCGCTTTGCAAGTCCTACAATATTTTCTAAACGATCCGTTGCCATTTATATCTCCGTCCGGCTGGCTGTCGGCGAAAAGCAACTGGTGTTACTTTCGTAGGTTAAGTTTACTCGTACGCACCAGGTTCATCGATTGCTAAGGCCAGAACTGGAATCGCCTCTAACTTAGAGCGCATCGCACTGAGTGCGCGCCGATACGAGCCGATGTTTTCCCACTGCGTGCTCAGAACCCACAGAGTCTGATCATCTAGGTTTTGACCGATCTGGGCATCGATAAATCCTGGAGCTTCGGCGAGGGCATCTCGGGCAGCTTCTAGATCAGTGCGAAAATCCTTTGCCTGGCTTAATGCGATAGAAAAGCGCGCAATGGCAAGCATGGATGGAGCCTACAGTCCCAAGCGGTCTTTAATATGAAAATGACAATCATTTTCATATTTGATACGGTACCACTATGAATACAGCTATCGCACTAGCAGCAGTTACCGCTATCGCTACATCGGCCGGCGGATTCCTCGCAATCCGTTCACGCGACCGCCTTCACCTTGTCCTTGGACTTTCAGCGGGCCTACTTCTTGGACTAGTCGCCTTTGATTTACTTCCCGAAGTCTTTGAACTCAATACTCAAAAATTTGGAAATGTTCCAACTGTTGCCATCGCCTTTGTTCTTGGATTTCTTGCTCTGCACTTTGCTGAGCAGATTTTTGGTTCGCACGAGCCAGCAGAGTCAGATTATGGACATGAGCACGACCACTCCGTAAATATCGCGGGCACACTTGGCGCTCTTGCAATGGGTGGGCATGTATTTCTCGATGGCGTTGCTTTGGGTCTATCTTTTAAAATTAGCGATGCTCTTGGCTTTGCAGTATTTATAGCGATTTTATCTCACGCTTTTTCAGATGGGCTCAATACTGTCTCACTTCTTATTAAAAGCGGTCACTGGACCAAGCGAGCTATAGCACTCCTTGGGCTAGATGCACTCATGCGTGTAAGTGGAGCAGCACTTGGAACCTATGTAGTTATAAGCGATGCATCACTTTCGCTTTATCTGGCCATGTTTTCTGGCTTTGTTATCTACCTTGCAACTTCTCATATTTTACCCGAGGCACATTCACGTCATCCATCTAGAATCACCATGCTGGCTACCGTGACTGGTGTTGTTGCAATGTGGCTTATTGTTGGGAATATCGGTTGAGCAGATCTAATCCGAGGGTTCTTAGCACTCTTGAGCGCGCAGGTGGTTTTGCAAGCGCACAAGAGGTCTATCGTTTAATGCAACGCGAAGGCGAAAGTATTGGTTTAACAACCGTTTATCGATCGTTACAGTCTCTTGTCAACGACAAGATTGTTGACATTCTCCGTCGCGATGATGGAGAAGCAATTTATCGACTCTGCGGAAATACTCACCATCACCATCTGGTCTGTAAAGGCTGCGGGGATACGGTTGAGATTGAAGGTGGAGCTGTAGAAAAATGGGCAAAGGTAATTGCTCAAGAACATGGATTCAGAGATGTTGGGCACACAGCCGAGATTTTTGGCCTCTGTGGTAAGTGTTAAGAAATCAAGCCTTTCCAAATCTACGATCGCGCTGTGAGTACTCTTCTATTGCAGCCCACAGGGTTTTGCGAGTGACATCTGGCCACAGTACATCCATGAATACAAACTCTGCATAGACAGATTGCCATGGCAAAAAGTTACTTGTCCGTTGCTCGCCTGATGAGCGCAAAAACAGATCTACATCACTCATTTTTGGTTGATCTAAATATTTAGCGAAGGTTTTTTCAGTAATTGAATCAACTTTAATTTTTCCTAGTTTTACATCCAGAGCGAGAGCTGATGCTGCGTCAACTATTTCAGAACGTCCACCATAGTTAACGCACATATTTAGAGTCAGAGTCTTATTTTTCTTAGTCAGCTCCTCGGCCTCTTCTAACTCATTGATAACACTGCTCCATAAACGCTTTGGTCGCCCAACCCAGCGAATGCGAACTCCCATTTCATTCATCTCATCGCGGCGGCGTCGGATTACATCGCGATTAAAACCCATGAGAAACTTAACTTCTTCAGGTGATCTGCGCCAGTTCTCAGTTGAAAATGCATAGGCGCTAATCTCTTTAACACCGTATTCGATTGCCCCGCCAATAACATCAAAGAGTGCGGCCTCCCCCGCCTCATGTCCTGCGGTACGTGCAAGGCCTTGCGCCTTGGCCCAACGACCATTGCCATCCATCACAATTGCAACGTGATTAGGAATATGAATCGTCATACACGCTCCACCATTGGCAAGCTCCTTAAGCCGCGTTCGAGGTGCCATTGTAAATAAGCTGCAATCAATCCGCTAGCCTCGCGGCGAAACTTTCCCTCACTCGCTGATGCAATCTCCCAATCACTTCTCAATAACGCCTCCATTAATATCAAAGTTTCAGGTGCTGGAGTTGCGCATGCAGATGGTCGGCAATCAGCGCAGACAGATCCGCCTCCGACGAGTGAAAAGTAGCGATGAGGACCTGGTTTTTCGCAGTTAGAGCATGTGGTCATGGACGGTGCATACCCAGCTATATCTAAGGAGCGCAACAAGAATGCATCGAGGATGAGCAGGGGCTCGTAACGATTTTGGGCTAAAACTTTCAATGCACCAACGACAAGATGAAACTCTTTCGAAGCTGGCTCATGTTCATTTGGACTAAATCGTTCTGCCGTCTCCAATATCGCAGTAGCAACTGTCCAACGTTGATAATCACCCGTTAGCTCTTCGCCGTAGTTCATCACCGCTTCAACCTGGGTGACTGTGTCAAAAACCTTTCCAGCATAAAGCTGAACATCGATGTGGCTACCTGGTTCTAGGCGTGCCCCAAACTTAGACATAGTGCGTCGAACACCTTTTGCGACGCTACGAATGCGCCCATGATCTCTGGTTAAAAGAGTGATGATCCGATCGGCCTCTGCGAGTTTTTGGGTGCGCAGCACAATGGCTTCATCCCTATATAAACTCATATGGGTAAAGGTAGTGCGTTGATTAGCGAATAGCGCGATTAATGGCAGACACGACAGCTTTTAGCGATGCCGTGGTGGTATTGGGATCGATTCCGACTCCCCAAAAGACTTCTCCATGTATTGCACACTCAAGGTAGGCAGCCGCCGAAGCATCGCCACCAGCAGATAATGCATGCTCGTAATAATCTAGAACTCTGACATCAACTCCATAGCTCTGGAGGATGTTGCAGAAAGCGGCAATCGGACCATTCCCTTGTCCCTTAAGCTCGTGCAGCTCTCCTCTGTCGGTAATTGAAACCGTTAAATGAACATCTTCATCTAAAACAGATGTCTGACTCAACCCTTTGAGGCGAAAACGTCCCCATGGTGCACCTTGTGTTGGCAAGTATTCATCTTCAAAGACCGACCACAAACCATCGGAGCTAATCTCGCCACCTTCGGTATCGGTCTTTGCCTGAACAACTTTTGAGAACTCAATCTGTAAGCGACGTGGCAAATCTAAGTGGTGCTCATTTTTCATCAGATAGGCAACACCGCCCTTGCCAGACTGAGAATTTACACGAATCACGGCCTCATAGCTTCGACCGATATCTAATGGATCAATCGGAAGATACGGAACCGCCCACGTGTGATCACGTACTTCGCGTCCGGCAGTTTTGGCATCCTTTGCCATGTGATCAAAGCCCTTTTTAATCGCATCTTGGTGTGAGCCTGAAAAAGCAGTAAATACTAAATCTCCACCATAAGGGTGGCGCTCTGGAACACGGAGTTGATTGGCGTATTCAACGATGCGACGCACTTCATCGATATTTGAAAAATCAATATGCGGATCAATTCCATGTGTCACTAAATTAATTCCAAGCGTCACAAGACATACGTTGCCAGTGCGCTCGCCGTTTCCAAAGAGTGTTCCTTCTATACGGTCAGCGCCTGCTAAATATCCAAGCTCGGCCGCTGCAACCCCCGTGCCTCGATCATTATGTGGATGGAGCGAAACAATTACGCTGTCGCGATTTACTAGATTTCGACACATCCATTCGATTGAATCTGCATAGACGTTTGGAGTTGCCATCTCTACTGTTGCAGGCAGATTCATGATCGTCTTCCAACTTGGTGTTGGCTTCCATACCGCATTAACTGCGTTACACACCTCGACTGCAAACTCTAATTCCGTGCCCGTGTAGGACTCTGGTGAATATTCGAAGGAAACTTGTGTCTGCGGAACCGTTGATACCAAATCTAAGCAGATCTGGGCGGCATCGGTAGCAATCTTTTTGATGCCCTCTTTATCCAAACCAAAGACGACTCGGCGCTGCAGCGTCGAAGTTGAGTTATAAAGGTGAACAATCGCCTGCTTAGATCCCTTAATTGATTCAAAGGTACGTTTTATAAGTGCTTCACGCGCCTGAGTCAAAACTTGAATGACTACATCATCAGGGATTAAATCCTCTTCAATAATCTTGCGAACAAAATCAAAATCGGTCTGCGATGCACTTGGGAAACCAACTTCAATCTCTTTGTATCCCATTGCGACCAAAAGTTTAAACATCTCTAATTTGCGAGGTGTATCCATCGGGTCAATAAGTGCCTGGTTGCCATCGCGCAGATCTACCGAGCACCATTTAGGGGCTTGAGTAATCCTCTTAGAAGGCCATGTGCGATCTGGTAAATCGATAGGGTGAAATGGTTCGTAGCGATGCACTGGCATCGATGATGGTGATTGTTTCGGAAAGTTCATGTACTTCTCACCATGAGTTAAGGGTAATGCCAAGGCTAGAGAACTGGCAAATACCTATCGAGTTCATACGCGCTCACTTGGCGACTGTAATCACGCCATTCTGCTCGCTTATTGCGCAGTACATACTCAAAGACATGCTCGCCTAAAGTTTCGCGCACTAAAGCACTTTTTTCCATCTGGAGAATCGCTTCGTTGAGATCGGTTGGCAATGAGATCGGATCATTTGACTCGCTCAAAACATAGCTCTCTTCAACGCCTTTTAATCCTGCCGCTAACATCACTGCATATGCAAGATATGGATTACATGCAGTATCTGGTGACCTAAATTCAATACGCGTTGAATTTTCCTTGCCTGGCTTATACATAGGCAATCGAACCAGTGCACCGCGATTACTTGGCCCCCAGTTAATAACTGCTGGTGCTTCTCCCCCGCCATGCAGGCGTTTGTAAGAGTTCACCCACTGATTAGTAATCGCAGTGATTTCTGGTGCGTGCTTGAGAATGCCAGCGATGAATGAGCGGCCAATGTTAGATAAGTTGTACTGGGCATTTGCATCATAGAAAGCATTCTCTTCGCCTTTAAAGAGAGAGACGTGAGTATGCATACCGCTACCAGGGTGATCGGTAAAAGGTTTTGGCATAAACGATGCATGGAAACCTTGGTCCATTGCAACCTCTTTGATGACATGACGGAAAGTCATTATGTTATCGGCCGTTGTTAGCGCATCGGCATCGCGTAAATCAATCTCTTGTTGTCCTGGTCCACCTTCATGGTGTGAAAACTCAACCGATATTCCCATCGCCTCTAACAAGGTGATCGCCTGACGTCTAAAGTCATGGCCAACTACTGCGGGAGTATGGTCGAAGTAGCCACCTTGATCTACTGGAACAGGAACTGCGCCAGCTTCATGCTTTGACTTGAATAAGAAAAACTCAATCTCTGGGTGGGTGTAACACGTGTACCCCATCGAAGCAGCCTTATCGAGCGTACGCCGCAAAACATTGCGGGGATCTGCCGGCGAGGCGGTTCCATCTGGCATCGTAATGTCGCAAAACATTCGAGCCGCGCCAGGAGACTCTGTCCGCCACGGCAAAATCGAAAACGTCGTGGGATCTGGCTTGGCCAACATGTCTGATTCAGTGACACGAGCGAAGCCTTCGATTGCCGATCCATCAAATCCAATACCTTCGTCGAAGGCGTTTTCTAACTCTGCAGGCGCAATTGCAACTGATTTGAGAAAGCCCAAAACATCGGTGAACCACAAGCGCACAAAACGGATGTTGCGCTCTTCAACTGTACGAAGAACAAACTCCTGTTGCTTGCTTATCTCTGAGGCCATGGTGCAGATTCTTGCAAATGCAGGTTACAGCCGTGTTAAATGGCTAAATAACAAAGAATTCAGCGCTGTTTAACATGCTCCGCGCCGGTAAGTCCTTTGTAATAACTGCGTTAGCGCTGATGCGCGATCCCTCGCCCACGGTCACGTTTCCGAGCACGCGCGCACCAGCGCCAATAACTACATCGTTATCAATGGTTGGATGCCGTTTTCCAAAATCACCGCCACGAGCCCCCAATGTGACATCGTGGTAGAGCATGACGTCGTCGCCGATAATGGTGGTTGCACCGATGACGACTCCCATTCCATGATCAATGAAAAATCTTCGACCAATTCTTGCGCCAGGGTGAATCTCTATGCCTGTAGAGGTTCGAATAAAATTTGAATGAATTCGTGCAATCAATTTAAATCCGTGGTTCCACAAATAATGTGAGATTCGATGACCCCAAACTGCATGCACGCCGGGGTAAGCCAAAGCGACCTCTAAACGACTTCGCGCAGCTGGATCATGAGCAAGGGCGTTATCGAGGTCCTCAACAATTCGATCGATTAAGGACATTTATTCCGCTAAATCTTGATACAAGATTGTTGAAAGATATCTTTCGCCTGATGAGGCCAGAATTACAACGATGTTTTTTCCGGCAAACTCCGGACGCTTTGCTATTTCAATGGCTGCCCACAAAGTTGCACCTGAAGATATTCCAGCCAAGATTCCCTCTTCTGCTGCTGCTCTGCGCGCATATTTGATTGCATCATCTGCAGTTGCATCCAGAATCTCGTCATAGACGGTGCGATCGAGAATATTGGGAATAAAGTTTGGTCCAATACCTTGGAGTGGGTGTGGTCCTGGAGCTCCACCATTTAAAATTGGTGAAGCCGCAGGTTCGACACCAAATACTTTAATTGCGGGGTTTTTCTCTTTTAAGAATCGACCCGTGCCCGTGATTGTTCCGCCGGTTCCAATTCCCGAGACGAATGCATCGACTTTTCCATCAAGATCGCGCCAGATTTCTGGGCCGGTGGTTGCATAGTGAATTGCAGGGCCAGCCTCATTTTCAAATTGGCGAACTAAGACGGCTCCTGACTCACCAAGCTTTTCGGCCGCGGCAACAGCGCCTTTCATGCCCTCGGCCGCAGGTGTCAAGACAAGTTCGGCTCCGAAAGCAAGAATGAGTTTGCGTCGCTCCTTTGATACCGACTCTGGCATGGTAAAAATCGATTTATATCCGCGAGCTGCTGCAACCATTGCAACTCCAATCCCAGTGTTTCCAGAGGTTGCCTCAACAATTGTTCCGCCGGGCTTGAGTACGCCACTTGCTTCGGCCGCATCGATCATTGCAATTCCTAGGCGATCTTTGATTGACGATGTTGGATTATAAAACTCCAACTTTGCATAGACATTGCCTTGCGCGCCATCGTTTATTTTATTAATTCTAACAAGAGGTGTATTTCCGAACGCCTCTGTGATGTTGTTATAAATTGTCATAATTCTCCCTAGGAATAAAGTGAAATGGTTGATTGATAATTAAAGCGAGCGAAGGTGCAATAAAAATCAGCAGCTGCAGGAAGTCGACAGGCAGAAATCAATAACGCGGTTGCGCGTAAATAACCAATTAATAATTGATTTCATATGGCAATTCTACTTAATAGTTTAAATAGTGCGAGTTGCAAGGAGTTTGCAATAAGTTAGGACTCATTCCAGCGCGATGTCATTGGAAGTCGTCGATCTTTACCAAAAGCTCGGGCCGACACCTTTGTGCCAGGCGGATATTGGCGTCGCTTGTATTCGGCTTTATCTACCATTGCAAT
>CAFBMZ010000037.1_pt1 | contig 12960 bp, 12 predicted proteins | sample 7269111 | NCBI WGS metagenome assembly CAFBMZ01 (sample SAMEA6814078, study PRJEB35770) | uncultured Actinomycetes bacterium | biome: Freshwater; feature: Freshwater reservoir; material: water | place: Czech Republic | collected 2017-05-23 | depth 30m m | reverse complement strand
TTCTCTCATCATAGAACTTCGAACTAAGAATTCTCACCGCTATCTAGAGCAAACCGAACTTTTGCTTCACAAGAAAAGTATTGAGTTAGAACTTAGTGGGTACTCGGTGAAGTACACACTAGACAGAACCGGGTGTTGGTTTGATGCGACTAATTCAGACAAGGGAATAGGAAAAAGATCTTGGAATCGATTCGGTTGGGGTAAAAAGGCGAAAAGAAAAGCCCTGCCTGATTTCTTTGCGAGAACCGAAGCAAATATCTTGATGCCGGAAGAGCTTTAAAATTACTTAGATCTCAACGCCAATGAACTTGGTCTGCAAGAAATAGTGAATTTCATCAAATCCTCAAGGCCAAATAGACTCTGAAAAAGCCGATGCTTTTTTAAGGTAGAAATGCTAAATTGGCTTCATGTCCCGATTACCTAAAAATCGGGGAATTACCCAGGTTGCAGAGGATAAATCCCTCATCCTCCGCCAGAGAGTTCTGAGTGCTCAAACCCAAGTTTGCTAAGCAGTGATTATCTAATTTAAGCAGTTGAATATGGCGTCGCATTGTTTACTAGTGAGCCCACGAAAAAATGGAAGGCCAAGAGTACGGCCAGTTATAGATTCCGTATTTGGAAAAGTTCGGTCCCTAGTAAACTCATTGAAGATTGTCATTGCCTTAGCTCCAGATGACCACCAATCGCGAGATTCAATCTGCGCGTCCGACAACTTTCGAACGGCTTCAATTTTCCGGTCCGCGCTTTCAAAGTCCACAATCCAATATGGGTTATGTCCTCCGAGATCCCTTGAAAAGGATTTCAAACCTGTCGCGTCCTCAATTTTATTCACTAACTTTCGTGATGCTTTCCATTCTTCAAATTCTTCTTCCGCTAGGTCGAGTGCGGAAAGCCCAAAAGAGGCGGTAATTTCAGACATCTTGGCGTTCGTGCCATTACTGTTCGAGTTTCGATTTCCGGAAAAACCAAAATTTATCCAGGCTCGAAATTGATTGGCAGCAGCAGAGTTACCAAATATGGAAATACCACCTTCGCCAACTCCTAGCACCTTTGTTACATGAAGTGAAAAAACAACTACCCAGCTTTTCGGAAGATCAGACAAAACCAAATCTATATTTCCGATTGAAGCAGCAGCATCGATTATTACATTTTCAAATTGGTAAACTTTGGGATCAATGTAGGAGGATCCAAATGGTAATACATACATTATCCCTTGGTCTTTTGTGCTTCCAATGGGCTCTAAATCTAAATGCCAATTTAAAGCGTCAACGTCTAGGAAAGAGGTCTCTTTACCCGAATTAATCACTGAAAGAGCTGGTGCGGGGAATGTAAAGGCGGGTACATAAAATGTTTCTGCGGGGCTAAGTTTTACAGCCCCTTCTAGCGCCTGCGTCGCGCTAGAGCTTAATACAACCAGATCCGCATCAACATTAAAGTAATCTGCATATCGCTTTTCAAGCATTTTTACTAAAGGACCATGATTACTGTAAATGCCATTGGAATACATTTTCTCTAAATAGTTACTAACGTGCTCCAGGGGCGGCAACTTGGGCTGCATCACCGGAATAGGATCAAGACGCATCTGCCATTAGCCCTTAATCACTCTGGCGGGGTTACCAACAACAGTTTGGCCAGCAAGAACATCGTGCAGCACTACAGCGCCAGCTCCAATCACTGCCCCAGAGCCAATCTTGATATTGTTCAAAATAGTGGAGTTAGCGCCTATAAAAACGCGATCTCCAATGGAGGTAAACCCTAATATGCACGCTGACGGGGCAATATGGGTGAATTCCCCAATCGAGACATGATGTCCAATATTGGCTGCCCTATTTATCACTGAGTTTCTTGATACGTGAGCAGATTGACCAACTATCGCTGCGGTATTCACAAAAACCCCGTTTTCAATCACGGCGTTACTCGAAATTATCGCACTAGGACTAATGAACGCTGGAAAATTCTGAAATCCCAATTTTGAGGCGTGTGCTGTTGCTTTTTCGCGTGCATCGGGAGTCACGATTGAAATGACGGTTGGTAGTTGGAAATGAAAATCTTGAAGTTGAGAGATACCTAAACTCTCATTGGGTGAGACTTCCTTTTTCAATTCTAGGTTGTCAACGTAGATTGGACTGTAGTTCAAATTCAGGGCTACCTCGGAAAAATCGCCAAGACTGGCGGATTGAACACCGAAAAAAACTACCGATTTTCTCTCTACAAAACTAAGGTTCTCATAATATTGAGCATCAATATTTGAATTCTTATCTAAATTCATTTGACCTCTTTTGGACTCTTATGCCGCTAGTCAGACAAATGTACACCTTGTAGTGATTATCGTGGTTAGATTTTGCTTTAGTTCTAATCGAGCTTCCTGAGTGATGAGGTTCCAGTGAAATATGTCGTTGATTTCGAAAATGCTGAATTAATAGGCGACCCTAATACAAAGTATCGAGTATGTGTCTTGATTAATACATTTAATCATGTCAACTACATCGAGAAGTGTTTGAATTCAATTATAGAGCAGAACACAAACTTTCTTTATAAAATCATAGTTCACGATGATTGTTCTACAGATGGCACAAAGGAGATTTTACTTAAGTTTTATGCTTCTAATCCTGACAAGATTTTGCTCATTTTGGAAAATGAGAATCAATGGCAAAAAGGGGTTTCCAATATTGCGATGATTTTGACATGGCTGGACTCTGACTACATCGCTTTGTGTGAAGGTGATGATTTTTGGAACGTAACCTATAAATTGCAACTCCAACTGGATTTCTTGGATCGAAATATAGGTACTTCACTTTTCTGCCATGACGTCGAAATCTTGAATGAAAGATCTGACGTAAATTACGCCTTAGAACTTAGAAATCACATTAGTAATTTTCCTGCTGAAAATCCCGAACTTAAACTCGGAAAAGGGAATTTCATAATGACATGTTCGGTTATGTTTAGAAACAAAGTAATTCAGAAAGGATTCCTAGAGGGTATCCACTCGCTTCTTCCTGTCGATTGGCTTATTTTTGCGGCATTGGCAGACAGCGGAAAAATACATTATTCAGAGGAAAGATTGTCCACTTACCGAATACATGACACAAGCGCTTGGTCCAGTCAAAATGTATCTATAAGGCAGGAGAGAACAGCAGAGACATTTTGGTACTTAGCGGGAGCGCTGAAAGGAAGAGTCGGACAAGAAGCAAAAAAAGCATTACCTAGCTCTTGATCTGGCCATACCTCCGCAAGAGGGACTTTATATGTTGAATATAGGTTAATAGCCTCCATCCACCGAAATTGTCTACGACGTTATGCTCAACGCTGAGTTCGCGGATTTGGCAGGTGAGATTCTCGTTTTCCCAAAGTAGTTCACGGTATTTTTCAAGTCGTTGCCTCTCTCTTGGGTATTTGTCTGAATTCACTATTTTTGAATCAAGGAAATCCCAATCTCTTGTCACATTTATTGAATTGAACTCATTTAATTTCTCTTTCACGGCACTTCCGCCGGATCGGTTGAGAGGTTGCCTTGAAGTCTCTAAAACAATCTGTTCAGAAATATCTACAGGCAGAAATATTTCATGAAGTTTACGAATATAACTTATCCCGTCTATATGGAGATAGGGAATCACGTGGATATTGATATTTGGATTTGATGCAAACTCTGCAACTAATGTAACTGAAAGATTGTGTCTTTCCTGTATTTTATTTCGCAGAAATTCTCTCTGGCTTTCTTCCCAGTAATCACCTGTGTTAATCCCCTGCCATATATAAGATTCCATGGCCGATTCAATCTCTCTATCAATCCACAAAACTTCCACAGTGTCTGTCTGTTCAATTAGAATCTCTTTGAAGAATCTCTTGAAATCGTCGATACTTAGTCGGGCAAAAGATTCGGATGAGAGCAAGATATATTTACAACCCAGATTTTCGGCTTCTTTGCGAATATTTAGCAGATAACCATGTAGCTCAAATTCAGAGAGATCCTGTTGAAAAATTGCTTCGAGGATATGCAAGCTTCCCACAATCGAATGTGCCACCTGGTGGTGCGCATTCAAGTTTCGATAATTCTCGGGGTAATGAACTCCATGCAATTGCAATAGTTCCCGATTTATATTCCAGCAACTTTGTAATGTTTTTGTCCCAGTCTTCCCAGGGCCTGCATGGATCAAATATTTCATTCTTTGGTTGAAAGACTTAGATCTCGACGCCGATGTATTTTGTCTGCAAGAACTCGTGAATGCCATCAAATCCACCCTCGCGACCCAAACCTGATTGTTTGACGCCACCAAATGGGGCTGCGGGATCTGAAATCACACCTTTATTTATTGCGACCATTCCAGACTCCATCGCCTCGGCAGTACGCAATGCTCGTGTGAGGTTTGACGAAAAGACGTAACTAATAAGGCCAAAGTCAGTGTCATTTGCCAAAGCAATACCCTCTGCATCGGTATCAAAAATAACCACTGGCGCAACTGGGCCAAAGATTTCGTGGTTAAGAATTGGATTATCTTTCTCTACAGTTAGCACGGTAGCTGGATAAAAAGCGCCGTCCCCTTCGGGCGTAGTGCCTCCTACTTTTACTTGTGCTCCTGCTGCGATTGATTCATCGACGATTTCTGCAATCTTGTTGCGCTCTTTCATTGAGACGCTTGCACCTAATGTAGTTGTTGCATCAGTCCCGCGTCCCATCACAAAAGCCGACATTGACTTAGTTAATTCGGCGATGAATTTTTCCGCGATTGAACGTTGTACATAAATTCTATTTGCAGATGTACATGCAGCACCGCCATTGCGCATCTTGGCAAGAAGTAACTGTGGGATTGTAATTTCTAAATCTGCATCATCATGCACGATAACTTGAGCATTCCCACCGAGCTCCATCGAGCAGCGAATTACATTGTCTGCAGCTTCCTTAAGTAATACTCGTCCAACCTCGGTTGAACCAGTGAATGAAAGATTCTTAACTCGTGGGTCATGTAGCATTTTAGAAATCGCTGGTCCCGTTTTTTCTGGTAATACCAAATTCAGTACGCCCTTAGGTAAGCCTGCACGCTCCAAGATGTCGACGATATACATTGCAGTCAAAGGCGTCTCTGTTGCGGGTTTTAAAATCATGGTGCAACCCGCGGCGACCGCTGGACCAATTTTGCGAGTTGCCATTCCGGCTGGAAAGTTCCACGGGGTAATAAGAATGGACAGACCTATTGGTTGATGAGTAACCAGAATCCGCTTATCCCCTGAAGGTGATTTTCTGAAATCCCCAGGTGTGCGGACAGCCTCTTCGGCAAACCAGCGGAAAAACTCTGCTGCATACCCTGCTTCACCGCGAGCATCGGGCATCGCTTTCCCATTTTCGCGCGAGATCAACGTTGCAATCTGCTCAATCTCACTTGTCATAATCTCAAAGGCTTTGCGCAGAATTTCTGATCTAAATCGTGGAGCCGTTTTTGCCCACGCTATTGCCGCTGCATCGGCGGCCACAATGGCGGCCTCACACTGAGCATCTGATGCCAGAGAAACTTCGGCAATAACCGAGCCATCACTTGGATCATGGACGGCGACCTTGCTGGCACCATCTACCCATTGACCATCAATATATAACTGTGTGCGCATGAGCCGAGCATACGCTCCGCCTGCAAGAAGTTGAAGCCGGTGCGCTCTACCATAGAGCCATTGCAATGAAATTGCGTATGTCGCAATTAATTAAGGAGTTCAAGTGCCTAAATCGTGGACCGATGATGCGCCCACACCAGTTGTACTTCAGGACCATGCGCACCTGAAGGATTCGCTTGCATACACAATCAAGCGTCGTATATTAGGTAACCCGCTTAACCGGCACTCACTTGGGCATCAACGCCTTAAAAAGCGTTTTGCTCTAGGCATCCTTTCGTCTGACTGTATCTCTTCGTCGGCATATGGATCTGAGCAGATTCTTATCGCGCTGTTGCCGGCTTTTGGTCTTGCAGCATTTTCAATCTTGATGCCTATGACGGCTGTAATTCTTGTCATCCTTACCATCATTACTTTGTCATATCGCAACGTTATTAACGTATATACAAAGACTGGCGGAGCCTACATAGTTTCCCGCGATAATTTTGGGCCAGTAGTTGCACAAGTTGCGGCAGTTGCTTTAATGCTTGACTACATCGTGACCGTGGCAATTCAATCTTCTGCAGGTGTTGCAGCGATTATTTCAACTTTCCCATCGCTTCTGTCATGGAAAATTCCGATGATTCTTGTCGTCATTGCAATCTTGACTTATGGAAATCTGCGCGGAGTTAAGGAGGCTGGCAAAGCATTTGCAATGCCTACCTATTTCTTTATCGCTTGCATGTTTATTGTCTTTTCAATGGGCCTTTACCGTCAGTTCAACGGGACCTTAGATGTACTTGCAACAAATCATGAAGGGGCTGTTCCATTGGGCCAAGGCCATGGACTCCTAACCTTTGCTGCGATATTTATTTTGCTCCGTGCATTTGCAAATGGTGGCTCTTCCTTGACTGGACTCGAAGCTATCTCAGATGGCGTTGCCCTCTTTCAACAACCTGAGCACGTTAATGCGCGTCGCACATTGGTAACGATGAGTTTCCTGCTTGGCTCGCTTGTATTAGGAGTCTCTTGGTTCGCGCACAAGATCCATGCCATGCCTTATGAGTTAGGTACACCGACGGTTATTTCACAGATTGCTAAAACAATTGTGGGTGACGGTGCTTTTGGGCAAGTCATGTTCGTTATGGTCCAACTTGCGACGATGTTAATTCTCTTTGCTGGTGCAAATACAACGTATAGCGCCTTTCCTCTTTTATGTAACTTCGTTGCAACCGATGGATATCTGCCTCGACAACTCACAAAACGTGGACACCGCTTAGCTTTTTCAAATGGAATCCTTCTTCTCTCCGGAGGTGGTATTTTCCTAGTTCTGTTCACTGCTGGCTCTGTTGAGCATCTAGTTGCTTTTTATGCACTTGGAGTATTTACGGGCTTTACTTTGGCCGGCTTTGGAATGGTACGACATGCAATTCGCCATAAAGATGGCGCATGGAGATTTAAGATTTTTGTTAACGGGCTTTCTGGAACAGTTTCTCTTGCCGTCGTAATAATCTTTGCCGTCGTTAAATTTACAGAGGGTGCTTGGTTGGTATTAGTCACTGCGCCAATCCTTGTTATGACCTTCTTACGTTTGCGCCGCCAGTACACACGTGAGCAAGATGCACTAACTGTTAAGGAGCATCAGAAGCGTGCAACGTCGATTTCTAGACATGATGTAACTGTTCTTGTAGATAGCGTTGATATCGCGACAATTGGTGCAGTTCGTTATGCGCGCAGTTTGAATCCACGCAATATAACCGCAGTTCACTTTGTGATTGATGATCTTCGCGCCGAAGAGATTCAAGCAGCCTGGGCCGCATCTGATGCACTCGATGATGTAACACTTGAGCTAATTGACTGTCCTGATCGACGTTTGGCAAACTCAGCTTTAGATTATGCAATTCGCATGACTGAAAAAACCGATGTTGAACTTACTTTATTACTCCCTCGCCGTTCGTATTCGGGATTCTTAGGGCGATTACTCCATGATCAAACTGCCGAACTTATCGCCGCGCCAATCTCGCAATTACCACGCGTGGTTGCAACGATTGTTCCTTTCGATGTTGACCGCATTGCATCGGCATCTACGATAGAAATCCATACGTCTCATGAAACTAAAGTTGCCGCCCCTGTTGTTGCCCCTGTTGTTGCAAAGGTTTCAACACCTCAAAACATTGAGCCAGTAAGTCACTACGCCGAAAACGTCACTTTAATTGGTGATATTCAATGGCGAAAGAGGGCCCAAGTTCAAGGGCGAGTAACGTCGATTAGAACTGCGCCTCGTGGTGCAGCTCCAACTTTGCAGGTGGAGATTTGGGATGAAACTGGCGGAGTATCACTGCAGTTCTTAGGTCGCCGAGATATCGCGGGCCTTGAAGTCGGTTCTCAATTGCGGGCGGAGGGAATGGTCGGTGAGGAGGATGGCTCACTAGTAATTCTCAATCCCTCTTACGAACTCCTTGTATAAACTCCTTCAAAATTTGAGCACACTCTTTCTCTAAAACACCGCCTCTAACCTCTGCCTTATATAGCGAACGTGGGTCACGAATCAGATCCCACATCGAGCCTACTGCTCCTGCTTTTTCATCCCACGCGCCAAAAACCACGGTCGATATTCGTGATTGCGCAATCGCCCCAGCGCACATTGGGCAGGGTTCTAATGTGACAACGATTGTGTGATCTTCTAATCGCCACTGCCCCAATTGCTGCGCTGCTCGACGCAAGGCGAGAATTTCAGCATGCGAGGTCGGATCGTTATGAAGTTCACGCTCGTTGTGGGCGGTCGCAACTATTTCACCATCTTTATTAATGATGATTGCTCCGACTGGTACATCGTCACTTGCAAGGGCATCTTGGGCAACACCTAACGCGATGTGCATTAACTCTTCATCGCTCACAGCTCTAATAACTCTGCAAACTGATCGCCAAAACCTAGCCGATTTGCAATGGCCTCTAACTGCTCATCAGGAAATAATTCGGCATCATCACAGAGTGCTGATAGCTCCATTCCATTCATTCCGAGATCCGACAAAATATCAATATGACCGATTGGATTAGGTTCTTCATCGTCATCTTCAGGCAGTGGAATATCTGCGATCTCTAACAACTCTTCGGCCACTGGATAATCTAAAGCGCATGTTGCATCGCTGAGAAAAAGGGAAATATGCGAACCCAATACTCGAATTAAAATAAAAAACTCTTCATCGATTGATATGAGGGCGATTGCTCCACCATTAGTTTGTTGTGATTTAAGGCTTGTAATTATCTGAGCAATATCGGATGGATCTGGAAGTATCCCCAATGTCCATCGACCATCTTCATGCCAGGCGGCTACTGCTATATCTAACTCATTTGTGATGCCGCTTACTTTCAGATTCGCCTCGGGCACGTCATCGAGTGCATCAAACTCTTCGATGTCTTCTGAGAGCTCTTCGTCGAATTCGGGCATATGCTCATAGTTCCACTCATTGGAAAAGAATGAAAGCCCTGTAAGGTAAGGGGCATGAAAGTACATGTTGCAGATCACCCGCTAATTGCCCACAAATTGACGGTTTTGCGAGACGAACGCACAGATTCGCCGACATTTCGTCGTCTAGTAGAAGAACTAGTAACTCTATTAGCCTACGAAGCAACTCGCGATGTACGCACTCACTCTGTGGCGATAACTACGCCGGTAACTAAAACTATGGGATTAAAAATGGCCGAGCCAAGGCCAGTTGTTGTACCAATTTTACGAGCAGGTCTTGGAATGCTCGAAGGAATGAGCAAGTTGGTTCCAACCGCTGAGGTTGGTTTTCTTGGAATGGTTCGGGATGAAAAAACTTTACAAGCTAGTACTTATGCCAACAGACTTCCAGATGATTTGTCGGGTCGGCAAGTCTTTGTCCTTGATCCAATGCTTGCAACAGGTGGAACTTTGATTGCAGCTTTTCATTACCTAATCGAATTAGGTGCAAATGACATCACGGCAATCTGTATCTTGTCTGCGCCTGAAGGTATTGCAGCAGTTGAAAAAGAGTTCGCATCAAGCACGGTTCCAATCACGATTGTCACTGGCGCTCTTGATGAAAAATTAAACGAGCACGGCTATATAGTTCCAGGTTTGGGTGATGCCGGTGACAGACTTTATGGCGTGGTTTAAATGGCATCTACATCACCAGGTTATGGAATCACCATCCGCGTCGAAGGTCCTCCATCTTCACAGCCTGTAGCACTTGCGACCGCCGTTATTACCGGTGCTGGCGCAACTATTACAGCCCTTGACGTAGTTGAATCTCTGCTTGAAAAAGTCGTCATCGATATAACTTGTGACACCATCGACTCTGCACACGCAGAAGACATCACGGTCGCTTTGGCAAAGAATCAGGATTTAACGGTTCGCAAGGTCAGTGATCGAACATTTCTATTACACCTCGGTGGCAAGATTGAAGTAACTTCAAAAGTTCCTCTCAAAACTCGCGACGATTTATCACGCGCTTACACACCAGGCGTTGCGCGAATTTGCCAAGCAATTGTCGATGACCCTGCAGATGCCCGGCGCTTAACGATTAAGCGCAATACTGTCGCTGTTGTAACTGATGGATCAGCGGTTTTGGGCCTTGGCAATATCGGCCCCGCAGCGGCTCTTCCTGTCATGGAGGGCAAAGCGGCGCTGTTCAAACGCTTCGCCGATGTTGATGCCTGGCCAGTATGTCTTGATACCCAAGATGTTGATGAAATTGTCCGCACTGTTCAGTTGATTGCCCCTGTTTATGGTGGAATCAACTTAGAAGATATCTCGGCACCCCGTTGTTTTGAAGTTGAGCGTCGCCTTCGTGAACTCTTAGACATTCCTGTTTTTCATGATGACCAACATGGGACCGCAATCGTTGTGTTGGCTGCACTTCGCAATTCGCTCAAGCTGGTAAAAAAGAATCTCTCTGAAGTAAAAATAGTTCTTAGCGGTGTTGGCGCCGCTGGAAATGCAATTGCACGGCTGTTAGTCCTCAACGGTGCCAAGAATATTATTGGATTTAATCATCATGGAGTTATTACCAATGAAATGAAATCTGAAGATTCGATGCAGCAATGGTTTATCGATAATAGTAATCCTGAGAATTTCTCTGGAAACATCTCTGGAGCGATGAAAGGTGCTGATGTATTTATCGGTGTTAGCGCACCAAATGTCATTACCGAATCAGATGCTGCATCTATGGCACCTGGTGCAATCATCTTTGCACTTGCTAATCCAGACCCCGAGATTGATCCCGTAATTGCTCGTAAATATGCAACCGTAGTTGCAACAGGTCGAAGTGACCAACCGAATCAAATTAACAATGTATTAGCATTTCCGGGAATCTTCCGAGGACTTCTCGATGCAAATGCACACACAATTACTGACAAATTATTAGTTGCCGCCGCAGAGGCAATTGCTGACTGTGTATCCCCAGAGCAGTTGAATGCCTCATTTATTGTTCCTAGTGTCTTTGATCCAAACGTCACTAAGGCCGTTGCTGCTGCAGTCAAGAAGTCCGTGTGATTGAACTTGCTGCATCATTTGATGCCCAACTCTCAACTCTTGCTCCGTACCTGATCTATCTCGTTACTGGAGCGATAATCTTCTTTGAAACCGCTGTTTTATTCGCGTTTTTTCTGCCTGGAGACTCAATTCTCTTTAGCGCAGGTTTGGTTGCCGCTGCTCATAAAGATGTCAATATTCTTATCTTGATTACCGTTATTTTCATAGCGGCATTTTTTGGCGATCAGATTGGTTTTGTATTAGGTCGACTAGTTGGACGTCCATATTTAGAGAAGCACAATTCTCCTCGAATGCAGGCAATGATCGCTCGTTCTGAGAGTTTCTACGAGCATACTGGATGGTGGGCCGTTGTCGCCGCACGATTCTTCCCATGGATACGTACATTTGTTCCACCAATCGCAGGTGCCTCTAAAATGAACTACTACAAATTCTTAACTGCTAACGCATTAGGGGCACTGTTGTGGGGCGTAGGAATTACGTTGGCAGGATTCTATGCAGCAACTTTGCCATGGGTAAAGACATGGTCATATGCCATTGCAACTTTCTTTATTTGTGCTTCGCTGGTTTCCGCACTCGTGAACTACTTACGCCACCGGCGATAACTCCGGCATAAGTCATTACAATTCCAGTGACTAAATAACTACTGACATGCACTCCATGTGTAGGTGAAACTAAATCAATTATTAATGAGCCCACAAGTTGGCCTCCAACACTAAATAGCGTAAAAGTTAATACCCCTAAGTGTTGAACAATTGTTGATGTGAATGCGATATAGATGACACCAATTACTCCGCCTGTATATATCCACCATGGTCCGTAAGGAAGTGCGACCAAGTGAATGCGATGTGTTAAAACCCCAATCAGTATCAGTATGACTAAAAGCGAAGTACCAGTTATGAAATTCAGTAATGAAGTTGTAAAACTCTGATGTGAATACTCGTTAATTTCACCGTTCAATGCACGCTGAACACCGACGACAGCACCTGCAATGCAGCCCGCAACAACGGCTATCATCGATAAATTCTTAGCGTCTATGCGATCTAAGACTGAGACTAAGACCGCTACGACAGTCAGGATTGCCGCTGATATTCGCCGTGGGGTAATAGCTTTCTTGCCTCCACCTGTTAGTCCAATCCGATCCACAACCAATGACACGGCCGTTTGGCCTGCAATCGAGGCCACAGAATAGATTGCAACACCAATGAGAGGAACGATTTGGGTTTGAATGGCAACAAAAGTTCCACCAAGTGCACCGGCCAAAAGTTTCCACCGTGCGATTTCTCCACGTGAAACTGAACTTCGTAAGTTAGAAATACCCGTTTTTATAGAAGGATTAAAGGCAGCAATTACAGAGATGATGATTAGTCCCGACCCAAAGGAAACTAGAGCAGCCTCTAAACCATTGTTTAGTCTGTGCGAGAGTTCACCATTTGCTCGGGCTTGAAGAGCAATCATTGCACCTGAAAGTGCAGCAAGAATGTCTAAACGCATTACGAGTGCGTACCGTGGAACTCTCTCTTATCAGCGATCCAGTCCATAAGAGCGAATAAAACTCCTGAAGCAACAAAGGTAAGGTGAATAACTATTCGCCATTTTGTTCCTCCACCGACATGGTCTTGCCCTGATAATTCGATAAAGTCTTTTAGCAACTCAATTACGGAGATCGCTACAAGTGAGCCTATTAACTTAATTTTAAGTCCACTAAAGTCGATTGTTCCCATCCAATGTGGTCGATCTTTAGATTCAGTTGCGACATCGATTCGTGAAACAAAGTTTTCGTAGCCGGCGAAAATAACCATCAGAATAAGATTGGCAAGAAGGGTTAGGTCCAGTAAAGCAAGTAGGTCGAGCGTAAAACTCTGTGGGGT
>CAFBMZ010000036.1_pt1 | contig 13320 bp, 11 predicted proteins | sample 7269111 | NCBI WGS metagenome assembly CAFBMZ01 (sample SAMEA6814078, study PRJEB35770) | uncultured Actinomycetes bacterium | biome: Freshwater; feature: Freshwater reservoir; material: water | place: Czech Republic | collected 2017-05-23 | depth 30m m | reverse complement strand
TATGGTTGGGACACCCCTGGTGGAGTACAAAACCACGTCCGCGACCTAGCTGAATATCTCATTGGCGCAGGTCACTCTGTCTCCGTCTTAGCTCCTGTGACCGATGAGATAAATCTGCCCGACTATTTAGTCAGCGCTGGCAAACCTATTTCGATTCCATACAACGGCGCTGTTGCTCGTGTTCTTTTTGGTCCGATCGCATTCTCACGCGTGCGTCAATGGATCTCTTCTGGTGATTTTGATATTTTGCATCTGCACGAACCGGCGATCCCTTCAATCTCGTTGCTTGCTTGTTGGGCTGCGGAAGGCCCAATGGTTGGCACCTTTCACGCCGCAGCAAAACATCAGAAAGTTATCTATGCGATTGGTCCAATTCTTGAGCCTGCAATTGAAAAACTCTCGGCACGCATCGCAGTCTCTGAAGCGGCACGTTTAACACTTACTAGCCATCTTGAAACCGATGCCGTTGTAATCCCTAATGGCATATATGCAAAGCGATATGCAAATGGAGTCGCTAGAGAAAAATGGTCTGGCAATACAATTGGTTTCATAGGCAGATTTGAAGAGCCGCGCAAAGGTTTGCACGTGCTTCTTGAGGCGCTGCCAATCATCACCCGATTCGCTCCTGATGTTCGTGTTCTAGTAGCAGGTCCTGGAGATCCAAAGGATGTTGAGGAGTCTATTGATCCTCAGTTGCGTCACCGCTTCGAATTTCTAGGCAGGATCTCCGAAGACGATAAGGCAGATTTTATGTCTTCAGTGGCGATATACGTAGCCCCAAATACTGGGGGAGAGTCCTTTGGAATTATTCTGGCCGAAGCGTTAGCAGGTGGCGCATGTGTGGTGGCAAGTGACATCCCAGCATTTGATTCATTGTTAGGCTCAGGAAAATATGGGGCTCTGTTCCCATCCGAGAATCCAACTGAACTTGCAAAGGTCGTGATTGATCTGCTTCGCGATGAGAACAAACGTGTGGAGTTAGCGAAGTCTGGAAAAGAGCATGCACAAATCTTTGATTGGGATGTTGTTGCTAAGGATATTTTTTCAATTTATGAAATGGCTTTAGTTGGCGGAGAAAAAATCTCACTATCGTCAGAGAACCGACCTTGGAATCGGTTCTTATCAAGAGAGGGAGATAAAGATTGAAGTCAGCGCTGGTCATTGCACTAGTAATTCTTGTCGTACTTTGGTACCTATCTTTTTTGGCAACTCGTTTAGATCGGCTGCATCATCGAGTTGAGACTAGTTGGGCAAACCTTGATGGCTTGCTCCAGAGAAGAGCGGCAATAGCGTTAGAGATTGCCCGAAGTGATTTTTCCGACCCTGCCTCTTCCATGCTTTTAACATCGGCGGCCTACCAAGCCAGAGAGGCCAGCGTTCAAGAGCGATCTGCAGCCGAGATGGTTTTATCTGGTGCACTTGGCCTTTTGGTCATCGATGCACAGGAACACGCATCTTCATCTGAGAAGCTATTGCTTGGCGAACTAGAAGTGCTCACTTCCAAGATACGCATCGCCATTGCTATTCATACAGATGCCGTTTCTTCGACGCAGATGGTACGCAAGAAATTTGCAATTCGTTTTTTTCGTCTAGCTGGCACAGCGCCGCTACCTGTTACATATGAGTTTGAATTCGATGCGTTATAAAACATTATTGATAACTTGCATATCAGCGTTAGCGCTAAGTGGATGCGGCAGTGTTGCAGAGAGGTTTGATCAGAAACCCAAAGAAATTATTGAGACCAACCTGTTGAGTGGTCGAGTAGGAACTAATGGACCAGTCCTTGTTGTAAAAGTAGATGATACAAACTTAGCTCATCCTCAAATTGGTTTAGAAGATGCCGATGTCGTATATATAGAGCAAGTAGAAGGTGGGCTCACAAGACTTGCTGTCATATATTCATCCAAAATTCCCACGGAAATTGGACCAGTTCGCAGTGCCAGGATCTCCGATATCGATATCTTGAGCCAATATGGTCACATAGCCTTTGCATATAGCGGTGCGCAGAAAAAACTTCTTCCAGTCATTGCAGCAGCAAATCTGCAAAACCTAGGTGCCCAATCGCAATCATCCACAATTTACACACGAGATCCCTCTCGAGTAAGTCCTTATTCGATGGTTATGCGCGCTGATTTACTGATGGCCAAGATTATTGAAAAGGGATATCACATTGACTCGGCTAAGTCTGTCGGTTGGAGTTTTGGAGATGCACCAACCACTGGACAGGAGATCACGTCTGTATCACTGCACTGGCCAGCAACGAGTTATCGCGCCGATTGGTCTTCAACCTCACAATGTTGGAGCCTTTTTCATAACTCAAAGCCCGATTACGTTCAAACAGGTAAACAGTTATGCGCTAGTACGTTAGTGATTCAAAATGTTTCGATTACGAACTCCGAGTACCATGACAAAGTCGGGGGCATAACTCCATTTTCTAACACGGTTGGATCTGGTACCGGATTCATTCTGCGTGATGGCAAATCGTTTGCAGGAACATGGACTAGGGCAAGTGCCATAGAAGGCACAACCTGGACAGATATGGATGGAAAACCAATTCTCTTTGCCCCGGGTCAGGTGTGGGTCGCGCTATTGCAGAGCGCGCCTGAGTTTGAGCAGGTAACTCCGAGCGCAAACCCCTCGCCGACAAAGTAGGATAATCCCCTAGCTGTCTTTATAAATAGGCAGTCTCAAGATATGGGAGATCGGTGATGTCGCAAGAAACTGGTACAGGTCGAGTCAAGCGCGGTATGGCAGAGATGCTCAAGGGTGGCGTCATCATGGACGTAGTTAACGCCGAGCAAGCAAAGATCGCTGAAGATGCTGGTGCAGTTGCGGTGATGGCACTAGAGCGTGTACCTGCAGATATTCGTGCCCAGGGCGGAGTTGCCCGCATGTCAGATCCAGACATGATTGAAAAGATTAAAGCGGCTGTATCAATTCCTGTTATGGCAAAAGCTCGTATCGGTCACTTTGTTGAAGCTCAAGTACTTCAATCTTTAGGTGTTGACTACATTGATGAGTCGGAGGTATTAACACCAGCCGATTATAAGAATCACATCGATAAATGGGGTTTTACAGTTCCATTCGTCTGCGGGGCAACAAACCTTGGAGAAGCACTGCGAAGAATAAATGAGGGTGCTGCGATGATCCGATCTAAAGGTGAAGCTGGTACTGGCGATGTATCTAATGCAATGCAACACATGCGTGAAATCAATGGCGAGATTCGTCGCCTGTCTTCACTTCGCGAAGATGAACTCTATGTCGCGGCAAAGGAGTTACAAGCACCTTATGAGTTAGTTCGTGAGGTCGCCGAGAAGGGCAAACTTCCAGTGGTTCTCTTTACTGCCGGTGGAATTGCAACTCCAGCAGATGCAGCGCTCATGATGAGCATGGGGGCTGATGGAGTATTTATCGGTTCGGGAATCTTTAAATCTGGAAATCCTGCACAGCGTGCTGCAGCATGCGTTCGCGCAACAACTTTTTGGGATGACCCAAAGGTTATTGCAGATGCTTCAAGAGGTTTGGGTGAGGCAATGGTTGGGATAAATGTTGCCGATCTTCCAGCCCCACATCGTCTTGCAGAGCGCGGTTGGTAACCTTTTAAAGAGATGAAGGTTGGAGTTCTAGCACTTCAAGGAGATGTACGCGAGCATATGAGCGCGCTTATAGCGTGCGGAGTCGAACCACTAGCGGTGCGTAGACCAGATGAGGTGTCGCACGTTGATGCGATGGTGATTCCTGGTGGAGAGTCAACGACAATTGCACAGCTCGCCCGTATTTTTGGTGTTTTCGATGTGATGCGAGAACGAATTTCTAAAGGTATGCCAGTGTATGGATCCTGTGCTGGAATGATTTTGTTAGCAGATGAGATTCTCGATGCTAAAGCCGGGCAAGAGACCTTCGGTGGATTGGATATTACAGTTCGCCGAAACGCATTTGGCCGCCAAGTCGACTCTTTTGAATCAGATATCTCTTTTAGAGATGGCTCGACAGATTTGATCCGCGCAGTATTTATTCGAGCACCGTGGGTGGAAAGAGTTGGCGTTGGTATAGAAGTTCTTGCCGAAGTGGATTCACATCCAGTTGCAGTTCGCTCAGCAAGTGTGTTGGCAACCTCATTTCATCCTGAACTCACCGGAGACCATCGCATTCATAGGTATTTCATCGAAGAAGTAGCAAGAGTTGCTATCCAGCAGGTAAAGTAGTTCGAACTTATATCGCAGCGGCAAAGGGTTAAAGAGGCAAAGGGGTTAAATCATGTCTGGCCATTCCAAGTGGGCAACTACCAAGCATAAGAAAGCGATTATCGATAGTCGTCGTGCCAAAGTATTTGCAAAACAGATTCGTGCAATTGAAGTTGCCGCTCGAAATGGTGGCGCAGATCTTGAAGGCAACCCAACACTTTTTGATGCCATCACTAAAGCGAAGAAGTCTTCAATGCCAGCTGACAACATAGAGCGCGCGGTCAAGCGCGGTGCTGGCCTTGAACTAGGTGCTGCTGATTATCAGACGATTATGTATGAGGGATATGGTCCCAATGGTGTTGCAATCATGATTGAGTGTTTAACTGATAACCGCAATAGATCCTCATCAGAGGTTCGAGTCGCAGTCACTCGTAACGGTGGAACCATGGCTGATCCAGGTTCGGTTGCCTATCTTTTCAATCGCAAGGGTGTAGTAATCGTCAAGAAAATCGATGGCTTAACGGAAGATTCAATTCTTGAAGCGGTACTCGATGCAGGTGCCCAAGAGGTTAATGATTTAGGTGAAGCCTTTGAAGTGGTCAGCGAGTCCAGTGATTTAGTTCCTGTGCGAACCGCACTTCAAGGCGCAGGTATTGACTATGAATCCGCTGACTCGTCGTTTTTGCCATCACTTCAAATAGAGCTAGATGCAGATGGCGCAAAAAAGGTTTTTGATTTGATCGATGCAATTGAAGAGCTTGACGATGTTCAGAATGTATTTAGTAATTTTGATGTATCCGATGAAGTCATGGCGAGCCTAGAGTAATACAAGGGATTTAGCGCGTAGTCTTTAGAGTTTAGATGCTACGAAGAGAGCGGATGGTGCGATGCGAGTTCTAGGGATTGATCCTGGTCTAACTCGTTGTGGCATCGCGGTGATAGACGGTGCAGTAGGCAAGCCACTTGCAATGGTTGGTGTTGGAGTAATCCTCACCCCAACTGATATCTCCTTAGAGTCTCGTCTGCTTGAACTCGATAGGCAGATTAATGAATGGGTTTGTCTGTGGCGCCCCGATGTCATCGCAGTTGAACGAGTCTTTGCCCAACACAATGTGCGCACAGTAATGGGAACTGGCCAAGCTGCCGGAGTTGCCTTGCTCATTGCCGCTAAAGCGGGGATCCCAGTAATGATGCATACACCCAGCGAGGTTAAGGCTGCAGTAACGGGATCCGGGCGAGCAAATAAGGCACAAGTAGCGCAGATGGTTGTGAAGATTCTCAATTTAAGTGAAGCTCCAAAACCTGTCGATGCAACCGATGCGCTAGCACTGGCGATTTGTCACATTTGGAGAGGCGGTGCATCTTCAAAATTGGCCGATGCCGTCGCAGCAGAAAAATCTCGAATTCGTGAGTTGCGCCGTTAAATGATCTCAACGATTAACGGGACTGTTCGTTCTATACATAGTGATCGGGTTGTTATTGAAGTGGGCGGAGTTGGCCTTTCGGTTTTGGTCAACACTCACACATCTGCCGGCATAACCATGGGATCACAGATCCAACTCTTTACTACATTAGTTGTTCGTGAGGACTCTCTCACGTTATTTGGATTCTTAAGTGATCAATCTCGCTCACTTTTTGAACTTGTGCAGACCGTAGCTGGAATTGGCCCAAAGGTCGCACTATCGATTCTCGGCGTTCTCAACCCGCAAGATCTTGCACGAGCCGTTGAGAGCGAAGACTTAGCTGCAATTGAGCGCGTACCTGGTATCGGGCGAAAAGGTGCGCAGCGAATGATTCTTGAATTGAAAGGAAAACTCTCTGATCTATCTCCTAACAAAACAATTCTGGCGCATGTTCCGGCTTGGCGTGAAGATCTTTCTGGCGCATTGATTTCACTCGGATTTTCACCAAGAGATTCAGATAATGCAGTTACAGCGTTATTGTCGCGGCTGGCAAGTGATGGGGTAGACCCAACAACGATTCCACTGGGCGATTTACTAAAAGATGCATTGGCAAATGGAAAGAGCTCACGTGACTGATGATCGTATAGTTGGTTCGCAGGTAAAAGGCGAAGAGAGCGCACTCGAGCATGCTTTACGTCCATCAACGTTGCAAGAGTTTATTGGCCAGCATCGAGTTCGGGAGCAGATCGATGTTTTACTTACTGCTGCTCGACACCGCAACTCGCCAGCTGATCACATACTATTGTCAGGCCCACCAGGTTTAGGTAAAACAACGTTAGCTCTAATCTTAGCCAGCGAGATGTCTGCTCCAATCCGAATTACAAGTGGACCCGCGATTACGCACGCAGGTGATTTGGCGGCGATTCTTTCATCACTAGTTGAGGGCGAAATTCTTTTCCTAGATGAGATTCATCGATTGCCTCGACCTGCAGAAGAGCTTTTATATTTAGCGATGGAAGATTTTCGAGTTGATGTTGTTGTTGGTAAAGGCCCTGGTGCTACAGCGATTCCACTACAGCTGCCAAAGTTCACTTTAGTGGGAGCGACAACTAGAAGTGGATTACTAACGAGCCCTCTTCGTGATCGCTTTGGTTTCACTGCACATTTAGATTTCTATAGTGATGACGAGTTGGCACGAGTGATCACGCGAAGCGCGACACTTTTAGAGATAAAGATTGCAGAGGATGCAGTCATCGAGATTTCAGGGCGGTCCAGAGGAACTCCGCGAATTGCCAATAGGTTGCTTCGCAGAGTTCGAGACTACGGACAAGTAATGGGTAGCACTCTTATCACTGTGGATCAGACTCAAAGGGCTCTGGAGATTTATGAGGTCGATACGTTGGGTCTAGATCGTTTGGATCGAGGGGTGCTCACCGCACTCATCGAGCGCTTCAACGGTGGCCCAGTCGGTCTTTCGACACTTGCCATCGCGGTAGGCGAAGAGATTGAGACCGTTGAATCGGTTGCAGAGCCCTTTTTGGTCAGAAATGGCTTTATTGCCAGAACGCCACGAGGTCGAGTTGCCACCGCCTTGGGATTTGCCCATATAGGACGAACACCACCTGCTCAACTAGCCTCGCTTTTCGACACACCCGCAATTGATGCCTAGACTCTGCGTCTATGTCTACAACAACTAAACCCGTAAAGGCTCCAGCCCGCCCCGTTCGATCGCTGATAGTTCTAGCTTTGGTCTTGGTCGCACTGGTCGCACTTGTCTTTGTTCAAGGTGCTACATCCGTTCGACTTGGCTTAGATCTTCGAGGCGGAACATCGGTAACGCTTCAACCGCGTATCGCACCCGGAGAAGCTGGAAAGGTTACGAACGAGGCGATTGACCAAGCGGTCTCTATTATTCGCCAGCGCGTTAACTCTTTGGGAGTTGCCGAATCAGAAGTTGCCGCTCAAGGAAGTGGAACAAATCGCCAGATTGTAATCTCTGTTCCAGGTGACACGGGTCGTAGAGTTGTTGAGCTAGTAGGACAGACTGCCGAACTGCGATTCCGCCAGGTACTTGCAACTGCAATATCAACTGGCACTGTTGATCCAACTGCAACTCCAACAACTGGCGTAAGTGCAGCGATAAACGCAAAGTTTGCCGCTCTGGATTGTTCGAAGCTAGAAAATCTTCAGGGTACTGGCACCGATGCACCAACTGACACGATTGCGGTGTGTGATCGTGCGGGAACAACAAAATATATTCTTGCACCCGCTGAAGTTCTCGGACGTCAGATTTCAAAAGCATCTGCCGGCATCGATACACAGGGCGGTAATGCCTGGTACGTAAGTCTTACATTCAATGATGAGGGAACTAAAGCATTTGGTGCACTAACAACTCGTGTAACAACACTTGGAGAGCCACTTAATCAGGTAGCCATTGTTTTGGACGGCCTGGTTGTTTCATCACCACGAATTACTGAACCGATTCCATCTGGAAATGCCCAAATCACAGGAAGCTTCACGCAGTTAGAAGCCCAAGATTTAGCAAATGTATTAAAGTATGGAGCTCTTCCACTTGCATTCGATCGTGGAGAAGTGCAACAGATTTCCCCTACTTTAGGTGCCGATCAATTGAATGCGGGATTAATCGCAGGCGGTTTGGGTCTTCTCTTAGTCTTCCTGTACTCACTTCTCTATTACCGTGGCCTTGGTTTAGTTACAGTAGGCTCCTTACTTGTCGCAGGTTCATTTGTGTATGTACTCTTCCTGCTTCTTGGTAAATGGATTGGATTCACACTCACATTGGCCGGAATCGCGGGTGCAATTGTGGCTATCGGTGTAACTGCTGACTCGTTTATCGTATTTTTCGAGCGAATTCGTGACGAACTCCGTGAAGGGCGATCTTTACGTACTGCAGTTGAGACTGGATGGACTCGTGCCCGCCATACGATTTTAGTAGCTGACTTTGTCTCTATTATCGCCGCAGTACTTCTTTACTTCTTTGCAGTCGGCGGAGTAAGAGGGTTTGCTTTCACTTTGGGACTCACAACACTTATTGACTTGCTTGTTGTCTTTGCATTTACAAAACCTCTAGTAACACTTGTTGCTCGATTGAAATTCTTCTCTTCAGGGCACCGTCTCTCTGGCTTCTCAGCAAAGAGCACGGGAACACTGACTGTAATTAAGGAGGCATAAGTAATGTCAAAGCTCTCTGGAATTGGTGGACGCCTTTACCGTGGTGAAACTTCGATAGATTTCATTGGAAGGCGCCGTCGTTGGTACTCAGTCTCTGCGCTCTTCATTCTATTGTCGATCGCAGCTCTTAGTTTGCAAGGGTTGCACCTCGGTATTGAGTTTAAAGGTGGCTCTTCATTTACGGTTAATAAAGCCGATGCAACAATTGAACAAGCACGCTCGGCAGTCGAAGCAGTAGGTATTCCTGGTGAGATTATTGTGCAGAAGATAGGTAGTTCTAAAGTTCGGGTACAAACAGCGGCTTTAGATACAGCACAAAATAATGCAGTTCAAGATGCATTGGCGGCAAAGTTTTCAGTGACTGTTGAGTCTATTGATACGCAAATCGTTGGCCCATCCTGGGGTAAAGAGATCACACGCAAAGCCCTTTATGGTCTCTTAGGATTTTTGATCTGCGTAATGCTCTACCTCGCGATGGCATTTGAACCTAAAATGTCAATTGCAGCGATAGTTGCAGTTGTTCATGACGTGTTTATTACTGTTGGAATTTATGCACTAGTTGGTTTTGATGTCACTCCAGCCACAGTGATTGGATTCTTAACTATTCTTGGCTACTCACTCTATGACACTGTTGTGGTTTTCGATAAGATTCGAGAAAACACTAGAACTCTGGCTGCGACGTCAAAGAGTACTTATTCGCACGCTACCAACTTGGCGGTTAATCAGACTCTGGTACGTTCATTTAATACATCACTGATTGCACTTTTGCCTGTTGGTTCAATTCTCTTCGTTGGAGCTGGGCTACTTGGTGCAGGAACACTTAAAGATTTATCGTTAGCGCTCTTTATCGGTCTAGCTGTTGGAACTTATTCGTCGGTCTTTATTGCACCTCCGGTTCTTGCACAGCTACGAGAAAAGGAGCCAGAGATGATTGCACTTGCTAAGCGAGTACATTCTCGCGCAGCTGCGGCTACGCTCTCCAGTAGCGCATCACCAGTAGCAGCATCTGGTGCAACTCGAGGTCCACGTAATCAACCCAAGCGAAAAGGCCGCAAGTAGGAGCTTGAATTGGATACTTTGATTGCACCAGTTATTAGTGCGCTCAAAGAAAATCACGCAACCGCTAGCGCCTCTGATGTCGAGCGCGCTTTTCTGATTGCCGAAACTGCTCATGAAGGTCAGTTTCGAAAATCAGGGGAGCGCTATATCACTCACCCTGTCGCAGTTGCTTTGATATTAGCCGAGCTCGGACTTAACTCCGAGACTGTTATTGCGGCGCTATTACATGACACGGTTGAAGATACTCCGTATTCACTAAAAGAGTTGCGGCGAGATTTTGGTGATGAGATTGCGAATCTTGTTGATGGAGTAACAAAGCTAGACAAGCTCACATACGGACCGACCGCCGAAGCTGAAACCGTGCGCAAGATGGTTATTGCTATGAGTCGTGATATTCGAGTTCTGGTGATAAAGCTTGCTGATCGTCTGCACAATGCACGAACGTGGAGATACGTTTCTCATGAGAGCGCCCAACGAAAAGCACGTGAGACTTTAGACATCTACGCACCACTTGCTCATCGACTTGGAATGAATGCAATCAAGTGGGAGCTTGAAGATCTGTCCTTTGAAGTACTAGAACCGAAAATGTTTGAAGAGATCTCAAGGCTTGTGGCAGAGCGTTCGCCATCTAGAGACTCTTTAACTTTGCAAGTCATTGAAACCGTAACTGCGGATTTAGCTAAGGATGCGATTCATGCAACAGTAACAGGGCGAAAAAAGCACTTCTTTTCTGTTTATCAGAAAATGGTTGTGCGCGGCCGTGAGTTCAATGACATATATGATCTAGTGGGCATTCGCGTGCTGGTAGATGATGTTCGTGACTGTTATGCAGTTTTAGGTTCGATACACGCACGGTGGAGTCCAGTACCCGGACGGTTTAAAGACTACATCGCGATGCCAAAGTTCAATCTTTATCAATCATTACATACAACCGTAATAGGACCTACTGGAAAAGCTATTGAAATTCAGATTCGAACTTTTGAAATGCATACACGCGCTGAGTTTGGTATTGCCGCGCATTGGAAATATAAACAGGGACACGAAAATAATGAGTCCTCGCCTGAGATGTTATGGCTTCGCCAGTTGCACGAATGGCAGAAGGAGACAGAGGATCCATCTGAGTTTCTAGAGGCACTGCGCTTTGATTTGGGTTCTCCAGAAGTATTTGTGTTCACACCTAAGGGAAGTGTTGTGGCACTACCCGGTGGATCCACCCCTGTTGACTTCGCTTTTTCCGTGCACACTGATGTTGGAATTAGATGCGCAGGAGCTAAGGTAAATGGGCGGTTGGTGCCTCTGGAATCTCGGTTGAGCAATGGCGACGTTGTTGAAATCGTGACAAATAAGAGTGAGCATGCAGGACCAAGTAGGGACTGGCTTAACTTTGTTCAAAGCCCTAGGGCGCGTTCAAAGATTAAAGCGTGGTTTAGCAAGGAGCGTAGAGAAGAGGCGATTGATGCCGGTCGCGAATCGATAGCGCGCCAAATGCGAAAAGCTGGGCTTCCGTTGCAAAAGATTTTCGCTGGACACTCGCTATTAGAACTCGCCCATGATCTGCGCTATCAAGATATTGAAGCGCTGTATTCAGCTGTGGGTGATGGCCATGTTTCGGCTGCCTCAATAATAGAAAAACTTGTTGTTTCAATTGGTGCCGAGGACTCACATCCCGAACCAACAATGCAGGCATTACCGACTCGAGCACCGACAACGCGACGTTCTAGCAACGCCGTTGATGTTGAGGGTGCTAATGATGTGCTCGTTAAGTTAGCGCGCTGCTGCACGCCGGTGCCAGGGGATGAGATTATGGGTTTCATTACTAAAGGCAGTGGAGTCTCGATTCACCGCTCAGATTGTGTTAATGCAGCTGATTTAGTAACTAACCAAATCGACCGAGTAGTAAAAGTAAAATGGCGACTTGGGGCTGGAGCTATATTTTTAGTTAATATTCAAGTTGAAGCCCTCGATCGTGCCTCACTTTTAGCGGATGTGACAAGAACCCTTTCGGATCAGCATGTAAATATTCTTAGTGCATCGGTAAGCACTTCCAAAGATCGCACTGCATTCTCACGATTTACATTTGAAATGGCAGATGCGACACACCTGGACTCCGTTTTGGCAGCGGTGCGAAATATTGAAGGTGTATACGATGTGTATAGAACCACTAACAGTTAGCTGAACTCAGCAAGACTCTTTTCGGCCTCTGCCAGCCACACCCTTCGCGCAGTTGCAGATTCTCGTGCCTCAGTAGCTTTTTTGGCATTTCCAGCTGCATCAGATTTAAGTGCAATCTTCTCGTAGTTTTCAATCGAGTCAGAGAGTTGCTTGACAACCTCTTGCGCCCGGGCCTTTGCAGCAGGATCGCTCTTTCGCCAGTGCGCAGCCTCTGCCTCTTTAAGTGCAGATTCAACGACATGAACACGGGCATCTAGAGTCGCGCGCTTATCACGATGCGTCATTCCGATCTTATTCCACTCATTTAAATGCTCACGTAGAGCCTTTTTTGCCTCGTCAAGATTGGTGATAGGCAGTACTGCTTCAATCAGAGCTACTAGCTCTTCTCGTTTGATCAAGTTTGCCGCCATCGTGACATCGCGTTTTTCTAAATCGGCGTTTTTAGCGGTAAAGAAAGCATCTTGTGCGGCTTTGAAGCGGGCCCACATCTTTGCATCATCACTTGGCTTGCCACGGCCTGAAGCTTTCCAAGCATCCATCAGTGATTTGAAGCGTCTTGCTGTTGCTACCCAATCAGTAGAAGTAGCAAGTGTCTCTGCCTCAGTGACGATCGCCTTTTTGGCATTAGATACAACACTTTGCTCTGCTTCCAAAGATGCAAAGTGTGTTCGACGGCGCTTGTCAAACTTATTTCGTGAAGAAGAAAATCTCTTCCATAGACTTGCATCAGCCTGCTTTTCTAAACGTGGAGCAGATTTCCACTCATCAAGTAAAACCTTCAATCGATCGCCGGTAACTTTCCAGGATTCAGACTGTGCTAATGACTCTGCCTCTGCAACTATTTTCTCTTTCTCAATTAGAATCTGCTCGAGGCGCGCTTTCTTTGCAGCAGTCTCTGCCGCTTTCTTTGCCTCATAGGCCTCACGATGTCCTTCGATGAGTGGTTCAATCTGCTCCACGGATGCAGATAGTGCATCTAGGTCACCAACTGCGTTCAACTCTTTTGCCTGTTCGCGCAGCTTCTTGACTGCGGCGTAAGCATCGGATGGAACTAGGGCGCCACTTTTAATTCTGGCGGCAAGAAGTGCAATCTCTGCAGCTAACATCTCAAACTTACGAACAAAATAAGCTAGTGCCTCTTCAGGTGTCTTTCCGGGATAGGAGCCAACGGCTTTTTCTCCTTGTGCGGTTCGAACATAGACGGTGCCATCGTCGGCAACTCGTCCAAATGCTGCAGGATCTCCAATCAGTGCCGAAGCCGCTGATGCTGAGGGAGTTGGATGTAGATCGGTCATGGTGGTGATCCTTTC
>CAFBMZ010000035.1_pt1 | contig 13449 bp, 10 predicted proteins | sample 7269111 | NCBI WGS metagenome assembly CAFBMZ01 (sample SAMEA6814078, study PRJEB35770) | uncultured Actinomycetes bacterium | biome: Freshwater; feature: Freshwater reservoir; material: water | place: Czech Republic | collected 2017-05-23 | depth 30m m | reverse complement strand
GTGGTGCCTTAAAAGATTTCTTTGCAAAGTTTCTTTCAATTGATTCAATAGTCTTATGCGTATCTTGAGCCTTTATCAAGGCGATGGCGCTTCCCCCAAAACCCCCACCAACCATGCGAGCACCAAGTGCACCGGCAGATAATGCGGCATCAACGGCAGTATTGAGTTCGGGGCAAGAGACTTCGTAATCATCGCGAAGCGAAGCGTGCGAAGCATTCAATAATCGACCAAGTTCGATAAAATTTTTCGCTTCCAGCGCCACAACGGCATCTAACACTCGACCTATCTCAGTGACAGCATGGCGAGCACGAATATATTCGGTAGGAGTAATTAGATCCTTAGAAGATTCAAGTTCATACATCGATAAATCGCGCATTGATTTTATAGAAAGCTTAGCTACAACGCTCTCGCATGATGCGCGGCGCTCGGCATACCCACCATCAGTGAGCGAATGATGTGCCTGCGTATCGATGATGAGTAACTCAAGACCACTTGAAGCGACGTCAAATTCGACATCTCGGGAAGTTAAATCTCTGCAGTCGAGCAAAAGTGCAGAGCCACGTTTTGCCATCAACGAGACTGATTGATCCATAATTCCGCAAGGGACACCTACGTAATCATTTTCGGCTCTCTGGGTAATTCGAGCGAGTGTCTCTAGATCAAAACCAGATGAAAATAAGTCGTTGAGCCCAGTTGCAACACTGCACTCCAACGCTGCAGAGGAAGAAAGACCGGCTCCTAATGGCACGTGACCATCGATTACTACATCTACGCCTTGATTTATCTGCATCGCCCAAATAACCCCGAGTACATATCGCTCCCATTGGCCATCAAGTTTGGGGGAGATGTCATCAAGATTGACGGTAATAACGCTGCTCTTACGTTGAGAAGATGCAATCCGAACGACTCTATCGCTGCGCTTTCTCATCGCTGCATATGTGCGATCGGTGATGGCAAAGGGAAGAACGTACCCATCGCTGTAATCGATGTGTTCACCAATGAGGTTTACACGACCGGGTGCGCCAGCGATTACATCTGGAGTTTCACCAAAGATTTCAACAAAAAGCCTGTCAATATGCATCATCATCACAGTTTTAAAATGAGGCCAATGTGTCGGCGACCATCGCCTCTATTCCAAACGTTGGAGTCCATTTGAGAACCTGCCGAGCCTTTGAAATATCTGCAATTAGAACTGCGGGGTCTCCAGCTCTGCGAGGCGAATCAATAGTTGGGATCTTATGCCCAGTCGCTTTTTCAGCTGCTGCAATGACCTCTCTAACAGAGAATCCGTCTCCGCTACCCAAGTTGAAGATTTCGTGGCCAGATGAAGAAAGGGATTCAACGGCTTTGATATGAGCATCAATCAAATCAACTACATGTACGTAGTCGCGAATGCATGTGCCATCGGGTGTCTGCCAGTCGGTTCCAAATATACGGACTGGATTATCGGTGCTACTTCGCAAAACATTTGGAATTAAATGAGTCTCAGGGTTGTGGCGCTCTGCAAGCCAGCCCCGCTGGCAGTTGAGTGCACCAGCAACATTAAAGTAGCGAAGTGAGATTGCCGATAGATTGAGCATTTTTGCCTCAGTTGCAATCATCTGATCTATTGCTAATTTTGTTGCGCCATATGGATTTGTCGGAACAGTCTCTGCGCTCTCTTTAATTGGTATCTCTTGAGGTTGACCATATGTGGCAGCTGATGAGGAAAACACTAATTTCTTGACGTTAGCTCTGTGCATCTCATCAAGGAGATTTCGAGTCCCATCCACATTGACCCTTTGATATAAAGCAGGGTTTTCAACTGATTCACCAACTAATGACTTGCCAGCAAAATGTAATACTGCATCGACATCAATGAGTGCATCGGCAATCTCTGCAACATTGAGAAGTGAGCCTTGGACAAATCGAACCTGGGCTGGCACCGAATCGGCATGTCCAGTACTGCAGTCATCGAAAACTGTAATCTCGTAGCCTGTACTCCTCATGATTTCAACTGCCGTAGAGCCGATATATCCGGCCCCTCCGGTAATGAGCACGCGCATCTCTAAAGCTTTACTTCGCGCAGCTGTGCTGCAGACTGCTCGGGACGCATATCCATAATAAAAGCGCCCATCGCTGACTCTGAACCAGCTAAGTACTTTAACTTTCCAGGAGCACGGCGAACACTTGTTATCTGCCAATGTAGACGCAGAACATCCCGGCCAATACGTACCGGTGCTTGGTGCCAAGCTGCGATGTAGGCCATCTCAATTCCAAAGACGCCATCTAATCGATTCATAACCTCAAGTGCAATTGCCGGAAATGCATCGCGATCTTCATCGGTTAGGCCAGTTAAATCTGCGACAGGATTTAATGGGGCGACATGAATTTCAAATGGATAGCGAGATGCGTATGGAACATATGCAATCCAGCGCTCATTGCGAGCAATAATGCGCTCTTGATCGCGAATTTCACGTGCAAGAATCTCGTCAAATAGAACCTTGCCCGTTGATTCCATGTATTGATTTGCTGCAGCTAACATCTTTTCAACACGGGGCGGCAGATAGGAGTATGCATAAATCTGTCCATGTGGATGGGAGAGCGTTACACCAATCTCTTCACCTCTATTTTCAAACGGCGCGATGTGTTGGATATATGGCTCACGCGATAACTCATCTGTGCGATCTATCCATGCCTCAAGTAGAACCCGAACGCGAGCGGGAGTTAAATCTTTGAAGGATTTTCCATGATCGGCAGTAAAACAAATTACCTCACACTTTCCAGCTGCAGTTCCCAAATCTGTATCTGGACCTACGAGATCGGGCAGCGCCCAATCTCCTACAGGTGGCCGAAGTGAAGGTGAGCGGTTATCAAATACAACGACTTCAAAGTCAGATTCTGGTACCTCAGTTAAAAGCTCTCCAGTTGTAGGACAGAGTGGACAGAGCTCCTTTGGTGGCAAGAAGATACGGCCCTGTCGGTGCGATGCCATGGCGACCCATTCATTTACAAGGGGATCTAATCGAAGCTCTCCTATCGCAGGTTGTTCTTCAACTGGGCGTTGGTCCGGCGCAGTACGTGTCTGGTCTGCAGTGTCGTAATAGCGAATCGTGCGGCCATCGGCCATCTCGCGATTATTTCGGATAATGCCTGCCGCTAGTTTTTTACTCTGTGCCATAGTGTCGCTACTCTACCTGTGTGACTAAGCAATCCGCACTCCTTCGCTCTGAAAACAGTTCATTGTTGCTGGAAGTAATTGATGGTGCGCTAGTTGTTGGCCACTGGGGTGCACCACTTGTTGCAGATATAGCTGATTCCAGGCTCGCCCAACAAGGATCGATCCCAAATAGCTCTTGGGATCTTGCACAAAACGCAGGAATAATGCGAGAGAGTGCTCGAGGTTTCTTAGGGCGTCCGACTTTGAGTGGTCATCGAAGTGGTTTAGCGTGGTCAACAAAGTTTGAGGTCACCGATTTTCACCATGTTGATAATCGCTGTACGGTGACACTTCGAGATTTCCATGCAGAGTTAGAGAATGTAATTATTTTTGAGTTAGATACATTCGGCGTACTTACGCAAAGTGCAACGGTTAAAAACATCGGTCGAGGTGAGTATTTTCTCAATGAATATATCCACTGGCTTCCGCTACCACAGGAGGCAACTCAGTCTTTAGATTTTATTGGCCGGTGGGCAAATGAGCGCCAACCACAACGACAAGAGATAGCAACCGGCACGTGGGTTCGTGAATCTCGTGAGGGTCGAAGCGGTCATAATTTTTCAATAGCTACTATCGCTCTGCAGGCCAATACGGTTTTTCACAGTGGATCGGCCTGGGCAACAAGTATTGCTTGGAGCGGGAACTCACATTATTTAATTGAACGGGGCTTTGATGGCCGACAGTCAATCGGTGCTGGAGAACTCTTGCTGCCAGGCGAAGTCGTACTTGCATCAGGTTCTAGTTACGTTGCACCCACCATGGTCTCAGTATTTTCATCGACAGGTTTAGATGGAGTCAGTACTGCATTCCATTCACATATCCGTGCACGAAGTATGCATCCTCAACGTCCACGTCCGCTGACTCTGAATATGTGGGAAGCACTTTACTTTGACCACGATGAGACAAAAATTAGAGAGCTCGTAGATGTAGCCGCTGAAATTGGCGTCGAACGAGTAGTCCTAGACGACGGTTGGTTTCATTCACGCCGCGACGATAATGCCGGGTTAGGGGATTGGGTTATTGATAGCGATGTCTGGCCTGATGGGTTAACACCGATAATTAAATATATTAACGCTAAAGGCATTGAGTTTGGCTTGTGGTTTGAAGGCGAAATGGTTAACCAAGATTCAGATCTCTATCGTGCTCACCCAGATTGGATTTTGCATGAAGGTGACCGAACTCCACCACTGTGGCGCCATCAGTTGGTATTGGATTTAGCTCATGCCCAAGCCTTTAGCCATGTACTTGAGCAAACATCGAAGATTCTGCGCGAGCATGAGATTACATATATCAAGTGGGATCACAATCGCGTCCTTGTCGATGCGGGCCATGAAGGCCATGCAGGAGTTCGCTCTCAGACCATTGCGATCTACCAACTCTTTGATGAGTTAAAAAAACGCCACCCTGGACTCGAAATTGAATCCTGCGCATCTGGTGGGGCGCGAATTGATTTAGGGGTCATTAACTATGTTGATCGTTTTTGGACTAGCGATAACAATGATGCTTTGGAAAGACAAACCATCCAGCGTTGGACTTCGCAGGTGATTCCTCCTGAAATGTTAGGAACCCACATTGGACCAACTCATGGACACCAAACAGGGCGCACTTTAGAGCTTTCAATGCGTGCAGTTACGGCGCTCTTTGGTCATGCAGGAATCGAATGGGACATCACTGAGGCAACTCAAGAAGAGCGCGCATATTTGAAAACATGGGCGACGTACTATAAAAATAATCGCGCCTTACTCCATGGCGGACAGATGATGCGAATCGATTATCCAGATTCGCACGGCTACTTGCATGGAGTTATGGCACACAATAAATCCCACGCAATATTTGCATATGTTCAGTTAACTCCGACAGTTGCCGTTCATCCAGCTCCATTGAAGTTTCCAGGATTAGATGAAAAGGCAACGTACTCAGTGAAGGCCGTTTACCCTGCAGGTAAGCCACGGTTCATGCATATTTGCCCACCAGTATGGATGGATGGCATAGAGCTTTCTGGCTCTGCTCTGGCGCAGATCGGAGTAGCTTCACCGATTCTGGCTCCTGCCAACGCATTTCTAATTGAGATAACTAAGAATTAATCAATCCAGTTGAGAGTTCGATCGACTGCCTTCTTCCACTGCCTATAGCCTGACTCTCTCTGTTCGAGTGAACTATGTGGTGACCAGCGCCGGGATTGTCTCCACTGTCTGCGAACTTCATCTTGGCTTGACCAGAACCCGATAGCTAAACCTGCCGCATATGCTGCACCGAGTGCAGTTGTCTCTGCAATGAGAGGTTTGGATATCTCGACTCCCATGATGTCGGCCTGCATCTGCATGCAGAGCGAGTTCGCAGTGATGCCACCATCAACTCGCATCTCACTCATCGGTACACCGCTATCGGCGACCATTGCATCCATGACATCTCGCGTCTGATAGCAAATCGCCTCAAGTGCCGCGCGTGCAAGGTGGGCCTTAGTTGCAGCTCGTGTTAAACCTACAATCGCACCGCGTGCATCGCCTCGCCAGTAAGGAGCAAAGAGACCAGAAAAGGCAGGTACGAAATAAACTCCAGCGGTATCGGCAACCGAGGATGCTAAGTTTTCAGTCTCACTCGCATGAGAAATGACCCCTAGTTGATCTCGCAGCCACTGAATCGCAGATCCTGTTACGGCAACGGAGCCTTCGAGCGCATATCGCGCAGCTTCATCACCAAATTTGAAACAGACTGTTGTAAGCAGGCCATTCTTAGATCTGACAATCTCAGTTCCGGTATTTAACAGCGCGAAGTTGCCGGTGCCATATGTTGTCTTAGATTCACCGCGCTCGAAACAGACTTGGCCAACCATTGCAGCTTGCTGATCACCTAATATTCCAGCGATTGGAACTGATGTACCAAATGGTCCATGTGGATCGGTTAATCCAAAAATCTGTGATGAAGATTTAATTGCGGGAAGCGAGCTTCGCGCTATACCAAAAATATTTAGCAACTCATCGTCCCAGTCGAGGGTCTCTAGGTTCATTAAAAGCGTCCGGCTGGCATTTGTTACATCGGTTGCATGTACTCCACCGCGAACTCCGCCAGTTAAGTTCCATAAAAGCCAAGAATCTATGGTTCCAAATCGTGCATTAGAACTGCGCGTCTCTGGCACGTTATCTAAGAGCCACTTCATTTTGCTACCTGAAAAATAAGGGGCGATCGTTAGACCCGTTTTGAAGCGAATCGTGGCCTGCTCCTGCTCGCAAAGCGTTGCGAGAATTTCAGTGGTTCGAGTGTCCTGCCACACAATGGCGTTATAGATTGGCAGTCCAGTTGTCACATCCCAGGCAACTGTGGTCTCACGTTGGTTTGTGATTCCTATCGCCGCTAAATCCGAGCCCAAAATATCTGCCTGCTTAAGCGCTGCCACGATGACCTCTTGCGTACGCTCCCAAATCTCTGAGGCATCATGTTCGACCCATCCAGCTTCTGGCATTATCTGTCGATGCTCAACTTGATGTTGGCCGACAACATTTGCTTCATGATCAAAAATCATGAAACGGGTGCTACTAGTGCCTTGGTCCAAACTGCCGATGTATCTCACGTTAAGTCAAACCCGTCTCTATTGCGTTAGGCTTAACTCTACAAAGGCCCCAATGGAGATGCAACGCATATGTTTTTATCACAGCTAAACCTCGAACAGCGTGAAGCCGCCATTGCATCACTAGGCAGCGAGAGCTTCGATGTACTAGTAATCGGCGGGGGAGTAAATGGTGTTGGAGCAGCCTTAGATGCGGCATCCAGAGGGTTAAAAGTCGCACTCATTGAATCTCAAGATATTGCAGCGGGAACTTCAAGCCGCTCAAGTAAGTTAATTCACGGTGGACTTCGATACCTAGAGCAGTATGACTTTAAATTAGTTCGGGAAGCACTGCATGAGCGCGAACTCTTAGTCTCAACACTGTGCCCACATTTGGTCAAACCAGTTGGCTTTCTATTTCCACTTACAGAAAAATTTAAAGAGCGTACATATGTGGGTGCTGGTCTGGCTTTATATGACGCGTTGCGTGGTTTTCAAAGAGCGCTTCCTTGGCATAAACATTTAAGTCAAAAACAAATTAACGAAATCGCTCCATCATTGCGACCCGACATCATCATGGGGGCTATCAAATACTTTGACGCCCAAGTAGATGATGCTCGCCATACTTTATCTGTTGCTCGCACTGCGGCGCGTCACGGTGCGATTATTGCAACCCGGGTGAGCGCCGAATCTCTTATCCGAGAAGGTAAACGTATTGTCGGAGTAAATGCCAAGGATTTAGTAGCTGGAAAATCGATAGCAATTAAAGCAACGGTAACGGTTATGTGCGCTGGTATTTGGAGCGATGAACTCCATGCAAAGTTTGATCTCACAGCTGGTTATCACGTCACCATGTCTAAAGGCGTTCATATTGTCTTGCCTGGCTCTGCGATTAAATCAGATGCTGGAATAATTTTGAAGACACCAGTGTCGGTTCTCTTTATCATTCCCTGGGGCGATAAATGGATAGTTGGAACAACCGATACGCCATATACGGGTAATCGAGCTGAGCCATTTGCCAGCCGCGAAGATGTGGCATACATAGTTGACCAAGCAAATCGAGTTTTGACTCCAAAGATTAAAGTTGACGAGATTATCGGCGTGTATGCAGGTCTGCGCCCACTAGTTGCTAACAATAAGAGTTCGGCCACAACTAAACTCTCGCGTGAACATACAGTTGATCGTCCAGCCCCAGGTTTTGTCAGTATCGCAGGTGGTAAGTACACCACTTACCGAATCATGGGTCGCGATGTCATAGATCTTGCAGTGAACGAGCTACGGAAATTAACTCCGGAATCAGTCACGGACAAACTACCTCTTGTTGGCGCTGACGGCTATTTTGCTTTAATGCAGCAGGTAGATCAAATTGCACTCCAGAGTGGCCTTGATGTCGAAACTATTACTCATCTTTTGAATCGTTATGGTTCAATGATTAGTGAGATTTTAACTCTGATAGAAAATAATCCATCTCTGTCAGCCAAACTCTCGAGAGATTTACCGTATATAAAGGCTGAAATTTATTACGCGGCAAGTCACGAAGGAGCTCGTACAGTAGATGATGTCATATCACGTCGCACTCGTATCGCCTTTGAAGCTGGCAATCACGGAGTTGAATTAGCAGATTCAATCGGGGAGATTATCGCTCCAGTTCTTGGTTGGTCGACAAAAGATAGAAAAGCCTCGGTTGCTGCATATGAGTCATTGGTTAATCGTGAAAAAGAAGCGCTTCACGAGCTCTTGAGCAGTAGCGAAGGCGAAAAAGTTAGTTCTTAATCTGATTGGCACAACCATCACTTGATGGCTTTGGTTTTGGTTTAGCTGTAGGCGTGGCTACTGGCGATGGTGTTGGGCCTTGCTCCACAGTAAAGGCAACCTCTTGCCAGCTTTGAGCATGCGTCTTTGAGACATCCGTAAAGAGGATTTTTCCAGTATAAGTTCCAGCGGCGATACCTTTAAGTGCCAGAGTCCATGCACCACTTGTCGCACGCAGAACCGTTTGAGTTGGTTTAATTGCCGGAGCACTCATTGGATCAAAAACTAACTTCACACTTCCCGTGACGACTGGGGATAAATCAGGTCGCACCACCGAGACACTAAAGGTGACTAACTTATTCGTTGTAGTGGAGGATTGTTTTAGGACAGTCAACTGCGTCGGTTCATCACTTGGCATCAAGTCGGTAATCGCTGGCGTCCAACTTCCTTGGACTAAATCTAGAAAAGCTTGAGCCGAGCCTCTAAAAAGATTTAGATCTAATCGCACGCCCGGGACTCCATATTTTGGTGCAATTCCACATGAGGTGTACTGCCACATAGTCCACTGCGAGTCACAGTTAGCCCCAGTCCATGAATGAACATAACAACCGCTAGCTTTTAGTCCAGGCTGATTTAGCGGATCTGATGGATCAATCGCGTACTGTGCAAGCCAGAGTGGATACTGAGTGAGTTCGGAAGTGCGATTCATCGAGCTCTCAAGAAAATTGGGCCCAGAGTACAGAATGGGAACTTTACCGGTCTTCTCCTTTAAAAGCTGAAGGAATGTTGTAGTCCAAAGAGTGACCTGAGAGCGTGTTGCATATTTTTGGCAGGCTCCTGTCGTCGATAAACGAACACATTTATTTTCAAGATCGAGCGCATAGGCAAGATCGCGCTCAGAATATCCTCCGATGGAGGCAAGACGCCAAATTGCTTTCTGAGCTTGAGCGGTGGCATCGCGGATTATCTCTGCGCTTTCTGTTACATCAGGAAGGACTGCATAGTGATAAAAACCTGTATAAATCCCAGCGGCCTGTGCGGCGTTATGATCCATTGCTAGATATTTTAAAGATAGGCCATCAGCATCATCTCGAGTATCTGAGGCTTTAATCATGACAAAGCGGATTCCCGCATCGTACATTTTTACAAAATCAATCAGTGTGTCATTGGGGTGCTGCCAGCGACTTATATCAGCGCCATGAATTCGCCCACCCGGACCAGATGCCGAGATCAGCAAGGCAGGATCTGCCTCTGATATCTGCGGCATCTGTTTGATTGTTATCGATCGTTCGGAAGAGTAGATCTGCTTACCGCTTACATTGGCTGCGGCGCGATATGTAACCTTTGCATCAAAGGCAGTCGCTAAAGCGGCAACCTTCCATGTACCCGCCTTTGTAGTTAGGGCTTTGAAGCGAGTGGAACTCCATGTTCCAGCGTTTTTAATCTGGATCAAAATAGATGTACCGGATTTGGCTGGTTTAATCGCGCCATAGAAAGTTACTAAAGCCTCTGACGATGAGGGTGTCTGTCGTACAGAGAGCGATAACTGGGATGTCGATGCTAAGGCACTTGGTAGAGCGATAATGTTTAGCACTAAAGCCGTTGCAATGAGTATCCTAAAAACTTTCACAGCTCTACTATCTCAATATCAATGTGTAAAACTCTTTGTACAGTCGCCACAAGAAGTTGTTGCTGCTTCAATCTCGTTTGTGTGTACTCATGGGCTGCACCTAATTTCCGACTGTCAGAAAAATCTAACGTCAATACATTGCCATCAAAATCAGCTAATCGGGCATCAAAATACGCCAACCACGTGATCCGATCCTGAACTAAAAGCGCATCGAGAACATCGTTCCATCGCTCTCGAATTAGGCTTAGCTCCATAACCTGCAACTTTACCCATGAATGCAGGGTGGCCTCTACTTTAGTGGTGTGGCGCGCCTAACCACTTGTAATACTCATTGACTAACTGCACCCTCATATTTCGATTGCGATCTGGCTGAATGTTAAATTCCTGTGCCACTCGGGAGATAATCTGCTCTACCGCCTTTTCACTTGTGTACCGAACGCGACCGATATGGGCGTTAGTTAAACCATCGGCAACTAAGCGCAAAGTCTGAACCTGGGCATCGGTAAGGTGAACTAAAAGCCCCTGGAGAGATTTTTCATGCACAGAAACATTTCCTTTAATCCATGCCACCTCGTGAGATTCAACGGCTGAAACTTTAGAGTCAGATATGGCAGCACATAAGATCAAAATATCTGTTGCTGATTTCTTGAGAATTATCTTGGTACCTTTAGGAATATCTACGTGTCGGTCTCCGAGCATTCGAACATCAGAGCAACTCTCTAAAATAACAATGCCTACATGTGGCTTTGATTTTCTCAGATTGACTGCGATTTTAACCGCAGAAACCCCAGCGATATGCATATCAAGGAGCACAACATCGGGTTGAAGTCTATTGAGCAAAGTAACGGCAACGCTTTCACTTCGGGCCTCGCCGATAATATCCATCTCATGCAATCTCAGCGCTGGAACCAACGTTGCTAATTCAAATCCATCATCGATAACAACGAGTACTCGTTCATTCATTTAAACAGAGTAGCAACGAGAGTTTTAGTTACACAGAGTTAATCGCGCTAATTAAGTAATTGAGAGATGGCTCCCGATATATGTCCAATAATCATCTCTGCACAAATGGGGCCACCCCCAGATGCTTTAGCCGCGGCCTGCGCATGTATAAATGCACCTGTCGCTGCAACTTCTGCCAATCGATTGTAATCATTTAAAATCTCGATGCTATTTGTTGCAACAAGTGCTCCAATAATTCCTGCAAGAACATCGCCTGTACCCGCAGTTGCAAGCCATGGTGTTGCAACTGGTAACTCAATTAAGAGCTCATCATTTGCAACAAATGTTTTTGACCCTTTCAATAAAACTGTAACCCCTAACGTCTTAGCTGCACCCTGAACCCATTTCCTTGGGTCGCCTTCAATCGCCTCCGCCGTAATAGGCACGCCTCGTGCAGTTAGCAAAGTTGCAAGCTCACCGCTGTGTGGGGTTATTAATGTTGGTTGTTCCAAAGATCCCGCTAAGTAAAGTGCTCCGGCATCTAAAACCGTTGGCACTGATTGCAATCTTGCTAACTTAATCCAGCGGTGTCTTAGCCACGTTGAGAGGTCAGAGTATTTCTTCGTTGAAATTCCAGAACCAATTAGCCAAGCTGAAACTTTTCCTGGCTGCACAACTGCTGAAGGTGTTGAGTGCAGAACTAAATGGGCTAAACCAGATGAGCTATGAAATCGAATCATTCCGATGCCAGTGGCTGCTGCTGCTGACGTTGTTAAAACGGCCGCACCTGGATATTGGGCCGAGCCAGTGATGACTCCAAGAACGCCTCGAGAATATTTATGGTCTAAATCTGATGGCGTTATGATGCAACGCTTTGAATCTCGCGCACTCCATTTTTTGACCATCTGTGATTTTTGAGCCATGAACAACTATCCCATGAATATGGCAATGAGATTTCTGTGAGGCGGGTCGGGCTCGAACCGACGACGACCAAATTATGAGTTTGGGGCTCTAACCAACTGAGCTACCGCCTCCTGCAGGAGGTAACTCTAATGCAGGATGATGTATGCGTATGCGCATTCAGCTTGCGGTAAGGGCAAGATATTGGCGCTGGATGTCGAAGAAAGTACCGCCACGAGCAGGGCAGTTAAGTCCCTGGGCTGCCTTTGCGATCTTTCCTATGCTTGGCGAAATACGCTAATGCCTAATCGCACCAATCCATTTAAAGTATTCGCCAGCTAATAAAACCCTTTGATTTTTTGTTGGATCAGAGCCAACACCGAAGTGTTGAGAAATCTTGGTCACTATTTGTTCCACTGATTTCTCTGTCACAAAACGAACTTTCGAAATCTCTGAGTTGCTCAAGCCATTTCCAACATGCCTCAAAGTTTCGATTTGGATATCGGTCAGACCTGATAGCACCGAGGCAAATAACTTGTGGCTATATAGATTGTCCCCTTGGATCCACATTGATGCAGACTTGGTAGAGGCAGCATCAATTGAAAGCTCAATCGCTTGGCATAGCAGCCCAATGACATTATTTGAGGATTTCAAAACCAACTGGGCTCCGCTGGGCAAAATGCTTAGTGTTAATCCGAGGATTCTAAGATCTGGGCTATCAGTGATAACTACTAAACCGATAAGAGGGTCAATTTCACGAAACTCTTTACAGAGTTTGATCGCATTATTCTCATTAAATCGAATATCGATGATTACGGAGTCTGGATTAACTGTCTTAAAAATGTTAAGTGCATCAATAGGGTTTGATGCCTGCCCAGCGACCGTGACATCAAGGTGAATCAGCGCTTGAGCCAGGACTGCAAGCTCGAAGGGATTATCACTAATAATTAAGGTTTTCATAGGGTTTACCCACGATAGAGCAAAGCACTCTAGAGCGCTCAATGAATGTCAGGGGCTACCCCATATGCTTTTAGAGTTTATTTTAGTCAGACTCACTAGCATCTCCTGTGAAAATATTTCAATGTCACAGGTAGCCTTGCACCTATGGCAAGCAAAAAGAGATTATTGATAATCGCACTTTTGATTTCGAGTGTGCACGCTCAAATCGCATCAGCTATTGCTGCACCCGTATATATTTTTCCAGTTGCCAATTGCACAGTTAATTACGCTCATGCACATCATGATTATGCGGCAACAGATATTTTGGCAAAGGCAGGCTGCAAATTTGTTGCACCAATCAATGGTGTAGTTGATGAAGTAAACCGCGTTGATCGATGGAGCGGTAAGACCAATCTTGGAATTGACCGTGGAGGTTTATCGGTTTCTATCATTGGAGAAGATGGAGTCCGTTACTACGGCTCGCACTTGCGCTCAATTCCAACGAGCATAGAGCCCGGCGTCGTTGTTGCCGCTGGGCGTTTG